>Ga0070704_100000001_pt1 | contig 193214 bp, 187 predicted proteins | sample KBSK5252metaG_FD_65467 | JGI IMG/M metagenome (GOLD analysis project Ga0070704, IMG submission 65467) | Corn, switchgrass and miscanthus rhizosphere microbial communities from Kellogg Biological Station, Michigan, USA - KBS K5-25-2 metaG | ecosystem: Host-associated > Plants > Roots >...
TGAATTGTACCCTTAAGTGGGCTAACGAACGCAACCCTCGTTGTGTGTTACAAGTGTCACACGAGACCGCCCCCGCCCAAGCGCAGAAATTTAGAAAGCAAAAATTTTTTGTGCGTTTAGGCGGGGGAGGAAGGAGAGGATGACGCCAGGTCAGCATGTCCCTCTGATACCCTGGGCTACACACATAATACAATGGCCGTTACAACGCGCAGCGACGAGGCGACTCTGAGCTAATCGTACAAAAACGGCCTCAGTTCGGATTGGAGTCTGCAACTCGACTCCATGAAGTTGGAATTGCTAGTAATCACAGGTCAGCTAAACTGTGGTGAATACGTTCTCAAGTCTTGTACTCACCGCCCGTCAAGTCAAGGGAGCCGGGAGTACCCGAAGTATCCGCATAAGCGGGTCCTAAGGTAAGCTCGGTGACAGGGACTAAGTCGTAACAAGGCACGGCTAGCGGAAGCTGGTCGTGGAATAATTCAATTTGAAAATCGTTTCGTCTACCGGATGGTAGATAGAACTTATTGAGTCGGTATTGCGTTCTCAACTCCGACGTTTAAGTCGGAGCCCCGACACAGGGGCCTCTGGCACATGTCGTCTGGGGTTGAGCGCGCAATAGTTTGGTTAAACTTAAAATAATCTGACAAGCGTGGAAAGACATGCAAAATAAAAAAGTTTCAGCCCTAGGCTGATCCGCCTCTGGCGGAAAAAAGAACGAAACAAAACAAAGCACAGCAACAAACAAAAAACACCTCGCGGAAGCGCGAGGTGTTTTTTGTTTGTGATATAATTTGTATATGCAAGTTACTAGCAAAAAACGAATCGGTATTTTGCGTGGTGGATCAGGGAAAAATTATGAAGCCTCGATAAAAAAAGGTGGGGAGGTTATTTCTTTTATTACAGATAATTTAGGAAACAAATACCAAGTTTCAGATATCCTGGTAGACAAAGATCACATATGGCATTTCAAAGGTATTCCTATTAATCCATCTGATTTATCAAACAAAATTGACGTTGTTTGGAACGTTTCGCATCCAAGCTTTTCCAATATTCTCGATAGTTTAAATATTCCAAATGTTGGAATAAGCCCTTTCTCGCAGGCGATGAAAGAAAGTAGAGAAATCCTTGCGGCGCATGTGAAAAAGGTTGGGGGGAAAATAGGAAGACACATGGTTTTGCCCGTTTATCAAGAAGATTTCGATGGCCCAAGAGATCATTATGCAACCAAGAAGGCCAAAGAAATTCATGAAAAGTTTGGTGCGCCGTGGATTGTGAAATCTTTAGGCAGTGATCTACCTATGGCTACCCACGTCGCTCGGACTTTTCCCGAATTAATATTTGCCATCGAAGACGGTTTGAACCACGGGGGAAGCATTGTGGTAGAAGAATTTATTACTGGCAAAGAATCGCGGGTGCATTCGATCAGAAATTTCCGCGGAGAAAATATATATGTTATTCCACCTACTGACTTTTCGCCGCGACAGAAAGATAGGATCCTTTCCTTCGCAAAAAATTTGCATCATCACCTAGGAGCGCCGCACTACCTCAACACAAGTTTTGTGCTGCACCCATATTTGGGGATTTTCGTAAAGGATATAGATTTTCATCCCGACCTAAAACAAAGTTCACACTTAGATGAATCTCTCTCCACAATTGGCGCCAAGATGCACCATGTGGTAGAAAATATACTAGAATAATTTTGGGCACGTGGCGGAATTGGTATACGCGTACGTTTCAGAAGCGTATGGAGCAATCCATGAGAGTTCAAGTCTCTCCGTGCCCACCCCTCGATAAACTCGGGGTAAACCGGGCTGTAGTATAGTGGTAGTACACAAGCATGGGGTGTTTGTAGTCCGCGTTCGATTCGCGGCAGCCCGAAAGTATGATAAATTGTTAACACTGGGCCCATAGTAAAATGGTATTACACTGCCATGGCATGGCAGGGGCCGGGGTCCGATTCCCCGTGGGTCCACTATTTATTTATCCATGTCTCGAAATATTTTCGATCATGATTGAAGTAATGGGTTTCGTTATACTTTACACTTCGTTTTATATATCTAAGCGCACGGAAAAGATTAATAACCTTCAGTCTTAATGAAAAGTTTTCCGGCAAACTCGAAATTTCTTGATAGCCCTCTAGGAATGGCGCTTCCATTTCTGGATAAAAGAGAAATACTCCATCGTGGATAGTTGCTATATCGTATTCCACCGGCCCAGTCTGAACATTTTCAAAGTCGCACAAGCCCGTCAAAATTAATTCGCCGCCCTCTGTCTTGCCTAGAAGATTTTGGTTGCTTATGTCGCAGTGGATGTATGGCCAGCTTGTTTCTTTAAATAAATCCAAATTCTTGTATATGAATTCATACGCAGTACGAATATCCTGCTCTTTTACATGAGTTGCTTGTAAGCAAAGAGGTCTCCATTGTTCGAGCCAATAGCGTGCGTAGGTATCAAAATTAGGAAAAGGGTCACGCCCTGTCTCAAATTCATTTATTTCGTGATGTGTATTTTTGTGCCACTCTGCCAGGAACCTTCCCAAATTTATTGCAGCTTTTTTAGTGTCGATTCCTGGTTTAATTAAATCTTCAATACGCTCTCCCTCCAGCTTAGATAATAAAATTGCCGGCCAGCCCCTTTTTGTTTTTCCTTGCCAGAGGAGTTCGGGCAGGGGAATTGAGTAATTTTCTCCTCGGTGTTCGACCAGGATGCGGGCTTCTTTCTCTAGTACTTTACCGATATTTCTATCCTTTCTGTGTGATATTTTAAGAATATAATTTCCTTTATCCGTCGAAACGTTGAATATCGCGTTAGTAGAGCCTCGAATTAAAGGATCAAAATTTAATATACTTTCTCTTGGTAATGCTTCTGTCAGAAGTTCTCGCACTTCATCTTTGCTAATGTGTTCTTCCGGGTTAATCACTAAGCGATTATATCAAACTTTTTCAATATAGAAATCAACGAAAGGTGGAGCGACTTTCTCTTTTGTTATGATATAATCTAAGCTTAAGAAATTGTTTTTATCTGTAGCGGGTGATCGCACTCACATAGGCACATATGTTGGAGTTTCGCCACCACCCGCTTCAAATGAAAGCAATTTTTTTATTTATACTTCGCTGCGCTCAGTATCCTCAAATTTTTAAATTTTCTTCGAAAATAAAAATTTGGGAGTTATCCACAGTTTCGCTTGTAAAGTGTTGTATTAAGTTTTCATTTGCGAGATAATTATAGTAGTTCGATGCAATAAAAATAAAGTGGTCGTTTTATTGCAAACTAGAATTTAAAAATTAATTTAAAAAATATGGCAGCAAAAAAGAAAAAGAAGGCAGCAAAGAAAGGAAAGAAGCGAGCGTAGCTCCGACGCAAGGTCGGAGTCCCGACCCACGAGGCGTCGGGATCTTCCCAAGAAAAAACTTCCGATGAAAGTCGGAAGTTTTTTCATTTTATGCTAGTATGTAATTTATGGGAATTTTTGATAAAATTTTCGGCGACGAAAGCTCTAAATTCATAGGGAATGTCGATAAAACAGTAGAAAAAATAAACTCTCTGGAAGAGTCTATTTCCCAGTTACAAGACGGCGATTTTCCTAAAAGAACTCAAGAATTTAAGGATAGATTGGCAAACGGTGAATCTCTGGATGACCTGCTTCCTGAGGCCTTTGCCTTGGTTCGTGAAGCTATGCGGCGTACCGACAAAATCAGGCTTTTTGATGTGCAGATGATAGGAGGTATGGTACTACACAAAGGCCACATTGCTGAAATGCGAACCGGTGAAGGTAAAACTTTCGTTGCAGTACTACCCGCATATCTCAATGCTCTCACCGGGCACGGAGTTCACATTATTACGGTTAATGATTATCTTTCTCGTATTGGCGCAGTACTGATGGGGCAAGTTTATAATTTATTGGGTTTAAGTGTGGGAGTTATAAATTCGCAGAATGTTTCTTACCTCTATGATCCTTTGGCAGAAGCCCCGACGCCCCAAGAAAAAAAATTAGGGGTCGGGGTCCCGACAGATATCGTCGGGAAAGATAATGAGCGTGATCAGGTAGGAGAATTTAAAGTTGTTTATGATTTTCTGAAGCCTTCTTCCAGGAAAGAAGCATATGCAGCAGACGTGACCTATGGTACCAACCACGAATTTGGCTTTGATTATTTGCGAGACAATTTAGCAACTTCCATAGATCAGCTGGTTCAAAGACAGCACAACTTCGCCATTGTAGACGAAGTGGACTCAATTTTGATAGACGAAGCTCGTACTCCCTTGATTATTTCTTCTGCCTCTACTGATTCTGAAGACTTTTATGTTAAATTCAATCAAATTGCTAAACAACTCAAGCGGGATCTGGACTATGAAGTTGACGAGAAGCTACGGGCTATATCTCTAACTGACGCAGGTATTACAAAAGCTGAACAGTTGTTGGGCGTAGAGAATATATATACAGAAAAGGGTATTAAGTATGTACATCACCTCGAAACTGCCGTGAAAGCTCAAGCGATTTTTGAGCGCGACAAGGATTATGTGGTCAAAGAAGGTGAAGTTGTAATTGTGGACCCATTTACTGGACGTTTGCAGCCGGGGCGTCGGTGGAGTGAGGGCATTCACCAGGCTATTGAGGCCAAGGAGGGGGTAAAAATTGAGAAGGAAACTCGCACTTCGGGCTCTATTACTTTCCAGAACTATTTTCGGTTCTATAAAAAGCTCTCCGGCATGACTGGTACGGCCTTAACCTCAGCAGAAGAGTTTTTGAAAGTTTATGGACTTGACGTAATAGTAATTCCCACAAACAAACCAGTTATACGTATTGACCATAATGATCTAATTTTACAAACAGAGAAAGGAAAATTCCAAGCAATAGCAAAAAAAGTAAAAGAACTGAACATGAAAGGTCAGCCGGTTCTAATCGGTACAATTTCCATTGAGAAAAACGAATTGCTCTCGGTATATTTGAAGCAAGAGGGGGTTCAGCATGTAATATTGAATGCCAAGAACCACGAAAGAGAGGGAGAAATAATTGCCCAGGCTGGTAAACGAGGTAGCGTAACGATAGCTACAAACATGGCAGGTCGTGGAATAGATATAAAACTTGGTGGTAACCCCATAGTAGAAGAAGAATACGAATTTGTGAAAAGCGTAGGCGGACTTTTTGTTTTAGGAACAGAACGGCATGAAGCAAGAAGAATTGACAATCAGCTCCGCGGCCGCTCCGGCCGACAAGGCGACCCTGGCGAGACGCAGTTCTTTGTGTCGCTTGAAGATGATCTTATGCGGGTATTCGGATCAGAGAAAATTAAAACAATGATGGGGCGTTTCGGTATTCCGGAAGATCAACCCATAGATAATCGTTTTATAAGCAGAACCCTAGAAGGTGCCCAGGCCAAGATAGAAGGTTTTCACTTTGACGCAAGAAAGCACACGCTCGAATATGATGATGTTATGAATCATCAGCGAAAAGTTATCTATGATAGACGGCAGAAGATGCTACGAGCAGAACAAGAAGAAATTGAGGCTTTCTTGCAGAGTATCACTAGCGATCATGATGGCGCAGAAGCAATTTTCAAAGATAAAAAGGAGAAATTAGGTGATCAGGCATTTTTCGAAACTGTTCGCCGCATAATTCTATATGCTACAGATACTCTCTGGATGGAACATCTAGAAGCAATGGACTATTTGCGATCTTCGGTTAATCTTCGAGCATACGGCCAGCGCGAACCAATTGTTGAGTACAAGAAAGAAGGACTTCAGATGTTCAAAGAAATGGAAGTAGCTCTGAAAGAACAAGTTTTCTCATTAATTCAAACTATGAATACGGAAGCCAGAGCAAGCATTACAAAAGAAGAAAGTACTCCTAGGCAAACTTTGATAACTAGTCATACGGAACAAAGCGAGCTTGGCGGAAAAAAGGACGCACAGCCGAAAAGTGATTTAAACATTGGCCGAAATGACCCATGTCCCTGCGGAGCTATAAATCCCGCCACGGGCGAAGTATATAAATGGAAAAAATGCGGTATGATCAACGCTCCACAGCATCGTAAATCTTTGATTAACTAAATCATATGAAAAAAATTTCCGCTAAAAATGGAAAGGTATATGATCAAATTGCCAACTTCGTCTATGAGACTAACATTCACGCCAGGACTCCGCGATCCGGATTGTGGTTTCTTGGAAGCGGCAATCAGTCAGTAGCAGAGCACCTTTTCCATACCGCTATGATTGTGTTTGCTCTTTGTTATTTCGAACCCAAAGCTGACAAAAATAAAGCAGTACTCATGGCTCTTTTTCATGACATAGGCGAGGGCCGGGTATCAGATCAGAATTATGTTCATCAACGCTATGGAAGGCCAGCAGAAGCGGAGGCAGTGAGTGATATTGCGAAAAGTGTGCCTTTCGGAGAAGAAATTTTAAATTATTATACTGAAGAACAAGAAAGAAAAACTCTTGAAGCGCAAATTGTAAAAGATGCTGACAACCTGGAATGGATTGCAACTCTCCGGGGTGAAGAAATAAAAGGAAATTCTAAAGCAAAAGATTGGATAAAAATTGCCGGTGGAAGATTAAAGACTAACCCGGGCAAAAGGCTTTATAAAGTTTTAATAAAAACGCATCCAGATGCCTGGTGGCTTGATATTAAAGATAAATGGTTTGTTGACCGTGAACAAAAATACCGCAAGTGGGGCACAAAGAAAAAATAAAATGAAAGAGATAGATCCGATAGAAAAACAAAGGATAGAAATGATAAGAGAGCAGCTAAAGGAGCAAGCAAAACGTTCCCGAGAAGAACGCTTGAGAGACATGGTTCCTCCTAATGCGCCTCCAGAGATGGTAATTTCCGCGAGCAGACATCTGGATATGCTCGATGAAGCTGTTCAGGAAGAAGCTAAGACTGAAATGTTTCCCACTCGGGAAGAAATAGAAGATTTTATTATTACGCCAGAGAGTTGGCAAAACGCGTTGCGGTATTATCACGAACACAGGAGTGAGTTGATTGCTGATGCCGCTGAACAACTTAAGAATGCTGTGTCACATCGCAGTCCGCCTTTTCAAGTAGGTTCCGTTGCAGTTTCAATTGGCCCAGATCTCGAGATGAATCCGGAATATAAGAAGTGGAAAGGTTATAATCTTAAGCTCAAACCAGGAGAGGTTAAGGGGGCACAAAAAAAATGCGCAGAAAGAAATGCACTGGAGGAAGCAGAGTTTTATTCTAAAGCAGTGTTTGCTCTTGTAACTGTTTCTAAGGAGTCAACAACGGGAGATTCCGCAAAGGGTCAGGGTGTTTTACATCCGTGTATGGATTGTCGTGTTATGTTCAGAGATCTTTTAAAACAAGGTTTTTTGAAAGAAGATACTATAATTTTAAATGTAAATAATTCAAAGGATCCGGTGGTAACTGAGGAGAGGACATTAAAAGAGCTATTAGAACTTTACAATGACGACCCAGTTTAATTTTCTCAAGAAATTAAAACTTAAGAGGCGAGGTGTTGCGCTTTTGGCAGGGATGCACTTTTTTGGAAATCCGGGGAAGAAAATGAAAATTGTCGGAGTTACGGGGACGAATGGCAAAACTACGACCACCACACTTTTATACAATGTGGCCACCGCTCTCGGATATAAAGCAGGGCTTATTGGAACAGTTGAGAACAGAATTGCAGGGGAAAGAGTTGTTACTCCCGAACAAGCACCACAAACTACACCCAGTCCCATTTATCTGTATAAATTATTAAATAAAATGGCAAAGGAAGGTTGCCAATACGTGTTTATGGAAGTAAGCTCCCATGCGCTAGATCAAAACCGAGTGCAAGGAATATATTTTACTGGGGGAGTTTTTACTAATCTCACGCATGACCATCTGGATTATCACAAAAATTTAGAAAATTATTTCGCAGCAAAGAAAAAGTTTTTTAAATTGCTTTCTTCACACGCTTTTGCGCTCTCCAATAACGATGATGCTTATGGAGTGAAAATGCTAGAAGGCACAAAGGCAAAGAAATTAACTTACGGCTTTAATGGCTGGGAAGATTTCCATGCAGAAATAAAAAAGCTGGATTTTAGTGGATTGGAGCTTTCTGTAAACAGTGAAAATATTCACACGAAACTCCTAGGCAAATTTAATGCTTATAATCTTTTGGCAGTTTGGAGCACATGTAAACTCCTTGGTTTTGACACCGAAAAGGTAAAAAAGATTTTAGAGAATATTCTACCCCCGCGCGGGCGTTTCGAGCATTTCACCTCACCAAATGGTGTACTCGTAATTGTGGATTATGCCCATAGTCCGGATGCAGTAGAGAAAATTTTCACGGCGGTAAACGAAATAAAACCAGTTGGAAAGAAATTAATTTCTTTATTCGGCTGTGGAGGAGATCGTGACCCTTTCAAGCGTCCAATAATGGGCAAAATTGGTGCTAAGTATTCGGACGTTGCTATCTTTACCTCCGACAATCCACGCAGCGAAGATCCAGAAAAAATTCTGGAGCAGATGGCGAAAGATCTATCTTCTGACGAACTCAAAAAAGTAAAAAAAATAGTTAACCGCCGAGAAGCAATACGAGAGGCCGTCAGAATGGCAGAAAGTGGAGATATAATTCTAGCTGCCGGCAAGGGGCACGAAGACTATCAAGAAATAAAGGGAGTGCGAAGTCACTTCGATGATATGGAAGAACTACAGAAAGCATTTATTTAGGGAATTTTTTTTCAACCAGCTTAGGTAACGACTTTACTAGTCCCAAGAGTGAACCAGAGGAAACTAGTGCCACAATATCATTTTTGTTTAAAATCTTTTTTAAGATAGCCAGTGCTTCTTTTTCGCTCTCCGCTTTAAATACATCAGATTTATTTTTCTTGATTTCTTTTACAATTTCGTCTAGGCTCATTTGATTTGGACCCTTAATCCGGTGCGGTGGGGGCGGGAGTACTACTACCTTCTCTGATGTGTTAAAAATGTCTTTATACCAGGCGCGGGCCACCTTATTACTCCAGCTTGCAGAGTGCGGTTCAAAAACAGTAACAATTTTTTTATTAGGGTAGTGGAGGGCTAGGGCGTTAAAAACGGATTTGGCCTTTGTATACGAAGAACCGAATCCTTCGTACACTAGGACACTAGACTTTTTGCTTTTTAAATCAAGACGTCCGACTAGACCCTTAAATTTTTTTATCGCATTTTGCAATTCTTCCTCGGTAATCAATTTCTTTTCGAGGAGAAAAGCTGCAACCCCTATTACATTTTCAATATTGTGCTTACCCAATAGCTCAGTTTCTAAAGTGACTATTTTCTTGGTTCCTTTATAGAGGTCAAATATAGTGTAGGGCCCGAAAATTATATTTTTCGGATGCCAAAGAGATTTTGCAGTTAAACCATAGGTCACGATTTTGCAGGCCGCATGTTTGATAATTTTTCCTACATTTTTGCCGGTATTTGAGGCCACTAGAAGTCCTTCCTTAGGCAAGCTTTCAACTAATTTTCTATATGGTTTCAGGTAGTCGCTTTCTGTTTTGAAAAAATTTAAATGATCATGCTCCCCAGATATTAGAATTAAGTTTTTTGGATGCAAGTATAAGAATTTTGAAGTGTTGTCCCAGTTTGAGGCAGGGTATTCGTCTCCCTCCAAAATGAAATGCTTACTTTTACCTATATGGGCATTCTTTTTAAGTCCCACTGGCGAAGCACCTATGAAAAATGAAGGGTCCTTTTTGGCGTAGATAAGGCACCAAGCTAAAAGGGAGGTAGTTGTCGATTTACCAAAGCTGCCGGCCACTACCGTATTTTCAGTATTTTTGGATATTTCTCTCAAGATTTCAGGAACTGATTTAATTTTTAAACCTCTCTCAAGAGCACTTTTAACTTCCTCATTTTTCTCGGGATCAAAATTCGCATGTTTGCCACCTACCACTACAACTTCGATATCTTCCGGTATGTTTTTGGACGAATAATTACGAAAGACTTTAATTTTACTTTTTCTGAGCTCTCTTCTAACGGGCTCATTAAATTCCTTATCTGAGCCACTAACTTCCCACCCGTTCTCTTCTAGGATAAAAGCTAAGGCGGAAACTCCTTTCCCGCCTACTCCTATCAAATGCACCTTTTTATTTTTTTGCATTGTTTCTCGCATCGCCAGTAAAATAACTTTCCAATAACACTTTTTTCATATTGAGCAGCAATTCACCAAATAAAATATTTGGATTTGGCTTAAATTTTTTCTTTGAAAATATTATATCAACAGGGTAGAGGTCTGTTTTTCTGGGGAAAGTCCCAGTGGTTAGATTGGAAGTAGGTATCTTTTCAATGTTGAACTTTTTCATAAAGGAAAGCTTGGCTAATTTTTCCTGGTAAATAGGCAGATATTCCACTTGGGCGAAAGAGCCGAAGCATTTAAAATCATTAAGAAAAGCAAGAACTAAAAAAGAAATTATAAGTCCCGGGCACAGTCGCCCGTTTTTTATTTCTTCTATCAGGACTCGGGGGTCCTCCAGAGAAATTCCTCTACTCCTACTTCTTAAAGTGTCTGAGGAGAAGAAAAAATTTTCCATTTGTTCGTATTTGCCGTCCATGATTGGTGCATAGAAGACTATCTCATTTGGAAAGGCCTTCATAAATTCTTCTCTTGTCACTTCATCAAAAAGTATTTTATAAATAACATGCGTAGTTTGCGCTAAAACTTTCACCAAGTAATTAGCGATTACTTCATTTATGTCTATATAAACCAGATTAGTTTTACCCATCACTTTTCTTTCAATGTGTCCACAGGTAGCTAGAGCCCACTTCGTATATGATTCACCGACCTTTGCCTTTGGTAAATATCTAGCGAAGTCCGATGGTAATTTCTCTACGCTCTCAATTAACTTGGTAGGGATCAAACTTCTATACACCAATGCATCTTGCGCTGTGCTCGGAAACAAATTAATACTCTCACTTTTCTTATTTATCCTTCCGGGTCGGGTTTTGTTTGAGAAGGGGATACCAGAGAACATCCCTACCACATAGAAGTCTTTCTCAGGTACTCCCAGAGAGCCGAGCCAGTTAAGACAAAAAAACCTTGGAGTTTCGCTGGCTCCCAAATGTGGCGCGGTTTGCATAATCCTTCGTTTCTCGATCGAGTTTAGTATTTCCTTTTTTATGTGATCAAAATGTTCCAACCTGTTGAGCTCACCTTCAAAAGCGCTAAGGAGTTCCACCTCCATAGGTTTAGAAGGTTCCCAGGCGTTTAACTCCCTGGAATATTCCAGGGCGGTTTTGTTCCAGTTGGCTTCTATGGAGTGAGCGAGCCTTAATTTTTGGGCACTTTTTAAGGTTTTAACTATGTTTTCTATCTTCTGCCAGCGAAAGATTGCCATTTTTCAATCCTACTTTCTTTTAGAGACCATTGCAACGATGAGAGGGGCTATAAGTCCCAAATACTATGTAATATAGGGTAATTCTTGTCAAACAAAAACTTCTAATCCACCCTTATTTTACAAGGCTAAATCCAATTTGACACGCCTAAAAAAGATGGTATAACTATTGACATTTCAACTCATATATGCTATCATTAAAGTATATCCTTATTTTAGGCACAGATCGTATATTCTGGCTTATAAGTAAGGGTTTTTTAATTAGGCGCTGTGTTTGGCGCCCGCCCGAACATAAGGTTCGGTCCGGGCGGGGGACACATACCGCCCAAATATGAAAAAAAGTAACTTAATAAATTTTGTGCAATCGCTCGTACTTATTCCTATGTTAACCACCTCTTTATCATTCGGAGGTTTACGAGTAGAAAGTCCACAAAGTGCTAGTGCTGTAGAAAAAGTAAGTACGGACGCTAGTCTCGCCCTCAAAGAGACTAAGGCAGCTCTGATTGATGAGTATTTCCAGAAATATAATATGCCGCTTGCCGGTCGTGGTATGAAAATGGTGGAAGAAGCAGAAAAGAACGAATTAGACTGGAGACTCCTTGCTGCTATATCTGTTCGAGAATCTACAGGCGGAAAGAAAGCTTGTACCAAAGTTAAAAATAACCCCTTTGGTTGGGGCTCATGTAAAATTGGTTTTGAGTCCATGGATAAAGCTATCGAAACTGTAGCTCACAATTTAGGTGGTAACAACCCTAAGACTGCACGGCACTACGATAGTAAGACTACAAGAGAAATTCTGAATGCTTACAACCCACCTTCAATAGTTCCCAAATACACTGATCAGGTGATATCTATAATGAATAAAATAGGAGCGGAAAATGTTGCTATCGCAATAGCTTCCAATAAATAACTTCTAAATCAAAAATCCCCCGACTTCGGGGGATTTTTGATTTCTCTTATTCTAAATAAACCAATGTCATCTTCTGGTCCTTTGGCTCAAATAGAGTGATTTGGAAGTTGTAATTCTTGCCCAGTTCTAGTTTCTCTCGAAGCTTGGCCTCGCTAGTAAAGGTAGAGTTGTGAACCAAGCCAGCTACACCTTCTTTGATAGATACGAGGGCGCCGTGTTTGTTGTATTTGATAACTACGCCTTTAATTATGTCGCCCTTTTTAAGTTTGCCTTCGAATTCCTTCCAAGGATTTTCTTTGAGAGCTTTTATGGAAAGGGAAATCTTGCCATCCTTTATTTCAATAACTTTCGCCTTCACTTTATCTCCAACCTTGAACATGTTTCGAGGATCTTCTACCAATCCCCAGTCTAGTTCCGAGATGTGTACAAGTCCCTCCAGACCATCTTCGAGCTTTAGGAATACTCCGAAGTCAACAATACCTGCAACTGTACACTCGAGCTCATCACTCACATTATATTTACTCAATATTTCTTTCTTTTCTTCTGGGTTATTGTCTTTCTCGGAGAAAATCAATTTTCCTTCCTTTGGAAGAGTAGAGATAATCATAACGGAGAGGTGCTGACCGACTAGCTTCTTTAATTCTTTTAGAATTTTATCTTTATCTGAATCGAGCACTCGAGGATAATGGTCAGCCTTAAGCTGAGAAGCAGGCAAGAATCCTTGCGTGCCTTGCCAATCTAGAATTAATCCTCCTTTGTTGGCGTCTCGTACTTCGAGGCTGAAAATTGTTTTTGCCTTAATTGCTTTTTCGGCTTCGCTCCAAGTTAGGGCTTGTTTCGCTTCTTTAAGTGAGAGTTCTACATAGCCGTCTTCGTTTTCAACATCAACTATTTTAGCCTTGATAGTGTCACCAAGGTTGATTTTATTTATTACATCTTTGGCATTAATAAACTCTCGTCCATAAATAACCCCGGTGCCAAACGGCGAGAGGTCCACATATACAGAGGATTTCTTAATTAAAATTACCGGTCCTTCAACGAGTGAATCAATCTCGGGTCTAGGAGTGCTTCGTTCCAGTATGGAGCTTAAGACTTTATTTTCTTCTACGACTACCTCTTCTGTATTTATATCTTTATTCATAACGATGATAATTCAGCTTAAACCCCGACGATTCTGTCGGGGTCCCGACCCACTGCGTCGGGATAAAAAATCCGCTCACATAAGCGGATATAAGGCTAGGTTTTCGACTTATCTACCATTTCCGCGAGTCGAGGTTACCCTAATCCTGCTTTTAATACTTTTAATTTAGCAGAAAATTTGTTACAATGCAAGTAATGATAATTACGCATTTTGGTAAGCAGTTTTTTAAGCTTGCTCAAGGGGAAATGGTCCTGGCTTTTAATCCTGTCAGCAAAGGTTCGAAGACCGGTATATCTGCACACTTCGGTGCTGATATTGCTCTTATAACTACGAACCATGAAGACTACAATGGTGCGGAACAGCTTTCCCATGGCGAACGACAGCCCTTTGTTATAAATGGACCTGGAGACTATGAAATTAAGGAAATTTTCATTAAGGGGGTAATTTCTGAGGGAGTAATTGATCAAAAGAAATATATTAATACTATTTATATTTTTACTTTAGACAATATAAACGTAGTATTCTTGGGTGCACTTTCGGACGGAGAACTTTCTAAAGAATCTCGCGAAGCCATAAATAGCCCCGATATACTTTTCATTCCGGTGGGGGGTAAGGGGTTGCTTGATGGTAAAGCTGCCGCCAAGCTTGCTTCAACACTCGAGCCGAAATTAATAATTCCGATGGATTATGATGAAGCCACATTGAAGGTTTTTCTGAAAGAATTAGGTGAAGAGAAAGCTCCGAAAATGGATAAATTGACACTAAAGAGGAAAGATTTAGATAATAAAGAAGGGGAAGTGGTCGTTTTAGAAGCAATATAGAATACTAGGCCCTAGCAAATCAAAAATAATGCGAAAAATAATTCATAATTTAAGAAAACAACCTGAACATGTTCGCCGAAATATTTTACACGTAACTACCATCGGCTTCGGTATTATTCTGGCGTTTTTATGGGTATATTCCCTAGGAAGAAATTTTAGTAGCCCCGATACACAGGCCAAAGTTAAAAATGACCTTAAGCCACTTTCTACTTTGAGGGGGAATTTAATAGATGGTTATAATAGTATATTGCTAGAACCGGCGCCCGAACCGAAACTGGGAGAATAAGATGGCTAAACAATCTAAAGAATCAAATGAAGAATTAAAAGGAGGGGACACAATTCTACCGGTTGACGTCGTGTCAGAAATGAAAGAATCCTACCTCGCTTACGCGATGTCGGTTATTACTTCACGTGCTCTACCGGACGTGAGAGATGGTCTCAAGCCCGTGCACCGTAGAATTCTTTTTGCCATGAATGAATTAGGACTTACTTCTTCCGCGCGATTCCGTAAATCTGCAGCAGTAGTCGGAGATGTACTGGGTAAATATCATCCACATGGAGATACAGCGGTGTATGACTCAATGGTGGGCATGGCTCAGGAATTCTCTTATCGCTATCCCTTAGTATTGGGACAGGGCAACTTCGGCTCTATTGATGGAGACAATGCCGCAGCTATGCGTTATACCGAAGCAAAAATGTCGAAGATTTCTGCCGAACTTCTGCGAGATTTGGAAAAGGAAACAGTGGATTACCGTCCGAATTACGATGCTACTCGCAAGGAACCCGTAGTCTTTCCAGCCGCAGTTCCGGCACTACTTTTGAATGGTACCCTAGGTATTGCAGTGGGAATGGCTACGAACATCCCATCCCACAATTTAGGTGAAGTTTTAGATGCCACTAATCATCTTATTGAAAACGAAGAAGCTACTACCGAGGACTTAATGCAGTTTATAAAGGGTCCAGATTTTCCGACTGGCGGAATTGCTTATGGGCACAAAGACATGCTTCATGCCTATGGTACAGGGCGTGGTGGGGTAGTATGTCGAGGGGAGGCAGAAATTGTAGAGCAAAAGGATGGGAACTTCTCGATCATAATAACCTCGTTGCCTTTCCGGGTTAACAAATCTAATTTGATTGTAAGCATCGCTGAATTAGTACAAGAAAAGAAGCTAGAAGGTATCAAGGGTCTGCGCGACGAGTCCACGAAAGACATTCGAATCGTCATTGATTTGAAGTCGAGCGCTCATCCAGAAAAAGTTCTAAATTATATTTATAAAAACACACAGCTCGAGTCTAATTTCAATTTCAATATGGTGGCACTTGTGGATGGTGTGCCGCAAACTCTATCTCTTAAGTCTATTCTAGCTGAATTTATCGGCCATAGGAAAGAAGTTGTAAAACGCCGCACTATTTATGATTTGCGCAAAGCGGAAGAAAGGGAGCATATCCTACTCGGTTTAAAGAAGGCGCTCGACAAAATTGACCGGGTTATCACTATTATCCGCGGGTCTAAAGATTCGCAGATTGCAAAGGTGAATTTGATCAAAGAATTTAAATTCTCCGATCTGCAGGCAATTGCGATTCTAGAAATGAAACTCTCGAAGCTCGCTGGGCTGGAGCGGAAAGCAGTAGAAGATGAACTCGAGGAGAAACAGAAATTTATAGCCGAGATGAAGGATTTACTCGCGAGCCCAAAGAAAATATTAAAAACTATAGCCGGAGAGTTGAAAGAAATTCGTGAAAAGTATGCCGATGAACGCCGAACCAAGATTGTAAAAGGCGGAGTGAAAGAAATTTCCGATGAGGATTTGGTTCCCGAGAAAGAAACTGTGCTAGTGCTCACAGCCGGTGGCTATGTGAAATGCACTGATCCATCGGAGTACCGAGCACAGAAGCGCGGCGGAGTCGGAGTTATCGACCTAGAAACTAAAGAAGAAGACTTCGTAACTATGCTCGTATCAGGATCTACTCACAGCAACCTGCTTTTCTTTACAAATTTGGGAAAGGCCTACCAAATGAAAATGTATGAAATTCCCGAAGGCCGCCGGGCAACTCGAGGAAAATCTATTATGAATTTCCTTCCACTGGCTATGGACGAGAAAGTATATTCCATTTTAGCCATGCCGAAAGACTTGGGCAGCACTTCTTCTTCATTGATGTTGGTTACTAAACATGGCACTGCTAAAAAGATGGCAACCGAGAGTTTCAAGGACGTACGGAGGAGCGGAATCATTGCAATTAGGCTCGATAAAGATGATCAGCTTATCTCGGCCCTGGTTACCGAACGGGGTAATGAAGTAATGATTGCAACAGCAGAAGGTCAGTCGATAAGATTTAAAGAGTCGGACGTTCGTGAAATGGGCCGAACAGCTGGTGGGGTAACCGGAATAAAGCTTGGTAAAAGTGATGAAGTTATTGGAGTGGATGTAGTGAAGAAAGGATCAGAGAAAGGGTCCTTTTTGACCATGAGCGCAAACGGCTTCGGCAAGAAGACCGACCTCGGTGAATACAAAGTTCAGAAACGTGGTGGATCGGGCGTAAAAACTGCCAAAGTTACTCCAAAGACAGGCAAACTCATTGTGGCCAAAGTTTTAACCGGGGAGGAAGAAGAATTAATAGCCATGTCGAAGAAAGGACAAGTTATACGCACCGCGCTTAAAGATATTTCTTCTCTTGGTAGACAGACCCAGGGTGTAACTGTAATGCGACTCCGCTCCGGGGACGCCATAGCATCCCTTGCGTGTCTTTAGTTTATATTGAAAATTATGTTTACTGATCCCGTAAAAAATTTAAAAGCGCTCGGGTTGCGAGAAGACAATATTGTGGCTGATTTGGGAGCAGGTACCGGATATTATTCTCTAGCGGCTGGGAGCCTGGTGCCCAAGGGAAAAGTTTATGCGGTTGAGGTGCAAAAAGACTTCTTGCTAACGATCAAAAACAGAGCCCGAGATGCTCATCTTTCGAATGTTGAAGTTATATGGGGGAACGTTGAGAAGCTGGGCGGGACGAAAATCGCGGACGGCATTGTAGATGTTGTAATCGCTTCCAATATACTCTTTCAAGTAGAAGACAAAGATAAATTTGTGGAAGAAATAAAAAGAATATTAAAAAAGGGTGGGGAAGTACTGCTCATAGACTGGAGCGAAGCGGGTATTATGAAAGACACGATTGTAATAGCAAAAGATAAAGCTCTGGCAATGTTTGAGAAAAAAGGTTTTACCTTGGGTAGGGAAATTGATGCCGGTACGCACCATTATGGTATGATATTTAAAGCGAGATAGTATGAAACCCAATTTTAGTCTCATTATACTTATTATATTTCTGGCCGCAGCTGTTTTCGGTGTTTTAGTTTTCTCTGGTGCTATACCGATCGGTAGCGATTCGGACAAACCTGGAGGGTTAGGCAGTGTGGTACTCTGGGGCACCATGCCTGCGGCCAACCTTGCTCCTATTGTAAAAGAATTTAACGATGCTAATCCGTCTTTCATTGTCAGGTACGAAGAAAAAGCCGCTGAGACTTTCGATCAAGATTTGCTAGAAGCTCTCGCCTCGGGCACAGGACCGGACATGTTTTTCTTGCCGGACAGCCTGGCCCTGCACTATGCTAATAAAATTCTAACAATTCCGTACGAGAATTATCCGCTGGTGGATTTCAAAAGTGTTTTCGCGGGGGCGGGGGAGGTATTCTTGACCTCCGGCGGTGTCCTGGCATTCCCCATGACTATTGACCCCTTGATGCTCTATTACAACCGAAGCATGCTAGACGCAGATGGAATTGTATATCCTCCGGCCACATGGAGCGATCTTCTCTCTATGGCTCCCACTCTTACTAAGAAAGATGAAGCAAACCAGATTATAAAGAGCGCGGTAGGTATGGGGCATTTCGGAAATGTTACGCACGCAAAAGACATAATAGCTACCTTGTTCCTTCAAGCTGGCAACCCTATTGTCAAAGAGAAAGATGGTGCATTTAAATCTTTCCTCGGGGAGTCCGTAGGTACCTACAATCTTACTTCAGTCTTGAAGCTATACACAGACTTCGCTGATCCAGGCAACCCTGTCTATTCTTGGAATAGATCTTTCCCAAGTTCCGATACCGTATTTTCTAGAGAAGATCTGGCTTTCTATTTCGGCTTTGCTAGTGAACTTGAATCCCTAGTGAATAGGAACCCTAATCAGAACTTTTTCGTTGCCTCTGTTCCTCAGGTTAAAGGTGCTCCATCTAAGGTTACCGGTGCTCGGGTGACCGGTCTCGCCATTTCCAGTGCCTCCAAAAATTTTAATACTGCTTATATAGCGGCTAACTTGATGGCGACCAGCGACTTTGCTTACAAATTTGCTCGCGTGCTAGGCCTCGCGCCCGCTCGAAGGGATCTACTGGCGATAAAACCACCGGACGCTTATTCTCCTATTTTTTATAGTTCCGCGCTGTATGCCCGAAGCTGGCTTGATCCATCACCGAAAGACACAGACAACATTTTCGGTGGGATGATTGATAGCATTCTCTCGAACAACTTTTCCATTGACAATGCAATTCGAGATGCGGATTCTAAGATGAGTTTATTATTAGTAAAATAACATGCAAAGAACCAAAAAAATACTCATTCATCTTTTGATACTTTCAGTATTGGCGTTGCCTATTTTGCTGCATGCTGATTTGGGAGGTACTAAAGAAGGATTAGTAACATGCAAAGATAACTGTCAGTGGAATGAGCTTTTGGGAATGGTAAACAGAATAGTTAAATTTATTCTTTTTGATTTAGTGCTACCTATTTCTGCTATCATGTTTGCCTATGCTGGAATTCTTTTGGTCACTAGTGGCGGATCTTCTGAAGCAAAAAGTAAGGCGAAGGGGATATTTACAAATGTGGCCTTGGGATTAATTTTAGCTGTAGGGGCTTGGCTTATTATTAGTACCATACTCCAGCTATTGGGATATGATGGATCTTGGATAGGGCTTAAATTAGGAGTATAATAAAATGGTGAAATTTATTAAAATTTTTTGGTCTACATTAATTTCTTTCTTTGCTGTTCCTCTAATTTCTTTAGCAGATCTCGGTACTGGTGCGACTGGATGCGATGCAGGTAAAATTTGCAACCCTTTAAACTCTACTAGCTCGATTCCGGGGCTGATTCAGAAAGTTCTAGAGGATGCACTTAAAATTGGCATACCCATTGTTGCGCTCGCCATAATATACTGTGGATTTTTATTTGTGTTTGCTCGGGGTAAATCTGAAGAATTAACTAAAGCAAAGACTGCGCTGCTGTACACGTTAATAGGGGCGGCAATACTCCTCGGGTCGTGGGCTATTGCGAAAATTATTTCCAATACTGTGCTTTCTTTATAAATATCATTTAAATTATAATTTATGCAAATATGTTCACCGGGAATAGGGGTAATACTATGTACCATACAGGGGATTCTCGATGCAGTTGTGCCCATAATTCTCGCCTTGGGAATTGTTTATTTTGTCTGGGGAGTAGTTATGTATGTTATAGCTAACGATGAAGAAGCGAAGAAAACGGGAAAAGATCGCATCGTATTCGGTATCATCGGCTTTGCAGTAATTATTAGTTTGTGGGGATTGGTCTATGTCTTAGCCAATACATTCAGAGTCAGTGGGCTGGGAGCTCCCAATAGACAATACCTCAATGGCTTGTTGCCCCACTAATATATGACTAATACCATTGCTGACATAATTACTAAAATTTCTGGAATACTAGGCTCACTTCTGCCGCTTTTGATTTCTTTAGGCGTAGTATATTTCATTTGGGGTGTTGTTCAATACGTTATTGCTGACGGGGAGGAAGCGAAAGATAAAGGTAAGAACAAAATTATCTACGGCATTATCGGTTTCGCTGTTATTATCGGCTTGTGGGGTTTAGTAAATATTATCGTTGTCACCTTCGGTCTCTCAGCTGCAGCTCCAGCGCCCCAACTTCTCAAAGTTACAAACGTAGGCACCTGCCAGCCGGGGAGTTCTGCCAATGTTAAAGATATTCTCTGCTACATTACTAAACTCATTAATGATTCCATCATACCCCTCATATTTGCTATCGCGGTCCTGGCCTTTATTTGGGGGGTGCTCCAATTCTTTATCTTAAATCCGGACGAAGAAGCCAAAAGGGCTCAAGGTAGGCAATTTATGATTTGGGGTATTGTGGCTCTGGCGGTAATGATATCTGTCTGGGGGCTGGTGGGGATACTTCAGAGCACGTTCTTTGGCTCCCGAAGCAGTGTATTGCCCCAAGTCTGTCCGCCCGGGGGATGTAAGTAGCTGTGGATTGCTTGCAATTTTGCCACAGGGTATAATTATAAGTAAGTTTTTATTATTTATTATTGGTCGTTATTAATATTATTAGTTTTATTTATTCATGAAAAATAAGTTAATAGTTTTGTCTAGTATGATTTTAAGTAGTGGAGCTCCACTACTTGCTTTGGCACAAGGTGCGACTACTACTGGCACTGCTGCGGGTGGTTGTACATTGGGAACAGGAGGAACATTGTTTGGCATACTATGTAGAGTTGGACAGTTCCTCAATGCTGTTGTTCCGGTTTTGATAGCGCTTGGAGTTGTTTACTTCGTTTTCGGTGTTATTACGTATGTTATAGCCAGTGACGAAGAAGCAAAGACCACAGGCCGAAACCGCATAATTGCTGGAATCATTGGACTTGCAGTTATAATTGCTTTGTGGGGATTGGTGAAAATTCTTACCAACACTTTCAACGTTGACAACAACGTGAATGTTCAACTTCCAACTCTTAATACTAAGCAGAATTACTAGTTCTGATGCTAGGTCCGGTACACATAGCCTACGCGGCAGAATCCTTTGACGATTTTTTGGTCAAGGTTACAGACCAGCTAATAAACCCATTAATTGGTTTTCTGTTTGCTCTCGCGGTAATATTCTTCCTCTATGGCGTCCTTGAATTTTTGCTTCGTCAAGAAAGCGAAGAAGCGAAGACTACAGGTAAGCAGCACATGATTTGGGGTATTATAGGGATTACTATTATGATGGGAGTGTGGACTATTCTAGCTGTCATATCAAACACGATAGGTACATCCGGTGATATAGAACTAAATCCAGCGAAAGTGCAATTCGAAAGGTAAATATAGTACAAATGTTAAAGGGCGGAATCAGTGTGAAAACTTGATTCCGCCCTTTGGCGTTGTTGTTGATACGCGTTGATGTCATGCGCTGGCCAGACGCGATTATGGCCGTGACCTCCTTTCAGGGGTCGAAGAACTGTTAGTCCCAGCGAACGAAGACCTCTTTCGCGTCGGTGGGATAGACCAGGTACCAGCCAGTGGGCATTCTGCCCCACCTGTCCTCGGCTTCTTGCTCTCCCGGACGAGGTCCGTCGAGGATCGAAATGTCGGGATGTCCCTCCACTTCGTACCTTACTTCCCCTGCCGGATGGGTCCGGGTCCTGGGAGGCCTGAAGTAGGCCCGCAGGGGTTCGCCTTCCTTGGCGAACCCCTGACCCGAGGTCGGAATGGTCGGCGGTGCCGGGGGAACGTAGGAGTCCTGAGAGGTTTTGGACTTGTCCTTCTTCTTGGATTCGCCCAAGAGGAAGGTGGCAGTGGATTTCCACCCCACGCCGAGTAGTCCCTGCTGGGCGAAGGCCTTGTCGGCTTCGTCCTTGTTGGTTGTGTTCGCTGGCTTCTCCTCGTCACTCCAGTCGGCCTTCGGTCTCAGTGCTTCCTTGAAATAAGTACTTTGCTGAGAGACGAAGATGCAAACGGCGGAGAAAGCGAAGATTGAAACCGCCAACCCCTTGTGCCCGTCAGCGGCCTTACCTGCGATGCCTGCTGCCAGAAAGGCGAGGCAGGTCCAGAGAATGACCGGGAGCGGAATGTCCGCAGGCCAACCCCACGGGCGGATTCCCAGGAACTTGAATTCCTGATAAACCCGGTAAGGGTCGACCTCGATGAACCTGTTAACCGGCATCATGATGCCGACGAAGACGACGAAGGAGACGAGGAGCCTCTTGATGGCTCCCAGCCCCGTGAGCATGAGGCTGGCGCCTCCGCCAGTCCCAGCGAAGAGCCAGAGGGCTCCGACGAGGCCGACGGCATGGGGAAAGAAGGGCACTCCGACAAGCTTCGCCACCATCAGTGAGAGGATGACAAACAGGATACCATAGGCCCATTTCACTTGCTTTCCTCCTCGAGAGCAGGGGTCGGTGTGACCTCTGCGGGTTTTGTGTGCCAGTCGTTAGGGTCATCGGAAAATGGCTTGAACTCTTTCCCCTCGAATCGCTTCTTGAGGTTAGGGTTCATGTGCGGTTCCGGATCGAAGTGCTTAATCGCAGCCTTCGCCCCTTTCACCGCCGAGGCTCCGATCTCCTTGGCCTTCGCCATGGTTTTCTCGGAAGTCTCTTTGAGTCTCTTTTCCTCCGCCTCCGCCTTTTTCCGCAGTTCTTCCTTCTCCTGGGGTTTCAGTTTCTTGTCCTGTTGAACCCAGTCGATGAAGTTCTCGACGTTCGTGAGAGCTTTGTCGATCTCCTCAGCCGTTTCGACGGCTTTAGTGATCTTCTTCAGCTTGCTCTCGAGCTTGCTCTTGTGAGAGGAGCAGCCGGATGACAGTAGGAGAGTGAGGCAGAGTGTGATGATCGTAGTCGCGCGTTTCATTGGCTTACTCCCTTACTTGTTGTGGATCCCGAGTATACGCCAGAGCTGTTCGTATAGGAGGTCCCAAACTCCGTGCTTGACGAACCCACCATCCTTGCCGTGACCACCCCCCAGTAGTTTCCTGAGAATCTTACCCGTCTCATCATGAAACGAGAGGGCGGCAGCAGGGATGTTGCAGAACAGCAGGATCCAGAACATGTAATCCCACCAGTCTGTGTACGACTCGTCGAAGTAGAACCGGTTGACGGTCCCCCAGAACCCCTCTTCTTCGAGGGGATCCACGAGTCCGCTTGGTTCGATGGCGAGTGGGTTGAAGTGCCACATGATCCACGTTATGATCGTGGACCCAACAGTGGCCCAGAAGACCCAGTTGTTGTTCGTGAAGACCTCCCAAAACGATTTCTCCTTATACTTCGCGATGAGGGCGAGAACGCCCATGGTCAGCGCGAGGTAGGTGGCGATGAGCCACCCAGGTCCCCAGAACCAAAGCAGGGACCAGTAGAGAACGATCAGGATCCACCAGCAGCCCGGGAGCTGCTTCTTGTGCTCGTGCACTTCGATGGACTGAATGTCCGAAGCGCAGTCCACACCAAGGGTGCGGGCTTCAACTTCGTACGGGTGGTGCTGCGGTTTGACTTTGATGTCGCACATTGCGACACCGTCGTCGTTCGTCCTGGCAGTTGCCTTCGACTTGCCGTCGAGGGTGAAGCTGACGATGGTCTTCTTGACCGGACGACCGGAGTCGTCGGTCACAGTTGCGATGGCGGAGATAGTGACCTTGTCGTCACTGTTCTCGCCGTGGTGATCCTGCTCTTTTTCTTCGAGCCTCAGATTCACGTACTTCATTTTGTTTTCATCCTTTTTGCGCTTTTCGGGCGCGTTAAATGCCAATGGCACGGATTGTGAGATAGTGACTCTGAAACTCTGAATAGTTGGGTAGCCAAAAGCCAAATTTCCATAGATTCTGGCTACCCAACTATTCACGCACTATTCAATTTTCAAGGGTCAATTTACCTATATATTGTATCACAGATGAACGAAAAAGTCAAGCCTAAATAGGGCCTGACTTTTCCTAGAATCTCCTTATTTTATAATGATTAATCGTGCTTCATAGGCGCTTCGTGATAAGTCTGCTCTGCGCCGAAGATTTTCCTAACAAGTATGATTATAAGCATGATTACTATTGCGGTCATTATCCATCCCACTAAGCCAGTAGGTAGGAAGCTATTAGATCCGAAGATAGCATTAGAAGCAAGGTTGCTTACATAGTTACCTTCTTTGGTTTCTGTAGTTTTGGTAGTATTTTTATCGTAAGTAGTATTAGAGTAATTATTATTTACAGTAGTGTTGGTTGTGGTATTTGTTTCCATTGTGCCACCAGGATTAGTGCTGAAGAATTCTGCATTAGAATATCCGCCGCATATGCCTTCATTAAATACGCTTACATAGAATCCATCTTCGTTAGCAAGGTCGCCCAGTCGTGTCTCCACTAAGAGGTGAGTACTGTCGATGAAGACCGTTCTCCGGGTCTGTCCATCAATGAGCGCAACAGAGTTGGGGATGAAGCTTGCGCCAGTAATTCTTATTGTCCTTGCGGTTTTACCCATGCTTGGGCTTATAGAGTTAATCGAAGGCTTAGCGCTTAGTTCAACATTTGCGCTGTAAGTTGGGATGCCGTTGGAATATGCATCGCAGTAAACCCTAGTATCTGCAGCCGCTTGATGGGGGAGAGCTATTAGCACAATTGCTAGAATAGCTAATATTCCCAAGGCGAAAAGGACACTATTTGTTATATTTATTTTGTTCATATTCTTCATACTATCTAGTATAGCATATTTGAAGTAATATGTCAAGAGTTATAAGATGAGCTTGTTATTTAAGATTTTTTTGCCTATAATCATTTTGTTAATGCCCGAGTGGCGGAACTGGTATACGCGCACGACTTAAAATCGTGTCTCGCAAGGGATGTGGGTTCGATTCCCACCTCGGGCACCACTCGAGTTATTTAAAATTAAAATTTATGCGCCCTTAGCTCAGCTGGTAGAGCAGATCCCTCTTAAGGATAAGGTCGAAGGTTCGATCCCTTCAGGGCGCACAAAGGTGCTAATGCACCTTTTGCGAGACGGAGGCACAAAGGTGCCGAGTCGGGGTCGCGAAAAAATTCAGCAGAATTTTATTTGTGACCACAATGCTGGAGTGGCGGAATTGGTATACGCGTTAGTCTTAGGAACTAATGTCGCAAGACTTGAGGGTTCGAGTCCCTCCTCCAGCACAAGGTTCGTTTGGCCTGGTCGCCAAGTAGTAAGGCAACTCTCTGCAAAAGAGTTATACGTGGGTGCGATTCCCACCCAGGCCTCAATTATTTCGTAGCAGTTCGTCAATTTTCTGGCGGTTCTTTTCACCCTGATCTATGGCAATATCGAGAAAGGGGATACTTTTTATCTCCATGTTTTTTTTAAGGAAGTCTCGTAATAGAGCCCGTTTCCTTTTCAGGAATGGAAGAGCTGCTGACTCTTTGTCGGCCGGGAAGACGGTTACATACACAACAGCTTGCTTGATATTATTTGAAACTTGGCAAGATGTTACTGTAATCATCGAGCTCTTGTGTTTCGCCCGGCCTAAAAATTCGGCGGATAGCTCCTTTATTCTATTTGCCACTTTTTCATTTCTTTCCATATTTCCTACTTTTGAACAATTGAAAAGGATTCGATAACGTCTCCGGCCACTACTTCAATCTTGGATTCGATCATCATGCCGAATTCTGTACCGGCCGAAACTTCTGAAGCTTTAACCTTGCTTTTTTCCAAGTTAACAATTTTCCCACGACCAATTTCAAATTCGCGACGCATTATGCGGACGATACTATTTAAATTAATAAGGCCTTCCATAACTTTGCCTCCGATTATCTGGCGCTCCTTGGTGCGGCTGAAAGCACGGATGATTTTCGCTCGGCCCGTAACTTCCACTGTTTCCACCTTCGGCCTCTTTTCTTCCATTTGGGTTACTAACCACTCTGTTAATTTATATATGATATCAAAGTAAGAAATAGTGATGCCCCTTTTCTCGGCGATTTCAATTGCACTTCTGTCAGCTTTGACGTTGAAGCCGACAACAATAGCCGGTGTGGCCGAGGAAATTCCCTTTATGTCTCTCTCCGATATTGGACCAATGCCAGAAGCCACGATGCGGAATTCTGCGCTGTCGCTTTTAATTTTAGCCAGCTCCTTCTCAATGGCTTCAATAGATCCATATACATCAGCCTTGAGTATTATAGGAATTGTTTCCTTGTCGCCTTCGTCGGTTTTTTTCTCCTCTTTGTTTTGGAGGCTACGTTCTTTGCAAGCTTTTACATATTCTTCGGCTTCAGACTTTTTCGCAAAAGTTTGAAATTTTGCTCCCACCTTTGGTATTTTATCAAAGCCTACAATCCTGATAGGGGAAGAGAAGGTGGCTTCTTCTATCATTTCGCCTTTGAAGTTCTCAATTATCCTCGTTCCACAGACACTGTCTTCGACTGCCACGGTCATGCCTTTCTTCAGTGTGCCGTCTTTTACAATAAGAGTTGCCATGATTCCCCGACGCGGATCGAGGTTGGCCTCAATGACATATCCTGAAGCACAGTTCTCGGGATTTCCAGTAAAGCTTTCCAAGTCAGACAGGATTAAAATAAGAGAAAGCAAACTATCTATACCGGTGCCGTCTTTGGCAGAAATTTCCGCGTAGGGGACTTTGCCACCGTAATTTTCTAGGTAGATTTCATTTTCGGCTAATTCCACTTTTGTTTTTTCGACGTTTGCACCAGGCTTGTCTATTTTATTTATGGCCACAATAGCAGGGAGCTTGGACTCAACAATAGTCTTCCAGGCTTCGATGGTTTGAGGTTTAACACCATCCTCGGCGGAAACAACTAAAATACCTATGTCGGCAATTTGAGCACCTCGTTCTCGCATTTTCGAAAAAGCTTCATGCCCTGGAGTGTCCAAGAAAGTAATCTTTCTTTCTTTGCCTTCATCATCTTGATGCACAACTTCATAGGCAGAAATCCTCTGGGTTATTCCGCCAATTTCACTGTCGGTAACATTCGTTTTACGAATATAGTCGAGGAGCGTAGACTTGCCATGGTCAATATGACCCATCACTGCTACCACACTCGGGCGGGGGATTAAATTTTGTTTGTTATCAATACTCATATTAATTTATATTTTTGCCTGGTCTAGTACTTCTCTTTCTTCTTTACTAAGTTCATATTCTGATTTGTGTGCTTTGACGGGCTTAGCAAAGACACTCATTCGCTCGCGAGAGTACAAACTTGAAACCACTACACCGTTGCCTTCTTCGTCCAGCATCCCTATGGCAAAGCTCTGATTGCTGCCTTGGTCGGGGAAAGGATTGAAACGTATAACCTCAAGCCCGCGAATGCTTTTCTTAAGTTTGGTATTTATTTCCTCCAGCTCCTTCTCGATATTTTTCTTAGCTGTCTTTAGGGCTTCTATGTCACGCCCCAATACATCTATAGTTTCTTCTAGGTCTTTGGCTTTTTTGCCGAGGAAAAATTTCTTTAAGCGCTTTTCGGTAGTGAAAATCCAAATAGCGCCAAAGACAATGGCTAGGCCAACGAAAATAAAAAAGACCAATAAAAAAACGCTGTCGAGCTTTGTGTTCATGTTTTTTCAATATATACTATTTTTATGCCCAAATCAATGAAGAATATTTACCTCGACTACGCGGCAAGCATAAAAGCCAACCCCAGTTCAATCCATTCTGCCGGAGTAGAAGCTAAAAATAAACTCGAAAAGGCAAGATTAATGGTTGCCAGTGTGCTAGGTGGGCGCAAAGAAGAAATTATTTTCACGAGTGGTGGCACAGAAAGTAATAACTTGGCAATACAAGGAGTGATTTGGATGATTCTTGAAATGCAGAACCTCACCCCTTCGCCCCTCTCCATTTACAATAAATGGAGAGGGGTCGGGGAGAGGTGGATTCCGCACATCGTAACTACGAATATAGAGCATCCTTCAGTTTTAGAAACCTGTAAATTATTGGGAAAGAGAGGATTGGCAGAAATTTCTATTGTACCCGTAGAAGCAAATGGAATTGTGAATCCGAAAAAAATAAAAAAAGAGTTTAAAAAAAATACAGTATTGGTTTCGGTAATGTATGCAAACAACGAGATTGGTACTGTGCAGCCGATAAGAGAAATTGCGAAAGAAATTCGGCACTTTAATAAAATAAACCAGAGAATGAATCAGAGAAAAATTTTATTTCATACCGACGCAGTGCAGGCAGCCAACTATTTGGATTTGAACGTAGATAGGCTCGGCGTAGATTTGCTAAGTCTCTCCGGTTCGAAAATTGAAAACTCGGGGCGAGTAGGTGTTTTATATAAAAAGAGGAATGTGGCTCTGGCGAATATCTTCGGCGGGGGAGATCAGGAGTTCGGTTTCAGACCAGGAACAGAAAACTTGTCGGAGATTTTGAATTTTTCCCAAGCGCTAAATGCTGCACAAAAGATTAAAGAAAAAGAAGGGAAGCGCTTAACAGTACTTCGTGATTATTTTGTAGAAAAATTATTAAAGCTGTCCGCAGATTTGATCCTAAACGGCGAAATAGAGCATAGATTGCCGAACAATATTAATATTACTTTTTCTAAAATTCCTAGTGACCTTATGGTTATTGAGCTATCCGCTCGCGGGGTAATGGCCTCACCGAAAAGTGCTTGCAAGAGTTCTAGTTCGGAGGGTTCGTACGTAATCAAAGCTCTTAGGCCTGATGGGCCTGATGCCGATCTCGAAATCGGCGGTGTGCGATTTTCTCTCGGCAGTGATACTAACAAAAAAGATATTGATTACACCATCAAAGCCTTGTCCCAAATTTTGAAAAAACTAGAAAAGTGGTATACTTAGCACATGGATATCAAGGATTTAAATAAATCACAACTCCTACTCCTCGCTATTCTTCTTAGCTTCGTGACTTCAATCGCAACCGGCATAACTACGGTGACCCTGATGCAGCAAGCACCCGAGTCTGTAACAGTGCCAGTCAACCGGGTTATCCGACAAACCGTTGAGAAAATACAACAAGTCGAAGGAAAGACAACTGTCCAGACTGTCGTAGTGAAAGAAGAGGACTTAGTCGTGGATGCAATCGCGAAAAATAAGGGAGCGCTCTTTAGCGTTACCAAAGAGCTAGAAGACGGAGGATATAGAATCGAAGTTTCAGCGGGTCGCGGGTTTGCGGTCTCCGCAGACGGTCTGGTTGCTGTTGATGGGTCACAGGTTTATTCCAATGGAATTCACTATCTCACAAATGACAGTGGAAAGTTCAAAGCAACCTTCGTATCTAGCGATCCTGCCGGCTTTGCTTTTCTGAAAGTTGGTGAAGCGGTCAATGAAACAGACAAAGCCACTTTCACTGTTCCGGACTTTGGAGACTTGAGTAAGATGAAAATTGGCCAGAAAATCTTGGTCTTGGGCCAGGGTTTGAGCTCCTCTATTTTCGAAGGATTAAATGAAAATGGGAAAATAGATTTAACTATTTCTAAAGCCAATGCTGGCGCTGCGGTGCTCAATCTTGATGGCGAAGTGTTGGGCATGGCTCTGTCTTCAGAAACTTCTTCATTTGTACCGATCAAATCTATAACTGATGCACAAAGTAGCACAGTTAAACCCACAGTTAAACCTTAGTCAGAAATAAACCCCGAGCCTGCTCGTCTTGACAAGGGGTGTACAATATAAATATGCCACCATTAAATAGATTCACAACTAAAGCAAAAGATGCCATAAAGAAAGCCCATGAGCTCGCGATCGAACGTGGAATGAACCACGTATCTTCGGTGCACCTGTTGGCGGCGTTACTTCTCCAGGAAGAGTCCATGGTTAATTCTATTTTAGACAAATTGGAGATAGATACTATGCTCCTTACTGATTCTGTGCTCGAGATGATCGAGCTGCCTGAGTCGCGTAGCACTCTATCACCCTCATATCAGATTTATCTTAATCCTGATTTAGCCCAAGTTATCGAGCAGTCTGCCAAACTTGCAGAATATATGAAGGATGATTTCGTTTCCACAGAACACCTTTTCATCGCTATTTTAGAAGTTACAAGTGATGCGCGAGAGACTCTGGCTCGTTTCCGAATTCATAAAGATCAGGTGATGAAAGTCATTGAAGAACTTCGTCGAGAAAATATTACTGATGTTTCTGAACCAAAGAAATTTAAACTACTAATAAAATACACGCGAAACCTTACCAAGCTTGCCAAAGAGGACAAGCTCGATCCAGTTATTGGACGCGACAATGAAATCACACGTATCATGCAGATACTTTCTCGTCGAACCAAGAATAACCCTATTTTGATCGGAGAAGCTGGCACGGGTAAGACTGCTGTAGTCGAGGGCCTGGCTCAAATGATATCGAAGGGCAATGTTCCCGAATCTCTCAAAGAGAAAGAATTAGTTTCACTGGACCTTGGGCTTTTGGTTGCTGGTACGAAATACCGCGGAGAATTCGAAGAGCGATTGAAGGGAATTATGAAAGAAGTAGAACGCTCTGACGGGAAGGTAATACTTTTCATTGACGAGATTCACACTATTGTAGGTGCTGGTGGAGCGGAAGGCACGATGGATGCATCGAACATGTTAAAGCCCGCACTTTCTCGTGGGGAACTTAGAGCAATTGGTGCGACAACCCTGCGTGAATATCAAAAGCATATAGAAAAAGATCCCGCCCTCGCCAGACGTTTCCAGCCAGTTTATATTGATGAACCAAGCGTTGAGGATGCTATTGCAATTCTCCGTGGGCTTAAAGAGAGATATGAACTTTTCCATGGAATAAGAATTACTGATGACGCTATCATCGCGGCAGTTAATCTGTCTGCCCGATATATCACCAACAGATTCCTCCCTGATAAAGCAGTTGATCTAGTTGACGAAGCTTCTTCCTCGCTCAAGATAATGCTTGAGAACAAGCCGCCAGTACTCGAAGATGCTCATAGGAAAACTATGCGACTTGAGATTGAGAAAGAAGCACTGAAGAAAGAAATAAGCGCCGGAGGTGAAGCCATAAAAGACAAAGCAAAAGAGAAAGAAATAAAAGACCGAATCAAAGAAATTGATAAAGAGATAGGCAATTTGACCGAAAAGACGAAAGAGCTGGAACTCAAATGGCAGAACGAGAAAACTACCGTATCTGAAATTCGCGCCATCAAGAAAGAGCTTGAAACCATACGCCTCGAGGCTGAAGACGCAGAAATGAGGGCGGACCTTTCCAAGGCTGCTGAAATTCGCTATGGTAAAATCCCTGCGCTGAAAAAGGACCTAGAAGTAAAACTTGCCCGTCTTAAGAAATTACAAAAATCTCGCAGAATCCTGAAAGAAGAAATTACCGCAGAAGATATAGCTGAAGTTGTAGCTCGCTGGACGGGCATACCGCTTACCAAAATGCTTGAAGAAGAACGCGAGAAGCTTGAAAAGATGGAAGAAGAATTGCACAAAAGAGTTATTGGTCAAGATGAGGCAATCAACCGCGTGGCAGATGTGATCCGTCGATCTCGCGCAGGTATTGGCGACCCGAACAGACCTATCGGCTCCTTCATTTTCTTAGGTCCCACTGGTGTCGGGAAAACGGAGCTTACGAAAGCGCTAGGACAATTCATGTTCAATGATGATAACGCGATCATTCGCGTGGACATGTCTGAATACATGGAGCGCCACTCAATGTCGAAGCTCATTGGTTCGCCTCCGGGATATGTGGGATACGACGAAGCAGGACAGCTTACTGAGGCAGTACGCCACCGACCTTATGCAGTTGTGCTTTTCGACGAGATTGAAAAAGCGCATCCGGAAGTTTTCAACTTGCTTCTGCAGGTTATTGACGAAGGCCGTCTTACTGATGGCAAGGGGAGAGTTGTAAACTTTAAAAATACAATCATTGTTCTTACATCGAACATTGGTTCGCAATTCGTGCAGAAAATGGAATCCATCGGATTTTCTAATAATGGAAGCAAAGAAGACTACAGTAATATGAAAGAAAAGGTCATGGAAGCTCTGAAAGATAGTTTCCGCCCAGAATTTCTAAATCGTATAGATGAGATCATTGTCTTCGATGTGCTCACCGAAGAAGCGCTTAAGAAAATAGTGAATCTTCGTATCAAAGTTGTAATGGAGAGACTCCAAAGTAAGGGAATCAATTTGGAAATTACCGACGAAGCACTTTCATACCTAGCGCGGGTGGGTTACGATCCGCATTATGGAGCAAGACCGCTAAACCGATTAATCCAAAACAAAATTCTTAATCCTGCTGCTTCGCACATAATTTCAAATGGTGTAAAGAAGGGAGATACGGTGTATGTGTCAGTAAAAAACGGCGAATTATTTATCGAAACCAAAAGAGGTCCTACAAAAGTCCGAAGCTCTATCAACTTAAGGTCTAAATCTACCGCGGAAAAATAAAATTTTTTCTACATTGACAAACCTTACTAAAAGGTGTGTAATTTACCGTGGAAGCATGAGAGGAGAGGCTATGACTCTACAGTTAATTGCCGGTGTGGTAATCGTGGTGGCCATCGCGATGGCAGTCGCTACGGTCTGCCGTAATCTCCGTCCTATCGAGTACCACTCCTTCGAAGCCTGGCTACTTCGAGAAGTGATACCGCCGCTCTCTTTCGGGGCGGTCTTCGGACTCGGGATTCTGCTCACCCTGTGGGTAGTATTCTCCGGTGACGGAGTGTGGCCGCTCGAGCCGCTGGACTTTCTCGCATGGGGGTCGGTGCTGCTCTTTTGGTTTATCCTCGCGGGAATCGCTGGGTGGTTCGTGGCCGATCGGTTTCGATTCGATCGCCCCCGAGCACCGACTCTCGATGAGAGCTAGGCGCACAAGCCGGAGTGGAGATATTGCGGTTTTATTCCCAACTATCTCGCTCCATTTTTTAGATCATAATATTTGTGGTTTGAAAAATGGAGTAATGTGCAAAAAAAGGTTTTTTGTGTTATTTTGTATTGAGGTTTTATTAAAATATGCGTCGTGCGATTAATGTCGCAAAATATGCGTCGGTGGATAAAAACTGAACTGCTTCAGTTTTTATCCGGAGCGAAGCGGAGGTGGGCTGCCACCAAAGCTTATGCTACGAACGCAGTGAGTATTGCGACCAATGTCGCAAAATATGCGTCGGTGGTAGAGCGGTCAATTACAACAGACTGTAAATCTGTCGGCCTTAGGCCTACGTAGGTTCGAATCCTACCCGACGCACAACTTAGTATGAAATATAAATCAGTTATTTTTGATTGGGACGGGACACTGGGGATGACTTTGCATTTGTGGCTTGAGGCATATAAAAGTGAACTAAAAAAATTAGGGTATGAATTTTCAGACAAGGTTGTTATTGGTGACTTCTTTTATGAACATGCGAAAACAGCGATAAAATATCCTGATATTGATTTCGATGCTTTTATAGAGAAAGTTCGGGAATATATGACCAGGAATGTGCCACACATGAAATTATATTCGGGAGTGCATGAAATGCTGGAAAAATTGCAGAAGAGTAACATTACTCTAGCTCTTGTTTCTTCAAGTCCAAGAAAATTATTAGAAGAAGTTCTAGGACTTACAGATCTAGCAAAATTTTTTAGATTTATTTCGGGCTTTGACGATATTATGAAACATAAACCTGACCCAGAGCCGTTTTTAAATATTATAGAAATAGCAAAACTTGATCCGAAAACCACAATAATTTTAGGAGATTCGTCTCACGACATTGCTGCCGCAAAAGCTGCTGGTATAGATTCATGTCTTTTCCTGCCAGCAGAAAACAAAATCTTCTATGATTTTGACAAACTTAGAGCAAATAATCCAACATACTGTATTGAAAACTTGAAAGACTTTGTTGATCTAGTGTTAACTTAATAATTTTATGTCAGTAAAAATAATTATTTTAGACGGAGCTAAGGGGGCAGGGAAATCATCTGTTGGTGAAATTCTTACTCAGACACTCGACAAAGCTGTTTATCTAAGTTTAGACAATGAGAGGCGCTCTCTAAAAAGCCAGGAACAGAACATAACAGAACGAAACAAAGAAGCCTTTGAAAATATAGTTGATAAGACCAGAAAATCAATATTCTCCGAAAATAATATTATTATTGATTGTGGGCTTACAAAAGAGCGTCTTTTAACCCTTGAGAATATAGCTTCTGAAAATAATGCAAAATTATATAAATTTTTTTTGAAAGCTGAGCACGCTACCTTGTTAAATAGAGTAAGGAATCGTGACCGTTCAAGAGGAAAAAATACAGATGTTGAGAGATTTAATGAAGTACACCAGATCATACATGATAAAGAATTAAATGGTTTTCATATAATAGAAACAGATAAACTAGATTTAAGTAAAGTAGCAGACGTTATTATTAAAGTTGTTAATTAAAGAAGTTCTAACTTCAACCACTAAGTCGCGCATAGAAACTTAGATGAAACTAAGCATAAAAAACTTCAATTCCGATGTCGTAGCAAGCTTCGAGACTAAAATGCGGCAGGCATATTTTAATTACAATTTTTTCTCATTATTTATTTTATTAATAAAATTAGCCAAGTCTCAATTTCCTGGGGTAAGTTATTTTCAGTCACTAAGAGCTGCTTATCATTTAGCTTTTGCCGCTGCACTTTTTCGTACAGAGAAAGGTAAAGAAAACAAAGAACTAATATTAAAAAAGATGACCTCTTTCTTTAAAGTTATACATAATAACAGTCTTGAGGATTTTGATTACAAAAAAGCTGCTCGGTTAGAGCTTAATTGGTGGCTGGTGGATAGATACCCTGATAGATATGACATGACCAGAGAAGAGGCGATGGCTCTAGCTATGTCTCAGATATATAATATTTCTCCAGATAAACTAAAAGATTATGCAAGATATAGAGCAGAAGCAGAATTAATAAACGATAGAGCAGAAGCCCAAAACAATGAAGTTGATTGGCAGGAAGTTGAATCAGCACTTAAAAAATCTTACAGTTCACTTTATAATGCTGTTAATAAATAATTTCAGTTCTAACACCATCCACCAAGTCGCGCAAAAGCAGCAAGTCCCGGTAACCACGAAGGTTCCGGGACTGATGAGCTATCTTTTTTGCCGGCGGGAAACCGGCTTGGTTTGATGATGGTTTACTTCTTTTTTCGTGAGCCTCGCTTGGGCTTGGCCTTAAGGTTTTTGGCCTTCGGCTTTGCCGCAAGCTGACTCTTTGGAGGGGCCGGCGGCGCAACCTTTTCTTTGCCGTAGTCTCGGAAGACCATGACGTGGAACACGGGCTGCACATGCTCCTCTATCGCTTGGATTTGCCCCGCCCCCTTCTTTTGACGAAGAAAATCTCTGAGCCAGGCGACTTCGCTTTCGCTGAGCGTGTTCTTGGCGATGTCCACAGTGGACCCCGTCAAGTGTGAGCTGCGTGTTGGTCCCTTGGTGGGTGCCGCGTTCCAGTTACCTTTCCCTCGGAGTGTCTCCTGTCGTTCAGCCGTCCGCACTCCCGAGTTAATCTGGAGCGGGCGCTTAGTCGGGAAAGTCAGCAGGTGAGACTTTCCCATGTCGTTCAGGAAATTCCGAACCTGCGGCCGGACGTACCTGTATTTCGGGTCTAGTCTTTTGTCGACCCGAATGACCAAGTTCTCTGGGAGGGGAACGAGAATCCCGGCCTTGATGAATCGCTGGAGCTCCTTCTCGTCCGCTATCCTAGCCAAGCCTTCCTTGTCGGCCTGGCGGTTTTGGTCGATCGCGACTCGCTTGGATCCGCGGAGGCTGACCTTCGGTTTCCGGATGGGCTCTGCCGTTGAGGGGTAGGCGAAAGCTAGTAGTACTACTACGAACCAGAACTTTTTCATCTCAAACTCCTTCTGTTTTTTGTTTAGGAAGTGACGAAAAGACAAATTTTTATCTGCTCATCGCTTCCTAAACATTTGAAAGAACCACTGTATTCTTATATTATACACCATTTTTAAATGAATGTCAATGAGATAAAAGCCTTAATTTAGCAGAGAGTTTGCCATTTACGAAAGATCATGTTATTATTTAAGAAAGCCGTGCGGCTTTTTTTTATGGAAATCAGAAATATAGCAATAATAGCTCACGTGGACCATGGCAAAACGACTCTGACCGATGCTTTAATGAAGCAGAATGGTGCCATCGTGGATGAAGGTGTTTCAATGGATTCCAACGACCTAGAAAAGGAGCGTGGAATTACTATTTATGCCAAAAATACTTCTATCAACTATCCTTCGACGAGCTCAGGACGTCCCGCCACGAAGATCAACATTGTCGACACTCCCGGCCACGCAGATTTCGGTTCGGAAGTTGAACGTGTGCTCCGAGCTATTGATTCAGTGCTTCTCTTGGTTGATGCAGCCGAAGGTCCCATGCCCCAGACCAGATTTGTTTTGAAAAAATCTTTGGAGCTCGGACTCAAGCCTATAGTGGTAATAAATAAAATTGATAAACCCGCTAGTCGCCCTCACGAAGTTCACGAGGAGATTTTAGAATTATTCTTTGAATTAGGGGCGAGCGAAGAACAAGCAAATTTCGAAACAGTCTATGCGATAGGCCGCGAAGGCAAAGCCTTTAAGAATCTAGGAGATGAATCACAAGACCTTTCTCCGCTTCTGGAAGTAATTTTAGAAAAAGTCTCACCCGCATCTTCTTCAGAATCAGATAAAATGCGAGCCCAAGTTTTCAACCTTGGATATGATAATTTCTTGGGTAGACTTGCGGTAGCAAGAATTTATTCGGGGAAAGTTGTCTCTGGCAGCCAGGTTTTTGTGAAAAGTAATATTCTAGGAGAGCATCAAACCCGCAAAGGCAAAATTACTAAGCTGTTTTCCTTCGAAGGAATCAACCGGAAAGAAGTTGATGTGGCTTCTTCTGGAGACATTGTGCTTATAGCCGGAATTCCAGACATTTATATTGGAGAGACGATATGTGAAGATGATCAGGTAGAGCCATTACCGCAGATTGCTATTGATGAACCTACTCTTTCTCTATACTTTTTAGTTAATGATTCTCCTTTCGCCGGGAAAGAAGGGAAATTTGTAACTTCCCGACAAATAAAAGAAAGACTTGAAAAAGAATTAGAAGTAAACGTGGGGCTCAAAGTAGATTTCTCTCCCACCGAGACAAATAAAAACGGTCCATCATTTTTCAAAGTGTATGGTCGGGGGGAACTCCACATAGCCATACTCCTCGAGAACATGCGACGAGAAGGTTTCGAAATGCAGGTCTCCCAACCAGAAGTAATTATTAAGGAAGTGGATGGAATAAAGACTGAGCCTTATGAAGAGCTCGTTATAGATGTGCCCATGGAATTCTCTGGCACGGTTATAGAAAAGATAGGCAAAAGGCGCGGCATTATGAAGCAAATGGATGAAAAGGAGGGAATAGGTAGGGTTATTTTTGAAATACCTACCCGAGGACTTCTGGGCTATAGAAACGAATTTATCATAGATACCAAAGGAGAGGGAATAATGTCTTCTCGTGTTATCGGCTTTAAAGAACACGCGGGCGAGATCAAAAAACGCGAGTATGGGTCCATGACTTCTATGGTTTCCGGCAAGGCGGTAGCCTTCTCCCTTGCAAATTTACAAGAACGTGGTATATTATATATAGGTCATGGGACCGAAGTTTACGAAGGAATGGTAGTAGGCAATGTCCTAAAGGGGGAGGAAATGTCCGTAAACCCAACTAAAGGCAAGCAACTCACCAACATGCGAGCCTCCGGTACAGATGAAGCCATAACCTTAAATCCCGTTTTTACTTTAAGTATTGAACGTGGTCTAGAGGTGATGAACGGAGATGAATATTTAGAAATTACACCGAAATCCGTGCGACTGCGTAAGAAATTTTTGACTGACATTGACCGCGTAAGGAACAAAAGGGAATAGGAGATTGAAATAAAAAATAGGAGTGTTATAATGAATTTACATCAAATGGCAACATTATCTTTTCAACCGAAAAAAGTAACCAAAAGAATAACTTCTCATCTGCATAGTCGCGCTGGCGACGTGATCATGAATCGTTTCGGCCTGACTGCCGATGGCAAACGCCGAACACTCGAAGAAATCGGGAAGAAATACAACATTACCCGAGAGCGAGTTCGCCAGGTAGAAGATTCTGCACTGAAACTTATTAAAAAGTCTCCTGCTTATAAAGCGGAACAGGCTGTTTTCGAGGAACTTAAACAAGTAGTGCACAAATTAGGTTCAATAGTAGCGGAGCACGAGCTTCTACCCTACATTTCAAAAGAAAAAGCTACTCAAAATCATATCCATTTCTTTTTGGTGCTCGGAGATGTATTTAAAAAGCACAGAGAGGATGAACATTTTCATACAAGGTGGAGTGTGGACGACGAAATGAGCGAAAAAGTTCACGAAGCCTTAAGAAAACTTTATGCAAGCTTGAAAGACGAGGATCTTATTCCAGAAACAGAAATGATTAAAAAGTTCTTTGAGCACATGAAAGATGTTTCTGAGCAATTCAAGAGTGAAGAAATGGCTAAGCGCTGGCTTTCAATGTCTAAAAAGGTGGCCAAGAACGGATTAGGTGAATGGGGCAAAGCTTCATCTCCCAACATTCGCACTCGCGGAGTTAAGGATTATGCATATTTGGTAATGAGACGCCATGGCTCCCCCATGCATTTCAAAGAAGTGGCTGATGCAATTTCGAAAACTTTCGGCAAAAAGACACATTATGCCACTTGCCACAACGAACTTATTAAAGATTCTCGTTTCGTATTAGTGGGGAGGGGTATGTACGCGCTTTCTGAATGGGGCTACAAATCTGGAATTGCTCGGGAAGTTATCGAAGACATACTAAAGAGAGAAGGTCAGCCACTCGGGAAAGAAGATATAGTCAAAAAAGTCATGAAAGAAAGGTACTTCAAGAAGAATACTATCTTGGTTAATTTGGCGAACCCAAAATATTTCAAGAAAAACAAAAACGGGCTTTATACTTTGGCCTAAATTTCTCCTAGCTAGCTGTATTTTTTTCTCTGTTTGTATTAAAATTGAAATATGAAAGAGGAGGACCCTTGGGTTGCAAAGCTTTGGAATTTTATAGAAAAAAGATGGTACGCGCTACTCATCATTGTCCTTCTTTATCTTGTTTGGCGATATCACTTAGAAAAGGCGGTATTGGCTTTAGCGGGAACAATCTTCTTGGGTCGGATTGCCTGGAAATTGTGGGTGCATTATATTCAGCAGGATTTTATTGCTGGCATAGACTTTGTTCTATTGGAAATTGTGCCGCCGAGGGACGTGCTCCGATCTCCGAAAGCCATGGAGCTATTTTTTACTAATGCCCTGTACCACTGGAGTGAGAAGGGAGGAAAGGAATCCTACTGGCAAGGCGCAGTATGGTTCTGGTTTTCACTTGAGATTGCATCCATTGATGGGCAAGTGCATTTCTATGTAAGGACACCTACGCGCGTAAGGAGTCTCATCGAGACCCAAATGTATGCGCAATTTCCTCAATCACAGGTGAAAGCAGTAGAGGATTATACTTTGGGTGTAGATGAAATATCGCCCAAGAGCGAGTGGAATGGTTGGGGTTGCGAATTCAAGTTAAAAAACCTAGAAGTATTTCCGATAAAAACTTATGTGGATTTTGGTTTAGACAAGGATCCCGACGAAGAATATAAGGTGGACCCTATTTCGCCCATAGTGGAGCTTTTCGGCTCGATTCAGAAAGGAGAACAAATGTGGATGCAAATTGTCGTTACTCCATCCAAGAAAGAATATAAAGACGAAGGATCCAGATTTAAAACGCATGATTGGGTTCGAGAGGCCAGAATCCAAATGGATAAGTTCTTGGAGCCCTACACTAAATATAATGAAGACAAGTTGCATCCGGGGCGATGGACGAAGGAAATTCGTTCTCCAGGATTCCTGGACAATACCATTAAGGCAATGTCGGCGAAAACTGGAAAGATCGGTTTCGATACTGGCATAAGAGTTGTGTATGTGGCAAAAAAAGAAATATATCCAGTTGGTACAAGAACCAACAACTCCAGAAATATACGATTAATGTTTCGTCAATATGCTAAGCCGGACTGTAACCAACTGTGGCGTATAAATGCGGCGCAGGGAGATTTCTATGGCGGAATATTTACAAGTTCTTCTGAAGTTGTAATGACCTTGGCTAACCGAATGCTGAATGAGTACCGCGAGCGAGCCTTCTTCCATCTTCCGCTCCGGCACCACCTTTTCTCTAAACATGTTTGGCATTGGCCGCTTGATGACTGGATCAAAGCTTATGCTCATCATGAGACGTTTGTTTTAAATGTAGAAGAGTTGGCCAGTCTTTGGCACTTTCCGGGTCAGATACTCAAAGTTCCTACGCTCGAGCGTATTGAATCTAAAGAATCTTCTCCACCGCCAAACTTGCCAGTATAGTAATATTTATGGAGAAGAAGCCTATTTATTTTCTAGCGCCGATTTTATTTCTAGCTATTTTCTATGTTCTATTTCTGAGCCCTCCTCGGGGCTTTCCCAACGACGCGGTTGTGCGAATAGAGAAAGGAGCAAACTTACGGCAGATTTCATCTATGCTCAAGGAGAATCGAATTATAAAGTCGAGGGTAGCTTTCGAGTCCTTGGTAATAATTTTTGGGGGTGAAAAAACTATTCAATCAGCGAACTATTCTTTTCCAACAAAAGAACCGGTTTTTACTATTGCGCTACGCATTGTAAAAGGAGAAGATGGTACCCCACCTATATCTGTTACCACCCCAGAAGGCTTTGACATAAATCAAATTGCAGAACTTCATACATCAAGATTGCTAAGCTTCAACAAAGACAATTTTTTGCTCAAGGCTAAGCCCCTAGAAGGATATCTTTTCCCGGATACATATTTTTACTTAACGGATGCCAATGAAATGGATGTTATCAAATCTATGAATAAAAATTTCCAAAAGAAAATTGCGCCCCTTGCTGGAGAAGTTGCAGCTTCAGGCAAAAGCGAAAAAGATATCATCATAATGGCCTCTCTTATTGAGGGAGAAGCCAAAGGGGGTGAAGACCGAGAAATTATTTCGGGAATTTTATGGAAGAGAATATCTATTGGTATGCCGCTTCAGGCAGATGCAGCGCCAGAAACTTACGATACCAAAGGCTTGCCGAAGGCCCCCATAGGGAATCCGGGCCTTCTCGCTATTAAAGCGGCTATTCACCCCGAGAATTCAGCATATCTTTATTATTTGCATGACAAAGAAGGCAAGATTCACTATGCCCAAAATTTCAGTGAGCACTTACAAAATAAAGCGAAATATTTAAAATAGACCAATGAGAAAACACAATTTTGCTTTCATTGATATAGAAACTACCGGACTAAACCTAGTACGACATGAGATTATTGAAATTGGTTGCGTGCTCACTACCCCTGACTTAAAAATACTAGAGGAGTTTGAAATTAGCATACAGCCGGAGCGCATAGAAGACGCGGATCCGGTCTCGCTAAAAATTAATCAGTACAAAGAAAGAGATTGGACTGGGGCGCAGGACCTCTCTGAAGCACTGAAAATTTTTTTGGAAAAAGTAAAAGATTGTATCATGGTCGGACACAATGTGGCTTTCGACGCAGCTTTTTTAGAATATAACTTTCATAAGCTGGGCTTAGCGAACACGCTTCACTATCACAAGCTCGATACTGTATCTATTGCTTGGGCTAAGCTGCATCACGATCCAAAACTCGAGCATTTTTCACTCCACGAGATGTGCCAGAAGTTTGGTATTGAAAACAAAAAACCACATACAGGTTTGGGCGACGCCCGCGCAACTTTTGAGTTATACAAGAAGTTGATGAGTCTTAATTAGCAGGATTAAATAAGTTCAAGTGCCCTACAGAGTCTTTTGCCCCAGGGTTGTTTTTGCAGAATGAGTTTAGCCACTTGAGCAATTGCTAGATGGTTGGTTTTTTTGAATTTGTTTAAAATCGTTTTTCTATCCACCCCTTGATATTCACAGTTCTTTAGAAAGTTATACATTACTTCAAACTCAGTGTATAGAGTTCCGGGAAGTATTTCTAATATTCTATCCCTTTCTACTTTTCTTCCTTCTAAAAACTTTTTATTTTCGGTCGATAAATTTTTTTCTGACGATTTAAAATTTTTAATAAACTTTTTCATCTTTTCCATCTCATCTTCTATATCTTTAAGTTCGAAGCCGAAAGGTGCATTGCCTATTAGAGGCTCGACAACTTCTTGAGATTTAGTTAATCCTTCTGCCATATTTTGCAAAAAATTGTAATATAGCTATTATAACAAAAATGACACAGAAAACAGCAAAAACAGTTTTTGTCGGAATTTCAGGAGGAGTGGACAGTGCTGTTTCGGCTGCGCTCTTGAAGAGGCAGGGCTACGAGGTGGTAGGAGTTTTTATCCGCACCTGGCACCCTGAATTTATTGAATGCAACGAAGAGGAAGAACGTCTCGATGCCATGCGCGTAGCCGCACATTTGGATATTCCATTTTTGACCTTTGATTTGGAAGAAGTTTACAAAAGAGAAGTAGGGGAATATATGATAGCCGAATATAGAGCGGGGCGTACACCTAACCCCGATGTGATGTGTAACAAGGAAGTTAAATTTGGTGCATTCCTTAAGAAGGCGCTTTCAATGGGGGCGGATTTTGTTGCTACGGGGCACTACGCAGAAATTGTTCCCGCTCAGGATTTCCTGCTTCGCAACGTCAACCATTCGCAGGAACAATTTCTGCTTCGTAAAAGCAAAGATCCTTCCAAAGACCAAAGCTATTTTCTCTGGACACTTAATCAAGCACAATTGAAACGGACTTTATTTCCTATCGGTCATTTGAAAAAAACTGAAGTAAGGAAGCTGGCTGAAAAATTTAAATTGCCAGTAGCAGAAAAAAAGGATAGTCAGGGTATTTGTTTCCTGGGGCCAGTCGATTTGAAAGAATTTCTAAAACATTATATTAAAGAAAAAAAAGGCGAGGTGACTAATGAAAAAGGAGAGGAAATCGGGTTCCATGACGGTGTGGTTTTTCATACATTGGGTGAGAGGCATGGCTTCACTATAACCAAAAAGAGTCCTACTGATGGACCGTATTATGTTGTGGGCAAAGATTTAAAGAAAAATACTTTGATAGTTTCACAAAATAGAAGTTTACCACATTCTAATGTTCTAACGAATTATAGAATAGAAAATACAAATTGGATAAGTGAAGTTCCAAAATTGAATAAAAACTATACTGCTCAAATTAGATATCACGGAGAACTTTTACCTTGCAAAGTAAAAGCCGAAGGCCCTGAGCTCAGTCGAAGGGCTGAAATAAGTTTCTCTAAACCCACCCTAGTAGCTTCCGGTCAGTCTGTTGTTCTCTACGACGGAGAGGTTTGCCTGGGGGGAGGAGTAGTTGTATAATTATGAAATGATACACTTTTTTACTCAAAACAGTGAAATTATTTTAAGATTAGTTATAGCAGTGGGGCTCGGTATGCTTATTGGCGCGGAGAGAATACTTGTGCACAAAGAAGCGGGTATGAAAACCCACGCCATGATATCCATGGGTGCTGCGCTCTTTATTATTATCTCAGAAATGATTTCTTTGAAATATGCTGGCATTGCGGGATTTGATCCTGCTCGTATTGCTTCTCAGATAATTGTAGGTATTGGATTCTTAGGAGCAGGGTCGATAATACTTAAAGGTTCGCGTCTCTCGGGACTTACTACTGCGGCTGGTTTCTGGGTTACTTCAGGAATAGGTATGGCTGCCGGTTTTGGGTTGTATGCTCTGGCCACCACGGCTACTATCTTAGTGCTTTTTATTTTTGTTGTTATGAATTTCCTCGAGAAGCCTGTTAGAAAAATTTCCGAAAATATAGACAGTCCAGAAGTTTAACGAATGTTTAAATATGGAATCGAATGAAATTAGAGAAAAATTTCTAAAATTTTTTTCCGCCAAGGGCGGACCCGCCTCCGGCGGGGAAGGACATAAAATAATTCCTTCTTCTTCGCTCATTCCCAGTGATCCGTCTGTCCTCTTTACAACAGCGGGAATGCAACAACTTAAGCCCTACTATACTAATCCCGATGCTGCTCTGGAAGATTTTGGTACGAAGAATATTGCCAGTGCCCAGAAATGTATTCGCACAGGTGACATTGAAGAAGTAGGCGATTCTACCCACCTGACATTCTTTGAAATGCTAGGTAACTTTTCTTTTGGAGGATATGGCAGAGAAGAGGCCATTACTTATGCATATGAATTTATAACGAAGGAACTGGGTTTGGAAATTTCTTACGTAACTTTCTATAAGGGTGAAGGTGTTGTGCCCCGAGATGATGAATCCAGAAATATCTGGGTAAAGCTAGGGGTAAAAGATATTCGAGAGGACGGAGCCGATGTTTTCTGGGGTCCAACTGGGGACTCGGGGCCATGTGGACCCACTACTGAAATTTATTGCAAAAATGCTGAGGGTAAAGATGTTGAAATTTGGAATATAGTTTTCAATGAATATTTCTGTGATGGTTCGCGCGAAAAGTTAGATAAAGGGGAAGCAAAATTAACAAAACTACCTGTGCTAGGTGTTGATACTGGTATGGGGCTGGAGCGACTCCTAGCTACTGTACAAAACAAGAAAACAGTATATGAAACTGATGTTTTTAATAACGAGCACACCAGAGAAGAACGTATTGTTGCGGATCATGTTAAGGCAGCCCTGTTTATAATTTCTGACGGAATAGTTCCATCCAACACTGGAGCAGGCTATGTAGTTCGCCGACTCATAAGACGTGCTGTTAGATTTTCCAACCAACCCCTGGCGCAAGAAGTGGAGAAAGTAAAGAAAATTTACCAAGGAGTGTATAATCTCGACGATAAAGGAGAAATAGAGAAAGAAGAAAATAGATTTCGTCAAACACTAGAAAAAGGACTGAAAGAATTCGAAAAAGGTACTGACCCATTTATTCTTTTTACTACCTATGGATTCCCCATAGAGTTAACACTTGAACTTGCTAAAGAAAAGGGGAAAGGCATTGATTTAGAGAATTTTAATAATAAAATGGCAGAACATCAGAAGCTTTCGCAGACAGCCTCGGCGGGTATGTTTAAGGGTGGTTTAGTAAATCATGAACCGAAAACCATCAAGCATCATACTGCTCACCACTTACTCCTCGCTGCACTCCAGAATGTAATTGGTCCCCAAGTAAAGCAGCGCGGAAGTAATATAAATGAAGAACGTTTACGCATAGATTTCTTGTGTGATCACAAACTTACCGATGAAGAAAAGAAGAAAGTCGAAGATTGGGTAAATGATAAAATTAAAAAAGATCTCAAAGTTGTCCGTCGTGAAATGCCTTTCACTGACGCACAGAAGACTGGAGCAGAAATGGAATTTGGAGCCAAGTATGAAGATGTGGTGTCTCTTTACTTCATCGAAGACAGTGAAGGCAATGTTTTTTCTAAAGAATTCTGCGGCGGTCCACATGTAAATCACACAGGGGAACTTTCTTCCTTCAAAATTCTAAAAGAAGAAGCCGTAGCGCAAGGTATTAGGCGCATCAAAGCTTCGATTTCTTAGATTGTAGGCTTGTTTATGCCTCTTCTTTACTGATATAATTATACTATGGGAATTTTTTCTAACAGAGGTAAAAAAAAGGAATTAATTTTAGTTTTTAACATTGGATCATCTTTCGTCGGAGGAGCACTTTTCCAGAAGGGTGAATCCGGAATTCCCAGAATAGTCTTTTCAACAAGAGAGCCTATCTTAGTAGAAAATAAGATTGATATTGATCGATTTCTAGTCTGTACAGTAGAAGCTTTAGAGCTGGTAGCCAACAAAATTTTCAAAGCAGGCGTAGGGGCACCCAGTAAGATCTTTTGTGTTTTGTCTTCTCCCTGGCTCGTCTCCCAAACCCGCACCATAATTTTTAAGAAAAATACCCCCTTTGTATTTTCCACCAAGCTGGCGGATGACTTAATACAGAAAGAAATAAAGCTTTTTGAGGAAGAGAATAAAACAAAATATGGAGACACAGGTCCCGATATTCGAGTTATTGAGCTTAAGAGCATGAAGACAATGTTAAATGGTTACGAAACTTCCAAGCCATTAAATCAAAAGGCGCAGGAGTTAGAAATGACTATTTTTCTTTCCATTAGCGGAGAGCAAGTTCTAAAAAAAATAGAAGACACAATCAGAAAACATTTTCATTCTAACTTGATCAAATTTTCTTCTTCTACCATGGCAACTTTTACTGTGATCCGTAACCTATTTCCTGAGCAGGAAAATTTTCTGCTGGTTTATATTGGGGGGGAGGTGACTGATATCTCAATGATAAAGAAAAATACCTTACGAGAGTCGATTTCCTTCCCGCTGGGTTGTAACTTCCTTTCGCGCGGAGTGGCAAGCGGATTAGGAGTAACTTTAGGTGAAGCCAATTCTTTGATATCTCTTTACAAAGATGGTCACGCGGAAGAATATGTAACTCGAAATTTAGTTTCGATCATGAATGATTTAAAGGCTAAATGGTTAGAAAAGTTCCAAGAATCATTGGCCAATCTTTCGAATGATATTTCTATTCCAGCCACTATTTTTATAGATATGGGAAGGGATTTAGCGGAATTTTTCTCTGAAACAATCCGCACGGAACAGTTCAGCCAATACACACTTACAGAATCAAAGTTTAAAATTACCCTTTTAGATACAAAATTATTGCACGGTATGGCTATTTTTGAAGACACCACAATACGTGAACCATTTCTGATTATTGACGCTGTTTACATTAATAGTTTTTTGGCTAAAATCTAGATATGCCGAAACAATTTCTAGAAGACATGGTAAGGGCCAAACGACAAAGAGAAGCTAAAAACGTTGCCCCAAAGATACCAGCCAAAGCACCAGAAGTAAATCTTTCTAAAAGAGAGATAAAGCAGGAGGCAAGTGAAGAGGAAAAAGAAGTGCGGCCTCGAGCCCGAGCTCGATTTCCAGCGAGGGAAGTTGTGTATTCTCCGCGCAGATCTCGCTATCTTCTGTGGTTTGTCGCATTGATTTCTGTCACTTTTTGTTTGGCAGCAGTATCCATATTTTTCGGCAGAGCAATAATTACTGTGGAACCAAAAATTAAGGAAGTTACCTTAAATGAAAACTTGTCAGCTAGTCGAGAATCTAACGGCGATGAATTAAAATTTGACTTAGTTGTTATTAAGGGAGATGAAAGCCAAAATTTAGAAGCAACTGGGGAGAAAGAAGTAAGAGAACGAGCCTCTGGTGCCATAGTACTTTACAATAATTTTAGTACTTTGGCTCAAGCTTTAAGTATAGACACTCGGCTAGAAGGTTCTAATGGCAAAATTTACAAAACAGCCACAAAGAGTGTTGTGCCCGGCAAGAATGGTAACACGCCTGGTTCAGTGGAAGTAAATATTTACGCTGCGGAAGCAGGAGATTCGTATAACAGCCCACCTCTTGATTTTAAGATTTTAGGATTTAAAGGTACGCCTAAATATTCAGGCTTTTACGGAAGATCTAAAGGGGAGATCGCTGGGGGATATATAGGAAAGGTTCCAGATGTTGGGGACAGCGAGAAGCAGGCAGCCCTGTCTTCACTTAAAGAAAAGCTCAAGCAGAAACTTTTCAAAAATGCAGTGGACCAAACACCCGAAGGGTATATTTTATTTAAAGATGCGGTTTTTCTTGATCTAGATAATATCACTTCGAATTTATCTATCGATCCTGTCCCTACTATGAAGCTGGGCGGTACTCTATATGGTTTTCTTTTAAGTAAAGAAAAATTAACTGAAAAAATTTCTAAAAAGAAAATTGAAGGATATGACCCCAATGATTCTATTTATGTACCCCATATCGAAGAGCTAACATTTGCACTAGGAAGTAAAGATAGTGCTTCGTTTTACGATACCAGGAAAATTAATTTTAATTTGTCTGGTACGGGTAAAATTGTTTGGAAGATAGATGTAGAGAAATTTGTTAGCCAACTATTGGGAACATCGAAAAAAGATTTTAATCAAATACTCTCTGCCTACCCGAACGTGGATTCCGCAACCCTATCTCTTAGTCCAATTTGGAAGATGTCAATTCCTGAAAAGATCAACAATATAAAAGTTATAGTTAATTACCCAAAATAAAAAGAAAAGCAAAACAAGTTGACTTAATACGTAGCTTTATATAGTATAGTTGATACATGAGTGATTCTAAAAATGAAAAGTTGCCGACAGCGAGAGGTGTGGTAACCGAAGCACTACCTTCTACTTTGTTTCGAGTAAAAATAGAGGATAGCAATGAAATAAAAAAGGAAGGGGGAGTAGAACAAGAAGAAATTCTGGCATATCTCGGAGGCAAGATGCGGATGCACAGAATTAAAGTTTTGATCGGAGATAAAGTCGAAATTGTACTCGACCCTTACGGAGGTAAAGGCAGAATTGTCAAGAGGTTGTAATTTTTAAAAGAATAGTGTATCATAACAATCATAGTTTATTGGGGGTTTTAAAAAAGTTATAGCATTGAAAAATAAGGGTTTTTCCTTGTTTTTCTTTCTGTGTATAACTTTACCAGAGATATTTTTATGAAAATAAAATCAGCTGTAAAAAAAATATGTGATAAATGTCAAATAGTTAGACGCAATAGACATTTACGGATTATTTGCTCGAATCCAAAACATAAACAAAAACAATAATTATGAGAATCCTTGGAATCACAGTACCAAATGAAAAAAGATTGGAAATAGGCCTTACCTCTATATATGGTATAGGCATACCTTCTGCCCGCAAGATTTTAGATCAAGTGGGTATTGCCCACGGCAAGCACGCGCAAGAATTAACTGAAAAAGAAGAGAACGATATCCGCTTAATTGTGGAGAAAATTTTAATTGAGGGAAACCTCAAGCGCGAAATCGCGGCTAATATCAAAAGACTCAAAGATATTAAAAGTTACCGAGGAATTCGTCATATGAAAAGATTGCCCGTAAGAGGCCAAAGAACCAAAACCAATTCTCGCACCGTACGAGGCAATGTAAGAAAAACAATGGCTTCCGGTAAGAGAAAAGAAAGTAAGACATAATTTATATAATATGGGTAAAACAAAAGTTACAACAGAAGAAACTGTAGGAAAAGAAGTTGCCGCGGAGTCGGTAGACAAGAAGGAGGCCGCAAAAACTCCAAAGAAAAAAATAGTTTCTGGTGTTCTTCATGTTGAAGCAACTTTTAACAATACGAAGGTTCTTTTCTCCGATAAAATTGGAAATACCTTGTTTTGGTCCAGTGCAGGATCGCTGGGATTCCGAGGGGCGAAAAAGGGAACTCCCTTTGCGGCGTCGAAAGTTGGAGACCTTATAGGAGGTAAGGCAATGGCACTTGGGGTGAAAGACGCGGATGTAGTTGTTTTGGGGGTAGGTTCCGGACGAGAACCAGCAATTCGAGCTTTTATGGCTCACGGCATAGATATTACTTCTATACTGGATGCAACGCCGATACCACATAACGGCCCTAAAGCTAAAAAGCCAAGACGAGTATAAGCAATAGTTTATAAAAAGTTTAAATACAAATGATATCAAAACCAAAATTTAAAATAGCACGAAGACTTGGAGCAGGCGTTTATGACAAAGCACAAACTCCTAAATTTGCTGCTTCTGCACCACGAACCATGAAGTCCTCTCGCCCGAAGGCTGCAACGGAATACGGAGCACAACTATTAGAGAAACAGAAAATACGTTTTTCTTATGGCATAACCGAACGACAACTTTCTAACTATGTTAAAAAAGTTTCGCACATTAAAGGTGCAGGAACAGCAGAGAAACTATACGAGAATCTAGAATCGAGATTAGACAATGTAGTTTACCGAATGGGGCTGGCAAGAAGCCGCCGGGGGGCTCGACAAATGGTTTCTCATGGCCACTTTGTGGTGAATGGTAAGAGAGTCACTATTCCTTCTTATGAAGTTAAATCCGGAGATGTGGTAAAAGTTCGCGAAGGCTCCAAGAATAAGAAAATCTTCGAAAATTTAACCGAGCGATTGAAAGAATACAATACACCAACCTGGCTTTCATTTGATGCTGGCATTCAAGAGGGGAAAATTTTAGATAAGCCTAAAGGTACAGATACATTCCTTGATTTTAACGTGGTGCTGGAATTTTATAGTCGTTAATTAATTAATTAATTAATCCCGCAAAGGCGGGGACATATTAGAAATTTTAAAAGCTAACTTTTTATAAAATTATGCCTGAATATAAAATAATTATGCCCTCCAAGCCTCGCATTGTACTTGAGGAAGGCAATAAGGGAGTATTTGAAATAGATGGTCTGTATCCAGGGTACGGCCACACCCTAGGAAATAGTTTAAGAAGAATTATTCTTTCATCTTTGCCAGGCGCCAGCATCACGTCTATTAAGATCGACGGGGTTACTCATGAATTTCAAACAATGGAGGGGATCAAAGAAGATGTTATCGTAGTTATTTTAAATTTAAAGAAGGCTCGTTTCAAGATGCTCTCTGATGAACCTCAAACTGTTAACCTTTCTATAAAAGGACCAAAGGAAGTTACCGCTGCCGATATAAAAGCTGGTGGACAAGTTGAAATTTTGAATCCCGAACTTCATATTGCCGAAGTTACAGGTAAAATAAATTTAGATATTGAGATGAAGATAGAAAAAGGTCTAGGTTTCATTTCCAAAGAAGTTTTCCAGAAGGATAAAGTTGATGTGGGAACTATTGCCGTGGATGCAATTTTTACTCCAATACGCCGTGTTTCTTATGAAGTAGAAAATATGCGCGTAGGAGACAAGACCAACCACAATCGTTTAAGAATTTCAATAGAAACTGATGGAACGTTAACTCCTCGTGAAGCCTTGTCACAATCCATAGAAATTATGATTAACCAGCTCAAGGCTATAATTGATTTCAAGGAACCAGAAATTCTGTCAGAAGAGCTGCCACCAATGCGTGACGGAAGTACAGAGGAAGCCGACAATAACTCTAATGAAGATGAGAAAAAGGGAAGTGATTTTGCAGACGCGCTAAAAACTCGAACGGACAGCCTAGATCTTTCAACCCGAACTCTTAACGCTCTTACTGCCGCAAATATTCGAACACTCGGTGGACTAGCTCGCAAGAAGAGAGAAGATTTACTGGAAGTAGAAGGTATCGGAGAGAAAGGAATTACTGAAATCAAGAAAGTTTTAAATAAATTTGGCTTGAATTTAAAAGAATAGTAAGATCAGGAATAAATCATGCGCCACCATAATAACAAAAGAAAATTCGGACTCAAAAGTACCAAAAGACGCGCACTCTTTAATTCTTTGGCGCTCAATTTAATTATTCGCGAAAGAATAAAAACTACGGAGCCGAAAGCGAAAGAATTACGACCTTTCGTAGAAAAGTTAATTACCAGCGCAAAGAAAGGTGATTTAGGAACCCGAAGACGAATAGTTTCTAAGCTCTCTAATAGGAAGCGAGAAACGAAAAAGCTATTTGATACTCTAGCGCCTAAATACAAAGACAAAAATGGGGGATATACAAGAATTATTAAATTAGGAGCCAGGAAATCCGACGGAGCCAAAATGGCGATTATTGAATTTGTAGAATAATATGAAAAAGAATGACACTCCAAAAACTGAAGAAAAGGTAATTGACGCTAATGGCAAAGCCCTGGGGCGCGTTGCTAGCGAGACGGCCATGTATCTCATGGGTAAAAATAAAGCATCCTTCGAAAGACATAAATATTCTGGTTCTAGCGTTAAAGTGGTGAATGCTTCCAAGCTGCGCATAACAGCAAAGAAATTAGAAGAAATTTACCATATGCAATATTCTGGTATCCCCGGCGGACTTCGAGTTTTTAAAGGTACAGAAACCAAAGAAAAGAAAGGATTGAAAGAATTAATTAGGCTTGCGACCTACCAAATGCTTCCCGGAAACAAATTGCGCCGAATAATGATGAAAAATTTAACAATAGAAGAATAATATGGATAAAGCTACTAAAAATAAATATTTCGAAGCTGTAGGAAGACGCAAAACTTCAACAGCAAGAGTGAGGATCACACACGCAGCCAAGGCCCATTTCTTAGTAAATGGCAAAGATGCGAAAGAATATTTCAAAACAGAAGTACAGCGCCGTCTTATACTAGACCCGGTAGTAAAGGGTGTATCTACCGAAAAATCTGATAAAAAATGGGAAGTAGAAGTGCGTGTTTCTGGCGGCGGAGTTCATTCCCAGGCAGAAGCAATACGTCACGGATTAGCGCGCGCGTTAGTAGAATCAGATGCGGAACTCCGCGGTGGCTTAAAGGATTTAGGTTATCTCAAACGAGATTCACGAGCCAAAGAGCGAAGAAAATTCGGACTCAAGAAAGCCCGCAAGGCACCACAATGGAGCAAGCGCTAGAAAACAGCCGGCCTGCGCCGGCTTTTTCTTTGCGCTTGCTCGGCCGGAGCTTTATTGCGAACAGCAGTGAGCAAAAGCGAGGCGGGGACTGCGACCGAGTCCGAGCGGCGGCGAGGGCGAGAGTTGTGGCCGTAAACGCTAGAAAAAATCCCTCTTCCAAGAGGGATTTTTTTATGCTAATATTACAAAATTATGAGTGACGATGAAGTTAAAAAGGAAAATTCCGAGCCGGAAGAAGAAGTCGTGGAATTTGAGTTTAATGAAGACGGCGAAGAGGATTTAAAGAAGACTCTTAAGAAATTAAGGGTTGATTTGAAGGAAGCTAAAAAAGAAAAGGAAGAATATCTAACTGGCTGGCAGAAGGAAAGGGCAGACTTCGCTAATTATAAAAAGGAAGAAGACAATCGACGAGCAGCATTCTCTGAAGCTGTTCGAGAAAGAATTCTTACTCGTTTTCTTTCGGTGATTGATAATTTCAACATGGCCTTTGCCAACAAGGAAGCATGGGAGAAAGTAGATCCTAACTGGAGGATAGGGGTTGAGCATATTTATAGTGAGATGAATAAAATTTTTGAAGAATACGGAGTAAAGCCGATAGGAGAAATGGGAGAAAATTTTGACCCCAATATTCATCAGTCCATAGACGTAATAGAAACTGATACAAAAGAAAATGATCACAAAGTAGCAAAGGTAATCCAGCGAGGCTACAAGCTGAGTGAACGCGTGCTCCGTCCTGCTCGAGTAAATGTCTATGAGTACAAAGAACCTAACTAAGGTTTGTGGTGATTGTAAAAATGAATTTGAAATAAATTCAGGTGACTTGATTTTGTACGAAAAAGTTGGACTTAAACTACCTGAAATATGCTTTTTTTGCAGAATGAAGCACTATCTGGCGTTTTTTACTTTTGGAAAATTTAGAAAAACATTTTCCGATTTTTCACACGAAGACCTTATAACTGTTCTTCCCAATACTCCTCGCTACCCTATATATAAATCCAAAGAATGGTGGAGTGACGGCTGGGATCCACTGTCCCACGGAATGGATTATGATCCCGGACGACCTTTTTTCGAGCAGTTTAAAGAACTTCAAGAGAAAATCCCACGTCCGCACCAATTGGGGGAAAATAATAAGAATTGCGATTGGTGTGATGACGTTTGGGAATCGAAGAATTGTTATTTATGTCGATCTCTTATAAAAGGGGAGAATTTAAACTACTGCTATAGAATTTTGGAATCAAAAGATTCTTTTGATTGCGCATTTTCTTCACACCTTCAGAATTCTTATGACTGTATGTCTTGCTATAACTCTTTCAATTTAAATTTTTCTGAGGATTCCAGAGACTGCATAGATTCGTATTTTCTTTTTGATTGCAGAAATTGCCAAAACTGTTTTATGTCTTGGAACTTGCGCAATAAGCAGTATTGTATAAGAAATAAACAATATACTAAGGAAGAATACGAAAAAGAAGTAAAAAAAATAAAACTAGATTCTTATGAAAACATTCAAGCACTTAAAAAAGAGTTGGAAGAGATTGTCAAAAATGATGTAATTCATCGAGAAAATTTTAATCTTAAAACTACGAATTCCGTAGGAAACTATCTCACCAATTGTGATAAATGTGTAAATGTGTTTGCTTGGAATGAATCACAAAACTGCAGGAATTCCTTGCGAGGATTAGATACCAAAGATTGTATTGATCAAATGGGCGTTATACATACTGAAATTTCCGGTAATAACAGTTGCGTTGTGGGTGGTTACCAAATGAAGCACTCTATTTGGTCTGATGGCAGATACTCAGAGTATTTAGATTTATGTTCGGAAGTTGAATACTGCTTTGGCTGTGTCGGTCTTCGCAAGAAAAAATATTGTATTTTAAATAAACAGTACACTAAAGAAGAATATGAAAAGTTAAAAACTAAAATTATTTCTGACATGGAAAACAGAGGCGAATACGGTAAGTTTCCGCCATACTCAATGGGTTTATGTCATTACAACCTTTCTGCGGGAATTATTTATTTCCCCAATATTTCTAAAGAAGAAATTATTGAGAAAGGAGGGTATTGGTCAGAAGAAGATTTATCATCACAAGATGGTATTTCCTCTCTTAAATTACCTGACAGTATACAAGATACAACCCCCGAAATTTCTTCTCAAGCTCTAATCTGTCCTGAAAGTAACTTTAGATTTAATATTTCACAAAATGAATACGAATTTCATAAAAGGAAAAACTTTGCTTTGCCTAGACTACACTTTGACCTGAGAATGTTAAAGAAAGCAAGAAAGACAGCAGTATTGAGAAGTTATCCGTATAAATGTTTCTACTGCGAGAAAGACATAAATGCTTACTATCCGCCCGAATGGGGATATCAGAAGATTGCCTGCGAAGACTGTTATAAGCAAAATATCGCATGATTATTCACCCCATGAATCACGTTATCATGTACTAGTACATAGATATGGAGAAAGAAACCAAAAACTGCCAGAATTGTAAAAAAGATTTCGTAATAGAGCCAGAAGACTTTAATTTTTACCAAAAGATAAAAGTTCCTCCGCCGACCTGGTGCCCGGAGTGTCGGCAGCTGCGTCGTTATGCTTGGAGAAATGAGCGTAATTTATACAGACGAAACTGTGATCTGTGTAAGAAAAGCACAGTAACGATTTATTCTCCTAACAAGCCTTATAAGGTTTATTGTAATACCTGCTGGTGGGGAGATGATTGGGACCCAGCTTTTTATGGAGTAGATTTTGATTTCACGCGACCTTTCTTCGAACAGTTCCGCGAGCTTCAATTAAAGGTTCCACGCATGTCACTTTTAAATAAAAATAGCGTTAATTCAGAATACACAAATCATTCAAGTGATAATAAAAACGTATACCTTTCCTTTGCTACTCTATATTCTGAAAATATATTTTATTCTACTTGGGTAATGGAATCTCGTGACTGCATGGACTGCAGCTTTATTTATGAAAAAGGAGAACGGTTGTATGAAGTTATCGATTCTCGGATTTCTTACGAATGTCAATTCGGAGCCTTTTTAAAAGATTGTTCTTCGTGTTATTACTGCTATGACTGTCGCGGTTGCAATAATTGTTTTATGTCTTCAAATCTCCGCAATAAAAGTTATGTATTTAAAAATAAGCAGTATAGCCGAGAGGAGTACTTGAAGAAAATTAGAGAATACGAGCTGTCTTCTTTTACAGTACGTGAGGGACTGGGAAAAGAATTTGAAGATATGTTGAAAAAAGACGCAATACATAGGTTTGTTATAAGCGAGAGGAACGTAAATTCCGAAGGGTCGCTAATTTATGATTGCAAGAACGTAACAAAATCTTTTGAAGTAAATAAAGCTGAAAATTGCAAATATATTATTGGTGGAATGGAAATCAAAGATTCAATGGATTTATATCATGGGGGGTATACCACTGAGCTCATATATGAAATGCATGGAGCTGCTAGGAATTACAATAGCCACTTCTCTCATTTATGTTACGACAATGTGAATATAGATTACTGCGACACTTGCCAGAACAGCCAGAATCTTTTTGGTTGCGTGAGTGTAAAGAAAGGGGAGTATATGATTTTCAATAAAAAATACTCAAAAGAAGATTATTTAGCACTCAAAGAAAAAATAATTGAACACATGAAAAAGACCGAGGAGTATGGAGAATTTTTTCCTCCCAGTATAGCCCCTGTTTATTACAATGAAACCCAAGGCAATTTGTATATACCTCTCACTAAAGAAGAAGTACTAGCTAAAGGTTGGCAGTGGGAAGAAAATACATTGGGAACTTTCGGTAAAGAGACAGTATCGAGCGCATCTATCCCAGACAAAATAGAAGATGTACCTGACTCCTATTTACAAGAAATTTTTGCGTGTGTTGATTGTTCCAAAAATTACAATATAACTAACAACGAGCTTAGTTTCTATCGTAAAGAAAAAATTCCTCTGCCTCGAAAATGTCCTAACTGCCGATACAAGAGGCGATTTGACCTCCGTCCACCTCGGCAACTTTGGTCTAGGGCCTGTATGTGCGACAAAAAAGAACACAGTCATGCTGAAACTTGCCCAAATGAGTTTGAAACGACTTACAAACCAGGTCGACCGGAGAAAGTGTATTGTGAAAGCTGTTATAACAAGGAAGTATATTAAATGGAAATTCGTAACTGTAAAAATTGTAAACAAGATTTCCAAATAGAACCGGAAGATTTTAATTTTTACGAAAAGATTAAGGTACCGCCGCCGACTTTTTGCCCTGACTGCCGATTTCAGCGGAGAACTAGTTGGCGTAACGATTGGCATTTATTTAAGAAAAAAGATGCGCGTACAGGCCAGATGATATTTTCTATATTTCCCGAAGAGAGCCCAGTGAAGATTTATGATCGTGACTATTGGTGGAGCGATGATTGGAATCCAATGGACTACGGCAGGGACTATGATTTTTCGAGACCGTTTTTTGAACAGTTTAATGATTTGTTATATAGTGTTCCACTCCCAGCCCATTCAATGACTTTTGTTACAAACTGTCACTATTGTACTAATGCTAATAATATAAAAAATTGTTATTTTTCAAGAGGAATAGCTTATACAGAGGATTCCGCTTACCTTGTCTGGGACCAAGGTTCAAAAAATTGCTTGGACAGCCATATGACTAACGGTTGTGAACTTTCCTACGGAAATGTTAATACAACAAATTGTTACAAGACATTTTTCTCGGTTGACTGTGAGAGTTCTCAAGAAATGATTCTTTGCAAGGATTGTGTTGGTTGCACCAGTTGTGTTGCTTCAACCGGTTTACGCAATAAATCATATTGCATTTTTAATCAGGAATATTCTAAAGAAGAATATATAAAAAAGCTCGCAGAAATGAATCTAGGCTCTTATCAAGCATTCAAAGCTCTGCAAGGCAAAGCTTATGAACATTGGCTGGAGTATCCCCAAAAATTTATGCGCAGTAGGCAAAATGTCAATGTTACTGGGGATTATATTTATGAATCAAAAAATGCAAAGAATTGTTATAGGGTTAGGGAAGTCGAGGACAGTAAATTTGTGCAGAATATATTAAGTGGCCCGGTAAAAGATTGTTTTGATTATACGAATTGGGGTGATAACGCGGAGCTCATATATGAATCCTTAATTGTTGGTGACGGTGCTTATAATATTAAATTTTGCTTGCAAACATACAACAATGTTAAAAATGCAACATATTCTGTTTTTTGCCATGGTTCCTCAGATATTTTTGGGTGTGTTTCTCTTCGTAAAAAACAATACTGTATTTTAAATAAACAATATACCAAAGAGGAATATGAGAAAATTCTACCGAAAATAATAGAGCATATGAAAACTACGAGGGAGTATGGAGAATTTTTTCCAACCTCAATTTCTTGTTTTCCTTATCAAATAACCCAAGCGCAAGAATTTTTCCCTTTGCGTGAAAAAGAAGCAAGAGCTAAGGGTTTTCTGTGGTATGAAATAGCCAAACAAAGTTATAAAATGACCTTGAAAAACGAAGATCTATCTGATGACATAATGGACATAGGTGAAAAAATCTTAGATCAAGTTATTGAATGTGTCCATCGAGGAAGTTGTGACCATGAATGCACCGGAGCATTTCGCATTATTGCAATGGAACTAAGTTTTTGCCAGCGGATGAATATTCCCTTGCCTCGTTCGTGTCCTAACTGCCGGCACTACGAACGCCTAATGTTAAGAAACTCACCGGGGCTTTTTGATGGGGCGTGTATGTGTGATAAAGAAGGGCATGGGCATAGTTCGAAATGTCAAAACGAATTTAAAACTTCATATGCCCCAGAAAAACCCGAGAAAGTTTATTGTGAGAGTTGCTATAACAAAGAAGTATATTAATTTTGACCAAAAGTTTCGAATAAAACTTTTTTACTCTCTTCATCGATGTGCTCAGTGACGATGATCATCATTTCGGTGGTGAGACCTAAATCTTTTTTTATATTCGTAAACAGGTGCTCAAATGGGAAAGGGGAGATCCAAGCGGAATTTTTGAGGCAGACAAAGCCGGCCTTTTTGAGAAGGTAGCGGAGTGATTCGCGCTCATTTTTTCTCTCTTCTGGAAGATTCAATAAAATAATCCGCCAAAATCCATCCCACGAAGTGTTGACCAAGGTTGTATCGCTATCTAGTTTAAGAGTATGAACTTTTTTCCGACCTTCCTTGGTCAGACGAGCATACTCGTTTTGCGCGGAAGTAATTTGCTCTACGAGACCTGCTTCTTTAAGTCCTTTTAAAGAGCGATTAATAGCATACTTGCCCTGAGCAGAGCCAAAGGGCTTTTCACCAGAGATTTTTTCTTTTAATTCTGGCAAAGAAATGGCTGATTTTTGTTCCAAAATCTTCAAAATTTGATTTGAATACTGCGATTTGCTTGACATGCATATATCCTATCATATATACTATTTTATACAAGTAATTCGTGGTCGCAAAAACATTGTTCAAATTAAATTATAAGCTAAAATAATCAATAAACATATGTCAAAAATAATAGGAATAGATTTAGGTACAACAAATTCGGCAGTTGCTATCATTGAGGGTGGTGTGCCGAAGATTATAGAAAATGCAGAAGGGAATCGAACAACTCCTTCCGTGGTTTCTATAGCCAAAAATGGCGATAGGCTTGTCGGACTTTTGGCAAAAAGGCAGGCTGTTACAAACCCAGAAAATACTGTTTACGGTATTAAGCGTTTTATGGGGCACAACTTTGATGATCCGGAAGTGCAGAAGGATTTAAAAAATGCATCATTTAAAATTCAGAAATCAGCGAATGGTGGTGTGGAAGTAAAAATTGGCGATAAATGGATGCGTCCAGAAGAAATTTCTGCGATGATTTTATCAAAAATTAAATCGGACGTAGAGGCTAAGCTTGGCGAAAAAATTACTGAAGCCGTTATCACTGTACCAGCTTATTTCAATGATGCACAAAGAAAGGCTACTAAAGATGCCGGAATGATCGCAGGGCTAGATGTAAAACGTATTATTAACGAGCCGACAGCCGCAGCACTTGCTTATGGGTTTAATAAAAAGAAAAATGAAAAGATTGTTGTGTATGATTTCGGTGGAGGAACTTTCGATGTATCGGTGCTTGAAATAGGTGACGATGTCATAGAAGTAAAGTCTACCGACGGAGATAGTCACTTAGGAGGACGTGACATTGATCACAAGATTATAAATTGGATTGCTGAAGAATTTAAGAAGACTTCTGGTGTGGATGTGCGAACTGACAAGCTTGCTTTGCAGCGTCTTGATGAAGCCGCAGAAAAAGCTAAAATAGAGCTTTCAACTGCTATCGAGAGTGAAATCAATATCCCATTCATTACCTCTACCGCCGAAGGACCGCAACACTTACTCTTAAAAATGACTCGCGCGCAGCTAGAAACAATTGCTGATGAATACATTTCTCGTTCAATAGAAATTACCAAGCGCGCAATGATAGCATCTGGTTTCAAAATGGAAGATATGAATGAAATAGTGATGGTAGGAGGCCAAACTAGGATGCCGAAAATTGTTGATGAAGTTAAAAAAGTTTTTGGAAAAACTCCAAACCTTACCATTAACCCCGACGAAGTCGTAGCGCTTGGAGCAGCAGTGCAAGCAGGAGTACTTCAAGGTGATGTACGTGATGTTCTACTTCTTGATGTTATACCACTATCCTTAGGTATTGAAACATTGGGTGGAGTAGCAACGAAATTAATTGAGAGAAACACCACCATTCCATCAAATAAATCTCAAGTGTTCTCTACGGCCGCGGACAATCAAACCTCTGTTGAAATACACATCGTGCAGGGAGAACGCCCAATGGCCTCTGACAACAAATCACTAGGAAGGTTTATTTTGGATGGAGTTCCGCCAGCTCCTCGTGGCATGCCGCAGATCGAAGTGGCTTTTGATGTGGATGCCAATGGAATTCTAAATGTTACAGCTAAAGATAAAGCTTCAGGCAAGAGTCAGTCTATTAAAATCGAGGCCAGTTCTGGGCTTAAAGAAGAAGATATAAAAAAGATGCAAGCTGATGCAGAACTTCATGCAGAAGAAGACAAGAAGAAAAAAGAAGTGGTAGATATCAAAAATACTGGGGAGATGATTATATATACCGCCGAGAAAGCCCTCAAGGACAATGAGGCAAAAATTCCAGTAGAATTAAAGGATGGTGTAAATGCCAAAATTACAGCGCTAAAAGGAGTGAAAGATGGAACTGACGGTGAGGCCATAAAGAAAGCAACCGAAGAGCTTTCAAATGAAATGTCCAAGATAGGGGAAGCAATCTCGAAAGCCGGAGGGGCAGGTGAAGCGCCAAAATCCGAAGGCGAAACACAAAACGCCGAAGCCAAGGACGCAGAGTTCAAAGAAAAGAAAGACGAAGAAGAAAGCAGCACCAAATAAATTATTAGATTAACTTAAAACTATGATTGATCCTAAAAAAGTGGACATGAACCAGTTGCCCAAGAAGTTTATTGACGGAGCGATGGGGGCTTATGGCAAAGAAGTTTTCTCTTTCGCCCTCACCTCTGGCAACAATCTTGATTCTTTTGCGACTACTCCTCAGGTAATGAAAAGTATTGCCAAGTGGATAAATGGTCAAGTAGAAAAATATGAGAAACAATTTGGCGATATAGACATGACACCACCCTCTGTGCAGAGTCCCATACAGATGTCAGATTTGAAATAATAATCAGCTAAAGAGTCCTGAGAGAAGTCGAAGGGCTTTTTAGTTTGGCCAATTTTTGATACAATTATTGTATGGATCTGCCAGATATACCTATTAATAAAGACCTAACATACCTAGGTCTAAGTACTTATCGTGACAAGAATGTTCTCTTCGGCATAAAGCGCAAGGATAGGCGGCAGCATGTATATCTCTTAGGAAAGTCCGGTACGGGTAAATCCGTGCTGATGTTCAATATGATTATCCAGAATATTCAGAATGGCGAGGGTGTTTGCGTGGTTGATCCGCACGGAGAACTGGTGGAAGGAGTTCTTTCTGCTATTCCACATAGCCGTCTTAAAGATGTTGTATATTTCAATCCAGCCGATACCGAATATCATATTGGTTTTAATGTTCTTGAGCTCATTGATCCTCAATACAAGCACTTAGTGGCTTCGGGCCTGATGGGAATTTTTACCAAAATCTGGGCCAACGCCTGGAGCGCCCGAATGGAATATATTCTCAACAACTGTATCTTGGCACTTCTCGATACGCCGGGGACTACACTGCTCGGCATTCCACGTATGCTTGTGGATAAAGATTATCGTCAGAAGATAATTTCTAATTTGAAAGATCCGGTGATTAAAGCTTTTTGGGTCCATGAATACGAAGCGTGGCAGGATAAATTTAGAAATGAAGCTATTGCTCCGATTCAGAACAAAGTGGGTCAGTTTCTTTCAACTTCCATAATCCGAAACGTAGTTGGTCAGTCAAAGAGCACCATAAATATTTTCAATATCATGAACGAGGGCAAGATATTCCTCGTGAACGTTTCGAAGGGGCGCATCGGAGAAGACAATTCAGGCCTGTTGGGTGGAATGATTATTACAAAAATTCAACTCGCCGCCATGGAGCGTGTGCGTATTCCGGAAGCAGAGCGGCGAGACTTTTACCTTTATGTGGACGAATTCCAGAATTTCGTGACCGATGCATTTGCCGGAATTTTGTCGGAGGCTAGAAAATATAGGTTGAACTTAACCGTAGCGCACCAATACACTGCGCAGCTCATTTCTGATAAAAGTTCTGCGGTGCGTGATGCCGTCTTCGGCAACGTGGGAACTATGATTGTCTTCCGAGTAGGAGCTGACGATGCTGATTTCCTGGAAAAAGAATTTGAACCTGAATTTACTCCACAAGACATTGTAAATTTACCAAACTATAAAGTTTATATGAAGTTAATGATCGACGGGGTGACCTCGCGGCCATTTTCTGCTAAAACATTACCCCCCATGGTTAAAGCTGGAGATAAAAAGATTGAAGAAGAGGTTATAAGGTCTTCTCGAGAAATATATTGTCGTCCTAGAACGGTCATTGAGAAGGAAATAAATGATTGGAGCGGAATGTCACTAGGTAACGATACTCCTACTTCGTATGCGGGAAGCTTAGAAAAGTTTCCTATAATTTGCTCTCTGTGCGGATTAGAAAAAACAGTTCCATTCAAACCAGAGCCAGGTAGACCGGCGTATTGCAAGGAATGTATTGCAAAAATCAAATCTGGCGAAGTAAAAGTGGAGAAGAAGGGCCATGATCAAATTCAATATGACGAATCTAAATTTTTTCGACCCTTGGCAGACTTGGGTATAGAATTTAAACCGAAAGAGTCTACCAGTGACGATACGAATCGCCATGAAGACAGCCGGGAAAGGAAACAAGGTTCATCCATGTCTCCAATATCGAACCCCAAACCTGGTGGCATACTAGGCTCGCTTAAAAAAGCTTTTATAAAGAAACCTGTGCGCCCGGGAGGGGAGAATGCAGCACTTCGTGAAGTTTTAAATAAAAGCCTTAAAGAGGAAGTACCGCTTGTTGCAGAGCCCGTATCGCTCGATGCACTGAAAGATAAAGTTAAACAAGTCAAAAAGGATTTTACTCCGCCCTCTAAAGATCGCGCTGCCACAGCCGAAGATATGAATAAATTAAAAGATTTGATTTCCAAAAAAGTTCCTGTTCCGATACCAGAACCTGTATCAGTACCCCAAGTAGAACAACCTAAGGTTGAGCCGCGAGTGGCTCCTCCGGCCCCTCCAGCACCTTCACCCGCTACCGTGCCTGTCCCCAACCCTTCGACTATGAGCTCAGGACCGAACGGCTCAGAAGCTCCAACGCCAAAAGTTAAAGAAGTCCCAGAAGATGTGCTCCGTAAAATTCTTGAATAATTATCCTATAATTCTATAGAATATTAGAATGAAAACAGAGACCCGAAATTGTCAGAATTGTAAGCAAGATTTCCAGATTGACTCGGAAGATTTTGATTTTTATGAAAAAATGCGTGTACCGTCGCCGACTTTTTGCCATTTGTGCCGAGCGCAGAGGAGATTTGCTTTTAGAAATGAAAGAGTTCTATATAAAGTAAGGAGTGATTTTACTGAAAAGGAGATTTTCAGTATGTTTTCTTCCGAATCTGGTCTAAAAGTTTATGAAAAGGAAAATTGGATGAGCGACAAATGGGATCCGATAGATTATGGGCAGGACTATAATTTTTCTAAGCCGTTTTTTGAACAACTTTTTGAATTAGTAAGAAAAGTTCCGTTCCAGAATTTGAGCGTAGTGAATGCTGTTAACAGTCCTTATGTCAATAATATTACAGACCCTAAAAATTCTTATTTAGTTTTCAATTCTGGTTATGTAGAAGATTCTATGTATGGGCATGGTATGAATTTGTCGAAGTGGTGTGTAGATGTCTCTCACGTTTCCAAATGTGAAAATTGCTATGAAGCTCTGTATCTCGTTTCTTGCGGTACAAGCATTTTTTCCTCACAATGCGAAAACTCTTTCAATATGATGTTTTCCAAAAACTGTTCTGGATGTCAGGATTGTTTTGGTTGTGTCAATTTGCGAAAAAAATCGTATTGCATATTTAATGAACAGTATTCTCGAGAAGAGTATCTAGAAAAAATTAAATCATTTAATTTAGGCTCGCACAAAAGTTTGCAAGAAATAAAAAATAAAGCGCGCGAGTTTTGGATGAAATTCCCGAATAAGTTTTTAGAAGGTTTCCAAAACACCAATGTGAGCGGAAATTATATTGATCATTCTAAGGATGTGAAGAATTCTTTTATGGTACGGGAAGGTCAGAATTTGCATTATTGCCAATACATACAAGAGGGTACTGCGAGTAAAGATTGCTGGGATTATTCCATTTGGGGCGACAACAATCAATTGGTTTATGAGTGCCATAGCTGTGGCCTAGGAACCCAAAATATGAAGTTTTGCTTGTTGTGTTATGAAAGTGTTCATGATTTGGAATACTCAATTTATTGCATCAATGGTTCCGAGAATCTTTTTGGCTGTGTAGGATTACGTAAAAAACAATATTGTATTTTAAATAAGCAATATACCAAAGAAGAATATAAAAAAATGGTTGAGAAAATTAAAAAACATATGGACGAAATGCCATATGTGGACAAGAAGGGTAGGGTATACAAATATGGAGAATATTTTCCTATTGAATTTTCTCCATTTGCTTACAACACGACAATGGCCCAAGAGTATTTTCCTCTCTCAAAAGAGCAGGCTGAAAAAGAAAATTACAGGTGGGAAAATACAGCAGAGCGCAACTATAAAATCGATTTTGAAATTGGTGGCTTGCCCGATGACATTAAGGAAGTAGAGAATGACATAGTAGGTAAAGTTATCGCTTGTGAACACGAAGGTAAATGCAATCAACTTTGCACAACTGCTTTTAAAATAGTAGAGGACGAGTTAAATTTTTATCGAAAAATGAATTTGCCCTTGCCACGCCTTTGTCCAAATTGTCGAACATTCGATAGATTGAAACAAAGGACAGGAATAGAGCTTTATGAAAGGGAATGCATGTGCGCTGGGAATGCAGACAATGCTAATACTTACAAAAATACTGTTGTACATACACACCAGGAATCTCCTTGTGGAGAAAAATTTAAAACCGGATATTCTCCTGACCGACCAGAAATAGTTTATTGCGAAAAGTGTTATCAGCAGGAAGTGTATTAGTTTGTGTTATCAATTTCTACGGCCGTTAAAAGTGATAACATTTAAACTCCATAGACTGCGCGATAGGTTGCAACGATAGCGGCGGTTTCACCGCGCAAGGTTAGTGGGCCTAGAGAAGCGGGGATATAGCCATGTTCTTGCGCTAACATAATTTCTTTGTCAGTAAATCCACCCTCAGGTCCAACAAAAATATTTACAGTTTGAGCTTTCGTATCTGGATTAAAATCTTTAACACCTTCGCCCAGGTGAAAAATTATCTTATGCTCAGCTTGCGAGTTAATTGCTTCCTCAAAGGGAAAAGTTTCAAATAAATCTGGTGCCATACTCCGGCCAGACTGCTCACAGGTCTCAAAAATAATTTTTTGTAGTCTTTCAATGTTTAGACCAGTTTTTATAGTCCGGTCAGTGATGATAGGAGTTATTGTGCCAACTCCGCATTCCACCGCCTTCTGCACCGCCAGCTCGAAATTTTCTTTTTTAAGGATTGCTAAATATAGATTTACTATGCGGCTCTTCTCCCCAACTTTCTCTACCCTTTGGATTTTTACTGTAACTTTACTTTTCGAAAGCGAAGTTAGGGTGCCTTCCGCTTCTGCGCCTTTACCATCGCTTAGAATAATTTTCTCTCCCATTTCGAGCCGGAGGACCGTTCGTATTTGCCTGACCTGCTCCGAGTTGGCAATTTCCACTTCGTTTTTGGTTAGGTCGAAATCTCCAATAAATCTGTGTTTTTTCATGATTTTATGATACAATAAAATTTTAAAATAGGAAGGGGTAATGAATAGAATATCAGAAAACACAATATGTCAGAATTGTCGTAAAGACTTTACTATCGAGTCAGACGATTTTGGATTTTACGAAAAAATAAAAGTTTCTCCACCGACCTGGTGTCTCGAGTGCCGAGCAATGCGCCGACTCATGTGGAGAAACGAGAGATCGCTCTATCACAATACATGTGTTTTCTCTGGCAAAAAAGTCGTCTCGATGTTTTCTCCCGAAACTAAACTTACTGTTTACGATCGAGATATTTGGTGGAGCGACAAATGGGACCCGCTTGCTTATGGAGCGCAATACGATTTTTCAAAACCGTTTTTCCAGCAGTACAAGGAACTTTTGCAAAGAATCCCGCTTCCTAACGTAGGAAGTGTAAATTGCATTAAGAGTGAGTACGGTAACCATAATACCGATTGCAAAAACTGTTACCTAACATATGCTACGTATGGAAGTGAAAATGTGTCTTATTCTCAAGCAGCCGTAAATGTAAAGGACTCTTTTGATTTGAGTACGGTGATGAAATCAGAACAATGTTATGAAGATATCTTATGTTCGGGGCTTTACAAAACCCATTTTAGCTATGACAGCGATGACTGCATAAATTCTCAATTTTTGATCTCGTGTTTAAATCTGCAAAACTGTTTAGGATGTATAAATCTGCGCCACAAAAATTATTGCATATTCAATGAGCAATATTCGAAAGAAGATTACGAGAGAGAAATAAAGAAGTATGATCTTGGTAGCTATAAGGCGCTTACTCTATTTAAAGAAAAGTATAATGAATTTATAAAGGATAAATTTAGACGTTTTGCTTTTGTATATAAATGTGTGAATGTCACAGGTGACAATATTATGAATTCCAAGAACAGCAAGATGATTTTTAATATTTTTGGAGAAGTGGAAGATTCAAAATATGTTACTCATGCCATGAATGTGAAGAATTGTTATGACGGATACGGGCTTGGGCTCCGTAGTGAGCTTTTATATGAATGTGTAGATGCTGGCATTGATGCTGGAAGGCAAAGGTTTGGAATTATAACTCACAGCTGTCTCGATACCCATTACACCTATCTATGTTTTAGCTCAAAAAATCTTTTTGGTTGTATTGGAATACGCAAAGGGGAATATTGTATCTTAAATAAAAAATACACAAAAGAAGAATACAATAAATTATTGCCGAAGGTTATTGAACACATGAATACAATGCCGTACGTGGATGCCACAGGACGTACATATAAATATGGGGAATTTTTCCCCAGCGAGCTTTCGCCATTTTACTACAATGAGACAATTGCCGAAGAATACTATCCCATAACTCGGGAATTGGCCCAAAAGTACAATTTCAAATGGAAAGAGAAAGAAGAAAAAAATTATAAAATAGAAATTAAGGCAGCAGATTTACCTGATCACATCAAAGACACAGATGATTCTATTGTGGGGAAAGTTATTGAATGTTTGCACCATGCGGAATGCAGCGAACAGTGCACCGAAGGATTCAAAATAGCTGAAGAAGAGCTACAATTTTACAGAAGAATGAATCTGGCCCTGCCCCGACTTTGTCCCAACTGTAGGCATTTTCAGAGGCTGAAGATACGCAATCCTCTAAAGCTCTGGCATAGAGTGTGTATGTGCGACAAAGAAAACCATCCAAATCATAAAGGAAAATGTGAGGCAGAATTCGAAACTTCTTACGCGCCAGAACGTCCAGAAATAATTTACTGCGAGAAGTGCTACCAGGCAGAAGTTTACTGATGGAAAAAGACTTAAATAAATGGTAAAATAATATAAATATGCCTAAGCCTAATCGAGTCCAAATAATCAAATACGGCCCGCCGCCGCCAGAGCTGCCGGTTTTTGGCAAGGTGGATCCCGCTGACGTATCTTTCATCGGACGAACCAACTATGTGGCCGCACTTGAAGAGAAGAAATTTATTTTTGGAATCAAGCGTGTGGACAGACGCAGGCACCTATACATAATAGGGAAGTCGGGAGTAGGTAAAACCAAGCTCCTTGAACTTTTCATTCGCCAGGACGTTTCTTACAAACATGGTTTATGTCTTATTGACCCGCACGGCGATGTTATCGACGCTATTCTGGATTATATTCCCAAAGATCGCATAGAAGACGTATGTATAATTGACCCACCCGATCTCGAATTTCCGGCATCTTTCAATCCGCTTCAGAATGTGGACCCGATGTTCAAGTTTCAGTTGACCCAAGGTTTGATCGAAGTTTTCCAAAAGCAGTTCGGCGCCAACTGGACTCCGCGCCTAGAGCACGTTTTCCGTTTTACCTGTCTGGCGCTGCTCGACTATCCACATGCAACAATGCGTGGAATGATTTCGATGCTTACTGATAGAAATTATAGGCAGAAGGTAGTGGAATATATTACGGACGATATGGTGAAAAGATTCTTCGCTATCGAATTCGCCGACTGGTCGGAGAAATTTGACACTGATGCTATCATCCCGCTTGTGAACAAGCTTGGGCAATTCCTCTCTGACCCATTACTTCGCAATATTTTCGGCCAGAAGGAAAATAAAATTGATATTAGTAAATTAATGAATGACCAGAAGATTATTCTTATAAACCTTTCTAAGGGTCGCCTGGGCGAAGAAAACTCTTCATTTTTGGGTTCTATCTTTTTAACTAAAATTAAACAAGCTGGAATGGAACGCGCGGCAATTCCCGAGAGCGAACGTAAAGATTTCTATTTGTATGTGGACGAGTTTCAGAACGTTGTTACCCAAACTTTCGAGAATATTCTCTCGGAGGCTCGTAAATATGGACTGAACCTAACCATTGCGCATCAGTACGTAGGACAAATTATCCAAAAGGTTCACCAGGCTGTGTTAGGAAACGTAGGATCAGTTATAACCTTCCGAGTGGGCGGCGAAGATGCGGTTAAATTGAAACCGGAATTTGCGCCGCTATTCGACGTGAAGGACATGATTAACTTGGCAGTTACTGAATTTTATATAAAAATGACGATTGACGGTGAATCTTATGATCCATTTTCCGCTGAGACGTTAAAAGTTTTGCCCCCGCCGCATCCATCTTATCGCAAAGAAATCATCGAATCATCTCGCCGAAAATACTCTATACCGAAAGATGCTGCGGCTAAACTTATTGCGGCCGAGGAGGCTACAATAATTCGTAGTTCCGAAGAAAAAGCAATAATAGAAGGCAAAACGAGAAATAAAAATAATGCAGAGGAGGGAGGGGATGGAGAAGAAAAAGCTACGGAAACAAAGTCCACAAAGACTTCACAAGAAGCAGAGCCTATGATATAAAAGAACAATGTCAAAAGATTATTACGAAATTTTAGGTGTAAACAAAGGCGCTTCTAAGGACGAAATCAAGAAGGCTTTTTATAAATTGGCGCACAAATATCATCCCGACAAGAAAGGAGGAAATGAAGCAAAGTTTAAAGAAGTTAACGAGGCTTACCAGGTTCTCTCTGATGACGAAAAGCGTTCTAAGTATGACCAGTTCGGCTCTCAGTATGCCAACATGGGTGGTGCAGGATATGGAAGCGGCCAAGGTTTCGAAGGTTTTGATTTTTCAGGTTTCGGAAACGGCGGTGCAGAATTTGACTTCGGTAACTTGAACGATATTTTTAGTGATTTTTTTGGTGGTGGAATGGGTCGTAGAGAATCCCGCCGTGGCCGAGACATTTCTACCGAGATACAGATTTCTTTCTCTGATGCCATATTTGGCATTACCCGAAAAGTTTTGATAACGAAAACTTCTAATTGTATTACTTGTAGTGGCTCAGGTGCTAAGCCTGGAACGAAGATGGAAACCTGCAAGCATTGCAACGGTCAAGGACAAATTCGCGAATCAAAAAGAACCATTTTCGGTAATATTGCTAGTACTAAAACTTGCGAGACATGCCTCGGAACCGGCGAAGTTCCGCACGAACTTTGCGAGACGTGTAAAGGCAAGGGTGTGCTTCGGCGCGAAGAAGAAATATCTATTATCATCCCGCCAGGTATTCGCGATGGAGAAATGGTTCGCATGACTGGGTATGGAGAAGCAACTCCTAAGGGAACCGCGGGAGATTTGTATATAAAGATAAATGTAACGCCTCATCCAGTTTTCAAGCGCGAGGGGAATGACCTTGTGATGAATTTAAACCTGAAACTCTCTGATGCTCTCCTCGGAACGAAACACCCAATACAGACGCTCGACGGAAATATAGAAGTTACTATTCCTGAAGGTGTTTCAGTAAATGAAGTCCTACGAGTACGGGGAAAGGGTGTCCCAGTCGCCAAAAATAAGCGCGGAGATCTGTTGATTAAACTCAACATCAAACTCCCCAATAAGCTTTCTCGTAAATCCAAGGAGCTGATCGAAGAACTCAAGAAAGAGGGAATATAGTTTATGCTCCCTGAACAATTTATTTGGATTGGGGTAATTATAAACCTGGCTGGAGCGCTTTGGTATATAAAGCACATAGTTTGGGGAACTACTAGACCCAATTTAGTTTCTTGGTTTATTTGGACCTTGGCCCCTTTTATAGCTGTATTTTTTGAAATAAAAGCGGGAGCTGGTCTTTCTGTGATGTATCCTTTTATGGCAGGGTTTTCTTCTCTGTTAGTTATTGTTCTTTCACTTTTTCGAAGAAATGCTATATGGAAAATAAGTACTTTGGATATAATTTGTGGAGTTCTAGCTTTAATTGCTTTAGTCTTCTATGTATTAACTCACAATTTAGCCATCTCAATTATTTTTGCTATTTTGAGCGATGGGTTAGCAGCTGCACCTACACTTATAAAGACCTGGAAATTCCCTGAGACCGAGAATAGCGTAACTTACACAACTGGTATAATAAACGCTATAATTTCTCTACTCGTGATAAAAAATTGGATTTTCTCAATATACTCTTTCAATATTTACCTAATGGCCATGAATTTGGTAATAATCTTTTGCATTTATCGTAAAAAGATTTTTAATATGCTATATTTCAACCATGAAAAGTAAAATAGTGAAGGTAGCAGCGGTTCAAAGTGCTGTGACGCCTGACTTAAAATTTAATTTAGAAAAAACTATAAAGCTGGTAGAGCAAGCTGCTAGAGGTGGCGCCAAGATTATTTGCCTACAGGAACTTTACCGGACGATTTATTTTCCACAGTACCAAGGAGTTAAAAAAGATGAATACTCAGAAACAATTCCCGGAGAGTCAACAAAAGTTTTTTCGAATCTCGCGAAACAATATAACGTGGTAATCATCGTGCCGATTTTTGAAAAAGATAGAACTGGAAATTTTCATAACTCAGCTATAGTTATTGACGAGAAGGGCAAACTCTTGAAAACTTATCGCAAAGTTCATATCCCACAAGACCCGGGTTTTTATGAGAAAGATTATTTTCGAGAGTCAGATAGTGGCTACAGAGTATATAAAACAAAATTTGCAACTTTTGCCGTACTTATTTGCTATGATCAATGGTTCCCTGAGGCTGCTCGAGCTGTGCGGCTCGAAGGCGCAGAAATAATTTTTTATCCAACCGCAGTTGGAAATATTATTGGCTATACAACTGAGGGAGATTGGCATGAAGCTTGGGAAACTATTCAACGCGGGCATGCGATTGCAAACAGTGTCTACGTTGTGGGGATTAATCGTGTTGGCAAAGAAGGAAATATGCAATTTTTTGGCCAATCCTTCGTTTCAGATCCATTTGGGAAAATACTCAAGCGTGCAAATAAAAATAAAGACGAAGTTTTGTTAGTAGATCTTAATTTAGAATTAAACAAGTTCTTTGCCGAAGGTTGGGGGTTCCTGCGCAACCGCCGGCCCGACACATATAATATTTTAACCAGCGACAAACTTGTAGAAAAAGTTAAAAAGCTAAAGAATGTGGCTCATTATAAAGAGATGAAAGAGGCTCTAAAAGGAAAAAATGAACGAAAGTCCTAAAGAATTAGACTATCGTATGCCTGGAGAGTGGGAAAAGCACCAGGCTGTTTGGCTTGCTTGGCCCTACGATCGTATTACCTTCGGCTCGCTCAACGAGAAAGACGAACGAACAAACGAAGAGCGATTAAAAATTGTTGAAAATATTTACAAACAAATCCTTGAGGTGCTTAAAAACAGCGAGAAAGTAAATTTAATCACACGAGAGAAAGTTGACTATGCTGACGTCTGGACTCGGGACTACATGCCGGTTTTTGTGAAAGATAATAATGGGAAGTTGGTTGCTATTAAATTAAAATATAATGCTTATGGAGAGAAATTCGAAGCACTAACCAGGGACGATAAAGTTTGGGGTGAGGTTAATAAAGAATCCAATATTGAAACGATAGACACTGGTGTTGTATTAGAAGCGGGCGCCCTGGAGTCCAATGGCGCTGGGGTTCTTCTGACCACAGAAGAGTGCATAAATGCGCGTGGTTTAAATAAAGAAGAGGCCACAGACTTTTTTGCTAAATATCTAGGCATGTCGAAAATAATTTGGCTAAAAAAGGGGCTGGTGAATGACCACACGGACGGACACATTGATGAGATAGCTAGATTTGTAAGTCCGAATAAAATCCTCTGTGCGTTTGCTGAAGACACACAAGATGAGAATTATGAAAGGCTTCGAGAGAATTTTGAAATTTTGGAAAATGCCACAGACCAAAAAGGAAATAAATTTGAAATAATCAAACTACCTATACCAAACATGCATTACAGTAACGGCACGAGAACCCCAGCATCTTATACAAATTTTTTTATTGGAAATAAAGTAGTTCTAGCGCCAATATTCAACGACAAGAATGACGAGAAGGCAATTTCGATAATTAAATCCTGTTTCCCGGATAGGGAAGTCGTCCCCATCGACTGCACTGATTTAATTTATGGGGGTGGTGCGCTTCATTGCATCACTCGAGACGAGCCCGCGGTTTAAATTTTGGAAACTTTTTGCCCCTCACCTGTGTCTTTCACTTCATAACCAAGAGAGTTTATTTTTTTTCTTAGTTCGTCAGATTCTTTGAAATCTTTATTTTTGCGTGCTGCTTCGCGTTCTTCAACTAACTCTAGTACATTTTCTGGAATCACATCTACCTTTAAATCCTTAAAACCCAGACCCAATACTTCATCGAAATCTAATATAGTGCCTTTTTTATCAGTATTGGACATATTTTCATCTTTCATAACATCCCAAAGCAGGGATAGTGCTCTAGGAGTATCTAAGTCATCAGCTATGAATTCAGTAAACTTATTTTTGTATTCTTCGTGTACATTGCCAATGTCATTCCCAAGCTCTAAATAAAGCCCGTAAAGTCGCTTTAGGGCTGTTTCTGCGCCTTCTAGGGCATCCCATACGAAGTTTACTCGGGTTCGGTAGTTGGCCATTAGGAGCCAGAATCTGTAGGCTAGGGGATTGATATTCTTATCAATAATATTTCTAAGCGTATAGAAGTTGCCGGCGGACTTCGCCATCTTTTTAGAGTCTACTAGCACCCATTCATTATGCATCCAATATTTTACAAATTGTTTACTGGTAGCACCTTCTGATTGAGCAATTTCATTTTCATGATGAGGAAATATCAGGTCCACTCCGCCGGTATGAATATCAAGCTGCTCGCCCAAATATTTCATACTCATGGCCGAACACTCGATGTGCCAGCCTGGACGGCCGCGGCCGAGCTTCGTCTCCCAGAAAACATCTCCATCCCTCTCATCCCACGCTTTCCACAGAGCGAAGTCCTGAACATTTTCCTTGTCATATTCGTCAGTCTTTATTCTGCCGCCCGCATTTTCTTTCTGGTCGCTTAAGGATACACGCGAGAGTTTGCCGTAGTCCTTAAATTTTCTTATATCAAAATATACGCTTCCATCGTCGCTTTTGTAAGCTAGACCCGCCTCTAGAAGCTTTAAAGTTAGCTCCACCATCTCATTTATGTTGTCCGTGGCCTTGGTGAACTTCTCGGGTTCTATAATATTGAGCGACTTCACATCTTCGAAAAATTTCTCCGAATAAAATTCTGTAAATTCCTTAAGCGTTTTATTTTCTTTCTGCGAGTCACGGATAGTTTTATCGTCTACATCCGTTAAGTTCATGATGTGTTCTACTTTATAGCCGCCATACGCGAGAGCCCTTTTTAAAATATCAGCAGAAACATAAGCACGGTAATTGCCTATATGCGCATAGTTGTAAACAGTCGGTCCGCAGGTGTACATGCGGACCTTATTTTCATCAATTGGAGTAAAGGCTTCCTTGGTCCGTGAGAGAGTATTATATAGAAATATTTTTTTGTGTGCTTTGGGAGAATTCATTGCGGTAAATAGAAATTAGAGTATAGAGCAGACTAATAGTAAGTGGACCGATTAAAACTCCAACAGGGCCAAGGAGTGATATACCACCAAGGACCGAGAAAAGTATTAGCAAGGGGGGAATATTTGTTTTCCCGCCGATAACTAATGGGCTTAAGAAATTATCAATAGTCCCAACAAGGGCTACGGCCCAAACCAGGAGTCCAATTGCGGCGCCAGTGTCTCCAGTTACAAAAAGGAAAATTATTGCGGGCACTGATACTAGAGCCGTGCCTAGAGTAGGAATTAGTGAACAAATTGCAGCGACTACACCCCACAGCGCGGGGTTGGGTATGTGGAAAATTGCCAGGCCCAAACCCATCAGGAGCCCTTGGGCGAGCGCGATCAAGAGATAACCCTTTACCACGGCATTTACAGCTACGGTGAGATGTGAAATTATCTTTTCATCATCCTTGTCAGAGAGCGGAGAGAGAATTACTACCGCCTTTCTCCACCGAGCGCCATCTTTCAAGAAATAGAAAATAATAAATAACAATAAAATAAACGAAAAGAAAGCAGTGACGGCAGTACCGAAAATTTTCGCAATGTTGCTTGAAATATACGAAATAAAACTCGAAGCCTTTTCGTTAACATTGAAATTTACCCCCGGAGGCAAGAATTTGTTAACTGCGTTGTCTATCGAAGTCATAACGGGCCCCAAGCTTCGATCTTGGACTACGCTATGGTAAACATTTTCACTTTGGTTGAAAACCAATACTCCAATTCCAAGAAGCGGGCCGCATACAACTATAATGAAGAACAATACTGTCAAAAGAGAGGCCAACCAGTTAGGGAGTTTCTTCCCACTAAGCCATTTATATATGGGATGAAGCACTATAGAGAAGCAGATTCCTAGTATTATAACTATCCAGAAAGGGCGAAAAATTAGAAAAGAAAAAACAAAGGTGGCAATTAGAAGCCCGAGGAAAAAATATTTTTCTACAACTTTCGCCTGCATGTAACTTGGATTATAACACAATCCTTGCTGAGTACCAAGTCGAAAGTCTTGGTTTTAGTTGCATTTTAAGGACATTTCGTATAGTATAAGATCCATGGAATTTGCAGTAATACAAACAGGTGGGAAGCAATATAAGGCATCCGTTGGGGATGTTCTCTCCATCGAGAAGCTAACGGGCGAGTATGCGAAAGGGGATAAAGTCTCTTTCGATAAAGTGCTATTAGTGGATGACGGAAAAGACACGACCATTGGCACCCCTTATATAACCGGCGCAAAAGTTGATGCCGAAATAGTAGAAATCGGCCGTGCACGTAAAATTCTCGTTGTTAAATATAAACAAAAGTCCCGTTACCTAAGGCGTAATGGCCACCGCCAGCCATTTTTTAAAGTTAAAGTTACTTCTATAAAATAATGTCTGATATTGTAAAAGGTTTGGGCGCGATATTGCTAATCTTTGCAATTGTGCTTATCTATGTCAATTACGGATTTACATCTGATCCACATTTTTCAATAAGTTCTTTGCTAATATTAGTTCCTCCTGTTCTGTTAATTTTTTGGGGAAATAATCTAGGTCAGAAAAAATAAATTATTTTTTCTAAAAAACCCAATAATTATTTACGACGGATGGATAAACCAGCCGCTTTTTTTAGCGTGTTTGTAGCCCAAGATAAAAAGGAAAATTCCTAAGACCAAATAAAACAAATTAAGTGCAATGATTGTGAACAAAGTTTTCTCATCCGTAAATTCTCCTCTCAAAATGATTCCACGAAGTGATTCAAAAATATAACTTATAGGAAAAAGCCGTGCTATCTTCTCCAGCCAATCGGGCAGGGTATTGAGCGGATAAAAAACGCCACTGATCGGGTATAGAACTGCGATCAAGGACCAGGCTATATTTTGCAGTCGAGTTCCGAATCGAAATATCAAAGAAGAAGTAATATAGCCAAAGGCCCAACCAAATATAAAAATATTGAAAACAAAAAATAAAATTGGTAAACCAAACTGAAATAAATTAAAGCCAAACAAATTCCATGCGAGGAACAACAGGAATGAGGTAGTTATTAATACTTTGGTGATAGAAAGTATCAGTGTGCCGATAATTACTTCACCAATAGACAAAGGCGAAGAAAATAAATTATATAAATTTCGGCTCCAGGCATCTTCAAGGAGGGACACCGTTATGTCTCGTTGGATATTATACACAAGGGTCCACAGAATGAGTCCACCTAGGATCGCTGCCGCGACTCCCACTTTTACGTCTAGGTTATTGATGTAAACAGTAAGTAGGCCGAAGGTCATAAGGTCGATGGTTGGCCAGAAAAAAATATCCACCTTGCGGTCCATCGACGCTAAAATTTCGTACCAATGACGAAGAAGAAAACCATATACTCGATGTAATTTTATATTATTCATTTATCAAATCTCCAGAAGCCAACTTTATAAATACTTCTTCCATCGTAGGAACTTCTAGGAATTCCTGAAGATTCTTGGGCGAATCAATTTTATAAATTTCTCCCCGATGGAGGAGGGCGACCCGGTCGCACATTTGCTCGACTTCAGGCATGTTGTGAGAAGTGAAGATGATGGTAAGCTTTCTTTGTTTGCGTATTTCCAAGAACATATTGCGGACATGGGCAGATATAGCAGGATCGAGGCTCGCGGTGGGCTCATCCAAGAGGATAATTTCCGGGTCGTTAATTAAGCTCTTGCATAGGTTTACTCTCGTTTTTTGCCCGGCGGAAAGGCTGTCTATCCTCTTCTTTTTAATATCGGTAATCTGGAATTGTTCTAGCAGAGTATCTATTTTATTTTTATAATTTTTTACGCCATATAAAAAGGCAAAAACTTTCAAGTTCTGATAAACAGTCAAATTTTGGGCCAGTTCTGCATAAGCGGTGGCGATATTCATTTTATTTTTTATCTCTTCTTCGTGTTCGAAAAAGTTTTTGCCGAAAATTTTTACTGTTCCAGATGTAGCCGAAAGAAGGCCGATTAAAATGTTAAGCGTAGTCGATTTACCAGCGCCATTTGGTCCCAGAATCCCAAAAATTTCTCCTTCCCCGACAGTAAAGTTAATACCCCTAAGAGCAGTGGTTGCATCCTTGTTAGAACCATAAACTTTCTTTAAATTTTCTACTTCGATTATATTTTGTGGCATATTCTACTGTCTATTTTTAAGAGCGTTTCGGATAGTGTCGTTGTCAGAATATTCTAGTTCAGTACCAGTTGAAAGTCCACGACCGAGGGAGGAAACTTTTAAATTTTTTTCTTCGGTAAGTTGCTTTAACTCACTACGAACATAGTGGTCTGTATGGTCGCCTTGAGGATTTAATGAAAAGGCTAAAATTATTTCTTTTAAAGTGCCAGTATCTTTTATTTTACTTTTTAATTCTTCAATTCTGATCCGGCTTTTGGTCGTTTTCTCCACAATAGGTACGAGTCCACCAAGAATAAAATATTTGCCACCATAAACTCTACTTTTGTATATACTTTCTAGATCTGAATCTTTCTCTACTACCATAAGGAGACTCAAGTCAATGTTCTTGTTGCCGCAAATTTCACATATATCTTTTTTCCCTTTACTGACGAGGAAAAATCTAAAGCACTCTTTGCATTGTCGTATTTCTTTTTTCAGGTCTAAAATTAGCGAAGATAAATTTCCAACATACGCTGGAGTTTTACCCATTAAGAAATAAACGAAGCGTTTAGCTTGACGCTCACCAATACCGGGGAACTCTTTAAAGATTTCCGTTAATTTTTCAACAATGTCCATATCTAAAATTCATCCAACTCTCCGCCTATTTTAGCTGGAGCGAAGTCACTCAAACTACTTTTCTCCAAAGTTAGGAAGGTAGTAGTCTTTTCATCGAAGTACAGTTCTACTTTTCCCGTTGGACCATTTCGGTGTTTTTCAATTAAAATTTCGGCAATATTAGTCTTTTCGGCTTCATCTTTGCCTTTATCGTCTCGGTGAATAAACATAACCACGTCGGCATCCTGTTCAATAGATCCAGAATCTCGTAGGTCGGACAGGCGAGGTTTGCCGCCGCGGGATTCTACTGCACGGGAGAGCTGAGAGAGAGCTAGAACTGGTACGTCTAACTCCTTGGCCAAGCTCTTGAGGGATCTTGAAATTTCTGTTACTTGGTTCACCATGGAATCATAGTTTTTAGAAGTAGTCATGAGCTGAAGATAGTCAACAACGACAAGGTCCAGTCCTTTTTCAGCCTTTAGTCGGCGGCATAGGGCCTTCATGCGAACGATTGAATTTCCCGGTTGATCATCGATGAAAATTTGGGCTTTAGCTAATTTGTCTAAAGAATCTCGCAATTGTGAAAAATCCCGGTCCGAAGATAGACGACCAGTTCGTAAGTTCCAAGCATTCACTCGAGACTCAGCAGAGAGCATTCTGTCCACAAGCTGTTGGGAAGACATTTCCAGCGAAAATATTACAATAGACTTCTCGTGTTGTACTCCGGCCATCCGGGCAATGTCTAGGGCGAGGGTTGTTTTACCCATTGACGGGCGAGCAGCCAAGATAATTAAATCTGATTTCTGGAAACCAGATAGTAGATTGTCTAAATCTTTGTAGCCCGTTGGTAGCCCGCGAAGCATTCCTTTGTTCTCATGTAGTTTTTCCAGTCGTTCATAAGCTTCCGGCAAGGCATCCTTCATGTTCACGTATTTTTGATTTTTAGGAGTAGAAATTACGTGGAAGATTTTCTTCTCTGCCATGTCTAGTATGTCGTCCATATGGTCATCCCCCTCCTCGAAGGCCAGCTCTGAGACGTAGTCCGCGGCTTCTATTAAGCTTCGCAGAACATACTTTTTCTGAACAATGTTGCCATAGTGCTTGATGTTGGTGGAAGAGGGAACAGTGTTTACAATCTCGGCTAGATATTGATTGCCGCCTACCGCATCTAGCAATTTTTGTTCACTTAATTTAGTTGAGAGCGAGAGCATGTCTATCGGTTCATTTTTGCTTGAAAGCTCTAGCATGGCCCGGAAAATCATTTTATGCTTTTCTACATAGAAAGAGTCTGCGCTTATCATGTCTTCTACTTCATGCATTGCATCCTTGCGAAGCATGATTGAGCCCAATACTGCTTGTTCAGAAGGAATGCTTTGCGGTGGAATTCGCAAGTTGTTTCCTCTGCCCTTATTTCCCGAAGCTTTGACCATGAAGTCATTTTAGCATATCAAATTTTTTATAAAAGAGCCGAAGTGCGTAAGAATGTTACTAAAGTGTGGAGAAAGCTTGTTAAATTTGTGTTATAATGTGGCCTATGAATAAAAAGGTATTATTGTCGGGAATCCAACCTTCAGGCAAGCCCCATATTGGTAATTATTTCGGTATGATGAAGCAGTTAGTGGACATGCAGGACCAATATGAGTGCTTTATGATGATTGCCGACTATCATGCACTTCACACACTGCGAAATCCTAAAGAAATGAAGGAAAATATTATAGCTGTATTGCTAGATTTCCTAGCAGTTGGCCTCGACCCAGAGAAGGCAACCTTCTTTCTCCAAAGCGATATTTCTGAGCACACTGAACTTACCTGGATTTTTGATACTGTTTTGACGATGCCGTATTTGATGCGCGCCCACGCCTTCAAAGATGCAGAAGCAAAAAATAAAGAAATAAGTGTGGGTACATTTAACTACCCAGTTTTGATGGCGACAGATATTTTGCTATACGATACGGATATTGTTCCGGTTGGCGCTGATCAGAAACAACACATAGAAATATGTCGCGATATTGCCGAGAAATTTAATAATACTTATGAAGAGACTTTCAAGCTTCCAGAACCATTAATTATGGAGGAGGTGGCTGTGGTGCCAGGTACGGATGGACGCAAGATGTCAAAGAGTTATAGCAATACTGTTCCGCTTTTTGCTTCGTATGAAGAAATTAAGAAATGTGTAATGGGTATAGTAACTGATTCTAGTGGAGATATACCACAGAATGTTTATGCAATACATAAACTCTTGCGACCAGAAGATGAATTAAAGAAAATTTATAAAGAAAAGGCAGGGAAGTATAAAGAATTAAAAGAAGTTTTAATAGAAGATTTAGAAAAGTTCATTGCACCACTCCGCGAGCGCCGAGAAAAATTTGAGAAAGATATTCCAAGAGCACTGGAGATTCTAAGAAGGGGAGGAGAAAAGGCAAAAATGATTGCTTCTAAGAAAATGGAAGAGGTTAGAGAGAAGATTGGAGTGAAGGTGTATTAATATGAAGAATATTAGTAAAAAAATTCCAGAATATAAAAAGGAGCTCGTCGAGGTTTTTTCCAAAATTAATGGAGATCAAAGGTTAGTGGGTGAATTTTTGATGGATATTTTAACGCCTGCAGAATTCGAGACGCTTGCCCTTCGATGGCAGATAATTAAAAAGTTAAATAAAGGAGAGACCCATAGAGCCGTAGCAGGGGATTTGGGTTTAGGGGTCAGTACTGTTACGCGTGGATCTCGTGAACTTCGGAACAAAAACGGTGGTTTCCATTTAATGCTAAAGAAATTAGGCAAATAGTTAACTTAATTACCCCTTGATTGTTATCCACAGGCATCCTTGCCTTATTTTTTTGTTTTGTTACTATGTACTAGTACATGAGTACAAGGAAAAAGTAAGGTAAAATATGAAAAAAGAACTAAAAAATAAATTTGGGAAATCTTGGTGGGGCGCAGAGCACCTAGCTTTTGCGCTATTCTGTTGATTTCTTTTTCTCGAATAAATCAAACAAGGAATTCACTAAACAGCGCAACCAAGCGCTGATTTTAGTTCTTTGTCAACCACCAAGAGAATGTCAGAAGAAAGAGAGGCGATTATGGCCTGGCTGTTTAACGAGATGGAGTGTACGCCTGAGCTGGTTAGGCGAATCAGGCAAACTTCGCAAGAGGAGCGAGCCGAACTCATTGACCGGCTTGACCAACTCTGCAAGCATCGTTTCCCCGAGAAGGTCGGTGGTCGCAAGTGCTGCGAGATCTGCGGTCTCGATGCTGTCTTTCTAAGGGGAAAGAATGGTTGGTTCACCCACTTCGTGCCGAAGGTATAGATCGACCCAATACAACTACGCAAGCAGGAGGTGTGCCATGTGGGACATTGGAACTCTCGGTGCCATGGATCAGAAGGTTGATTTCGAATCACAGGTGCGAAGGCTGCTGGAGCAAGCCAAAAGAGCAATCGAAGAGGGAAGGCTTCTGATCGCGGAGGATAAACTTCGTCAGGCCCAGGAAAGGATCAAGGAAGCAAGGCTCGGTCAGAAGACAGTCTGGTGAGTTAATTAAGTATAAGGAGGTGATCCAGATGCTTTGGGATCCTGAGTGGCTCTATGGGCTTCTATCCGCGGCTTAGGCCCCACCGCTACTATCCGGCGGACGATCTTGTGAGAGAAGATCGTCCGCCTTATATTTTATATATAGGAGTTTGCAAAATTTTTATACTAAGTTATACTATAATCGTGCATAAAAATGTACAGGCAAATAGTTTCTTTTTCAGCTTTACGAAGTCTCGAAGGCTGATATTTGCGCTGTAAAAACTCTTAAAATCAAACTTACAACTCAAACACCGGCCTTGGAGGGCCGGTGTTCTCGTTTTACGAGAACAATTGCACATTGAGGAGGGAGAAAGATGGCTAACAACGTCCACAATAGTCGTCGTCACTTTGTCGGTAGCGATCAGACTGCTCCGACTCGCGGATTCTGGGCGGTGCTCACAAGCACTCCTGCTGTGCCCACCACCGAAGTGACGATCCACCCATGGCATGCAGTCCGAGAAGGGCAATGCATAAGCTGCCGTGCCAAGGACAAGGCTTCGCTGCAGGATCTCTGCCCCGGTATGCCGCCTGCCTTCAGCTTCTAATCTCCGCCCATGCCGACCGGGCGTAAGTAGGTCTGCATCAAGAAGGGGCAGCCATTCGGCGTAAGACCCCTTTTTCTTTTTTCCTATTTTTTCTCTATTTTTTGTGTTAATATATTTTTACATGACCCGTTCAATTAATTCAGGGTCATGGTGAGTAAAACCGAACCATGAAAAACCGCGTTTATCTCAAGGATTTAAAAGACCACGTTGGGGAAGAGGTGATTGTTGCTGGCTGGGTGGATGTCAGGCGGGACCAAGGGAAAATGGTATTTTTCGATATGCGAGATATGAGCGGAAAAGTTCAATGCGTGGCTCTACCCAGCCGAGCGGAAGTCATTGAAAAGGCAAAAGAAATAAGATCGGAATGGGTGCTAAAGATTACTGGTCTAGTAAACAAGCGTCCAGAGAAAAATATAAAGGCTGATGTGCTGAATGGGGAGGTTGAGTTAGAAGTTGCGGACATTGAAGTTTTAAATAAAGCCGAAACTACACCTTTCCAAATCAATGAAAGTACTATCGGAGTAAATGAGGATATCAGAATGAAATACAAATATCTCGATCTGCGGACAGAAAGAATGCAGAAAAATATTCGCATGCGGGACAAAATAATTTCTTTCTTCCGCAAGTATATGCATGAGAATGGTTTTATAGAAATTGAGACTCCTATTTTAATGAAAGGTACTCCAGAGGGTTCTCGCGAGTACGTGGTGCCGTCGCGACTTTTCAATGGGCAGTTTTATGTATTGCCGCAGTCGCCGCAGCAATTCAAGCAACTTTCCATGGTGGCTGGCTTTGAGAAATATTTCCAAATTGCTCGTTGTATGCGCGATGAGGACACGAGAGGAGACAGGCAGCCAGAATTTACTCAGCTCGACTTCGAAATGTCTTTTATTACCCAGGAGGAAGTTCTCGAATATACCGAAGCCATGTTCATTGAACTGGTTAATAATGTTTATCCGGAGAAAAAGATTAGCCAGATTCCTTTCCCCCGAATGAGTTATGGAGAATCAATGGAGAAATACGGATCGGACAAGCCAGATTTAAGAAAAGACAAAAATGACCCGAATGAGCTGGCCTTCTCTTGGATTCTAGACTTCCCAATGTTTGAGAAAACTGAGGAAGGGGAAATACAAGCGGTGCATCATCCCTTCTGTTCAATAAAAGAAGAAGATAAAGAGAAGTTTATGAAAGGGGAAGACTTATTCTCCATTAGAGCAAATGCGTATGACCTGGTGTTAAATGGTTACGAACTTTCTTCTGGCAGTATTCGTATTCATGAGCGAGATGTGCAGAAGCAAATTTTCAAATTACTAAATATTAGTGAAGAAGAACAGCAAAAGAAATTTGGTCACATGCTCGAGGCCTTTACTTACGGCGCGCCGCCGCACGGAGGATTTGCCCCCGGAATTGATCGTATTGTTATGATTCTTCAAAATGAGCCGAACATTCGTGAAGTTATTGCCTTTCCTAAGACAGGCGAGGGAAGAGATTTAATGATGGGTTCTCCTGCACCAATTACCGAAAAGCAATTGAAAGAACTCGGAATAAAATTGGTTAAATAATGCATTACGAAATTTCCGGCACGGTGATACGAGGAGAAGGTTATGGTAGAAAATTGGGGTTTCCGACAGTTAACCTAGAAACGAATGAGAAAGAAAAGCTAAAAGAATTGCCGAGAGCCGGGGTGTATGCTGGAAGCGCAATTGTTGAAGGCAGGGAATACAGGGCCGGGATTGTGATTGGTCCTGGAGAGAAAGTTGAGGCGCATCTTTTAGACTACAACAGCGATGCTTACGGTAAAGAAGTAAAGTTAAATATAAATAAATTTCTTAGAGAGTTTAAGAAGTTCGAGACCGAAGAAGAGCTTATTAGCCAAATTAAAAAGGATTTAGAACAAATATGAGAAACTATACTGGTCCGATTTTTATTATCATCGCAGCGCTGCTGTGGGCCTTTGATGGGCTTATCCGACAGCATTTATATACACTGCCACCCATCACAATAATTTTCTTCGAGCACCTTATTGGTTTAATTATTTTATCTCCTTTTGTTTTTAAATACGTATTACAGACAAAGCTAACTCGACGCGAATGGTGGTTGGTAATTTTGATAGCAATTCTAAGTGGATTGTTGGGTACTCTTTGGTTCACCACGGCGCTAGGAAAAGTTCATTTCATAACTATCTCGGTAGTGTTTCTTTTACAAAAATTACAGCCGATATTTGCTATTACCACAGCCAGAATTTTCTTGAAAGAAAAATTAGATAAGAAATATATAAAATGGGCAGTTTTGGCACTCATTGCCGCTTATTTCGTAACATTTCCGAATGGTGTGGTTAATTTTGCCACAGGAGGGGGGACAGTGGTTGCTGCTCTTTACGCTCTCGGCGCTGCATTCGCCTGGGGATCTTCAACGACGTTTTCAAAAATGCTTCTCGGTAGAATTGATTTCAAAGTGAGCACTTTTTATAGATTTCTTTTTACTTTAATTATTGCTTTACCATTTCTCCTTTTGTTCGGACGCTTAGGGAATCCAGGATTTGAGATGGGAACTTCTTTTGCTATGCCTAATATTTCTCAATTTGGTTTCTTGGCTTTAATTGCAGTTTCTACTGGCATGGTAGCACTACTGATTTATTACAAAGGCTTGGCCAAAACACCGGTCCATGTTTCCACTATTCTTGAGCTTACTTTTCCTTTCGCGGCTATACTGCTTGATTTTATTGTGAATCACACAGTGCTTTCTCTCACGCAGTGGGTTGCAGCAATTATTTTAGTCTTAAGTATCTATCAAATAGCTCGCCTGCGCGAGAATGTCGAAGCCACCAATTAACTTTTCGGTAATTTAACTGTTTTTATAGATTTCTCTTCGCATAGTATTGAATTTGTAACAAAAATCTCGTCACACGAAGAGGCTAGTATTCTTTCTATAATTTTATCGGCGCAAAATACTCCATGCGTGGCGCCGACTATTATTTTCTTTGCCCCTCGATCTTTTAGATGAGCTATTGCTTTCAGTATTGTGCCACCCGTGGCAATAATGTCGTCCATAATACAAATATTTTTACCTTTGACGTCGATTTCAGAATCCTTTAAATGCACTTCGGACTTAATGTTTTTGTCGTGGTATCCATCCGTGCGCTCACGCTTCTTGTGAAGAGCGTAGCCTCGAGCGTTTTCTATAAAATATGACGAGCCTTGGTCAGGTGAGATTAAAATAAATTTTTCTTTTTTAAAGAATTTCTTGGCATGAGCCAGGAGGAGCTTGCCCGCTGACCGATTTTCTATTTTTAAGCCGCTTCGAGTGAAGTTACCAGGTTTCGGCAAGAAATGGCAGTCATAAGTAATTAATTTTTCTACACCGAATCCTTTGAGTAGTCCGCACAGAATGTCCGCGCTTACTACTTCACCCACTCTGTGTTCTTTGTCTTGGCGGGCGTAGGGTAGATATGGGACGAATATTTCTATATGCCTCGTTTCCTTTTTAAGTCGAGAGAGGAGGAGTAGTAGCTCGAAAATCCTTTTGTCTTCTTCTGGATAAAGTCTATGGTAAAGTCTAACCCTTGTATTCTTTAGAGACTTAATTTTAGGAATAAAAACGTAAGATTCAGTGTCCGGAAATTGCTTGATGAGAACGCTGGGTTTGCCGAAGTCGCTAGCGTACGGGGTTATTAGGTTAAGCATATACGCTCATTTTATAAAATTGTGTTAAAATACACAACTATGAAGGATTCCCTTTTAAATAAAAAATGTGTGCCGTGTGAGGGGGGAGTACCACCACTTTCGCACGAAGAAGCATCAAAGCTCATGGAGCAGCTTCCCGAATGGCAATTGATTGAAGAGGAGAATGAAAATTTAAAAAAAACCGGTTTGGGTTCGAAAATTTTGAAAGAATACAAATTCAAAGATTTCATCGGTGCAATAAATTTTGTAAACAAAGTTGCAGAAATTGCTGAATCCGAGGGTCACCATCCAGATATAAAAATAAATTACAACAAAGTCCTCCTCGAGCTCTCCACTCACGCCATCGGCGGCCTCTCCGAGAACGATTGCATCCTTGCTGCGAAGATTGATGCAAGCAAATAACATGTTAGAAAACCCCGAAATTTTAAAGAAAAGTAATGAAAAAAAATCTGGAAAGCCAGACATAGTATTATATTTAAATACATCTGAATATTTGGAAGCAATGGATTTGTTGCCTAATGGTACCATGGAAGACCCTGAAGGATATTCCGAAATGCTTAGAGGTATTGGTTTAACTCCCAATGAAGTAAAAATTGTAAAACTCCATGACTCAACCAATAAATCAATTGAGTTAGTTGGGGTTACTTCCGAGTATGGTAAAGAGGTAGAGTTATTACAAATATTTAGATCAAGCAGAAAAAGCCCCAAGGGATCATATGAATTAGACGACATTGCTTTTGTTGATAAAAATAGTGGCAATGTTTTTAATTTAAGAAGTATTATTTTACCTGAGATTCCAATATTTATAAATACAAAATTGCAGTATGGTGCGTTAGGCGGGTCAGCCATATGGATTCCACCTTTGGGAAAAGGTTTACCCCCTGCTGGGATTATAGAGACAGGAATGTGGAGTTTATTTAAAAAAGTTGAACCCTTGGTCATTTTTCACGAAGTAGCACATACTAGGCAAACTCATGATGATACGACTGTCGAAAGAGTTGAAGCGGAGAGAGATGCTTGGAGATTTGCTTTACAGTGTGTAAGAGAATTACGGAAACAGGGATTAGATTTATTGCCTGGCGTTACCAACTCTCAAATGCTAAGTCGCCTCGAGTTGGGCCTTTTAAAATACGATGGCTGGCATCCAGAAGAATTGCCTAAAAGATTTTCTAGTAGGTTTGGACCCAATACCGCAGAAGGAGGCGAAGTCGACAAGTTAAAACATCTTATTAAATTTATAACAGCTGTTGCCAAAACCGCATTGAAAGATCCTTCACTGGTGACAGAAACTCTAGGTAAGGACCATTAATGTAAGCGAATAAGTAAATATGGAAAACTTTAAAATAGAAGATGCTAAGCCGGAAGACGCTGAAGCAATTCGAGCTATTGTTAAGAGTCGCTGGCTAGAACTTTATCCAAATGAAAAATACGGAATAACTCTTGAAGATCTTGTTGCTATTGATTGGTTTAGTTCAGAATATATAGCCAACCGCCAAAAAGAAATTACGGAAAGTGGAGACCGGGCACACATAATTGTTCTTAAAAACGATCAAGATAAAGTTGTTGGTTTTGCTGAAGCGTTAAAATTTGATAATTACGGAGAGATTGAGGCGATGTATGTAATAAAAGAACTGGAGGGTAAAGGTTTCGGTAAAAAACTGATGCTAAAAGCGCTTGAATGGCTGGGGAATCAAGATATTATCCTAAAAGTAGTTGCATATAATTATCATGCTATCGAGTTTTATAAAAAATTTGGATTTAAGGAAACAACGAATAAAGTGGTTCACACAGGAACCCAGCTTCCAAGTGGTAAAGAAATCCCTCGCATTGAAATGCTAAGACCGAGAAGTTGAATCCAGGAACTCCTCAATTATTTTCCTATCTCTTTTCAGCCATGCAATGTTGCCCTCGAGGCGTTCTAGGACTTGCTCTATTGAGCGCTTGCCGCCGGGGGCGGGGTGGGTGGCGAAGAATTTTTTGAAATCTTTCAGATGTTTAATTTCTGCGCTGCCGCTTATTGCTTTGACTGCATGGCCGAGGTTAAGTCCACCTTCGCCGTAGCGCGAGACAAGAATTTTCCAATTCTTTTTTATAAAGTTCCACCAAATGTCACGTCCCAGTGGGTTGGCTCCAACTCCTGACAGAATTCCGATAGTATCTTGTGGACGAACATTGTCGGACATGGCAAATTCACAGACCTTGTCTAAAATTTTTGGATCTTTAAAATTACCCAATGCACCACCGATTCTATTCTTTTCTTCATGCAGTGTCTCTTTTTTATATAAATTTATAAGTTTATTATATTCGGCCATGCCACCCCAACTGGTCACAATAGAATATATTGCTCCTCGAATGTCTGGAGTTATGTGTGAACCTTTAATGAGTGCTAGAAACTTTTTCTTCGCTTCCGATATTATTTTCTTATTTCCAGAGCGTCCAGCTCTGCCAATTGCAAGTGAGCGAAGAAGTGTATCATTGTGGTTTTCTTCGCTTTTCTTATTCCAACCCAGACGTACGGCAGTAGGGGAGAATAAGTTACTAGCTAATTTATTTAGACCAGCTTGCATATTGCTCCTTGCTAATAACTGTTCTAGTCTAGCCAGGCCAGTGGCAATTTCTACCCATACAGTGAAATTAATTTCATTCTTGTAAGCTTTCAGAAATTCTAATGCATCAGTGGTGGGTATTGTACCAGCTTCAGCTAATGCAAAAAGATCTCGCACGATGCCAAGCCGATCGCGAGGACCTAGAACCCTATTTTTGACTGGAGCTACTAATTTTTCTAAGAGTGTTTTGTCATAAGCTGTGCGATAGAAGCCGGCTTCGCCGAAATTCAATTTAAAAAATTTTTCATTTACAAAGGAGAGTGGAATTTTCCAGATAGTTCTATCCCTGCTTTTATCTTTAGAAATCGGACTCGAGAAAAATCTCTCTTGGGTAATAACCAAGTCTTCATTAACTTTCACTACGGGGTAGCCGGGCTTGTTCGTCCAATGGTGCATCATACCAGCCACCGGCTTTTTTGAAATTTTCTCGAAAGCCTGCCACAGGTGCAGAGTTTCAGTGTTTTTATAACTGTGTTTTTTTAAATAATAGCGGAGTCCATCGCGAAAATCTTTTTCTCCTAAATAATCTGCTAGCATGCGAATTATGGAAGCACCTTTCGAATAAGAAACTTCGTCAAAAATTTCTCCAATTTCATCTGGGTGATGAACTTCCACTTCTATGGGGTGGGTGCTCTCGAGTGCGTCGAGTCGGAGGCCCCTACCTAAGTCATCAGTTAGAAACTGGGTCCAGATATCCCACGTGGGGAAAAGTTTATCCACGGCCAAGTATTCAATGTATGAGGCGAAGCCTTCATTGAGCCACAAGTGTGTCCACCATTCCATAGTGACCAGGTTGCCGAACCACTGATGTGCGAGCTCGTGAGCGACAACGAGTGCTACCCATTGTTTGTTAGAAATTGACGAATGCTCTTCGTCTACGAGGAGAGCGCTTTCGCGATAGGTAACTGCGCCCCAGTTCTCCATTGCACCGGACGAGAAGTCGGGGATTGCAATCATGTCGAGTGTGGGTAGAGGATAAGCAATGTTGAAATATTTTTCATAAAATTCCAGAGTTTTCACTGCGCACTCGAGGGCGAACTTTGCCTGATGCTTTTTGCCAGGAGTGGTGTGTACTCGGACTAAGGTATGATTTTTTGTTTTTGATTTAGCTTCAATGTTTTCAAAATCTCCAACAATGAAGGCGAGAAGATATGTAGACATTTTGGGAGTCGCGGCGAATTTTACAATTTCAAAACCTGCTGTGTGCTCAATTGTTGAGACCGGTAAGGTGTTGGAAATTGCCGTTTTGCCCTTAGGTACTACTAGAGAGACGTGGAAGACTGCTTTGTGCGCCGGTTCATCGAAAGAGGGAAAAGCTCTGCGGGCATCTGTAGCCTCGAATTGCGTCGTGGCCATATGGAACTCTTTGTTTTCTACTAAATATTTGCTGCGATAAAAGCCACGCATCTTGTCGTTTAGGATTCCTTGAAAGACAAGTCGTAATTTTAATTTGCCCGCTGGCAAAAGTTTAGGGAATAAAAAAGTTGCAGTTTCAGCTTTTTTATCATAGCTAATTTTAGAAGCGAAAATTTTCTCTTTACCTATCAACACATCTCCCGTTTCAATATCAATTTCTTTGGAATGGAGGGTGATTAACTTAGTGGGCTTAAGAATCGAAATCTTTATCGTCTCAACACCGCCGAAAGTAAAATTCTCCAAATCCGGCTTCAGTTGTATGTCGTATTCGAGCGGTGTTGCGTTTTTGGAAAGACGGGCACTTTTAAATTTCATGCAGTCTAGTATAACTTTTTTGAGTACGGTATGTTATTGACTACAATCTATTTTATATGTATAATTAAGATAGGAGGACTTATGTACGAAATGGGGAGAGAGTTCGAACTGGGGAGGGAGTTTTGGTGGTACATGGTGGGTGGCATGATAAACACGTTCGTGGTCACCCCCGGCACCTTCTACTTCTTCCACCGCATCGGTGCATCACTGGAGGACTGCTTCCAGGGTACACTCGGCGTGTGGTTGCTCGGATCGGTCTTGGTCATCTATGAGGTGGTCAAAGAGGAGGTGGAAAAGAAGTGATGTGTGCCGCGTGCCGGGGGCGGAGGGCGAAGGCTCTGCCCCCGGCGGGAAGGAATCAAAATCTTGCCAATAGGCAAGTCGAGACCATGAGGTCTCTGGACCTCGTGAAGATCTCGCGAGGTCTTTTCTATTTTCACCATTAAATGCTAGAATCTAAAGGTGCAAACAGGAATTTATCAAATAAAAACAGCTGGATTCGAGGGGCCTTTTGCGCTCCTCTTGGACCTAATAGAAAAACGTAAACTTCATATAAATGATGTATCGCTTTCGCAGGTCACGGAAGATTATTTGGCATACATGAACAATTTGGGAGGACTCTCTCCTCGCGAGGTTTCTGGTTTTATTTTGGTTGCGGCCACACTTCTTCTAATTAAATCAAAGTCACTCCTGCCCAACCTTGATCTTACCAGTGAAGAAGAGGGTGATATAAAAAGTTTAGAAGAGAGATTGCGGCTGTATGAACTGGTGACTAAAGTTTCCGCAGATATAAAAAATAAATTTGGCAAGAAAATAATTTTTGCTCCGCTGGAGAGGAAAAGTGATGTTGTGGTATTTTTACCCGACGAGCAAATAACCAGACAATCCATGATGACCTTCGCTCGCGATGCACTAAATGCGATGCCCAAGAAGATCTTTATGCCGGAGGTTGGTGTGCGCAAGGTTATAAGCTTGGAAGAAATGATAAGCAATTTGACCGAAAGAATAAAAATGGCTGTAAAAACGAGCTTTAGTGCCCTCCACGGCAAGCCAAAAAATCGCGAGGAAAAAGTTACGGTAATTGTAGGATTCTTGGCCATGCTCGAGCTGGTGCGGCAGGGGATAGTGGACGCGGTTCAAAATGAGGGTGAGGAGGATATAATCATTGAGAAGATGGAAGTAATAGCTGAAGAAAATATCTAGCACTATGCCTAATTTAGAAACAAAAATCGAATCAATACTGTTTTGGAAAGGTGAGCCAGTCTCTCTGAAGAAACTGGAAGATATTTTGAAGGTTTCAAAAGAAGAAATAAAGGAAGCAGTTGCGAGTTTGAAAAATAATTTGGCAGGTCGTGGAATAGTCATCCTGGATAAAGGTGATGAAGTATCCCTAGGCACTGCACCAGAATTCTCCAAACTTATTGAAGATTTACAGAAAGAAGAGCTCAACAAAGATCTTTCAAGGGCGAGCCTAGAAGCTCTATCCATTGTGCTTTATAAGAATGGCGCCAGCCGCTCAGAAATTGACTATATACGCGGAGTAAATTCGAGCTTTACCTTGCGAGCCCTTTCTATACGCGGGCTTGTAGAAAAAACAAACGACCCAAAAGACAGCCGACGCATAATTTACAAACCAAGTTTCGATTTGCTTTCCTTCATGGGCGTGAAATCTATCGAAGAATTGCCCGACTGGCAAGAAATAAATAAATCTATTCAAATTACTGCTAAGAATTTAGAAGAAGAAAATAAAGAGGCGGGAATGAAAGATGGAAACGGAGGCACAAATTAAAGCACGTTCGACAAGCTCAGTACAGGCTTGTCAGAGTTGCAAAGCAGACTTCAGCATTGAACCGGAGGATTTTAAATTCTATGAAAAAATAAAAGTTTCAGCACCTACCTGGTGTCCGAGTTGCCGTCTGAAACGCAGGCTATCCTGGCAAGGTTATCAAATTCTCTATAAACGGAAATGCGATTTTACAGCAGAAGAAGTTATAACCACTCATCATCCTGATTCTCCACACAAAGTTTACCGTCAGGACATCTGGTGGAGTGACAAGTGGGATCCAGCAAGTTATGGCCGAGAAATAGATTGGTCACGGCCGTTTTTAGAGCAGTTCGGTGAACTATTGCGGGACGTACCGCTCCCGGCGCTTTATGCAGAGCATTCCTCGATGGTGAGGAGCGATTACTGCAACGCCGCTTCAGAGTGCAAAGATTGTTACTTGTGTTTCCGCATTACTGACGGAGAAGATTGCGCTTACTTAAATTTAGTAAGTGACGTGAAAGGCTGCATTGATTGCTCCTATAACCGCCATGATCAGCAGGCTTACGGAAATGTCATAACTCACTCTAGTTACCAGACATTTTTCTGCGAAGACGTTGTGGGCTCCATGAACATGTGGTTCTGCCGGAGCTGTGTGGGGTGCTCTGACTGCATCGGGTGCGCAAATTTAAACAAGAAGAAATATCATATATTTAACCAGCCCTACTCGAAAGAAGAATTCAAAAAAATTGTCAAAGAGTATGATTTCGGATCGGTAAAAAATCTCGAAGAGTTTCGAAATAAAGCTATGGCTTTCTTGCTAACTCAACCCCGTAAACAATTCAATGATCGAGCTAGCGTTGATACTAGTGGAGAGTACGTCTATAACTCAAAAAATGTTCAAGATTCTTATATGGTTAGGAAGGCAAAAGATTGCAGGTACTGCCATTTTATAAAAGAAGGGCCAGCAGCTAATTGTTACGATTATACCCTTTTCGGTGGAGGTGCGGAACTTGTCTATGAGTCTAGCTGGGTAGGGGATAACGTAAGTGATATTAAATTTAGTGTCTGGAATTATGGCGCGACGAATTTAGAATTTTGTTTCGGTTGCCATTCTTCCAATAATCTTTTTGGCTGTGTTTGTATTCGGAAAGGGGAATATTATATTTTGAATAAAAAATACTCAAAAGAAGAATATTTAGAAATTACAGATAAGCTACGAAAGCAGATGATGGAAATTCCCTACATAGACAAACTGGGCAGAAAATATTTTTACGGCGAAATGTTGCCTTCGGAACTTTCTCCCTGGACGTATAATGAGTCTTCGGGCATGGAATGGTTCCCACTTTCAAAAGAACAAGCTCTGAAAGAAGGTTTTGGTTGGCGGGACGCTGAAGCAAAAGACTATCAAAATGCCACAGTTGAAATACCTGAGCATATTAGGAATGTAGAAGATAGTATTTTGAAAGAGATCCTAAAATGCGAAACTTGTGGCAAAAATTATCGGCTGATTAAAATGGAACTGGATTTTTATCGCCGTTTTAATCTTCCTGTGCCACGCAATTGTCCGCTTTGCCGTGACCGAGCACGGACAAAACTTCTCAATCCCATTGAAATTCATGATCGACAATGTGCTAAATGCGGCAAAGATATTAAAACCTCTTGGTCGAAAGAAAAACCGGAAATAGTCTACTGTGCTGAATGTTATAAAAAAGAAGTATATTAAACCGGTATCAATGTACTAGTACATGAGTATGCAAAGCGAAACAAAAAATTGTCAAAATTGTAAACAAGATTTCACCATTGACCCGGACGACTTTGGATTTTACGATAAAATAAAAGTTCCGCCGCCCACATTTTGTCCTGATTGTCGGACTCAGAGGCGAATGAGTTTCATGAACGAGCGAACTTTATATAAAAGAAAGTGCGACATGACGGGTGAGTCTATAATATCTCTCTTTCCTGAAAATGCAGAAGTTCCAGTTTACTCCCCAAAAGCATGGTGGAGTGATAAATGGGATGCAACGGATTATGGACAAGAATATGATTTTTCGAAGCCATTTTTTGAGCAATTCGGAAAACTGTTAAGGCGAGTGCCTCAGTTTGCTCTTCAAAATCAATACACGACGCTGGTTCGGACAGAGTATGTAAACATGGGTACAAATCTTAAGGATTGCTACATGGTATTTAATACTTCCTACAGTGAAGAATCAGGCTATACAACTTTTTTCTTGCACGGCAAAAAGTGCTTTGATATTTACAAGGGTGAACAGCTTGAATTGTGCTATGAGGGCTCTCGATTACATCAATGTTATCGCGCTTTTTATTGCGAGGACTCTGCAGACAGCTTCGATATTTATTTTTCATATGATTTACGCAACTGCAATAACTGTTTTGGTTGCTCTGGTCTAGTAGGTAAGTCGTATTGCATTTTCAATAAGCAATATACAAAAGAAGAATACGCAGAAGAAATAAAAAAATATAATCTTGGTTCGCGTAAAACAGTTGAAGAGGTTAAGAAAAAAGCACAAGCACTAAGACAGACTTTGCCACGAAGGTTTATGGAAGCAAGCCACAATGTAAATGTTTCCGGAAATAGAATTTATAACTCTAAAAATTCGCATAACTGTTTTGAGGTAAATGGTCTTGAAGATAGTAAATATTGCCAGTTTGTATATTACAAACCAGCTAAAGATTGTTATGATATGACTCTGTGGGGCCAAAATGCTACTCGTATCTATGAATGTATGGGAGCAGGAGATGGCCAGGACATGATTAAATTTTCTTTCGACTGCTGGGCACCCGCAACTAATATTGAATATTCGTACCACATTACTACTGCTAATAAAAATCTTTTTGGTTGTATTGGGTTAAAGAATAAGGATTACTGTATTCTTAACAAGCAATACACGAAGGAGGAGTATGAAGAACTAATTCCAAAAATTAAAAAACACATGGATGAGATGCCATATGTAGACAAACGAGGAATAGTTTACAAGTATGGGGAATTTTTCCCTTCAGAGATTTCACTCTTTGCCTACAATGAAAGTTTTGCCAATAGCTATTTCCCATTGGAAAAAGAAGATGCGATTAAACAGGGTTTCGCTTGGAAAGAAATACCGATAAATAAATATGAAATTACAATCAAAGCAGGGGAACTGCCTGATGACATTAAGGACATAAATGAATCAATCTTGAATGAGGTTATTGAGTGCGAAATTTCAAAACGGGCTTTTCGAATTACTCCCTCCGAATTTCAGTTTTATAAATCGATGAATATTCCATTACCTCGCCTTCACCCAGACGAACGGCATAAAAATAGATTGACCAGAGAAAATCCCCTAAGACTTTGGGACAGAATTTGCATGTGCGACAAAACTAATCATCAGAACCATAAAGATAAATGTGACGTAGGGTTTCAAACCTCTTATTCTCCAGACCGACCCGAGATTATATATTGCGAGAAATGCTACCAACAAGAAGTATATTAAACCGGTATCAATGTACTAGTACATGAGTATGGGACAAAAAAGTGAAATAAAAAAATGCGGGAATTGCAAAAACGACTTTGTAATAGAGGCAGACGACTTTGGATTTTATGAAAAAATGAAGGTGCCACCGCCGACATTTTGTCCCGACTGTAGATTGCAAAGGAGGTTAGCCTGGCGGAATGATCTAAGTTTCTACAATCGTAATTGTGATCTATGTGGCAAAAGTATAGTTTCTCTTTACCATAAAGACAAACCACTTACGGTGTATTGCAACAAATGCTGGTGGAGTGATAAGTGGGATCCGAAGAGTTACGCTAGAGATATTGATTTCTCTAGGCCGTTTTTCGAGCAGTTTCGCGAACTACAGGATAAAGTCCCGTTGTCAGCATTATTTAATGATGATGGAGTCGGTAGTGTGAATTGCGAATATACCCAGAACACGACCTTCGCCAAGAATTGCTATATGGGCGCTATGACATGGTTCAGTGAAGAGGTTATGTACTACTACGTAATATCTGGGCCAGAATCACGAGAGGTAGTAGATTCAATGGATCTTTTTAATTATTCTCAAATAATTTACGATTCCATCTTTTTAGAACATTGTTATAATTGCAAGAATTGCTATTCATCTACTGGACTAACTGATTGCAATTTTTGCTATGATTGTAAGGGTTGCTCCAATTGTTTTATGTGTGTCAATTTACGTCAGAAAAAATATTGTATTTTAAACAAACAATACACTAAGGAAGAATACGAGAAAACCCTAGAAAGCTACCGATTAGATACATACTCTGGAAGAGAAAAAGCTAAGAAAGAATTTACCGAATTTCTTGCCAAGCAACCAAGAAGATTCGCTAATATTAGGAATAGCTTGAATTGCACCGGAGATAGTTTATTCAATTGTAAAAATACTACAGACTCTTTTTTTGCTAGAGGTTGTGAAAATATGCGTTTTTTGTGGAGGGGAAATAGCGTTAAAGATAGTTATGATATTACACCCGGGGGAGAAAGTTCAGAATGTTACGAATCGCTAACTGCGGACCATGATTATCGAGCGCTTTTTGCCATTTACTCTCTAAAAAGTCAGGAACTCTCCTATGTGGAGAACTGTCACTCATCCAAGCATCTTTTTGGCTGCTCAGCTATCAAACATGGCCAATATAGTATTTTAAATAAGGAATACTCGAAAGAAGAATATTTTAAACTCCGAGATAAATTAATAGAGCACATGAAGCAAACAGGGGAGTATGGGGAATTTTTCCCCAGTTTGATGTCGAATTTTGGCTACAACGAAACCATGGCCCAAAATTATTCCCCCCTAACTAAAGAAGAAGCAATCGAGAAAGGATACAAGTGGTGGGATGATGTTCAGAAAACAACTGGCAAAGAAACACTCAAACCTGAGCAAATTCCAGATTCTATTTTTGATGTCACAGAATCTATTTTAAACGAAGTGCTTGCATGCATAGAATGCAAAAGAAATTACAAAATTGTCCAAAATGAATTTTTATTTTACAAAAAACACTCTATTCCAATACCGCGCAAATGTTTTTATTGTCGGAATAGCGAGCGTATGAAATTTGAGAATCCATTCAAGCTCTGGCGCCGACAGTGCATGTGTAGAGTGGAGAACCATGACCACAAAGATATTTGCCCTAATGAGTTCGAAACTTCTTATGCTCCGGACAGACCAGAAATAATTTACTGCGAGAGTTGTTACAACAGGGAAGTGTATTAAATACAATCTGGGCGGATGCTCATTACGTAGTTCGTGACGATATCTTCGCGAGGCACAAATTCGTCGCCGGAGAACCCACCGACATCTTCATTGGTTACTAATGTTGGGTATTCCAAGGTGAAGATCCTGGAAAGTGGCAAATAAGACCAATGCCACTTTTCTTCGTTGTAGCCTGTTATTCTATCTACACCTTTTGTTTTATAAGGTTGGCAAAATCCGAACTCGCGAGCATGGGCGAGGAGCCAGTCATATTCTTTAATACCCTTTGGTGTATCGAAATATAGAATATTCGCACCATTAATATCAATGTCTGTACCCCAGTGATGCCGTGATGTGCCCGGAAGCGCAGTGTATTCTAAGTTCTTTCTAAATCTTTCTTCAGTATTGGGGAAACTCTTTGCCAAATTCTTGCTGTTTACTGGCAAAAGTCCGGCCCAACGTTGATCCCACAACATTTTCTGAACTTCGAAGTTTCTAGCGGCTGAAGAAATTTTTAATTCCACCCCGTCTCTTTTGGCGGCTTGTTCCATTTGTAGGAAGGCGGCCAAGGTCTCTTTTCGTATGTACATGGGATAGAGATTTATACTGTATACGTCGGGAACTAAAATGAAATTTTCATTCTGCGCAGGATCAAATTTACCCATAAGATAATATCTTTCTTGGGTTTCTTGCTCTATTCTTTCTTTCTCTTTTTGTATTTCTGCCTGCAATTTTCTCTCTATATTTGAAAAGTAAGCTAGGATTACTGGAATAGAGAGAATTAGTATCCCAATCAAAATCAATAAAAATTTTGCATTCAATTTCTTCACTCGAAAACAATACCATACGAGTGCATTTTAATCAAAAAAGTATATATTTTAAGGATATGGAAGCCCAAACCCAAATCTGCCAGAATTGCCAAAACGAGTTTGCTATTAAACCAAGGGATTTTCAATTTTATGAAAAAATAAAAGTCCCGCCCCCAACTTGGTGTCCAACTTGCAGGTGCATTAGGCGTATGGTGCATAGGAACGAAAGGAATTTATATAGGAGGACTTGTGACATCACCGGTAAAAATATAATTTCTATTTATCGTGCCGATTGCCCATATACTATTTGTGATAAAGATTATTATTTCTCTGATGAATTTGATCCTCTTAAATATGGAATGAAATATGACCCAAATTCTAAATTTTTTGAACAATTTTATGATTTTGCTAAAAAAGTCCCGATGACTTCTTTGTTTGTGCGGAATTCTGAAAACTGTGATTACAATCAAGACATGGGTGGTTCCTCAAATTGTTATTTATGTTCAAGGACTCATGATTCGCAAAATGTGTTTTACGGCTACAGAGTCAATAAATCTAGTGACTGTATTGACTGTTTCCAGGCGGTGGAAGGCTCAGAATTTTTATACGAATGCGTAAATGCGACAAATTCAAGCAATAGCCAATATCTTCATTCTTGTGAAAAATGTTCTGATTCAGCCTTTCTTTATAATTGTACGGCATGCGTGGATTGTTTTATGTGCACAGACCTCAGAAACAAAAACTATTGTTATAAAAACAAACAATATGGAAGAGAAGAATACATGAAAATTCTGGCATCATATAACCTTTCAACCCATGCTGGTCAACAAAAAGCGCTCAAAGAGTTTGAGGATATGTTAAAAAATTATCCACGAAAGAACCTAAATATAATTCGGTCAAACAATGTATACGGGGATGGCATTATGGATTCAAAAGACAGTCATGATGTTTTCAATGTTCGAGGTTTACAAAATTGCTCTTATGTATGGGATTCTTTTAATTTCACTGATTCAATGGACACATATTCTGGGGCAGGGTCAGAACTGATTTATGAATCAACTGCTACTACTGCACATAGCAACAATTGTCGTTTTTGCGTGAGAGTATATAAAGGTTCGCGGGATTGTGAGTATAGTTGGTTCTTGCAGAATTGCTCAAACTGCTTCGGTTGTATCTCACTCATCAACAAGCAATATTGTATTTTCAATATTCAGTATTCAAAAGAAGAATATTCTGAATTGCTAGAAAAAATAAAAACTCGAATGACAGAAGATGGGGAATATGGAGAATTTTTCCCACTTTATACTTCGCCATTTCCATACAATGATACTGTCGCCCATGAATATTATCCCATGACAGAAAAGGAAGCGAAGGAAAAGGATTTAAAATGGGGAGAACTTGAAGAAAAAAATTACAAAGCGACAAAATCCGCAAATGATTTGCCGGATAGTATTAGTGATGTCTCTGATCCTATTTTGTCCGAAATTATTTCGTGTGAAGATGAAGGAAAATGTACGCATGGTTGCACAAAGGCATTTAAAATAGTTGAAGGCGAACTCTCTTTTTACCGCCGAAGAAAAATTCCATTGCCACGCAAGTGTCCCAATTGTAGGTATTATAGACGCCTTACTTATCGTAATCCCACAGTACTTAGAGAGACGCTGTGTATGTGTGCAGGGGAGGGATTAAGCGGGGGCGTATATAAAAATACAGTTATTCATGCTCATGGCTCATTTCCTTGTGGTAGAAAAGTGGAGACAACTATCAAGGTAGATTCAGGTCTTATCGTTTATTGTGATGAGTGTTATAAGAAAGAAGTTTTCTAGTATCATTAAGGAAATATGGAAGATAGAAGCGAAACAAAAAATTGTCAGAGTTGCAAAAATGACTTCACGATCGAGCCGGATGACTTTGGATTTTATGAGAAGATAGGGGTGTTGCCGCCTCGTCTCTGTCCAGATTGCCGATCACAACTTCGGCTCTGTTTTCGCAATGAAAGATTTTTATATAAACGAGGTTGTGATAATTGCCACAAAAGTACTATTTCAATGTTTAGTGCCAATAAAACTTACCCCGTGTGGTGCCATGAATGTTGGCGAAGCGATGATTTAGATGGTAAAGCTTACGCAATGGATTACGACCCCAACAGACCATTTTTTGAACAGTACAATGAACTTTGGCAGAAAGTTCCAAAACCCGCATTGGTTCACATGAATAGTGTACGTTCTGAATATTTAAATCATACTGCTGACACCAAGAATTGTTACATGATAATGGAAAGTTCTAATAACGAGAATTGCATTAATTGTTACTGGATACAACTCTCAAAAGATCTAACGGATTGTTCGTTTACAAACAAGGTGGAACTTTCATACGAGGTTGATGATTGCTATGATTGTCATTCACTGCGTTGGTCTAAAAGTTGTTATAACTGTTTAGACAGCTTATTTTTGATTGATTGTCGTGGTTGCAACAATTGTTTGGGCTGTATAAATTTACGTGAACAGAAGTATTGTATTTTCAATAAGCAATACACCAAAGAAGAATATGAGAAAAAATTGGACTCTTTCCGACTAGATACATTTACAGGAGTAGAAAGCTTTAAAAAACAATTTCAAGATTTCATAAAAAGTCAGCCACGTAAATTCGCAGAAGTTTTCAACTCAATTAATTCAACTGGCAATTATATGACCGACGTTAAAAACAACCGGCATTGTTTTCATTCATATGTTGCGGAAGACAACGCTTATTCTATACATGTATGGCGAGGAGCAAAAGACTGTGTAGATTGCAACACAGCGGGTAGGAGTGCCGAACTTATTTATAATTCCAACAATGTGGGTATGCAGGCTTCGAACGTAATATGTAGTTATTATTGTTGGGAATCACAGTTTATGGAATATTGCCTGAATTGCCCCAACTCGAATAATTGTTTCGGTTGCGCAGGTTTAGTAAAAGGGAAATATTGCATTCTAAATAAAGAATATTCAGCAGAAGAATACAAAAAACTGCGCACAGAAATTATAGAAAAAATGAAAGGGGAGGGGATTTATGGAGAATTTTTCCCTAAAGAATTTGCTCCGCTTGGATACAATGAATCTTCCGCGACGGATGAATTTCCACTTAGCAAAGAAGAAGTATTAGCACAAGGTTTCAAATGGGAAGATACACCCCGAGGGACGTATGGCAAGGAGACTATTGATTGGAAGAATTTCCCTGATTCCATTTTAGATTTACCAGAAGATTTTAATATAAACATGGAAGTGTTTGTATGCACTGAGTGCAATAAAAATTATCGCATCATTGTAGACGAGCTTTCTTTTTACCGAAGAATGAAAATACCGATACCGCATACATGCCCGGAGTGTCGGCATACGAAACGATATAAAGGGAGAGGCCCCAATAAACTCTGGCGCAGGCAGTGTATGTGCAATTTAGAAAATCATGAACATCAGGATGTTTGCAAAAATGAATTTGAAACTTCGTATGCACCGGAGAGACCTGAAATAGTTTACTGTGAAAACTGTTACAACAAAGAAGTTTATTAAGTACGAATCCTACGAGTATCAACGTACTAGTACATGAGTATATGAAAAGCGAAATCAAAAATTGTCAAAATTGTAAGAATGATTTTACCATCGAGCCGGACGACCTTGGTTTTTATGAGAAAATTAAAGTTCCACCGCCGACGTTTTGTCCTGAATGCAGGTATATTAGGCGGCTCCTAGATAGAAATGAATATAATTTTTACAAACGAAAATGTGATGCAACAAGAGAAGATATAATTTCAATTTACAGACCAGAAGCTCCATTCCCTGTTTATAAACAAGAATATTGGAAATCAGATAGGTTTGATGGAACAGAATACAGTAGAGATTTTGATTTTTCGCGACCATTTTTTGAACAGTATGAGGAGTTACGACGCGTTGTGCCCCATATAGCAATGGTTAATTCCAGTAGCGTAAATAGTGAATATACAAATCAAGCAAACAACAATAAAGATTCATACATGTTATTTACAAGCGATACTTGTGAAAAATGTATGTACGGAAGCTGGAATGGATACAGCTTTTTCTCCTCTGACTGCTACATGATTAGCCAAAGTGATTTTTGCTATGAATGTATTAATTTAACAAAGTGTTCTCATTGTGCGTGGTCGCAAGATTGTTCAGACTGCGTGAATGTTTATTTTAGTATTGACTGTAAAGGATGTACGGATTGTTTCGGATGTGTGGGCTTAAGAAATAAAAATAATTGCTGGTTTAATGAACAATTGACACGAGAAGAATATAAGAAAAGGTTAAATTTATTTAATTGGGACAGGCAATCAATTCATGATACACAAAAACAGTCCAGACTTTTCGAGTTAAAATTCCCTTACAAATATTATCATGGTTCGCGAGCCGAGAATTCTTCCGGTGATTATATGGAAAATGTCGAACGTTCTCGCTTCTTGTTTAATTGTCGTGATCACAAGGATACTGCTTATATGCAAGACGCCTGGCAAAAAACAGAGGACTGCCGAGACTGTACGGAAATTATATTGGGCGAACTTTCTTATGAGATGCAGGGCGTAGAAGCTCCTAACAGGACAATTGTAGCGCGGAGCTGCTTGGGTGCCATTACTGACTCTTGTTATTGTGACATGTGTTTTGGAGTTCAAGATTGTTTTGGCTGCTTTGGTCTTAAGCAAAAACAGTATTGTATTTTAAATAAGCAGTATGGCAAAGAAGAATATTTTAAGTTAAAAGAAAAAATCATAGAACACATGCGGAAAACAGGGGAGTGGGGTGAATATTTTTCCGCTAAGTTTTCGCCGTTTACATATAACGAATCCATGGCCCAAGATTATTTTCCACTAACGAAAGAGAAGGCCTTGGAGGCTGGACATACTTGGTATGATAGACCAGCTCGTGATTATAAAATAACTCTTGGGCCAAAGGATCTACCCAAAACACTGAAGGATACTCCAGAGAATATCGTAAACGAAACCATAGAGTGCGCTACCCAGCTTGATCCTGAAAATATTAAGAATTATTCTCTATGCACTACCGCTTTCAAAATAACTCCACTTGAATTTTCTTTGTATAAAATATTAAATATTCCCATTCCAGAAAAATGTTTCCCGTGTCGGAGACAAGATAGATTTAAATTAAGAAACCCGCGGAAGTTGTATCATCGAAGCTGTAGATGTGATAAAACAAACCATTTCCATGGAACAGCGGTGTGCGAAGTAGAATTTGAGACTTCGTATGCACCGGAACGATCCGAGATAGTGTATTGTGAAAAGTGCTACCAGGCTGAAGTTTATTAGATAAAATGCTACAATTCATCAATAATGTTAATTAACTTAGTTAAAATTTCTATACCCACGGCCTTCGCCTTTTTTTTGGCTTTATTTCTTACTCCCGTTGCCACTCATTTTTTCTACAAATATAAAATGTGGAAGAAATACTCTCGAAATAGCAATGTCAAATCTGAAGATTTTCATAAAATTCACAACGAAGTAGATGAATTAAAAACTCCTCGCGTTGGCGGAATAATAATTTGGCTTTCGGCACTTCTCACCACAATCCTTTTCTATCTAGCTTCGTTTTTATTTCCAGGAACTCTTACGGCGAAAATGAATTTCTTGAGTCGTAATCAAACTCTAATACCATTCTTTACGTTACTTTTGGGTTCGCTCATTGGGCTGTGGGATGACCTCATCCAAATTTATGGTGATGGGAAATTTGCCCGTGACGATAAATCTTGGCGTAAGTGGAAGGCATTTCTAGTAAGCATAGTTTCTCTACTTATCGGTTTATGGTTTTTCTACAAACTAGGAATGATGGCTATACACGTTCCGTTTGGTGGGGAAATTTATTTGGGGATATTAATAATTCCATTTTTTATTTTAGTAGCACTCGCGACTTTCTCTGGTGGGGTGATAGATGGGATCGACGGACTCTCTGGCGGAGTGCTCGCTTCAATCTTTGCGGCCTATTCTGTCATTGCGCTTGCCAACAATCAAATAGACATTGCGGCTTTCTCTGGGGTCATCGCGGGAGTTATACTCGCGTTCCTGTGGTTCAATATCCCACCAGCACGTTTCTACATGGGGGAGACGGGGATTATGGGGCTCACTATAACACTGGCCACAATCGCATTCCTCACAGATTCCGTTTTGATTTTACCGATCGTAGCGATGCCGTTGGTGATAGAAACTGGATCAGTAATTTTACAACTTGTTTCAAAGAAGTGGAGAGGAGGTAAAAAGATCTTTAGGGTAGCACCAATTCATCACCACTTTGAAGCGATTGGCTGGTCAGTCTATAAAATAACAATGCGATTCTGGGTTTTCTCCATTATTTTCGCTATTATCGGAGTAATTTTGGCAATTATTAGCAGGTGATAGGCAAAGTCTAGGTGCCAGCAATTCATGAAGAATAAAAAAGTTGATAAATTTTTCCTAATAATTGTATTTAGTCTACTCATTATTGGGGTGCTTATTTTCATTTCGGCTTCTCTTGGAGTTCTAGCTCGCAGCGAAAGCACTTTTTATTCAGTACTGTTTAGCCAATTAGTTTTAGGTTTAGGATTGGGCCTACTTTGCATGTTCATTTGTTCTAAAATTGATTACAAGCTTTGGCGCAAGCACTCGTTCATCCTTTTTCTTGCGGCAATACTTTTAACCGCAGCGGTCTTCATTCCATCGCTTGGTTTCAGTCACGGAGGAGCAGAGCGTTGGATAAAGCTAGGGCCTGTTTCTTTCCAGCCAGTAGAATTTCTAAAATTTGGATTTGTTATATATTTCGCAGCATGGCTTTCTTGGGTAAAGGGGAAAGTGCAGGATTTTAAATTTGGGATTTTGCCTTTCGGCATCATGCTCGCGATAATTGCTTTTATATTGTTTAAACAACCCGATACCAAAAGTTTTATTTTAATAACAGTAACCGGAATCTCCATGCTTTTCGTCTCCGGTGTACCCGTAAAATATATCCTCGGGGCTGGCCTAGGACTCGCTCTCTTTTTGGGAACCGTCGTTTACTTTACGCCATACTTACAAGCCAGAGTAAAAACTTTTATCGATCCGACAGCTGATGCACAAGGTTCTTCTTACCAAATCCAGCAATCCTTCATTGCGCTCGGGTCGGGTGGAGTTTTCGGTAGGGGATTTGGCCAAAGTGTGCAGAAATTCAATTACTTACCCGAGCCCCAAGGGGATTCAATATTCGCTGTTTTGGGTGAAGAAATGGGCTTCGCAGGAAGTCTGGTTACCATTGTTTTATATGTATTATTTCTCTTGCGCGGGTTTCGTATTGGCAGCCGGGCACCAGATTATTTCAGTGGACTTTTAGTTTATGGAATTGTTATACTCATTACAGTGCAATCATTTATGCATATTGCTTCGGTTACGGGTGTTTTCCCGCTCACGGGTGTACCACTTGTTTTCATGAGCCAAGGAGGGACATCGCTCATGGTGTATCTAGCAGCCATAGGAGTTGTGCTACATGTATCAAAATATCAGCAAAGTTAAAGTTATAAATTCATCAAAATTAAAAAGTAAATGAAAATAGTTTTTACAGGGGGCGGGACTGGCGGACACTTCTATCCAATTATTGCGGTCGCCGAAAAGGTAAATAGAATAATAGATCGAGAGCACATTATTGGGGCGAAGCTCTATTATGTTTCTGATAGTCCTTATGACAAGGAATTACTTCGAGAAAATGAAATGATCTTCGAGGAAGTAAATTCTGGCAAAAGGCGGACATATTTTTCATTAAAAAATTTCTCTGATTTGTTTAAAGTTTTTTTTGGTACCATAAATGCAATTTATAAATTGTTTTCAATTTATCCAGACGTTGTTTTTGGCAAAGGTGGTTATGCGTCCTTTCCCACAATCTTTGCAGCCAGAATATTACGTATTCCTGTTTTAATTCACGAATCTGATTCTATTCCCGGCAGGGTAAATAAATGGGCCGGACATTTTGCCAAGAAAATTGCTATTTCTTTCCCAGAAGCGGCGGATTTTTTCCCAAAAGACCGGGTGGCTTGGACGGGACAACCAATTCGTACGGAAATAGAGAGTAAAGCAGTCAGGGCGGAAGCACTCGAATACTTTAAATTTGAGGGGAATATACCCACTCTTTTAATTTTAGGTGGTTCTCAAGGAGCAGAATTAATAAACAACACAATTCTGGATGCGTTGCCACGTTTGGTAGAAAATTATCAAATTATTCATCAAACTGGAGTAAAAAACTTTAAAATTGTTTCTGGTCAAGCTGAAGTTATACTGGCTCGTAATAAAAATAAAGCCCGTTATATATCTTTGGCCTTTTTAAATTCTCTAGAGTTAAAAATGGCGGCAGGAGCTGCTGATGTTATTATCTCGCGGGCGGGATCCACGTTATTTGAAATAGCTTCTTGGGGAGTGCCTTCGATTTTAATTCCTTTCACCAGTTCGAATGGAGATCATTCTCGGAAAAATGCCTTCAGTTATGCGCGAGCGGGTGCGTGTAGTGTAGTGGAAGAAGCCAACATGACTGCTAATATTTTAAACTCAGAGATTGAAAGAATTTGGAATGACAAAGAAACTTACGGACAAATGGAGAAGAACGCACAAGCCTTCAGTCACGCCGGTGGGGCAGAAAAGATCGCAGAAGCACTTGTAAATATTGCCCTGAAGCACGAAAAATAAAAAACTTTTATCTGGGTTCAATAGATGATAAAATAGCTGCATGCCAGAAAAAAAAGTTGTAACTAGATTTGCGCCCAGTCCTACTGGATTTATGCATGCAGGGAATCTCCGCACGGGGCTTTACGCCTGGCTTTGGGCTCGAAAAAATAAAGGTATTTTCATACTTCGCATTGAAGATACAGACAAAAAACGCGAAGTAGAAGGATCGATTGCTCATATAAAAGAATCCCTGAAGTGGATCGGCATGGATTGGGATCAGGGCCCAGATGTAGGTGGACCAAATGCTCCGTATATACAATCAGAAAGACTGGATTTGTATAAAAGGTATGCGAATAAGCTTATCGAAAAAGGATTGGCTTATGCTGATCCATACACTGAGGCCGAAATTGAACAATGGCGAAAAAAATCCGAAGAAGAAAAAAAGCCTTTTTTATTTAGGGAACATAGGCCAGAAAATTTTCCTATCTGGGATGGCGCACAACCACTCCGATTCAAAGTACCAGAGATAAAAAGATACACTTGGCAAGATGCTGTCTGGGGCGAACTTTCTGCTGGTCCAGAGGCGCTTGATGACTTCGTTTTAATTAAAAGTGACGGATATCCAACTTATAATTTTGCGCATATAGTAGATGACGTCGAGATGGGAGTGACGCACGTAATGCGTGGACAAGAATTTATCTCTTCTACGCCAAAATATTTATCAGTGTACGAGGCGCTAGGGGAAACTCCGCCAATATTTGCTACTACTCCATCTGTTATGGCCACTGAAGGCAAGAAGAAATTAGGCAAACGTGATGGAGCAAAAGATGTTTTAGAATATAAGACCGAAGGATATTTACCACAAGCGATGATGAATTTCTTAGCACTGTTGGGTTGGAATCCAGGAGGGGAGAGGGAAGTGTTCAGCCCAGACGAGTTAGTAGAAATATTTGACATAAATAGAATTCAGCATTCAGGAGGACAATTTGGTGATGAAAAATTAGATTGGCTGAACAAAGAACATATAAAATTGTTGCCACCTAGTGAAATTGAGAAAAATATTTTAGCCTGGTTGCCAAAAGAAATGGCAGCTAATGAAATTGCGCTAAAACTTGTTCCATTAATTCTCGAGCGAATAAATAAATGGGTAGATGTAAGGGATATGGCAGAAAGAGGGGAGTTAGACTTTTTCTTTAAGCCGCCACAATTCCCGAAAGAAAAATTATTATACAAAAACACAACTCCAGAGCAAGTTTCAGATAATTTAAAAAGGGCTATAGAAGAATTAAACCAAATAGAAGAAGCTAACTTTACCGAGGAGAATATTAAAAATGTTCTAATGAAAATTGCTGAGAGTTTAGGAAGTAGGGGAGAGTTGCTCCATGGAGTGCGCTATGCTCTCTCTGGCCTTGATAGATCACCAGATCCTTTTATAATTGCAAAAATTTTAGGTAAAAATGAAACATTATCGAGATTACAAAAAGCAATTTAATATATTATTTTTAGTACTGGCCTTTTTATTGATTCCAATTATTTTTGCTGGGGCAGAAACTGCGGGAGAAATAAGAGAACGAATTGCCGAGAAAGACGCCGATATTCAAAAATTAGAAAGAGAAATCGCAGCTTACCAGAAGGAACTTGATGGTTTGGGGAAGCAGAAAAATTCTTTAAATAAATCCTTAAAAGAGCTTGATTTGACCAGGAAAAAACTAAATACAGATATTGCCGTAACTCAAAGCAAAATTGATAAAACTAATCTTAAAATTCAAAGTTTGGGGAAGGACATTGGGAACAAAGAAGATTCCATAAAGAATAACCGTGCATCTGTATCCCTAGAGTTGCGCAATGTCAGCCAGTTCGAAGAGAAAAGTTTGGTTGAAAGTATGTTATCTGACGATGATTTCACCACGATGTGGACTGATGTAGATAATATTATTACCATTCGAGAAAAAATAAGAGAAACCACAGTAAGACTGCAACAGGTGAAAGTAGAACTAGAAGGTACACAAAAAGCAACTATCGCAGCCAAAGATGAACTAACTAAGTTAAAATCTCAACTTGGAGATCAGCAGAAAATTATAATTCAGAATACAAATGAGAAAAACAAACTTCTAAATCAGACGAAAAATAATGAAGCCAATTACCAGAAGCTACTTAAAGATCGAATTGCCAAAAGAGACGCCTTCGAGAAAGAACTCCGAGACTACGAAGCAAAACTTCAATACATTCTCGACCCTTCTAAATTACCGGCAGGGCGTGTACTTACGTGGCCACTACAGGATATCTTCATTACCCAGCAATTCGGTAAAACTGTCGCCTCTAAGCGGCTTTATGCCACTGGTACCCACAATGGAGTCGATTTTCGAGCCTCTACTGGTACACCTGTTATGGCTATGGCGGATGGGAAAGTTTTAGGTACAGGAGATACGGATCTAACTTGCGCGGGGGCTTCGTATGGAAAATTTATTTTTATTCAATATAACAATGGTCTTTCTAGTACTTTCGGTCACCTTTCTTTAATAAAAGTAAAGGAAGGAGATCAGGTAAAGAGGGGACAAGTAGTAGGATATAGTGGGGCCACAGGCCACGTTACCGGCCCACATCTACATGTTTCGCTATATGCTTCGGAGGCGGTACAAATGGCTTCGAAGGTTAGTGCGGCTTGTGATGGGCGCACTTATAGGCTCCCAGTTTCCCCAATAAACGCGTATTTAGATGCACTAGCTTATTTACCTCCGTTATAAATTTATGTTAAAATTAACACATGAATAATAAAAGCGGATTTATAGAAACTATAATCCTAATAATTATTGCTCTTATTATAATGAAGTTTCTGGGAATAACTGTGTCTCAAGTTTTGGCGTGGTTCGCAGCTATCTTTCATTGGTTCGCAGCTTTTTTTAGAGACGTTTTAAAGTAAGAGGTAAATATTTATTTTAATGAAAAATTTTAATCTCAAAGAGGGCAGTCAGCGAGGTATTAGTATCGTTGGGGTCCTTCTTCTGGGGTTTATTCTAATTTTAGTACTTAGCTACTTCAATATCCGCATCAAGACAGTTGTAGAGAGTCCTGCGGGGCAGGAGAACCTCGATTACGTGGGGGGAACTACTAGGAACTTGTGGGAGGAATACCTGAAAGAACCTCTGTCCTATCTTTGGAATGATGTTTGGATAAATATTTTTTGGAAAAGTTTTATTTACAATATGGAGCGCATTCGTGATGGCAAAGCCACTGACTTTGATAAAGCGGGTCAGAATTTGCAAGTACCTATTGAGTAAGGGGATAGGTTTTTACTTTATTATACCGTGTCGCACAATATATCTTTGCGACCACGTAGGCTGGAAAGATAGTTAACAATTAAGTCAGCCTGATATATGTTGCCTATGCCGCCATACCTAAGTTAGGTGAGTAAAATTAATAGCTATAGAAATCTTCGGTCCACGGATAATTTTGTTCGTAATAATATCCTCGAGCATCCACGTATCGGTTTGGGCGGCTTAAGGTCGGATTGTAAAGATCATGATAGTAATAGTCATACTCATGATCAATTCCATAATAATAAGGCATATTATATCCTACATAAAGCACCGAGCCCTTATTGGTGTATCCATAGTAATAACTAGGATTGTTGTCAGGATAATAAGGATATCTATACCCTACTGCTTGAGCTTTGGTTGAACTAAGGGCAAAAATGGTAAGAATGAATATGAAAGTTATAGATAAAATGAATATCTTTTTCATGATTTATTAAATTTAATAATAATTTAACATTGTACTTCTATATACTTTATAAATCAATCTTCCCCTTTTTGCTCTTTTGTGCCCTAATTATCTCGTCAATTTTCACTTACACGAGCTAGAAAGTTCATACCCTGCTCCTTCGGCCTCGGTAGTAGTGGCAAAATAGACGCGATTAGCTTCTTTAATATTTTTGCCCGCTGTGCAGTCAGCTGGATAGTATTTACTCCCCCTACTTGAAGCAAAGAACTTTTTGGCAGATGAGGTGGAAGTTGCCGCAGAAGCTTTCTGTGCTGAAATAACATTTGCTTCTTGGGCTAGATTGATGGCCGATGGTTCGGTATATTCTATTTTTATGCCTTCTCCATTGCCTTGTTTCGACAGCCGGCCTAGCTCAAAAGAGCCAAAACCAACCAAAACGACGATAAGTATTGTGAGAATGTCCTTCCCCTGCTGGCTCTCTAGAAATAGCTTGATTTTTTGCATTAAATTATATATACTCTCTTTACACATAAATTTTAGCATTAAGTAATACATAAGCAATGGCACATAGAAAAGCCGGCGGAACAGCCAAAAATTTAAGAGATTCACAGCCTAAATACTTAGGTGTTAAGTTGGCCGATGGGCAAAGAGCTCAGCCGGGATCAGTTATAATTCGACAACGTGGCACCGTAGTTCTAGCTGGAACAAATGTGAGTATGGGCAAGGACCACACACTTTTTGCTCTTAAAGAAGGCACAGTTAAATTTGGCTCAAAAAGAAAAGCATCTTTCCATGGAAAGACCTCTGTTAAAAAAGTAGTTAACGTAGTCTAAATTAGTTTATCATCTTCTAAAAGAGTGCTTTCGTAGAACTCTTTTTCCGCCTTTAAGATTTCTTCAGTATCTTTGTGAGTCTTTTTCATTTCTTCTATTTCCATTTGGAGTTTTAGAATGTCTTCCTTCGTGGCATAGTCTCTCTCATTTTCTATATTTACTTCTTTCCAATACACTTCCTCGGTCCTTCTTTTTCTAGAAATGAAAGAAAAGATTACATTCAAAAGTAGTCCCACCACCATTCCTATTAAAAATAAATTTAAATAACTCATTCTAGTTTATCTACAATTAATTTAAAGGAAGATTTCTTCCCCTTAATTTTTAATGGGACTTCAAATTCTCCGAGCTCCTTAATGGGTTTATCTAATACGATAAATTCTGCGGAGATACTGGCATGATGCTCTTTCTCCATTTTCTCTACTATTTCCTTAGCATGAATACCAGAAAATAAGTGCCCCTTTTCATCAGCCTTGGCAGATATATGAACAACTTTCGCCTTAATTTCTTCTAGATTTTTCAGTAAGAGGTCTTCCTGTACTTCCCTCTCAATTTCTACATTTTTCATTCGTTTTTCCAGGCTAGAAATAGCAGCAGTTGTTGCTGTTTCTGCCAACTTCCTAGGGAAAAGGAAATTAAGAGCGTAGCCATCGTTTACTTCTTTTACATCGTGTCTTCTGCCTACTCTGGGAACATCTTGTAAGAAAATAACCTTCATGTAAATTTATTGTTTAGAAATTTCAGTCCAATTTTTAAGAAGTTCCACCGCTTTGTCCATTTGCGGATCCTTTTTGAGAGTTACATCTTCCTTGGTTATTTCAACTAAATAATCCGGGGTTAAACCTTTCTCTGAGATGGAAACGCCTTTCGGTGTTAACCATTTGGCTACTGTGATTTTAAGTACAGTATCCTTAGTAATGCCCACTACTTCCTGGACTGAACCCTTGCCGAAGCTTTTAGTTCCCACAAGCTTGGCTCTATTATTATCGTGGAGCGCGCCCGCAAGAATCTCAGAGGCAGAAGCAGAACCACTGTCTATGAGTATTACCACTTTTAGTTTATCATTGAAAATGTCATACCCCTTGCTTCTAAAAATTTCCGGCTCCTTTTTGGCTCCATAATCTTCGGTTACGACAACGGTTCCACTTTTCAAGAACCAGCTTGCCATGTCGATGGCCGAATTCAAATATCCTCCGGGATTACCCCTTAAATCAATTACGAGTTTATCCGTCCCGGAGTCTACAAATTTCTTTATACCATTTCTGAAAAGTCCTGCGGAATTGGCCGAGAAGCTATATAATCTAATAACAAAAATTCCATCCTTACGAAGTTCGGTGTCGAGCGTTGGAATGTTTATTACATCTCTCACTACACTTATCTCTATAGGCTCTTCGCCTCCTTCGTGGAGTATTGTGAGTTTTACCGTAGTTCCCTTTTCCCCGCGAATTAATTTTACAGCTGATTCAACACTAAGTCCCGCCGTAACTGTTTCATTGATTTTTAAAATTCGGTCGCCCGGTTTAATATTGGCTCGGTAAGCCGGAGTGTCTTTAAGTGGAGCGATCACTGTCAAAATTTTGTTCTTGATACCAATTTCCATGCCTACCCCTGTAAAGTTACCAGAGATTTCTTCTTGAAATGACTTGGCCTCATCCGGGTTGAAAAAGACGCTGTAGGGGTCATTTAAAGACTCTACAAGGCCTGAAATAGCTCCATATACTCTCTTTTGGTCAGTAACTTGGGATGCGCTTGGATACTTCTCATTGATTTCATTCCATACCTTCCAAAATGGAGAAAAATCAACTTCAGTTTCTACTTGTGGATCCTTGCCTGTAACGCCCGCCACTTTATCTGCTTCGGGTCTGTTGCTGTAGCCAACATTTATACCCAGGACAAAAAACAAAACAATCACCAGAATTGTAGTTGCGTAATATTTTATTTTGGAATAATTTTGCATGCTACTGCTAGTTGGACTTATTTTGCTTCCTCTTCAAAGCTTTCATTCTCGCTAAAATTGTCAAAAGTTCTAACATTACTTTCTTTAGCCTTCGATTCCCTATAAAGCATATAACCTAGGTATATTAGCCACAGCCCTGAAAGGGTTGTTAATACGCTCTTCCATAAAGAAGGAAATCCTAAATATGGCAGTAGGGCCAGCCAAATACCTAAAAAGAAAAATATACGTGCCTTTTGCATATTTACAGTATATAAAAACGAATTTTAATATGCAATAACGTTGGCGGATAGATTGTCCGTTGGTACTTCAGCCCCTGGGGTGAGTAGACTGAAGTTAATAAACATTAATAGAAAAATAACAGCAACAAGAGCGACCCCCCGAGCGATAACGAAAGGGTGAGCAAGTTCGGATTTAACAAACAAGAATAGTAATATCGCAAAGAGAGTTATAAGAAGTACAGTCGCTAGAATGTAACTTGCGTATTCGCGGGGTGAAGTTAGCGCTTTGCGAACGAAAGATTTTATTTTAAGTGTGAGGCTGGGGTTGGGAGCTGGAGTTACTGTTTCCTCGCCCAAGACTTGGATTTGAGTAGGAGCTGTTGCTACCACACTAGGCTCGGGGGTTGGTTCCGGTGGAGTAACTTTAACTGGTGGAGTGGGGGCGGGAGTTGTTGGTTTGGTTACTTTAGGTTTTGGTGTTGGGTTCGGGACGGTAGTAGTCTTAGAGCTGGGTGCTGGAGTACTAGGTGCTGGTTCTGGGGTAGTTTCTTCGGGGGTTATGGGAGAAGCAACTACCATGGGAGTTCCAAAAAACTGCGCCACAAAGACTGTACTTCTGCCTTCGTAAGTTCCGCGAGCAACACCTATGCCTATTTCTTTGTAATTATTTTTTAAAATATTTGCACGGTGAGAGGGTGAATTCATCCAAGCATCCGCTACATCACTGGATTCAAAAAAGTTAACCGCGAGATTTTCTCCAGCTGAAGTATATTTGTATCCAACTTGTTCAAGCCAGTACCAAGGAGTTTTACCATCCGGACTTACGTGGGCAAAATAGCTTCGGTTGGCCATATCTTGTGCCTTAAGTAAAGCAGCCTCTTTAAGCAATTCGTTTTCGGTGAGCGGGGCTTCGTGGTTGTCGGCACGTTTTTCGTTCGTGAGAGCGGTCAAGACTCCGGGCAATACTGAAGCCAGGAAATTAGTTTGATTGAAAATTAAGAGGATTTGTGCCAAAAATCCAATTTCAACGATGAGGGTAAGAATAAAGAAAAAAAGCATCGACTTATGACGCAAGAAGTGCGGATGATGGCCGTTGCCTTCATGGGGTATGAAATATTTTTTAAACCATTTAGAAAGCCAGTTCATGTATCCTTTAATTATACACCAAATTTAGTATAAAGTCAATACTCCATTATTCTACTCCCCTATTTTAACTTATAAACTCCAAAAACAAAACCCCAGCTTTTTTGGCTGGGGCTTGTTTTCCTAATCTATAAATTTAGATGGTAGGAGGAAGAGGATCTTTCTTGTTTTCACTCCAAGGAATCAAGTCTGTTGGTATTGGAAGATTTCCAAATTCATCTGGGCAAGCTAGTCTCTTAGCTTCTGCCAAGGATGTCTTGTAGAAGATTCCTGTTGGTAGAGTCAACCCCCATGGGAATAATACTTTTTCTTTTCGAGCAGTTTGGAAGGTCTTTACTGCAGCTTCAGTCTTTGGACCATACATTCCGTCCACTCCTAAACCTGCATTCATGTAGCCGTTAAGGAAGTTTTGAAGCTTAGTAACTTGTACGCTGTCGTTCTTGTGTCCTATTCGCATGTAGCTATCTACTGCATCACAAATATCAGTTGTAGCTCCCAACACTTCTCCGGCTGGAGCGCTTCTTCGGCCGCCGCCAGAAGTTCTAGTAGTACCACCATTGTCTCCGTTGTTGTTATTTTGAGTGTTGATTGCAATATTCACATTTGCAGAATCGTTCGAATCGGCTGAAACATTATCTGTAGTAGTAGCGGTGTTGGTCAAAGTAGCTCCTTCAGACCCTGAAGCGGTTGCTGTAATGTGCAAAACTGCTGAAGCTCCATTTGCTAAATTACCTACTGTCCATACGCCTGTACCGGAGACATATGCTCCTGCGCCATCGTCTGAGACATAAGTGAAGCCAGATCCCAAAAGATCATTAACAACTACACCTGTTGCTGCGTCCAAGCCATTATTTAGAACTGTAATAGTGAACACAACATTGGTGCCTGAATCTACAGAACTGTCGTCTACTGTTTTGGTAAGAGAAAGATCTGATTGATCTACATGAGGAGGCACAAAAGTATTTGTTATTGTACATGTTGTTGTGCCGCCATTTGTAACTGATAGTCCAGAGCAATTTTCATAAGATGCTGTGTAGTTACTTACAGGAACTTCAGTAACGCCATAAGTGCCTGCATTTACAGTAAGATCATTTTGACCATCAACCTCGAAAGCAGTAGCCAATCCGCCATTTACCTGGAAAGAGAAGTTAGAAGCAAGTGCTGAACCCCCAACTATAACTTTTTTTACGATTAGAGTTCCAGCCTGGTCGTTGTTTGTGATTGTGCAGTTATATGTCTCTCCTGCTACTACTGTAATTTGATGATTTTCGTTAGCGCACGCACCAGAGTAAGAAGCTGTGTAGCCGCTGGTTCCTGTTTCTGAAATTACATACGTACCAGGATTAAAATTATTTGCAGCCCCACTTGTAACGTTAGTATCCCCCACTTTCAAAGTAAAGTTTGAAACTACCGCGGTGCCTCCGTTGTCATTTGTAACAACTTTAGTAACGGTTACAGAACCTTGAGTAGGGGGTGGAGGTGGAACGTCATTGTTTGTGATTGTACAAGTGGTTGTAAGTCCTACAGAAACTCCTGCAGTACAACCAGCACTATAGGTCGTGTTATAACCTGCATCAGCAACTTCCGTAACTGTATAAGCTCCAGCTGTTAGAGTTAAATCATTTTGACCATCAGCTTCGAAAGCTACAGCACTTCCGCCATTAACTTGAAATGAAAAGTCTGAAGCAACTTTAGTTCCACTGTTATCGTTTACTACAACTTTTTGAACCAAAAGAGTTCCAGTTGTTGGAGCTGTGTTGAATGTATTAGTAACTGTACAAGTCTTAGTTTCGTCATCACCTAAGGTTATATTTCCATTAGAATCGCAACCACCACTAAAAGTTGCTGTATAACCTGTGCTTGGATCTTCTGAAACTACGTAAGTTCCAGGCTGAACAACCACTGCAGTTCCTGGAGCTTCAGCGCCATCAAATGGACTTGCTGAAATATCAGTGCCGCCTGTTTTTATGTGCATGTTGAAATCAGAAGCAGAGAGGGTTCCACCAACTACATGCTTTATTACGTTTAAAGTTGCAGGGTTAGGTACCACGCAGGTTGTAACAACGTTTGCAATAGCATCAGTTGCGTCTTGACCAGCGTTTTGTGCATGGTAAACCTTTACAGTGATAGTAAAGCCAGTATTTACAGTGTATGAGTGTGCACCAAAAGTATAATCGTAATCAACCGTTAAGTCATTACCTGTACCAGGAGTAGCCGTATAAGTTAATCCACTACTAAGAGGATCGAAATCCAAAACTTCTACCGCAGAGCCATCGCCCCAATCTATACTTACATGATATTGGCCGGGAAATTGTCCCTGAGGATTACTAAGTACTCCAGAACCGCTTACTGTGACTGGGCTAAACAGTGGATTGTTCGGACAGGAAAAATTAAACGGTGAAGGATTACCATTGATCTCATCGACTGCAATAGTTGCAGAGTGAGGGCTCTCCGCACTGGTTACCTGAGGCGCTACTAAAGACAATGGCCAAGCCATTACAAACATAAGCAAACCAGATAATACTTTTTTCATAATTACTTTTATATTAACCTTCTAATAATTTATAAACTTTTAATGAAGAAAAACCAGGTTCTTAATTTCATAGCTTAGCACACCTATTTGATTTTGTCAAAGCTAATATAACTTTAACAGTGGATATCCTGTGGATATTAAATTTAGATAAAAATTCAGTATTTACTAGCTAAAATTTGAAATAATGGGCAAAGCCTCCCACCAAAGGCAATTCTTTCTCTTTGCCTTGAAGAATGTTAGATATACCTATTATTGAGAGCACAACTAAGCCGAGATATATAATTTGATAGACCGGCCATAGTGGCCACATCAGAGAGGGGCGTAAGACGAACCACAAGAAGATCTGAATAATCAAAAGCACTAAGCCTTGCTTCGCGTGGAACTTCAAGAATTCATCTTCGGATTTTGTAAGTAGTGGAAGTATTACTAATGGACCAAGGTAGCATAAAATTCCAAATAACTTTTTTCCGTCAGCGGAAGCAGCGTGTTTGGATTCTCCATGTTCTCCGTGTGTGTTGTGTGTATCCATAATTTTATTTATATTTTTTAATATCCTATTATACCACCTAGAATCAAAAACAAAAATACTCCCGAACAGGAGTATTTTTGTTTGGTCGTTTGGCTAATTAAGCGGACAATTCTCTGCTGCGGTGAATGATGCAGCAGTACTCTTGTATGCACTATCCGTGCCTGGATATGCGGCGTTGAATGCGCTTATTACCTGTGCTGCGGTCATGCCTGTGTTCATGCTAGTGCTGTTGAGTAAGGCCCCTACAGTAGCTCGGCCCAGCATGTTGATTCCTCCCCCACCCTGACCTAGAACTTGTACTAGCGTCATACCAGGGAATGCATCATCGAATACAGAAGAGAAGAGCTGATTTGGAGTGTAGGAGACATAGCTGTCGAAGTGTTGATCTTGTTTCCAGTAGCCAGGGCTGCAGTACTGTACCACTTTTGTATTGTTGAATGTACATGTAACTGTTTCGCCGGCTGTTAAGTTGATACCACTAGGATTTTCACTACCCCCTAGACTAGAAGTACAAGTTGCGCTTGTCTGATTCCAGCCAGAGATTGGTGTTTCCGCTACAGAATAAGTTCCGGCGGCAAGGTTTTGATCATTCGGCGTTCCAGCGTCTGTTAAATTAAATCCATTGTATCCAGTACCAGTCGTGGTGAAAGCGAAACTCTGTGTATCCCCTGCTGGGTTTGTAACTTTGTCTACAATGATGTGACCGTTCTGCGTGTTGGTGAAAGTACATGTTACAGTTTCCCCGGAAGTTAGAGCAATACTTCCCGGATTTTCACTACCCCCTAGGCTCGAAGTGCAGGTTGCACTTGTTTGACTCCATCCAGAGACTGATGCTTCGGCTACAGAATAAGTGCCGGGGCCTAAAGTTTGGTTGTTTGGAGACCCTGCGTCAGTTAGACTAAATCCGTTGTAGCCTGTACCTGTTGTATTGAAGGTAAAGCTCTGTGAGCTGCCGGAAGGGTTTGTAACTTTATCTACTATAATATGACCCGGCGCTAGGGTGTTGGTGAATGTACAAGTGATAGTCTCCCCTGAATCAAGCTCAAGAGAACCGATGGTTTCTGTGTCCCCTATGCTACTTACACATGTGGCACTCGTTTGACTCCAGCCAGAGGGCAGTGTTTCTGAGATCGTGTAAGCGCCAGCATTCAATGTTTGATTGTTTGGAGCTCCTGCGTCAGTTAAGCTGAAATTATTATAGCCTGTTCCTGTAGCTGTGAAAGAAAAGCTAGTAGAATCTCCAGATGGATTTGTAACTTTATCTACAATAATGTGACCTTGCGCAACTACTGTGGTTTGGTCGGTTCCTAAACCTATGCCAGCATTTTCACCAGCAGCAGCTGAAACTCTTCCGATTTGCAAAGTTTGCAGTCCAGTGTTAGGACTCGAATCATCTGTAATTCCTTGAGGTACATTTGCTGTAAAGTCTATCCTGCATGTTGCTCCCTGAGCAAGTGTGATCGTAGAAGATGGTGTAAATAAAACTTGACCCGTGGTAGGATCATTGACCGCCATGGTGAAATTAACACCCGCACACGCCATTGATCCGGTGCCGGTTGTACCCACTGTAATTACCCCTGGGTCTGTTTCTGCTCCAGCACAAGTTGTTGAATCCGCATCTGAGTCTCCACATGATGGAATTAAACGAATGTTGGATAGAGTAATTGATCCTACGTCAGGAGTGGAAGTGTTAGCTATGTTTAAACCAACAGGAATCAAAGTTTGACCGACTGTTACGCTAACTGGAAAATCAGGAGCAACTCCAACTCCCAACCCAGCGTAAGCAGAATGAGCAAAGATTGTTAAACTAAAAATTCCCAAAGCAAGCGCCATGAAAATTCTTCCACTTATTCTTTTATCTTCTTTTACATTCATATTTTTTATTAATGACATACTTTCTTTATTATTTGTTAAATTAATTTAATAATTTTTTGTCCACATATCGACTATGGGACTTATATATCTACTGATTAATTCTATATTAAATTCGTATTAAAAGTCAATTAATAAAGTTAATAATAAGTTAATAATGTGTTAATATCCAATAACAAAAACCACCCGGCGAGGGTGGTTTTTGTAGATAGCACTTTTTATTTACCTATGAAGGTTAAAGTAAGCTATACATTGACCTTGGTTCTTGAAAGAAGGATTGCTGAAGCTCATCCAGCCATCGTTCTTACATGCTGCCTTAGTTTGTGGGCCACCATTTGTTTGGTTAGCTGCAAACGTTGCAGAGATGGTGTGGTTAGCAGTTACGTTTGTGAACGTACGCGTTGAAACTGCGCCAACAGAAGATCCATCGACAAGTACATCGCTGATATGATAACCGCTGTTAGCAGTTATCGTGAATGTTTGGTTGTTTCCACTAGGAACGTTTACTGCGCCTAGAGGTGAAATGGAACCATTAGCACCAGCAGAAGAAGTAATTGTGTAGTTTGTTACGGTGTTCACCGCGAATGTTGCGGATATCGTGTGGTTGGCAGTTACGTTCGTGAATGTACGTGCAGAAACTGCGCCTACAGAAGAGCCGTCAACTAGTACATCCGCTACGTGATAACCACTGTCAGGGGTTATGGTGAATGTTTGGTTGTTGCCGCTAGTTACTACAACTGAACCTGAGGGTGAGATTGAACCATGTGCACCCGCTGTTGCTGTAATAGTGTAAGTTGCTGCAGGGTAAATAGTTGTAGGGTCACCACTTAAGTTTGTATTTGTAGCTGTTAGAACCTTACCGTTCTCAAGTGTAACTGTGGCTACTACTTTAGTAGCAGGAACACTTTGACCATACTGAGACTGTCTTACGTTTGTCCAGTATCCGTCTGTTGCGTAATCGAAATTACCCGATACATCAAACGGTGAAGAAATCTGGTCTCCAGTGATTAGTGGAGTATTGGTGATGTCGAAAGTATTGGTTTGTAGCAATACATCACCTGCTGCGTACAATCGAACAACTACTGAAGCAGCGTCCGCAAATGTAGCATCATCCAATCCGAAACCTGCACTGTAACCTTTTAGCATTCCAAGACCAGTGTCATAATTTACAACACCAAAATCTTCAGCTGCTAAAGTACCGAGCAAGTCGGCTGTGCCGCTAGTTGAGGACCAAGAACCACTTCTTGAGCCTCCCCCATAATTATCTGACCATGTACCACTCATTGTGCCATTGGCTGCCACTGAGCCGAGTACATGCATAGTTGTTAATGGAACTACTGCATCAGCAGTTGCTGTGTAGTTCGCTAAGAAATCAATAGAGTTGCCTGAAACACTACCGGATGTTATCACCCAAGTATAGGCTCCAGAGCTACCATTACCGCTAAGATTTCCTGCACCATTTTGAGTTAGAGAAACGTTGTGAGCATAATGACCTCCTAGATATTCCACATCGAAGACATAACTACCCGTTACATCTACAGTAGGAGTAAGTGCTCGAGCAGGTAGTGCGAAGGATAAGGCTAGCGCAAGCACAGCGAATATGCCACTAAATATTTTTAATTTTTTCATGATAATAATTCTTTAATTAAACTAATAATATGTTAATAGGTCCTGTTATCGCCGTACAGGACTATATAAGAAGACGTTTTAGAATTTAATATATTTCTAATATATGACTTAGAGTGAGGTTCAAGGTTTTTGTCAAATAATACAAAAAACCGTTTTGGGCGGTTCTTTGTAAGTCGTTTTTATTTAGCAGTTCTGGCAGGCCCCTTCCCTAGTTGAACATTTGAGATTGTGAAGTCTCCAGGTTGATCAATTATTATGAAGGAAAGTGCGTCGCTAGCGATTCTGTAGTCTGGATAGTCCTCTACGAAAGCTGCCCAGTTCGGATACACTTCTCCATAAGCTACACTACAAGTTGTGTCAGAAATTGCATCAAGTGTGCCCATGCTAGAATTTCCATCATTGCAGCCTACTGTATCGATAAAGGCATAAGCTTCTGTGGTTCCATCACCGTCTTCATCTATCGGAATACTGATGCGAGGAGATCCTCCAGTTGCTCCGCTGCCGCTATAAGAGAAAGCAAGTTTATTAACATCCCCTATTAGTTTGCCATCTAAATTTGTATTCTGCACATACACTCCGGCGTAGCTGTTGTTCGGGTCTGTGTCAGTGTCTGTCGTGTCTAGAATGGCGCTACCAGGAGAAACAAGTCTACATGTACCAGTGTAAGGTCCGTAACCAGGATTCTCGGCTGTGTCGGTTACTCCGTCGAAACATTCAATCTTATTCCCATTGGAACTTTTCGGTGCACTTGCTGCGTTAACTATTGTTACCACTGTGGCTGCTACTAATACTAGCGTGGTTGCTCCCAAGTAATATATTATTTTTTTCATTTTTATTTATTTTTAGGTTAATTATAATTTTTAAAAAAGTTCAAAACGACCCATATGAAAAGGTTATATTAAATCTATATTAAAATCAAGTGGATAAAGCTGTTAATAACTTAACACTTTTTTCCGGATCTACACTTTCCTTTCGTTGGTGTTGATATGGGTGTAGAGGTGGGAGTTGCAATATACTCTTTTGCTAGATTTACGGCCGTCGCAGCGTCAATTGTTCCCCAGCCATAGTATTTATCAACACCCGAGGCACCTAGGTCAATCGTTGATTTAAATAAAATGTCACTGACTTGGTCGGGAGTGAGCCCTGGATTAGCTCCCCACATGAGCGCAAGGAGTCCAGCTACCTCCGGAGCAGCATTCGAGGTTCCACAGAAGCTCCCGTATCCCCCATTCTCATACGTAGTGGCGCCTGTGCATCCAGGTGCGGCAACATCCACATCTGAGCCGAAGCTTGACCAAGAGTAAAGTGCTTGATTCGCATCCACAGCAGAAACAGAAATTATATTTAGGCTGTTAGAGTAACCAGTGTCTGATGAATAGTTTCCTTCGCTTACTACTAAGAGCCCACCCTTGCTAGCAAGGTAGCTCGCTGCTCTTTCTACAGCAGAACTTCCGCCCACTTGGTAACTGGCATTAACCACTTTGGCGCCATGATCGGCTGCGTAAGAAATTGCTGAGGCAATAGATGAGTATGTGGCCGAACCGTCGGGTGCGGCTACCCGAAGGGGCAGGATCTTGGATTGCCAAGAAGTGCCAGCCACGCCTAGAGCATTATTCCCCACTGCAGCAGCCACACCTGCTACTCTTGTCCCGTGTCCATTTACATCTGTAGTGGTACTGTTATTGTCATAGAAATTCCAGCCGGCGAGACATTGTCCGGCGAGGTCTTCATGAGAGCAGTTAACTCCTGTGTCCACTACGGCAATTACGGTATTGGAAGTGCCAGTAGTTATATCCCAAGCACCAGGAAGATTAATTTGTGTTTTATCTTTCTGCCAATTGGCAAACCAAGGATCGTTGGGAACTAAGCTTGGTTCAACCACGAAGTCTGGTTCGGCGAATTCTATCGCATCCTTCTCGTTGTTGTTGAGCGCTTCCACCATAGCCTCCGGTTTTATTCCTGATGGAATGGAAACAATTTTCACGCCAATGTTTTTAATTTCAGAATTTTCCTTTAATGCATATTTAGAATTAATTTCACTTCGGCGTAGGTCTGAAGCATTGGATTTGAATTTAACCAGTATCCGATCTGGCGATGCATTTAAAATTTTCCCAACTGAAGCGGGAAGAAATTGGCTCCCTGGTTTGAACGAAGCACCTTTGTAAAGTAAAAAAATCAAAACCCCAGCACCCAAGATAATAAATATTGACCAGGCTAACGATGGAGAAAACTTTTTTGAGTCTTGCATTCTTTAATTATACCCCACCCCGACGAAAACAAAAAACCGCCCTTCGACTTTGCTCAGGGCGGTTTTTGCAGTTAGCTATTTAATTTTACTTTAACTAAGGTGTTAATGTACCGGTTGCGGTAAAGAGGTAGGGTCCGGCTGCTGTACCAGTCAATACTCCACCTGTTAGAGTTCCGGTAATCGTGAACGGTCCGTAATTACTTGGATTTGTGCGCAATAAAGTTAGACTGACTGCGTTGCCCACAACAGTGCCGCCTGTAACTATGTTGAAGTAATGAGTGCCCGTAGTTGCGGGTACAATCTCTTCCCACAAACCTCCGGTCACATTCCCTCCTGCGTTCCAGCTAAAAGTAAGTGGACCGGTGCCGTACAAGCCGTCACTCACATTCATGCCGTTATAGTAGGCAGAATCAGTCGCAGTGAATTTAGTCACCGTTGGTAGTGTTGCCCCTCCAACTTTGATGTTACCTCCTGATAGTGTCGCCCCGTTGAATTTGTCTGTGGTGCCCGGTTGACCATTGTCTATGTAGGTGAGTACAACATTTGTCGGTGTGGTCCCATTATTACACTTACCTGAAGCATTTACTGTCGCAGTATTGCCTACTACTGAGAGTGAGTTGATGGTTTTGTAGTGGCAAGAAATCTTAGCAACTTGGTCTACCACTTGTAGTTGACCCACAAGCCCGACACCCGGTACGTATCCTGCATTTCCTCCGAAAGTCCATGTTGGTTTGCCTTTTGTGTCCTTAATATTTCCACCACCTGAAACATATCCAATAAGTGGGTCAATTACTTCAACAATGACGCAATCATCGCCGCTCGGTGAGCTGGTGTTACTAGCTGCGTCGGTACCCCGTACACAAACCTCCTTTATACCGGGAGTTGCGAAGGTAACATTGACTGTAACATTTTCATTTGGGCTGTTGAACCCGTCGACTGCATTCATTGGTGTCCATGCTCCCCCTGTGATCCTGTATTCGGCTGAAGTGATGGTTGAGTTACCTGTTGTTGTGTCGTCTACATTGGCTGTTAAAGTCATGGGCTCACCTGCTACCGGTGGCACTGGTGTCGCCAATACAGCGGAAACAATAGGAGCAGTCGTGTCTTTTATCGCATTGCCACTTGAGGTAGCCCAAGTGCCTGTTCTGGAACCTCCAAAATTATCATCCCAAGCTCCACTAATGCTTCCATCCGGAGCGATTGTGCCAGTCATGTGCATTGTAGTTCCAGTAGCTCCGAGCGTGTAATCTGCAGTAATGGTAATAGTGTCTCCTACAACTGTTCCGCTAGTGATCGTCCAAGCATAAGTAAATGGACCACCGGCAGGGTACCCCCCATTGCCAGTCACCGCATCTGAAAGATCTTGAGCGAGAGTCATGTCATGAGAATACACAGTAGGATCACCTGTAAGCTGAAATCCTACAACATAGCTTCCTGTAACATCCCAAATTGTGGCCGCATTAGCGACGCTAGATAATCCGAAGAGTAAAGCCAGACTCATGAAACCTAAAACTAGTTTCTTCATAATTTTATTTAAGTTAGTTAATAAATTTAATTAAATTAGTAATTTTATTATTAATACGACCCACTCTATTCACCGTATATTAACACTATATTAAAATCAAGTGGATAAAGATGTGTATAATTACTTAAACTTGACAAATAATTCTACTTATGATATATTGTATAAATAAGTTCCTTCCATGGATATCGTCCGGCATGCCGGGCGACCCACCGACCCCCCCCACCAGACCATCCTGCCCCCATCGGAGCGCTGCAAGGTTCCTACCTTCAGCGCTCTACCACTTTTAATACTAAAATTTCAAAAACAAAAGCCGCCCGTAAGGCGGCTTTTGGGGTTAGTAATGAATTTATTCGTCTACTAAGGTTGCAAGAACCTGCTCTCGGAGCTCCGGCGTGTCAGCATGGCCGTGATCGTTCACAGCATGATAGACCGCTAGAGGCACCACTTCGGCCTCTGTGCCAGCTATGGTCACTGAGCAATTATTCTCACTAGGAATCTTCCTGCAATCCGCAACTTTTCTTTTGTCCATAGATAGTAATTACTTTAATAATTAGTCGTCTTGATGAGCTTGCTGGTTACCCTGGTCAAGATAGTAATATCCTTTCAGGGCAGGGTCAGTAGCATTAATGAATGTGTAAGTTTTACTAGGAGTTGTGATAGTCATTCTGGCTCCATCGTTTCTGCCCGGTTCTCCCGCATCAGAGAATGTAAAGCTTATAGTAGCGCCCGCAACATTGTTGAACGTGCCTGTACCCGTTCCGATGATCGTATCGAAGTCGGCTTTAGGTTGCTGTGGGTCAATGGTTGGATCATTAATGCAATTAGCAGTGGTGAGTGAAGTCAGGTGAAAGTTATTTTCAGACGCCCTGCCTTTTCCGCCGGTATCTGCTGCCCAGTTAATTTCGAGTCTGTTTGGACCTCTATTTACATCGCAGTGTAATGTGAAGCCATGAGTAACTCTATTGTCTAATTTCTTGCTGCTGTTGGTCTGACCAGCTAAGCTAGTTGGGAAGAAACTTCCTCCACCAGTAAAGTGTCCTGGTGTGTCGTTGTTGGTGAGAGTACATGTCTTATTCTGTCCTAAGGCCACGGTTGTATCTCCATTTGAATCACAATCTCCAGTAAAGCCTTCGAATATATATCCAGCTAGGTTTGTTTCTCCCGCAGTGTAAGTTCCAGGATTAACTGGTACTGCAACACCCGAAGAAACTGAACTTCCTTCGAGGGTTAGGTTGAAGTCGTTGGGTTGAGCTAATCCGTCGTTATCATTTACAACGCTTTTTACAACTGTGATATACGCCTGCTGGTCATCGTTGGTGATCGTACAGGTTGCTTCCTCTCCAATATCAAGAGTTATGCTTGAAACATTTTGATCTCCTCCATCGCAAACCCATGCACTAGGAGTGTATCCAGCTAGTGTAGTTTCGCTTAGAGCCCAAGTATCGGCTTGAAGAGTTGGGCCAGAATCAACGGGACTTGTTCCAGAAAGGTCATTAGATCCAGTTCCATCAGCTGAAAGTGGGAAGTCGGCAACTGTTGCTGATCCACCACTGTTGTTAGTTACAACCTTACGAAGATGAAGTATTGGCGCGATGTCGTCGTTCGTAATTGTACAAGTAGCTTCTTCTCCTAGGCCGAGTGTGATGTTTGAATCGTCTTGATCTCCGTCACCTGTGCAGACCCACGAGCTTGCTGAATATCCAGTAGGACCACTTTCACTTAAAGCAAAAGTGTCTGCAAGAAGTCCTGCGCCAGAATCTACCGGGGTTGAACCAGAGAAATCATTTGCCCCGTCTCCATTGGCTGTTAATGTCCAATCAGTGTCGAGAGCTGTACCACCATTGTCGTTCGTTACAACTTTTCTCAAATGAAGTACTGGTGCAATATCATCATTTGTTAGAGTACAAGTTTTTGATTGGCCTAGGGCAACAGTAGTGTCACCATTTGAATCACAATCACCACTAAATCCCGTGAATGAGTATCCCGTGAGGAGAGTTTCGGCAGCCGTATAAGTACCAGGATTTACTGGGACAGCTACACCCGAAGAAACTGAGTTTCCCTCAAGGGTTAGATTAAAGTCATCAGGATCTGCTGTACCACCATTGTCTTTCGTTACAACTTTTACCACAGTAATGTATGCTTGCTGGTCGTCATTAGTAATTGTACAAGTTGCTGATTCTCCACCATCGAGGGTTACTGTGTCGCTATCATTTTGTACCACCCCTGTTCCCGTACATACCCAAGCACTTGCGCTGTATCCAGAAGGGCCACCTGATTCTGAAAGATCGTATGAACCTGCAGAAACCGTAGCATTTGTGACCGCTGCTTGACCTTCGGTACCTGAAATATTTGTTGGGCCATTTGCTGAAAGAGTCCAGTCAGTATCTACCGCGCTACCACCATTGTTATTAACTGCTGTCTTAAGAAGTGTAAGGTGCGCAGGATTAGTATTTCCGAAATCAAGTGATCCTGAAGGTGTGTTTACGCCGTTCGTAATAGTTACAGAATGACAGCTTGGTCCGCCAGGATATGTTTGTGTCCATCCAGCTTGTAGTACTTCACAAACAGAATAAGTTCCATCCACAAGATTTGCGAAGGAGTAGATTCCTCCTCCCGCAGTTGTGGTAGAAGTTTCTCCTCCGTTTAGTGAACCATTTCCATTTCCATCAAGGAAAATTGTCCATCCATCGATAGGTGTGTCAGCTCCTTCAATAGGATGTACGCCATCACCATCAGCATCATTATATTTAACACCACTAAGTGTACCTTGAGGAGTAACTAAAATAACATTTGCTTGCATTTGGTTATCGCGGCCGCCGCCTTGTGGGAATATTAAATCAGGATCACCATCAACTTCTGCCAAAGCAACATGGTAAGGAGAACCCGGAATAGTTATTGCTGTAGGTTCGGGGCTCCACTCATCAGAGTCAGAAATATGGGCACCGAAGAATAATGCGACACCGCAGCTTTCTACATCATTTTTTGTCGTGCACATGTCTCCACCGTTAGGGTCTACCGTGAAAGAAACCACGATTACAGTGTCACTGTCTGCAGCATATGAACCAGAAAAAACTGGATCAGAAACATCCGTAATGTCTGCCCCTCTCATTTCAAAGTTCCTAATTCCATCCTCGTTACCCCCCGCCATTGGATCAGTCGGTATTGGTTCTAAATCTGGTGTATTATCTTCTTCGCACAAAGCAATGTCCTGGCAAATGTCTTCTTCTGCGATCCAACCCTCTGAATAATCATATGAAGTTAAGAAATCATAAGCGTGTTTACCTCCTTTGGTGGTTGCATACTTGAGTGTAATTGTGTGCGCACTATTTGGAGCTAATCCCTTAAGCCAAACTCTTTGTGGAGTTGCATCATCTTCGTGATAAGTAGCTTTACTAGGTACTAAGTTACCATTTACCCATCTGCAACCAGTATCGCCTGTATCGTAGCCGTCTCCATCGTCATTTCCACATTGATCAAAAGTTCCCACTGCGGAATCGCGGAACCAGCCGGAGGCGAGGACGTTGCCGCTCTCGTCGGAAGCTTCCATTTCGTAGAATGGACGGTATGTGCTATCTAAGTTGTATGTTGCAGTAAATGACCCTGATTCGTTAGCGGTGACTGTTTGCTCATTGTATGCGTAGTTATCAGGATTATCATTTTCATCATTTCCGAAAACTTTTAGAACTACGTTTTCAAGCGAAGCAAAGAAATTACCGAAGATTGTCGCAGTTTCTCCTGGATGATAATCTTCTTTGTCTGTAGACAATTCTGGAGCCTGAGCTGCCTCTGCGCTTGCAGTTTCTGTTGGTGCTGCTTCGTCTACTGCTGCAGTGTCGGTTGTCACAGGAACTGTTAAGTCTGCTGTATCTGTACCAGTGTTTGTGGACGCTCCATCATCAGTTGAAGTTTTATCAGCTTGTAGCTCGGGTTCGGCTACCACAGGCGCAACAACTTCTGGTGCGACTTCACTCACCACAAGTTCTTCCACTGGAAGATTCTCACTCACTGCTTCTTCGAGCTGAACTATCTTGCTGCGAGGATTCGCAGAAGCTGCAAAAAACAAAACAAAAACGACAAGACCCACTGCGAGTCTCGCCCATGCATTTCCGAACAAGTCTTTTTTCATATGCTTTATTTAAATATTAATAATTGGCTAATAATGTTAATAACACAATGATGATCGATTATAATTCATTTAATGAATTCTTCGCAATTAGTTTTGTGGATAACAACTGCAAAAATTTGATTCAAATTTCCCAACTCAGAGTTAAAGGTATAAAAGCATAAAGGACATGCCCATGTCCTTTAGAAAAGCCTATAGAATATTGGGGATTCTATGTCGGGGTTTTGAAAAGAAAAACTTTATATTGAGGACAAAGTAGGGCTTGCATTTTTTTGTATTTTGTAGTATAATATACAATTAGTATTTCTGTAATATTCCCTGGATTTTTTAAGTTTATTGAGCTATCATTAAAGAATAACTAAATGGCTGTTGCAGATAAAAAAATAGACAAAGTACTAGAGGAGCTCAATGAAGGCGCGAGTATTTCTATAATCAACCTCGTTGATCAACTTATAGAAAAGGCTCATGCCATGCGCGCCTCTGATATTCACATCGATCCCCTCGCCAAGGCAGTGCGGATTCGTTTTCGTATTGATGGAGTACTCCAGAATGCTTACACTTTTCCGAAAGAAATAAACAATGAAGTTATCGCGAGAATAAAAATTCTATCCCGTATGCGCACGGACGAACACCAGGCAACCCAAGACGGAAGATTTCGATACACTTTTTCTGAAGAAACTGAGAAGGAGGGCCGTAACAGATTCATAGATTTTCGTGTTTCGATCGTGCCTACGTACCATGGCGAGAATGCTGTGCTTCGGTTGCTCACAGATAAGAACGAAGAGTCTACCCTCGAAGACCTTGGTTTCAGCGATAGCGACAAGAAAAAAATTGAGGAAGCAATGAAGAAGACGAACGGTATGATACTTTCGACCGGTCCAACGGGTTCTGGAAAGACGACCACAATGTATACGCTTATCAAGATGCTTAACTCCCCCGGTGTTTCTATCATCACGATCGAAGACCCCATAGAGTATGCCGTGGAAGACATTGAGCAGATTCAAGTTAACCCTCGATTAGGGCTTACATTCGCCAATGGCCTCCGCTCCATCCTTCGTCAAGATCCCAACATTATCATGGTGGGTGAAATTCGCGACGCAGAAACTGCGTCTATTGCGGTGAACACTGCGCTCACTGGGCACCTTCTCCTATCTACTCTTCATACTAATGATGCTGCTACAACGCTCCCTCGACTCCTCGACATGGGCATCGAAGAATACTTGGTGGCTTCCACTGTTTCGATCGCTATAGGCCAGAGATTGGTAAGAAAGATTTGTGAAAGTTGTAAAGAAAAAATACCAATGACCCACGCAATGAAAGAAGCCTTGGCCCAGACTCCTTATGCCTCGCTCTTGGTAAATAGTGATCACGTTTTTAAAGGTAAAGGTTGTGATGACTGTGCGGGTAGTGGTTATCGGGGTAGAATTTGTATTAATGAAGTTCTCGTGGCGGATAGTGAAATCAAAGAGGCTATATTGCGCCGAGCTTCAGCAAACGAAATTAAAAAGATCGCAATCAAGAATGGAATGACGACCATGTTTGAAGATGGATTTAATAAAGTTAAGGACGGATTTACTACTGTCGAAGAAGTGTTGCGAGTCATACATGAATAATTTGCACGAATAAAATGCCTGATACTAAAAAATTAAAAAAGATGTTTGATTTTAATTTAAGCCGAATGAAACTTCGGTCTAAACTCCGCTCCATAGAAGCGTCCTCGAAGGAGGCCCTAATTGAGAGCACCAAGGCTGTAAAGCTTCCAGTAAAAAAAGTGGAAAAGCCTAAAAGTAAATTCTGGCAAAATTTGAAAAGTGTTTCTTATGCTCGTCTTTCGATCAAAGATCAAACTTTCTTCGTCAAAAGACTTTCTTTTCTTATCAAGGCGGGTGTTCCAATGCGCGAGAGCTTGGTTATGATTCGCGAGCAGACCCGTAAGCGCGGTTATGCGTCCATACTCGACACAGTTATTGCCAACATTTCCAATGGTCAGAATCTTTCCACCAGTTTAGGCAAATTTAAACACGTTTTCGGCGAGTTTACGATAAACATCATTGGTTTCGGTGAAGAAACTGGTGTACTCTCCGAGAACCTGGAATACGTAGCCGATGAACTCAAGAAACGCCAAGCGCTAAGAAAGAAAATAATTGGTGCCTCTGTTTACCCTATAATTGTAACTATCGCGACTGTTGCTATAGTTACTTTCCTGATGGTATTCCTTTTCCCAAAAATTTTGCCTATATTTACGAGTCTTAAGTATGACCTACCTCTTTCAACCCGGATTATGATAGGTCTCAGTAATTTCATCCGTGACTGGGGGTTCATAAGCCTTGCTTCATTTCTAGTTCTACTTACCGCTCTTATAATTCTAGTAAGAAAGATTGATGTCGTAAGATTTTATTTTCATAAGACCCTTCTTTATATTCCAGTTATAGGCAAGATTGTTCGCGACTACAACATGGCGAATTTTACTAGAACGATGGGGCTCTTACTGCGCGGTGGTGTCACCATGGGTGAAGCATTGCCGATTGCGGTGAAGATAACACCCAATATGGTTTATAAGAAAGAATTCAAAACTCTTTCGGGTGTAGTAAATAGAGGGTCAAAAATATCCGCTCACCTAAGTAAGGCGCGATATCTGTTCCCGGATATAGTTACCCAGATTGTTTCGGTCGGCGAGAACAGCGGAAATTTATCTAACTCCCTTATTTATCTTTCAGAAATGTATGAGGCCGAGATCGAAGATTTTACCAAGAACCTTTCTAATATGGTTGAGCCGGTGCTCATGATCGTGATGGGCATAGCGGTCGGTTTCATTGCTATTTCAATCATTACGCCGATTTATGGTATTACTCAGCATTTAAAACCCAGATAAGATGAATCGAGGTTTTACATTAATAGAAATAATCATATCCTTAGGGATTCTCGGACTTATTGCTTCTCTTGGCTTACTTATAAGTATTGATTTTTTGAGAGGTCGTTCTGCTCATTCAGAGCAAGAGACGGTAGTGAGTTTGCTAGAGCGTGCGCGTAGTGAATCTTTAAATAATATTAACCAAGTCCGCCACGGAGTTCACTTCGTTGCCTCCCCTCTTCGTTATATGGAGTTTGAATGTAATCCTGGCGTGATTTGTACTGATTACAGCGATGCCGATACATCGAGGGATGTCGTTGTTGAATCTTCGTATAGTGCCTCTATAACGAATCCTACTTTACCTTTTGATGTCGTGTTTGATCAATTGAATGGTGATTGCGTTACATGCAGTAGCCCACAGAGTATCACCATAAACGATGGAGTCAGGGACTATTTTGTTACGGTAAACAGTGAAGGACAAATTGATTGGCAATAAAATGAAATATTTTTCTAAAAAAATAAATAATCAAGATGGCGTGGTAACTCTCGAAATACTTTTAGCCATGTTAATTATCATTCTTAGTATTTCATCTGTTATCTTATTGGTTTCTGGTGGTCAAGATACCACAGTTGGTTCTACCACTAACCAGGAAGCTTTATATAAGGCGCAGTTAGCGATCGAGTCTGCGCGCGCCACCGCTAGAGCAGATTTTTATGATCCAAGTTTAGACATAGGAACAACAACTAGTACTGAAAATAGCGGTATTGTTTATACAAAAAGTTTGACTGTTGCGCCAGATCTTTCTAGTCCTGATTTTAGCAAAATAATTACCAGCCAAGTTTCTTGGGGTTCTGGGCTAAAGGTCATGCTCTCTACAATTGTAGCTGACTGGCAAGGGGCTATTGGCGGAGATACGTGTAATCCAATTTTGAGTGGTGACTGGCAACACCCGCAATTATTGGGATATGTAGATTTTTCTAGTAGCGAAGGAGCAACTGATGTAGATATTTCAGCGAAAAAAGCTTATGTAACGAGCAATCCTGCATCTGCAGGAGAAGAAGATTTTTATATCTTTGACGTGAAAGATCCTACATTAACGCCGTTGCCTAACTTTGGATCTTCTAGTAAATTAAACACCGGAGTAGGATTAGCAGCAATCCATGTTGCAGGCAAGTATGCTTTTGTAGCGAATATGAGTGCGACTAGTCAATTGCAAGTAATAGATGTCTCTACACCGTCTGCGCCAGTAGTTGTGGCAAACTTAGACGTAACAGCGGCCGGAGATTCTGCAGTGGGAAACAGTATTTTTTATTCTAATCAAAAAATTTATTTAGGCTTAACAAAATCTTCTGGCCCAGAATTTTATGTAATAGACGTTTCCAATCCATTAAGCCCTTCAGTAAAAGGAAACTTTGAGACTGATACCAAAATAAACGCAATAACTGTTAAAAATAATCTCGCATACATTGCCACCCCTTGGCCGGATCCATCTCCCCTGCCGCGTCCCACTACACAAGAAAATTTGTCGATACTAGATGTTTCTCATCCTAGTACTGGAATTCCACGTGTCAATACTTTTACAGCTGCTGATCCATCTACAATGTCAGGTCAAAGTGTTTATATTTCTAAAGATGGCAACACACTTTATTTAGGACGAGGTGGTTTAAACCCTGCTCATAACCCTGGATTTTTCTCGCTTAACGTAACTAATCCAAGTCTTTACCCATTACCCATACTAAAATCTAAATATATTCCTACTTCAAATAATGTTACTGTCAATGCAATTGCAGTTAGAAGCAACTTTGCTTTTTTATGGACTAGCGATACCACTCAAGAATTTCAAGTTTGGGATTTGAACAATTTGGGCAGCTCCACGCCTTACGCTTCTTTAAACACAGCGGCCTCCCCCACTGGAGGACTTAATTGCGATGGCAATCTTTTGTATACCGCACAAAGAAGTAATAGAGCTTTGCAAATTATAGGACCAGGTAATATTACTCCTGTTGTTGCCCTTGCTGTCCATGATGGAACTCATAGTAATATAACTACTACGAACGTAGGAGGTACTGTCCATGCAGGCGCTACAGTTACTGGTTCCGCCGGAACTCCTACAGGAAAAATAGATTTTACCTTTTATAGCAACAATAGTTGTACTGGAAGTGGTACGGCTGATACCGGTAACCCATTTACCCTAGATGGATCCGGAGTACTCGATCCTTCTTCAAACCAAGGACCGCTTTCTGCTGGCTCCTATTCTTTCAAAGCGCACTATGAAGGTGATGCCAACTATGATCCAGCCAATAGTGCTTGCCAATCACTCACCGTGACAACATTTACTCCGACAGTAACTACCACAATTTATAATAATACTACTGGTTTATCCGTAACTTCTGTGCCTAAAGGTACTTTTGTTTACGATAAAGCTACGGTAAGCGGTTCCGCCGGAACCCCTACGGGCACGGTTGATTTTACTTTGTATAAAAACAAGACTGACTGTACCGGAACAACACAAGTTTATAATAATGTATCTCTTACCGGTGGAGTTGCCCAATCGCCGGCTTATCAAACTGATACTGGTCCCAGCGCAAAGTCAATTTCATATAAAGTACATTACAATGGTGATGCCACTTACAATGCTGCCGATGGAGTTTGTGAACCGTTGATTGTAAATTAATGACTAGAAAATATAAAAAAAATACTGGTCTTACTCTTATAGAAATAATTATTTATATTGCACTTTTCTCTATCGTCATTGGTGGTGGAATGATAGCAACATATCAGATTGTAGAGAGTACGGAGGCGGGCACTAATCATGTCATCTTGCAAGAAGAAGCTAACTTTCTATTGCGGAAAGTTAATTGGGCTCTCACTGGAGCAACCGCTGTAACTGTTTCGGGCGGAAGACTTGAAACTACAAAGAATATAGGTGGCACAAGTACAACTTTTAGTTTTAACTTATGTAGTGGTAATTTAACAATAAAAAAAGGTGCTGGTAAAACTTGCTCTAGTTCGCCAATTATTCTCAATTCCAGCAGCATAGAAGTTACAGCGACATCACTATTTACTAAAATCACTGGTGGCGGAAAGCCAGATGCAATTAAAACTAGTTTTATTTTGACCACAGAGCAGAACGGCAGAAACATAAGCCAAGATTTTTCAACGACTAAATACTTAAGAAAATAAAAATATGAGTATTATCGCTACACAAAAAAATAAGAAGAACGGATTTGTAGCTTTAATATCTGCTGTTATCATTTCTGTTTTACTTCTAATTATTACAGTTGGAGTTAGTATGACTGGAATTATGGGCAGATTTAATGTACTTGACGCTGAATCAAAAGAACGAAGTATTAGTTTGGCCGAAGCTTGCGCGGATACCGCTATTCTAAATTTTTCCCAAGCATTTAGCCCACCTTCTACCGTTACAGCAGGATCGGACACCTGCTCAATTTTTCCTGTGGTTAGTGATACGCCGATCCCTGGTCAAACTACAATAAAAACACAAGCAATAATAAATAACGCTTATACTAATCTGACTGTCGTAGTTGATAGCGATGAATATAATATTATCTCCTGGGAAGAAAAGGAAACATTTTAACGTTATCAACACTTGACACTTTACAAATTATGTATTATGTGGTAGGATAGTTAGATTAAAATAAAGTCGAAAATTATAAATCCCGACGTAAAGTCGGGACCCCGATCCTAAAGCGTCGGGGTTATCAATAAAAATTATGAATAAAAATAAGAATAAAGGTTTTACGCTTATAGAAATATTGGTCGTTATAGGTATTATTGCAATTTTGGCTACTATCGTGCTTATCGCCATAAACCCAGCTAGACAATTCAAGCAGGCACGAGATACCCAAAGAACAAGTAACGCGAATGCTATTTTGAATGCTATAGGTCAATATACAGCAGATCACAAGGGAGACCTGTCCGCCTTAGATATAATCACAGGAGATTCCACTGATGCGGGTGACTATGATGACATTTCTGCCACAGATACGCCTGATTTTTGCGATGAGCTAGTTCCAAAATATATACCTGCTCTTCCTGTAGATCCTGGAACAGGGAATTCAGCCATAGACGATTGTTCAGGTTCATGGGATACAGGCTATTCTGTGATTCAAGATAGCACTACTGACAGAATCACCGTTTATGCCTCAGATACAGAAATAGAAGTTGACCCAGACCTTGATGGTGACGACACGGTTGATTTCAATGAAACTGTAAAAGTTACCCGCTAAATTTATTTAGCTCAACAAAAAAACTCCGCGAACTGCGGAGTTTTTTTGTTGCCTCCTCCTTCTCTACCCTTTCTATTCCCCACCCCCTAGGCGTTGCCTGGTGGGTGAAGACCTGTTATACTTTAGGCATGAGCTTACGGAAACAATCTTTCGCGCCAGGAGAATATTATCATCTATACAATCGTGGTACTGAAAAAAGAATTATTTTTCGAGACAACAAAGACTATGAACGATTTCTGTTTTTGATGTATATTTGCAACACAACACGAAATGTGAAGTTGTCAGAGATAGGTGAAAACTTTGACAGAGAAGAAACCATTGTTGATATTGGAGCATATTGTTTAATGCCGAACCATTTTCATATTCTTGTGTATGAAAAAAAGGAAGGTGGTATTTCAAAATATATGCTCAAGCTCATGACGGGATATTCAATGTATTTTAATAAAAAATATGAACGCACTGGAAAATTATATGAAGGAGTTTTTAAATCAATCCACGCCGGCAAAGATACATATTTGAAATATCTTTATTCGTATATACATTTAAATCCGGCAAAATTAATAGATAAGAATTGGAAAGAAAAAAGTCGCCAGAAAAGCAGCGGTGAACTTTTAGAATACGTTTTTAATTATCAGCATTCAAGTATCACGGAATATAAAATTAATAAATTTAGAATTTTAAACCCAGCACAATTCCCGGATTATTTCAAAAGACTAGTTGACCACAAGAAGGAACTTTTTGGCTGGCTAGATCTTACCCACTAGGCAACGCCTAGTGGGTGGTGTTATTCAAAATACTCCGGAGTATTAAGGGACATCCAGTCTAGGAGTTGGCGCATTACGTAAGCCGCGTTTACGCTGTTTGCTGTGGGGCCTGCTTCCATCATTACCGCGAAGGCATACTTGGGATTTTCGTAAGGGAAAAATCCTATTACCCAAGAATTCACTTTATTCTTTGCAACTCCGAGCTGGGCAGTACCTGTTTTAGCGGCCATATCCACATATGGGACATTGAGAGCAACTGCAGTGCCGTAGGTTACAGCTTGCCGCATGCCATTATGCACTACATCATAATATTCTTTATTCAAATCTACTAAAGTAACTCCCCTCTCTTTTTCTGTGTCACCCAAGACCAAGTGTGGAGTTATTAATTTCCCATAGTTCCCTATAGCGGCCGCTGCGCGAACCATTTCCATTAATGTTACTTGGAAGCCGTACTGCCCAATAGAAGTATGATACGTATCACCCACTCGCCATGGATCTCCATCGAAATTCTTAATTTTCCATTCCGGACTTGGTATGTTGCCTAAGGCCTCGTCGGGTAAATCCACTCCCGTCTTCTCTCCAATACCGAAAAGTCTGGCATATTTCTCGAGGTTGAGAATACCCATCCCTTTCTGGTCTTGATATCCCCCGCCCACTTCATAGAAATAAATGTCAGAGGACACAGCCAGAGCCCCGGCCATATCTGTCCAACCATTTACTCGCCAGTCCTTGAAAACACTTTTCTGGTCTGGGAAATAAGGATTGGGAATTGATATGGAGCCAGTGGATAGAATTTTTTTATATGGATCTATAACATTCTCTGCGAGTGCTCCGAGGGCAAAGAGCGGTTTGACTATGGATCCTGGCGTATAGAGGCCTGAAATAGTGCGGTCAAGAAATAACTTCCTTTTATCTTTCATGTAGCCACTGATGATATCTCTATCTTTACCCAAGGATAAAATTTCAGAATTGTACTCTGGGAAGCTGGTGTTGGCGATAATTTCTCCGTTTTCCAAATTGAGTATTGTGCCGGCTCCTCCTGAGAAAGAGTTATTTTCACCGACATCTTTGATTATACTGAATAGCTCTTTCTGTATTCGGCTATCTATCGTAGTGATTAATTGTGACCCATGGACAGGAGTATTAACAATGTTTTCTGAATAAACTTTCCCTAAAGCATCTGTTTCTACAATTTTAGATCCATTTTCGCCATTGAGTAGCACATTATATTGCTTTTCGAGTCCATCTTTTCCGCTGAATTCACTTTGCCAATAAAAGCCTGCCTTATCTTTGGCAGGATAACTGACGTAACCGAGTAGATGGGAGAAACCAGGAGAGATATATGTTCGGATGGGAACTGTTGTTGTCTCATCATCTTTCTTGTTCCAGGCTAGCTCAATATTGTTGCGATCATATATTATTCCTCGGTCAGCGAAAATTATACTTCTCTCTAGCGTGTTGTTCTCGCTCCGCTCAAAATAAGCTTCCCCTTTATAAATTTGTAGATGCAGCAAGCGAGAGCCGAATATACCACTAAAAAATAAAAACAACACCCCCAGCAGGATTATTGTTTTCTTGGGTATCGGTTTCTCAATGCGACCTTCAAATTGCTGACGGTCAAAATTCTGCAAGTTTTCTGAATCTAGAAAAATTTCATCAGGGTCAACTAAATAAGATTTTTTCTTTTTCTTGGTTATCCTAGTGATCACAGTTTTATCTCTGGGGATAGAATTTTACTTTCTTTTTGGCACTTTCTACCCCTAAGAGCACTATAATAGATATTGCGAAAGAAATAAAGACCATACTCGAGAATTTCGCGCCCGGTAGGCCAAATAGCAAGTCAGAAAGCAAGAAGAGAACTATTGCTTCCCAGAATATATTGAAATATATCATCCCACCCAGCGCCAAAATCAGAGATAGCCAAAACGGCATGAAAAGTATGGAAAATAATAAAACTACAGCCGCTAGGATTCTAATAGCCATCATAGGAAAAATATTCGCCCAATATAACGCAAAATTAAAAATACTAATATGAAAAAGACAATATAAAACATCAATCGGTTGTGCAATATAAAAGCTGCAACAACAAAGAATAAGAGTTCGGTGTATTTAAGCAATTTAACAACTTTAGACCATATTCCCGCCTCGGGTAGTTCACTTACTTCTTTCTCCAGTTTTTCTTTCTTCGCTTCGGAGTAAATACCAGCATTGAGGCGGAATTGTTCCAACTTATCCACAATGAAAACTATTGGCTTAGCTATAAATTCGGGTGTATTGTCTCCTATTACCTTACGCAGATCTTTGTAGTTTTCTGCATGGATCGTAGAGATAGGCATCATAAGCAAAAACAGGGCGGAAATGATGAGAATATTTTTCCTAAACATAGAATTAGTATACCAGCTTTTCTGCCAAGCCGGTATAGTTTAAGGGAGTGATCTTTTTCAACTCCTCTTTTACTTTCGCGGGAATGTTGAGCGTGTCGATGAAAGTATATATGTCTTCCAAAGAAAGCTTCTTTCCCCTGCTTAACTCCCTCAAGGCTTCATAAGGCATGGGATAATTTTCTCGGCGGAGAATTGTCTGAATAGCTTCGGTAATTACCTCCGGATGGCTAAGTAGGTCTTCTTTAATTTTTACTTCGTTTACTGAAATCTTTTCTAATCCACCCAAAAGCATTTCATAAGCTAGGTATGAATGACCAAGAGCAGTACCAAATGTACGTTCCACTGTGGAGTCTGACAAATCACGCTGAAGTCGAGATATGGGAAGTTTGCGTGCGAAAAATTCAAACAATGCATTTGCAATACCCAGATTACCTTCACTATTTTCAAAGTTAATAGGGTTTATTTTGTGCGGCATTGTTGACGAACCCACTTCGCCCGCTTTTGGTTTCTGGATTAGCCATCCGTCGGAGATATATCGCCACATATCTTGATTTAGGCCTAGTAGTATTGTGTTAATCCTCCGAATTGTGTCAAAAAGTTCTATATAACTGTCATGACTCTCTATTTGCGTAGTTATCAGATTCGCTTGTAGCTTTTGTGCACGTTTTTCGTTAAAACTTCCAATAAAATTTTCACTGAACTCTGCCCAATTAACATCCGGATATGCAGCCATGTGTGCATTGTAGTTGCCCGTTGCTCCATTTAGTTTAGCTTCAATTTTCGCCAGAGAAAGTTTTGCTACTTGCTTCTCTATCCTAGCCACAAAAACCTTCATCTCTTTGCCGAAAGTTGTGGGCGATGCGCTCTGGCCATGGGTTCGGGCAAGCATCGGAAGATTTTTATATTTAATTGCAAAGTTGTTTAAATCTGAAATAATTTTTTCTATTGCAGGCTTTATCGTCTGTTCTAAAGAATCAGACAACATCAGAGCGTAAGCTATGTTGTTCGTGTCCTCAGAGGTGAGTGCAAAGTGAACCCACTCCACGGCATCCTTAAGGCTAGTTTCTGACAACTTTTCTTTTAGGAAGTATTCGACGGCTTTGACATCATGGTTGGTAGTGGCTTCAAATTCTTTTATTTTGAGATAATCACTTTCGGCAAAATTCTCATAAAGTTTTCGGATTAATTTTGCCTCCTCGGCAGTAAATTTACGAAGGGCTAACTCTCCCGAGGCCGAAAGAGCAATTAAATATTCCCCTTCCATTAATACCCTGTATTTCATTAAGGCTTGTTCAGAGAAATATGGCTCTAGCGCGCGAGTCTTGTCGAAATATCTTCCGTCGAGTGGGTTTATAGCAGATCCTCTCATAAGCTGGCCAAATTCTTAGTAATTCTTTCCAGGGTGGTTTGCGAGAAGTCATGATTAAATGGTTTGCCAGTTATGGTCTCGTAAATTTCAATATACCTTCGCGAAAGTTCCGCTACGAGCTCTGGGGGTGCTTTAGGAAGAATCTCGTCTTTATAAGGGTCACAATGATCTTTAAACCACAATCTCAAGAATTCTTTATCGAAATATTCTGGTTCTTCGCCTTTTGCAAATCGTTCTTGATAACTTTCTAGTTTCCAATAACGCGATGAGTCCGGAGTATGTATCTCATCAATGAGCATTAGTTTTCCATTTTCATCAATTCCGAATTCATATTTAGTATCCACTAATATAAGCCCGTGCTTCGCTGCAATTTCTTGCCCTCTTTCAAAAAGTCTAAGTGCTGCACTGGATGCTTCACGCCATAATTCTTCTGACATTAAACCTTCCGATATTATTTCCTTGGACGTTAACGGTTTGTCATGCTCATCTGATTTTGTAGTTGGAGTAATCACAACTTTTTCCAACTTTTGATTTTTCTTCATTCCTTCGGGTAGGGCAAAATCTCCAAAGTCTCTCTGGCCTTCTTTATAATGTGTCCAGAGTGAGGTAGCAGTAGAGCCCGTTAAATATGCTCGCATGACCATTTCTACTAGAATAACTTTACACTTCTTTACAATTACCACATTTGGGTCCGGCGAGCTTAAAATATGATTTTGAATTATATCTTTTGTCTCATTAAACCAGAATAAACTAATTTGGTTCAAAACTTCACCCTTCCATGGTATTTCGGCAATTTTCCTATCGAAAGAGGTATGTCTGTCAGTAGAAATAAGAGTAATGTGATCCGGTGCTATATAAATATCTCTCACTTTCCCAACTTTTTTCTCACCTAGATGTGTAAAATTTGTCTCAATTAGCACGTCATCAATATGTTCCTTTATTTTTTCTATATCCATAAAGTTATTTATATATAATAATTTTACCAGGGGTTAATTTTGAATTTATTAAAACCTGCGGTGCGGGTTCTTTGGTGATTTTACCTACAACTTTGGCTTTAATCGAAAAGTCTTCTGCTCTTTTCACGCAATAATCCGCATCCTTTTCATCTACTATTAATAACATGCCCTGCCCTCCGTTCCAAGCTTCATAAAATTCTTCGTCGCTAATATTCCGCCAAAAGGCGCATTCCCGCATGATCTTGGGTGGTTCCCATAAGTCGGGTAGTTCTGCGGATAGACCTTTGGGGAAAAGTATATCTTTAGCCAATTTTTCTTTGAGCGCGCCGCCAGAGAGGTGGACCACAGAATGTAGAATAACTTCCTGTTTGAAATTTTTATCGAACCACCCGTGAAGAGTATTAACATATGTGTCATAGAGCACAGAAGGAGTCGCAGCTTGTTTTATGCTCTCTTCGGCCTCCGGATTATTCCACCACTCGGAGCCGAACTTTTCTCTTAGCGCTTTACGGACGGAGCTTATGCCATTGCAGCGGAAGCCGTCTTCTTTTAATCCTATAATCACCTGTCCTGGCGCCAGATTTTCTCCAGTTATCATTTTATCTGGGTGATATGCTCCTATCATTGTGCCAGACCAGTTTAATTTTGTTTTAGAATCTTTTATTTCTGAACCCATAGCGTCTCCCATCTGGGCAGTTTCTCCTTTAAGTAATACTACCTTACCTTTTTTAGCCACTTCCCCTAGACCCTGCATTAAACTTTTATACGTATTGCTAACCTCATCTCCTTCATTGCCCACAGAAGAAGTATCGAGCACATTTACGAAAACCAAAGGTACTCCTCCATAGCGAGTTATGTCACTTCCGGTCGCGGCAATAATATCGTAAGCCGCCATGTTATGAGTCTTGGCGGCATCGATGAGAATGCCCTTAGTACCGAGTCCGTCAGTTGCTGCCTCGATGAAATAACCGTTTGGGAGATTTTTAAAACTAAAAGGTCGAGGACCTCGAAACTGGCCGCCGGAGAGATCATGCACAGCAATGAAAGGAGAATTATTATAACTATCTATGCAAACTCGACTGGCAAACTTACTAAAAGAAGCTTCTTCTTCTACATTTACCCCGTCTAGAGCGTATGCCTTACCGTTCTCTCTATTTTGCTTAAAATAGGCATTGGTCGTCATGACTGTATCATACCATTTTTAACTACTAGCTTTCCATATAGTCCATTCTAAACATTTTAAAAATTTTTTCTAAGTTTCCGAGAATAGTTCTCTCTCCTTCTTTAAAACAAACGATAAAATGGAAAAATATATTGGGCAGATACCCCTTCTCTATATCTACTAGCCTTGCTTCTATGGTAAAAGCGCAAGTCGGAGGTATAACAAAGTTTTCAAACCCGTTAATGTAGATGCGGTTTTTGGTAATTGTATTTTTAACATCATCAAAGTTGTCACCCAAGTTGGAAGTATTCCCGAGTGAGCCTGGTATTATGTGGCCCAAATTAGTTCCGAGAGTTGGGTCGTTGGTTGTAGTCATCCACTTTATAGCTTTGGAACGGTTTATGAGTAATGCTTCCGCGGCTGCATATAAATCTGAAAATTTCATGCCCACAACAGCCGCCTCTGCGATAAGAAGAATTACATCATGGCATTCCTTGATATGCTTTTTAACTTCTTCGTCAATCCCCGTATAAAAAGTAAACCCGATGTCACCCATCATTCCGGTTTTATGATCAAGTGGAGAAATGTAAACCATGCCCACTGTTTCCTTTCTGAGTTTGGATATAGTATTGGGCCACCAGATTTTATCCCGCAATGTATTATATTGCAGGCGTTCAAAGGGATCCTGGTCTAAGAGAATACTAATGCCGTCTGGCGGTGGATCGTACCAGCCTTTAGGATACAATTCAGAATGATCTTCAATTTCCTGGAGAATTTTGTTTTTTATTTCAAGTTCAAAAAGGCCTTCAATGTTGGTCAGGCATTTAATAATAATCTGAGACGCTTTTTCTCTTGTTTTAATGATTGCCTGAATTGAATCAGCCATAGTTATTTCTTTTTTATTTTTCTAGATACTTTTTGTAGCCCACCTCAGAGAGCTTTTCACCTTTTTGCTCTTGCTCGTCGCTCATTTTCTTTTTATAAGCGACTAATTTTTCTTGTAGAACTTTATCAGAAGTTGCGAGAATTTGAATAGCCAAGAGTCCAGCGTTTTTGCCTGCGTTTATACCTACCGTGGCCACTGGAATGCCCGGCGGCATTTGAACAGTGGAGAATAGTGAATCTAGACCATCTAAACTCTTTGCCTTAACCGGAAGTCCAATCACTGGGAGTGTCGTATGGGCTGCAATTACACCAGCCAAGTGCGCTGCGCCACCAGCGCCCGCAATGAGGACTTTTATTCCTCGTTCAATTGCCGTTGAAGAATATTTTTGGGCACGCTCTGGAGAACGATGAGCAGAACCCACAGTCATATCGTAAGATACACCAAATTCTTCCAGCACTTTAGCTGCTTCAGCAAAGACTTCCAAATCAGAATCAGAGCCCATTATTATACCTACGTGTATACCCTTTTTCATAACATGATTTTAACATTTAATGCTTAAAATGTCGAAAGCCGGTGGTGACCATAGCCATGCCGAGCTGGTCAGCCATGTCTATCGAGGCTTGGTCATTTTTTGATCCGCCCGGATGAATTACCGCTGTCACTCCAGCTTGCCCCGCGAGCTCCACGCAATCCGGAAACGGGAAAAATGCTTCGGAGGACATCACTGCCCCTTTGAGCGAAAAGCCAAACTTAGTTGCTTTATCTATAGCTTGCTTGAGCGCGTCGATCCGGGAAGTTTGGCCACACCCTATAGAAATAAGTGTACCGTCTTTCACGAGCGCTATTGCGTTTGATTTGAGATGTTTAGTGGCAACGGATGCTATGAGTAAATCTTTCTTCTCACTTTCAGTCGGGGCTCTTTTGGTCACTACTTTCAAATCTTTTTCACTTTCAATTTGTATGTCTCGGTCTTGAACCAAAAGGCCAGTGAAATTTGTACGCACTTGTTTTTTGGGCAGGGTTGGATTATTCCATTTTAGGATTCTGCAATCTTTTTTCTCTTTTAAAATTTCCAGTGCCTCGGTAGAAAAACTCGGAGCAATAATTACTTCTATAAAAAGTTTCTGCTCTTTGATTAATTTTGCAATTTTCTCATCCACTTCCCTGTTGGCAGCGAGAATTCCACCGAAAGCTGAAACCGGGTCGGCGTTATATGCAGCCTGATACGCCTCAAAAAGTTGCCCCTCTTCTCGGACAGCTAGTCCGCAGGCATTCATGTGCTTGATTATGGCAAAAGCAGGCTTGTCAAAATCGTTCACGACCGATATAGCCGCTTCGGTGTCGATCAGATTATTGTAAGAAAGTTCTTTACCATGAAGCTGAATGAAGCTTTCTTCCAAATTTCCTACAAAGAAGGCTTTCTGATGCGGATTCTCGCCATAACGGAGTTCTGTGCCTTGGAAATATCCACGAATTGCAGCGTCATATTTGCTAGTGACTTCGAAGGCATGCCCAGCAAGCTTTTTGCGTTCTTCAAGCACAGTTTCGTTTTCTCGCCTTAAAATCTCTAAGAGCATTCCATATTGATTTTTAGAAGGTACAACTACGACATCATTAAAATTTTTCGCAGCTGCACGAATAAGCGCTACTCCGCCTATGTCTATCTTCTCTATTATTTCTTCATCTGTTCCGCCTTTTACCAGAGTTTCTTCAAATGGATACAGGTCACTTATAAGCAAATCAATGTCTTCTATGTTGTGTTCCGCTTTTTCTTTCATATCTCCTTCATTATCTCGTCGGTTTAAAATGCCTCCATGAATTTTCGGATGCAGAGTTTTTACTCTTCCCCCAAAAATCGAAGGAGAGTTTGTAATAGTTTCTACTTCGGTCACGGGCACACCCAGTTTCTTAATAAATTCTGCAGTCCCGCCAGTTGAAATTATTTTTACACCATACTCGTGGAGTAGAGTTATAATTTCATCCAGTCCATCTTTGTGAAAAACGGAAATAAGAGCAGATTTAATTTTCCTTTTTCCTTCCATTGTTTGATTATCTTAGCATTATAAGAACCTTTTTACCTATATCTCTCCTGTATTGCATGCCTTCGAAATGAATTCTACCAATTGCTTCATAAGCTATGCTCAGAGCTTCTTCTAGAGTGTGTCCTGTCGCGCTTACTCCCAACACGCGTCCTCCGTTTGTAACCAGCTGGCCTTCTTCCATTCTCGTTCCCGCATGGAATATGACTACATGATTATGTTTGTCTGCTTCTTTCACCCCGGTAATGACTTTACCCTTCTCGTGCTCACCGGGATATCCTCCGGAAGCTAATACTACGGTGCAAGCAAATCTGTCTTTCCATTTTACCTCTAACTTCTCCAGCGTACCGTCAATACAAGCATCAATAATATCGAGGAGGTCGGTCTCAAGGATACGCATATAGGTCTGTGTTTCCGGGTCACCTAGGCGTGCATTAAACTCAAGGATCTTGGGTACATGACCATGCTCTGTTAACATTAATCCGGGGAAAAGTACGCCGGAGAATGGGTTGCCCTCGCTACTCATGGCCGAGAATGTGGGAGCAACTACTTCATTCTCAATTTTACGAAGCAGACTTCCAGGTAAGGAGGAAACGGGAGCCACCGATCCCATACCCCCAGTGTTGGGACCGGTATCATTTTCTCCGATTCTTTTGTGATCTTGGGCCGGAGGAAACATGGCATAATTTTTACCATCCGAGAATGCATGAATAGAAACTTCGGGCCCTTTCAGATACTCTTCTATAACTATTTCTTCTCCAGCAGGACCGAAAACCTTTTTAACCATAAAGCTCTCCAGTGTAGCTAGTGCTTCTTCTTTCGTTTGGGCAATAACTACGCCCTTCCCCAAAGCAAGTCCACTCGCCTTTATAACTATAGGCAGAGCTCGCGCCTCGATATATTCTTTGGCCTTATTGAAATCAGTGAATGTTTCAAAGGTTGCTGTGGGCAGGTGGTGTTGTTTCATAAATTCTTTAGCATACGCCTTTGACCATTCGAGCTTTGCTGCCGCTTTGCTCGGACCCCAAATCCGCAAACCTTCTTTTTGAAACAAATCTACAATCCCGAGTGCAAGTGGGTCATCAGAGAGCGCGAGAGTCAAATCAATCTTTTCAGTTTTTGCAAAATTTAAAAGAGCAGGTAGATCTGTTTCTTTAAGATCTAGGTTTTCACCGAGCTCTGCTGTGCCTGCATTTCCCCGCGCGAAGAATAATTTGCCACAGCGTTCTGACTGAGCAATTTTCCACCCCACTGCATGTTCCCTGCCTCCCCCCGCACCAATTATAAGAATTTTTTCGTGTTTTTTGTTTTCCATATCTAAGGTGTTAATTTTGCTAAAACTTCCACATAAAGTTTGTTTTCCTTCTTCTTCAGTCTTGAATAGAGAGATTCTACATTGTCATGAGGTAGAACTTTCTCAAAAGTTCTACCTAGAACTGGCCCGAAATCAAAGTCTGAAGTTAGAAAATGAATAGATGATCCGGCATAAGTAACTTTGTTGTCTAAGAAATTTTGTATTGCCTTATCTGCAAGTTTACCCTTATTCCAAATAGCAGAAGTTCCGTCAGGATTTTTTACTGTCTGCTCAGCTTTATCCGGGATTAATCCTGGATGTAAATTTAAAATTTTATTAGAATACGCCAGAATTATTGCCTCGTCTATAATTTGTTTCCAGCCAGCAAGGCAAATGTAATCAGGTTGTAATTTTTGTAAAAGTGGCAGGAGGGCATCTTTCGTGGGACAAATTTCTATTTTCAAATTATGTTTCTTGGCCCGTTCAAGCCCGAGTGCCGCAGTGGTATCAGAAATTACGGCGCAAATTTCGGCGCTAATTTTCCCCTTTTCAATTCCGTCAATTATGGCCTGGAGGTTGGTCCCAGTGCCTATATCAGAGACAAGAACAACTAATTTTTTATTCTTTGGGGACGTCATAGTTTATTTCTTTGGTTCGCTCTTTAATGTCTATGGGGTAAATGCCAGTGAAGAAGGAAGTAGAAAGCTGGCTTTTTGGTAAACCAATAGATTCAATCAGTCCCTCTAGGGATAAATAATGCAAAGTTGTAGCCCCTATAAATTTACGAACTTGCTCAATGGTCTTACTGCTTGCAATAAGGTCCTTTTGTTTTGGAGTATCTATTCCATAGAAATCTGGGAAGCGAACTGGCGGTGAAGAAACAAGGAAATGTACCTCCTTAGCTCCCGCCTTAAAAAGTGTTTCCACCAATCTTTTGCTCGTAGTCCCCCTGACGATAGAATCATCAATTACTGCAATTCTTTTCCCCTTCAACACTCGTCCTAGCGGAATAAGTTTCAAGGCTACACTATTTCTGCGCGACTTTTGGTCTGGCTCAATAAAGGTTCGATGTACGTAACGATTCTTAACCAGTGCCATTTCTATAGGTATGCCAGAAATTTCTGAGTATCCGAGGGCCACTGGAGTGGCAGTGTCGGGTACAGGGACAACAGCATCTACTTCGAGTTTACACTCGCGAGCAAGGACTTTACCAAAGTTTTTTCTAACTTCATAAATTAATTTTCCATTTAGAACACTATCTGGTCGAGAAAAGTAAACATATTCAAATATGTCATGTTTTGGCGTGGGCTTTGACAGTTTTACACTCTGGAGTCCTTTCTTGTTTACCACAAGCATCTCACCAGGAGTTACCTCGCGAACGAAAGTTGCCCCAATGGTTGCCAGCGCACAAGTCTCTGACGCAATTACGTACCCCTTGTCAATTTTTCCTAAAGATAGTGGTCGCATACCATAGGAGTCTCGTACTGCTACCAGGTTGTCTTTGTCCATCATTACTAAACAAAATGCGCCAGTGATGAGTGGAAAGGTTTTTTTAACAGCGTTTGGCAGTTTATCACCCTGACTTAAATAAAAGTCTATCGCGTCCGCTATAAGTTCTGAGTCCGATCTGTCTTTCTTTAGAACTTTTTTCGAAGCTAAAAATTTCTCAAGTGTTTTCGTGCTAGGCAGGTTTCCGTTGTGGGCTAGAGCGAAGGAATGGTCAGCATTAAAAATAGGATGAGCGTGATCTAGTGCTCCTCCACCTGAAGTGGAATATCTATTGTGACCGATGGCAAGGTAGCCTTTCAATTTTTCAATATCCTCTTCTTTGTATACTTGGGCAACGAGACCGGCACCTTTGTGAGAATGAATTTTCTTTCCGTCGGAAGTTGCGATACCGGAGGCTTCTTGGCCGCGATGCTGGAGTGCAAATAGGGCGAAAAAGGCCAGACGAGAAATAGGCAACCCTTTACCGTATATTCCTACGATTCCACATTTCTCTCTAAGTTCGTTCATAAACTTACTTTCCGCCAAGGGCGGATCCGCCTCGGGCGGAAAAATAATTAATTGCGTTCTTAAAAATCTGTAAACCGGGCCCCTCCTTAGGAGCTTTTTTGTTCATTTGCCACATTGGGTTTTGGATAGAAAACATTGCTCGTTCTGGATGTGGCATTAAACCAAGAACCCTACCATTATAAGCTAAAACCCCGGCTATGTCATGGTCGGAGCCGTTAGGGTTTTTTTCTAAGTTCTGGAATTTACAAATCTCTCCTTTGTTGTAAATAAAAGCGATTTGCCCCTTTTTCTTCATAATCGCGTACTCATTTTGGGGAATTACATAATGCCCTTCACCGTGGGCAATCGGAACTGATAACTTTTTTATTCCCGTAAGCCACGGGCTGTTTCCTTTTGTTTCTAAATCAACCCAACGGTCTATGTAAACACCATTTTTATTAAAAGTAAGTCCCCCAGGTAAAATTCCTAAGTTAGTTATTATCTGAAAACCATTACATATCCCTATAACTAAAGTGTCACGAGCCAAAAATTTTTCGAGTTCTTCCTTTAAATGATTTTTAAATTTATTGGCATATGCTTTACCACTTCCCGTGTCATCTCCATAAGAAAACCCACCCGGGAAAGCAAGTATATCGTACTTAGAAAGTATCTTCGGCTTCGCAATTAGGTCGTTCAAATGCACAATGTCCGCATTTCCGCCTGCCCAATCAAAAGCAAACTTCGTTTCTTCTTCGCAGTTGAGCCCGTATCCGGACATGACTATAACTTTTGGTTTAATTAATTTTTTGCTTTTTGTTTTCATAATTTCATTCCAATGTTCTAACGAACTTTAGAACTTAATATATCTCCTGCTGGTAACATTTTTCACAATAAATTTTATACTCCCTTTGTTTTTCTTTAGGATAGGTTGTTTGAAGTACGGTACCACAAGAAGCGCACTTTGTATCGTTGAGTACGCGCGGATTACGTTTGTTCATTCGATCTTGATGACGGCAGTTAAAGCATTTAGAAGGGAGAGCCAAGCTCATTCTTTTATAAAAAGCGATTTCTCTTGATATGAATCGGTAGTTTTTTGCGCAGAGTTCGCATTTTAAAATTTTTGGCAGTAACTCTTCATCAGTATATTTTGCAGGTTCTCTGGGTAAATCCTCATAAGCAGTATTCTCTTGTCCGGAAGTGCTAGGAATATTATCTTTCCAGGTAAACCCCTGAGATATAGCTTGTTCTTTTGTAAGTGGGGTGTACTCATTAACTATTGATTCATTGTAAGCAAATGGACTCATCCATTTAGGTAAGAAATTTCCCCAATCTCCGCTCTTTTGTAAATTCTCGATGATTTGCGGGACCAGATTTTCGTATTCTTCTTTGGAATATTCTTTATTTAGAATACAATAATTTTTATTTCTAAGACCAATGCAGCCAAATATATTTTTTGAGTTATAACAAAATTGAGAGTAATAAACATCGCTTGAGTCGATGGCAAGTTGAGAGAATTTTATATTATTACTGTCCAGACAAGTTAAAACTTGATAACAGTACTCATTACCGAACGAGAATGATATATCATACATTTCAATCGGCTTGCCTCCCGTATAGCAGTATTTACTGTTTTCCCCACCTTTAATATCAAAAGAATGCTGTACATTATGGGCGTTGTATATGTGGTCTCCAGAAACATTTGTATTATGGGAGCCGAATACTGCGCGCGTTGGAATTTGTTTTCGAAGCTTTTCCTGTTCACTTAATATATACGCGATACTTTTTTTGTCAGTCATGGGGTGTATACGTAAAAATTCTACATACTCTTCTTTGCTAACTTGCTTGTTGAATATGTTGTATGACTGTTGGCGCAAACCAACGCACCCAATGCAATTTGTGCAGCCGCGACAATCGAAGAGGCCAATAGAATCTACGCAAGCTTCGCATTCTTGTGAATACAGTAATCTATTTGACCCCAGGCAATCTATGCATTCGTAACAGAGTTCTCCCTTGAAAATGTATAAATTATCAGTGCAATCTGTGGAGTTCCAAACCAGGTGACCATAGTCACAATTTTCATTTTCAACAGAGCCGAAAACAAGGTAACAGTTATTCGATCTGAAAACCATATTTGAGTATTCACAATTGGTACTTTTTGTGTTCATTATAGAAAAACGAGGTACTCTATTAAATAGTTCACCCAATTGTTTTATGAAAGGAATAGATAAATCCAAATCCATTGCATAAGATGTAGCTTCCCAATCATCTGCCCACCATTCAGAAATATCGTAAACTGGAAATGGGACATCGGGATTGTACATAGAAACAATCATTTTGCCTGATTTACTCGAAGGCCTTTTGTAGAGAGTTTTAAAGTTGCGGTGAAGTATTCTGAGTTGTTGTCTGCAGTCTGGGCAATTACTTGGTACTGGCACCTTCATCTTTTCATAAAAACCAAAGTCGTCAGGTTCGACAAAGAACTCTCTTTTGCAACTCTGGCAGGCTTGCACTGAGCTTACCGAACGTGTTTTTGTTTCAGGTTTCATTGCATTGAATCAGAAAAACTATGATAAATTTTGTACAATTTTTTAACGCTCGTTTCTATAACTTTTTTATTATCTGAAATAATCAAATCAGCTTTAGCCACCTTACCCAATTTTGCGTAGGGAACTTCTCGCATCATTTTTTCAAATTTTGAAACATTCTTCGGCGAGATGGAGACCAAGATTCGTCCCTGGCTTTCAGAAAAAAGTTTGTTTTCAGAAGATTTAGCGTCACCGGGAAGACTTTTTATTGAAACATTGCACCCAACCATCCCTCCCACACATGCCTTAGCAAGAGCAACTCCCAGACCTCCAGAATTTACAGACATCGCTGAATTGATTAGTTCTTTTTGAATCACATCTTCTAGAGCTAGATAAGTTTTAGTATTTTTTTTGTAATCAACTTTCGGCACAAGTTCATTGTGTGTCTCTCCTAATAAATATATTTCATCACCAATATTTTTGAATTCCGGTGAAATAGTTTTGTAAATATTCTCTACAACCCCTATTGCTGAAATTAGGAGTGTTGGCGGAATAGAAATTTCCACAGAATTTCCTTTCTCGTCGTAGCCCTTGAAATCATTAAACATACTATCTTTACCAGAAATAAAAGGAGTGCCGTAGCCCACTGCGTATTCATAACAGGCTTTAACCGCATCAACCAACTGTCCCAACCTTGTCGGATCATTAGACGAGCACCAGCAGAAATTATCGAGAAGTGCCAGGTGTGAGAGTGTTCCTCCGGCGCATACGATATTGCGAATAGCGGTATCTATCGCACAAGCTGCCATGCTGTGCATGCTTATGTCTCCATATGAAGGATATGTTGCCGACGAAAGCACTACCCCCTTTTCCGAACTTAAAACTGGTCGAAAAATTTGAGCATCGGTATTTATCCGGCCCCGACCAGCCAGGGGTTTAAGTACTGATGTCGCTTGTACCTCATGATCGTATTGCTCAGAAATAAAAGAATATCCAGCGATATTTTTCCCCCCCAATAATTTTTCTAAATCTTTGGTAAGCACCTCACCCCCAGCCCCTCTCCTTGATAAGGAGAGGGTGGCCCAAGAGTCTTTTGGGCCGGGTGAGGTGTGAAGCTGGTGCTTCGGCAGACCATTATGCAGGAACTCCATATCAAGATCCATGATTTTCTTGCCATTCCAATTCACGACACATTTACCCGAGTTAGTAAATTTACCAATAATTGTCGCCTCAACTCCCCTCTTTTCCATTAATTTTCTAAACTTCTGCCATTTACTTCTGGGTATGGCCAAGGTCATACGTTCTTGTGATTCGGAAATCCAAATCTCCCATGGTTGGAGGCCAGGGTATTTGAGTGGTACTTTCTCCAAATCCACCTCCGCACCGCCGGACTCCTTGGCCATTTCAGCAACCGAACAAGATAATCCTCCAGCCCCATCATCAGTAATACTATTGTATAAATTTTGATCTCTTGCTTCTTTTACGATGGCATCGCTTAGTTTTTTTTGAGTTATTGGGTCACCGATTTGTACGGCTGTCGCTGGCGAGGAAGAATCCATAGCTACTGATGAAAAAGTTGCGCCGTGAATGCCGTCTGCACCCACTCTACCGCCCACCATTACTATGTAGTCACCATTTTTTGCTTTCTTTTCATGAGAAAGTCGGTTACCAATCTTCCTAGGTATAAGGCCCACAGTACCCGCAAATACTAATGGCCTGCCCCGATATCTGTCGTCAAACTTTATGAACCCAGACGGGGTCGGTATGCCAGAACAGTTTCCCCCCGAATTTATTCCTTTGATCACTCCATCCATAATACGGGCTGGCGGAAGCATTTCCCTTGCACTATCCTTGTCTAAATAGAGGGGCCTCGTGTCTTCCGGTCTTCCTAAGCAAAATCCATAAACGTTCGCAACTGGTTTTGCGCCCAAGCCGAAGCCAATGCAGTCACGATTCACTCCCACTATGCCGGTAATTGCTCCACCAAAAGGATCAAGGGATGAAGGTGCATTATGAGTTTCCACTTTGTGTGTAATTAAATAATTCTCATCGAAGATAATGCCGCCCGCGTTGTCGCTAAAAACCGAGACACAAAAATCAAGCTTCCCTTTTTGCTCTCTGATTAAATTTGTCGCGCCCTTTATGTATGTTTTATAAAGGCCGTTAGTTATATCATCTATAGGGTTAGCAAAGATTGTATGTTTGCAATGCTCGGACCAGGTTTGGGCCAGTGATTCGAGTTCTATATCAGTTGGCTCTCTTTTTAATTTATCGAAGTGCTCCTTTATTGCTTTAAGCGAAGCGAGGTCAAGTGCAAGTGGCCCACGTCGCGATCCATTAGGATCTACAATTCCTTCCTTACCTATTTTTACCAATTCCTCATCTGTAAGATCCAAAGAAACTTTTATTACTGGTACTCGCTTCTCTAGAATTACTTTCGGAGTTTTAGCTGGCAGAATAAACTTGCTGTCTTTCAACTTTATGATATTTGCCCTCTCTATAAGTGGGTTGTATAAAGTTCCAACAAATTTTCCTGCTTCAGCCTCATTCTTAAAATTAGTTACGTAAATGCGCGAAGAATATACTTCGAACTTACTACTTCGCCCAACAAGATCAGTAATAGTCTCCTTAACAGAGTGTGCTACGTTGTCTGTAACGCCGGGCTTGTAACCAACTTCAATAGCATAAGTAAAATTTAATCCAGGAAATTCATCTAAATAGGATGTTTCGATAACGGGATTGGTCAAAGCAGCAACAATTTTATTCAAAACACTTTTATTAAACTTATGATCTAGAAGATATGACTGTACAGTCAAGGATTGGCCCCTTTTATCAATTACTTTGGGAGCCACAATTATCCTTGAAATCATGTAAATATAGTATAATATAAAGACTTTAAAAACAAATATGAAAAAAATCGTTACGGTGAGCGGTGGAACCGGAGGATACACCATTCTATCTGGGCTCAAAAACATTAAAGGTATTTCAATAACTGCTTTAGTCTCTATGGCTGATAGTGGTGGATCGGCGGGAGCCCTTCAGGATGAATTAGGGGTTCTGCCGGCAGGAGATGTAAGGCAGTGTCTAGTCGCGTTATCTGAGCACACCGATGTAGTTAGAAAACTCATTAACTATAGGTTTAGTGAAGGGCCTTTTTCAGGGCACTCTTTCGGTAATATTTTCCTTGCTGCGCTGGAGAAAGTTACGGGTGACTTTGTTGCTGGAGTGGAAATTGCTTCCGAAATTCTAAAAGTTAAAGGTAAGGTGGTGCCAATAACGAAAGATAGGGCTGAACTAGTAGTTAAACTTACCAATGGACAAATTGTGGACGGTGAGGACAAGATTGATCATACTAATATTCAAAAATCCCCTATCGAAGAAATTTCTTATAAAAATGGGGTTAAGTTAAATGATCACGCCAGGGTTGCCATAGAAGAAGCAGACTATATTGTTCTCGGCCCGGGCGACTTTTATACTTCTATTATTCCGAACCTTATTGTAGTTGGTTTCAAAGAAGCATTGGCTAAAAGTAAGGCTAAAATAATTTTGCCTATAAACCTTACTAACAAACCTGGCCACACCATGTATTGGAGCGTGGGTGATTACGTAGATCTTGTTGAAGACTACCTCGAGCGCACCATTGATCTTATCTTGGTTAACAACAAGTCGCCTCTCAAAAAGCAGATGAAATATTATAAAGAGTATTATAAATTGGATAATTTCGACGGCATCATAGTAAAAGACGACCTAAATGACAATAGAATCATACGACTATCATTACTTTCACACTTGATTCCTCCGCCAGTAGAGGGAGATAAAATACAGAACACGAGAAGTTTCATTAGACACGATTCTAAAAAGTTAGCGATCGCCATTAAAAAAATAATTAAAAAGTAATGAAATACATTTTTGATTTTGATGATGTTTTGTTCAACAATACAAGCCAATTTAAGCCTCATATGTTCTCTGTTTTAGCTGAAGCAGGTGTGTTGGAAGAAGATGCAAGAGCATACTATAGAGAGGTCCGAGAAAAAGAATTCTCGTTAAAAGATTTCATAAAACATTTCGGGCTAGAAGTGGGAGATTTGTATGAAAAAATAATGGTAGAGTGCTCTAATTTTAGGAATACCGAACTAATGGAAATGGTACAAAAAGTCGGCAAGGAAAATTGCTACATTGTAAGCAATGGCGAAAATAAATTTAATTGGGACAAAATAAATTACAGTGGGATCGGCAACTTTTTTGATCCTAAGCATATTTATGTAGTTCCAGGTCCCAAGAAAGATAAAATTAAGGAAATATGTGAAAAAAACAAAAATGAACAAGTGATTTTTGTTGATGATAAAACTCACTTTCTTGATGAGATCGACGAGAAATTTTTGGCTGACTATCCCAATTTACGTAAGCTTCACTATAAAGACGAGAAGGAGCACAGAGAATTGTTAGCTATCATGATGAGTGATGTAAATTCGGAACTACTACACCAGAGAATTGCCTAGTGATACTAAGTTACCAATACCGCTCTATGACGTGATGCTCTTCTGGACCAGTGCCGACGTAGATTATTTTGACACCGAGAATTTTCTCTAGAAATTTTACATAATTCAACGCTTCTTTGGGCAGTTTCTTACTATAGTCAGAGAGCTTCCCTTTCCAGGTTGGGAAACTTTTGTATACAGGCTTTATTTCTGCGCGAGATAAATCAAATGGAATTTCTTTCGCCCCTTTGCCGTCAACCACATAAGAAGTGCAAACCTTTATCTCGTTAAAGCCACTTAGAATATCAAGTTTAGTAAGGATTAGCTTGGTTGCTTGATTCATCCTTATGGCATATTGAAGAAGTGGCAGATCGAGCCACCCCGTACGGCGGAGTCTTCCGGTGGTTGCACCGGTTTCGCTACCAAACCTTCGTATAGCGACCCCTTGCTCGAATTCACTTTTACTATTCGGATTCGGCTCCGGGAACCTTTCCTTCTCCTCAGTAATTTTCTTATCTCTGCACCATTCGGCGGATTCTTTGCCGCCTAACTCTGTGGGGAAAGGCCCTTCACCTACTCTCGTGGCGTAAGCTTTGAAAATTCCTATTGATTCGCCTATGTAAGACGGAGGAATTCCGAGACCAGTACCAACCCCGCTTGCAATAGTGTGAGAAGAAGTAACAAAGGGATAATTGCCGAATCGCACGTCAAGCAATGCCCCCTGGGCGCCTTCAGCTATAACTTTGTGACCTTTATCTAGAGCTTTTAGAACTATTTCTTCTGATGGAATAATGGTGAGAGATTTTAGAAAATTTATGCCTTCAAAAAAAGTTTTCTCTTTTTCTTCCAATTCTTTCGCAGGAACATCGTAGTCAAAGACATTTTTTAAAGTTGTTGTATGTTCTAAAGTTAATTCTTTATATTTTTTATTAAAATCATTGTAGAAAATATCTCCTACTCGAAGCGCACGTCGGAGAATAAGATCAGTATAAGAAGGAGATATCCCCCTACCCGTCGAACCAATTTTTCTCTTTCCCTTGGATTTCTCAGATACAGAATCCAAGATTAAATGGGTTGGCATAGTCAGGATTGCATGGGGTGAGACTGAGACACGATTAAGTAACTTTGGAACTTTTGGAATTATAGTTTGAACTTCTTCCATTAGAGCTCCTGGATTTATTACCATGCCGGCTCCCAGGTGGATCTCGGCTTTACCAAAAACTCCCGAAGGAATTAAATGAAAAACGTAGCACACTCCATCATGCCAAATAGTATGTCCCGCATTATTTCCTCCCTGAAAACGGACGATCAAGTCTTTCTTTGTAAGGCCAGATGCAATGCGAGCTACTCCCTTACCCTTGCCTTCGTCTCCCCACTGAAGTCCGATGATGGGAGTAATCTTCTGCTTCTTCACTAACTTTTTCATTGCTTTTTATAGTTAGGTGCTGGGCTTACCATAAAAATGTCATGTACATGACTTTCATCGAGGCCAGCGCGCGAGATCGTATAATAAGAAGCATTGCGCAAATCGGATATCGTTTTTGCTCCTAGATAACCCATTCCAGCTCGCACTCCTCCTATGTATTGATGAATTACATCCGAAACTGGACCCTTGTACGCAACATGGCCGGATACTCCTTCTGGAACCAACTTAGTCATATCATACTGGTCTTCTTGGAAGTATCTATCTTTGGAACCTCGTTGCATGGCACCAAGCGATCCCATGCCGCGGTACTTTTTAAACTTCTGATCATTCATGACTATCGTATCGCCCGGGGATTCATCAGTGCCTGCAAACATACTGCCCCCCATCACCACGTCTGCGCCGAAGGCAAGAGCTTTCACAATATCACCACTATGTTTAATACCTCCGTCTCCAATCAAAGAAATATTCAGAGCGCGGCATACTTTGGCTACTGCGGAAATAGCCGATAGTTGGGGTACGCCCACGCCTGAAACTATACGAGTAGTACAAATAGAACCAGGGCCAATTCCAACCTTTATAGCATTGGCACCAGCTCGGATAAGATCTCTCGCAGCTTCTCCTGTAGCCACATTCCCTGCAATAATATCAAGTTTGGGATAAGACTTGCGGATTCTTTTTACCGCTTCAAGCACTCCGGCAGAATGTCCATGCGCGGTATCCACACATACCACATCTACCCCACTTTTAACTAAAGTTTCAACTTGATTGAGAACATCGGCACCTGCTCCAACTGCAGCTCCAACACAAAGTCTCCCTAGACTGTCCTTGGTCGCATTCGGGTATTCTTTAGACTTAGCGATGTCTCGATATGTAATGAGACCAACTAGTTTATTGTTTTTATCAACTAAGGGTAACTTTTCTATAGCGTGTTTGTTGAATAAACTATTTGCTTCCTCAAGTGTGGTCTTGAGACTGCCAGTGACAAGCTTGGTCGTCATTATTTCTTTAATCGGAGTCGATTCATCTTTCTGGAAACGCAGATCTCGATTTGTAACAATGCCTTTGAGTACTCCATTCTCGTCTACAACAGGAAAGCCGCCGAAATGATATTTCTTTTGCACTGCAAATGCATCCCCCACTATAGAATCAATGGAGAGTGTAACTGGGTCAAGAATTCTACCAGCTTCATAGCGTTTAACCAATGCGACTTCCTTTGCTTGGTCTAGAATTGAGAGATTCTTGTGAATTATTCCCAGACCTCCGAGCTCGGCCAGGGCAATTGCCATTTTGGATTCTGTAACAGTATCCATTGCTGCCGACATGAGTGGTATATGGAGAATAATGTTTTTCGTTAGGCGTGTTTTTGTAACGACATTTTTAGGCAAGACTTCACTGTAATTAGGTACCAGTAGAATGTCATCGAAAGTTAGTCCTTGACCCAAATTTTTCGGTGTAGATTGTTTAGCCATGAGTAATTATATACCATTAATTCCGAAAATTCTACCTATGCCGAAAGTTATAATCATGGCAATTATTCCCCCAAGGAGTACCCTTATCATTGCACGTTTTTTGCTGGCACCCGTTGTTTGTGCACTTAAAAATCCGGTAACAGTCAGAGCAATGAAAACCGCGATAAAAGTGAAAAGAATCCTAGTGGAGGCCGGAGAGAAAATTACTGCAAGTATAGGAATAATTGCCCCTATGGTGAAAGCGAGTCCAGAAGCATATGCCGCATGTAAAGGATTTGTTAGATCCTCCGGATCGATGCCAAGCTCGGCGTCAACATGCGCCGCAAAGGCATCACGCAAAGTTAGTTCCGCGGCAACTTTCTCGGCAGTTTCTTTGGATAAACCTTTTGCTTGATATATTACAGCAAGCTCCTCTTTCTCCTTCTCTGGAAAATTTTCTAACTCATATCGTTCATGTTCAAGTTGGGCTTTCTCGCTGTCTCGCTGGGTACTGACGGATACATATTCACCCACAGCCATTGAAAGTGCTCCAGCAATCATGCCAGCAACACCGGCGGTCAAGATAATAGGCAGTGAATTAGAGGCTCCAGCCACACCCACTACGATTGCCGCTGTCGATACTATGCCATCGTTTGCTCCCAACACCGCAGCGCGAAGCCAATTTAATTTAGCCCAGGTAGTTTTCTCTATTTGTTTGTGTTGCTTGTGAGCTATAGGGTCGCGGTAATTCTTCATTCCCAAATAATAGCACAAATTTAATATAGCTGTGGGAAGAATAATTTGTTGACTATATGAAAGGCTTCTCCGAATAAATCAGGGTTTTGTTTAAGGGCAATCTTTAATTCTTCCTCTGTAAAATACTTATGCCCGAGGTCTTCGTGCTCGTAGTCGAGTATAGGCTCTTGATCAGATATAGTTTTATAAATTATGAAAAGATGATTCTCTTGCCTTCCAATTACAAACCGATTAAATACCGCCATTCCCAACAGTTCGTATTCTTGATCAAGCGGTAAACCAAGTTCTTCACTGCCTTCTCTCTTCATAGCTTCAAGGTCAGTTTCTCCATGCGCAACATGTCCGCCAATAGGGTTTACATATTGCAAAGCGTCTTGCCTACCAGCTTTCGGCTGAACAAGTAAATATCTCCCCTTCGTGTCGAGGACTACACTAATTACAGTCTTGTGTAAAAGACCGAGGCTATGCGCTTCTTTTTTAGCAATAACTTTTATAAAATTTCCCCTCTCGTCAACCACATCAACTAGTTCGTCGGGATTCATTGTATTGATTAGATTGCACCTTCCTTTTTTAATAAAGTAAATTTGGTTTTAACTCCTCCTTTCCCTGAGTATCCACCAAGTTCTCCATCGCTTCGAATAACTCTGTGGCACGGCACCAGCGGAGCCAGAGGATTTGCCCCTACAGCATTTGCTACTGCTCGTACGGCTTTCGGCTTGCCAATATTTTTTGCCAGTTCTTTGTAAGTAATAGTTTCTCCTTTCGGAATTTCACATAAAGCTTGCCAAACTTTCTTCTGAAATGGTGTGCCTTTTAATTTATCAAAATTAATTTTCCGCATTTAAATATTCTACCATAACGAACGAGGCCCCACGCGGAGCCCCGTGGGCTCAGGTGGGTGCCTGGATGTGCTAGCCGATCTGGATGCTGACGCTCTCGGTACGGACACGAGGAGGTGCAGGAGAGCGGAGACGGTTCATGGTACTTGTGAATTGACTCCAGAGCCAGTGTCGCCTGAAGCTCTCGGGCAACGAGTCTCGTAGCAGGAGAAGCTCCTTACAGACCGCCTCGATGCCCTCAGAATGTATCGGGGCCACTTTGTCGTCAACTAGGACGTTGAGGACCTCGCTTACCCGAACTGCCTTGTGAGCGAGTTCCGCATCGGTTTCGCCCAGAATGACTAAATGTAGCCTTATCCTCTCGAGGAGCATCTGCTGCAGGGTTGAAATGGCATAGATCGACATGGGTTCTCCTTTCCTTGTGCCAGTTAGGCGCTGAGCTGACGGAGTGACTCTTCGCGCTGGTTGAGACTCTTTATCAGCGCGTTGATCTTCTCTCGGATGTCGATCCAACCCCGAAGACACTTTGAGGTGTCCTCGAGCGCAGTCCGAATCTGCTGAAGCTCTTCTGCAGAGAGGTCAGGTCTGAGGAACTCCAGAATATCCAGGATCTCCCGGGCACGTATTGCGTACTCATGGGAGTTCATCGGGACCCTTTCGAGGGTTATCGCGTAATGACGTAGGCGGCCGAGCATGACCTTGACCTCATGAAGTTGGCTCATGTGTCCTTCCTTTTCTACGGTGCCTGCTGTCTGCAGCACTAGAAAAAGCACTTAAATGCTCTTTCTGGTGCTGCAAACTATGTAGAAGAACTTTTGCATATTTAATAGTAAATTTGAGACTTTGTCAAAGAACGTAACCCAACTCTTGGAGTCGACCTATTCCTTTCTTTAGAAAGTAAATCCAGTGATCAACATCATTGTTTTGATATTTTTCATTTCTAAATTTCCAGTTTTCCAGAATTTCTTCCGCCGTTGCCCAATGTAAAGTAAACTTCTCATGCTCTTCCCTTTTTACTTCTATTACATCTACGCTTTTTACAATTATCAAGAAGCATGTGGCATGAGCCACACGATTTACGTTTTTTAAATTATTGTGATAGTGGCACATGGCTTCAGCAATTTTTTCTACATATTTAAAATCATACAGTCCACTTTCCTCTGTGACTTCTCTTAGAACTCCATCTTTAATATCTTCTTCGGGCCCAACTCCACCAGAAAAAAGCCCGAGCCTTGGGAAACCATCGTGCATGCGAGTACTCACGGCAAACTTTTGTGTCTGTGGATCGAAAACAACTCCGCACCCTCCGTCGCGACGTTCCTCGTTTCCTCTTTTAGTACCGAATTCGGGGATTGCAGTCATTTATTTTCCGCAGCGATTATCTTAGCAACTAATTTCGGTACCCAAATTTTCTGAGTGATGAGTAAACCTAAACCAATAATGATTAAAACTAATAGAAATATTCTGATTGCTTTCATAAAAACAATTATATCAATTACGTATAAAAAAACATGCCCCAGCCGCTCGCTTGGGTAAGCGAAACAAACCGAGAGCAATATTATAGTAATTTAGTCAAATCAGGTTTATATTATGAAAAAAATGTGGTAATCTAGGAATGTTTCATTGGGAGATCGTCTAACGGTAGGACAGCGGCCTTTGAAGCCGTGAATCTTGGTTCGATTCCAAGTCTCCCAGCATTTTGTGGTATTATTAAAATATGATACCAAAAAATACAATTTGTCTCTGGTTTGATAAGGATGCGGAAGAAGCAGCGAAGTTTTATGCTGCTACTTTTCCGGATAGCAAACTAACTAATGTTTTTCATGCGCCCAGTGATTTTCCTGGTGGAAAGAAAGGTGATGTGCTTACGGTAGAGTTCACCGTTTGCGGAATTCCTTGTATCGGGCTCAATGGAGGTCCTGTGTTTAAGCAAAGTGAAGCATTTTCCTTTCAGATCAGAGCGGACAATCAGGAAGAAACGGATCGCTATTGGAACGCGATTGTTGGAAATGGCGGAGAGGAAAGTGATTGCGGGTGGTGCAAGGATCGCTGGGGAATCTCATGGCAGATTACACCGCGTACGCTCGTCGAAGCACTAGCAGTTGGCGGCGAAGAAGCAAAAAGAGCTTTCGATGCAATGATGACCATGAAAAAAATCGATGTCGCCGCTATTGACGCGGCGCGACGGGGTTAAGCCCGATCTGGACTGGGTCAACTATTCTTTACCTAATATTTTTATGAGTGCAATCTCGAGCGGTAGCTCGGCAACGAAGGCGTTGTCGATATTTTGATAGGCTTCGAGGAGGGTTGCGAGAGTATTTGAACGAAGCACTCCGTCCTTGTCTTCTTTAGTAAGTTCTTTTAGAAACGCAAGGTCTGATTCGGATACATCTTCCATCATATCAGCTTCTAATCCAGGTGCGTAGCGGAGGATTATTGAACTGCGTAGCCGCTCGACAATAAGTTTCGTGTATAATTTCATATCCAAATTAGCTTCGGCTGCACTTCTTACCGCGCGCATCCCCTTCTCAATATTTTTCTCTGCTAGGGCAGAAATGAAATCATTCACGAGCACCGCTTTCGGAGCACCGGTAATTTTCTCAATCTCTTCTCTTTCTACTTTTTTATTCTTCTTGCCTTTCTTGGCAAAATTTAACACTTTTTGAAGCTCGCCTAGAGCGTTACGAAATGAACCATCACCCAAGATTGCTAGAAGTTCGGCGCCGCCGGGCTCTAATTCAAACCCTTCCTTCTTTGCCACATCTAGAAGCATTTTCTTCGTAACAGACTCAGAAGCTTTCTTGAAAGTGAAGACCTGGCAGCGGGAAATAATAGTTTCTGGTACTTTATGAAGCTCGGTGGTAGCTAGTATGAAAATAACATGCTTCGGCGGCTCTTCGAGAGTCTTTAAGAGTGCTCCCCACGCGTCTTTCGAGAGCATGTGCACTTCATCTATTATGTAAACTTTGTAATCTGAATCGAAAGGCAGGACTCGGACGCCCTCCCGAAGCTCTTTAATGTCTTCAATTCCTCTATTTGAAGCGGCATCAATCTCATAAAGATCGTTCGGTGATACACCAATGCTCTTGGCAAAAATTCGAGCCACAGTAGTCTTCCCAGTACCGCGCGAACCGACAAAAAGGTATGCGTGCGAGACCTTATTTGTCTTTACGGAGCTCTGCAGCACCTCGGTCACATGTTCTTGCCCAAAAACTTGATCCCATTTCTCAGGCCGGTATTTTCTGTAGAGTGCTAAATCATGCATGGGATTATTCTATACTATTTCCTTCAAGAAATCATTAACTATATTTTCAATTTCAGTTGCATTTTCTGCCTCCATTAATTTCATGCGTAGCTCTTTCGCCCCATCAAAACCATTCACATATGCCTTGTAGTGTTTTTTCATAATAGCAAAATTTTTGTAGCCACCGAGCATTTTTTCGAAAAGTTTAGTGTGTTCTATCATTACCCTTAACCTCACCCCCAGCCCCTCTCCATTTATTGATGGAGAGGGTGGCCGAAGGTCGGGTGAGGTGAACAGCCACGGGTTGCCAAAAATTGCTCGGCCGAGCATCACCCCGTCGCATCCAGTTTCTTTAACTTTTTGTTTCGCATCTTCTAAATCTAGTGCGTCACCATTGCCTAGAATTAAAGTTTCGGGACTAATTTCGTCTCGTAGCTTTACAATTTCTTTCATCAAGTCCCAATGCGCTGGCACCTCTGACATTTCTTTGCGAGTACGCAAATGCACGGTAAGCGCAGGAAGCTTTTCTAGAAGTAACCCTCGAATCCATGTATCAACTTCATTTTTGTTATAACCAATACGAGTTTTGACTGAAACTGGTAGTCCTTCTGCGCCCGCTCTCGCTTTCGCAATTACTTCTTTGGCAAGTTGTGGATCCTTCATCATGGCAGCGCCTGCGCACTGTTTCTCGATGGATTTATCAGGACAACCCATGTTGATATCTATGCCGTCAAACCCTAACTCCCTACATAGCTTTGCAGCCTCTTTAATGTTTTCTGGTTTTCCGCCGAATATCTGGGCAACTATCGGTCTCTCATTATCACTATATTTAAGATCAATAAGGAGTTTTTCGCGCGCGCTTGGATGCGCCAATCCATCAGCAGATACGAACTCAGTCCAAAAAATATCAGGCTTGCCGTATTTAGCAATTATTTGCCTGAAGACACAGTCGGTAACATCCGCCATTGGTGCAAGACAAAATACAGGTTTCTTAATTTTTGCCCAAAATCCTAAGTTCATATTTATTCGTGAAAGCGATAGTATATTTTATTCCCGAACCGTAAGTCAATGTATTCGAGTTTGGAATATTTGGTTTTAAGTTCACTCATTAAAGGATCCGTGCTCACGGCAGTGTCCAAGTTCTCGGCCAGATTGTGGAGATCTGCATTCTTTTTAAGAAGTATCTTCGGCCGGCTTAGTGCTCCTGTACCCTTCGATAGGAATATATTTATATCTTGGTCGGGAGCAAGGTAAAGTACGGCAGGCTTAAGTCCGATCCCTGAAAGGAGATCTATAAATGAAACCAATTCTTTAAACTGTTGAGGCATGAAATATTCTCCTTCAGGTTTGCCATAAAATTTGAAATAGACCTCGCCGGAGAAATATGGCGCTTGGTCGAAAATGTAACCCTCGTTATCGAGGAAATAACATGTTTCTTGATCATCTTCTACAAGTTCATCCCCGCACCACATGTACTTGGGGATTCGTTCCCCTACAGCGAGCACAAGAACTTTGTTGTTTTCAATACTGAAGCGTAGGTCTTTCAATCTTTTGAATTTATTAGAGAGAGCTGTCTCTAGCTTGTTCTCTGGATAGATTAAAATATTAGTTTTGGGAATGAGCCAGAGGTACTTCTGAGAAAGCTGCTCATTTATTAGTGATTCTATGTCCTTTGTCTCGACAATTTTATTTCCTGTTACTTTTATCTCTTTGATATTTAAATTCGGCAGGCGCGAGAAATACCCCAAGCAAGCAACAATAGCAACAATAGCAGAGAGTGAAAGAACTACTTTATTTAGAATTACGCGCTTTCTCTTCTTCTTTAATTCCAAAAGTCGGGGAGAATTTAGAACGTTTCTTTTATTAATCATTCAAGAACTCTATTTAATAAATTCTTTCCCTCCCATATATTTACGTAAAACTTCCGGGATTTTCACGCTGCCATCTTCTTGTTGATAGTTTTCTAAAATAGCAATTAGAGTGCGGCCCACCGCTACTACAGTAGCATCATTCATGTGCACTGGTTCTATTTTTCCATCACTTCTTCTTACTCGTGTGTTTAAACGTCGAGACTGAAATCCACCAGTTGAGTCTGCGCTATGTGTCTCTCGATATTTATTTTGTCCCGGCATCCAAGTCTCTAGGTCAATTTGCCTGTTGTCAGGAAACCCCATGTCTCCTGTACATACCGCTACGACTTGGTAAGACAAATTTAAACTTCGTAAAACATATTCCTGAATAGCAACCAAGAAGTTCTGCTCTTGCATTGAATTCTCTGGCAAGGAAAAAACCTCCATTTCTAATTTATCAAATTGATGTTGTCTTAGAATTCCATTAGTGTCCTTCCCAGCAGCTCCGGCCTCACGTCTAAAAGCAGTCGAGTACCCGGCGTAACGAATCGGCAATTCTTTCTCTTCGAAAATTTTATTCATATGCATTGAACCTAATGTATGCTCAGCACTACCAATCAACATAAGGTCATCGTTCGGGAACATGTAATGATCCTCTGGAGTCATAAATCGAGCCATTTTTACTTGGACAAGTGGGCGCACAAAAACAGGAGGGATCACCGGAACAAATGCTCCTACATTAACTTGGATATTGGATTCCTCGGCAATCTTTTGTAAAGTTTCTTTGTTAGTTAAAGTTTCTAAACAAAACTGTAAAAGCGCAAATTGGAGAAGCACTGCATCGCCCATCAAATAACAAAACCTTGAGGAAGCAACCAGGGCGGCAGTTTCGGTTTCTATTATTCCAAGAGCTTTGCCTAGCTCGAAGTGTTCTTTCGGCGTAAAAGAAAATTGTGGCTTCTCGCCCCAAGTCCTGAGCACTTGATTGTCGTTGTCGTCCTTACCTTCTGGAGTATCTACCGAGGGGATGTTGGGAATCTTCAGCATTATCTTCTGCCATTCTTCTAAAGTTTCTTTTAGTTTTTCTTCCTTCCCTTTTATATCTTCTTTCACCACACGCATTTCTTCAATGAGTTGAACCTTTAACTGTGGGTCTTGGTTACGAACGATATCATTGGAAACTTTGTTTACTTCGGCGCGGAGATCTTCTGTTTCTTTCATCATTTTCAGTCTTTCGTCATCTAGTGCAATTAGCCTTTCGATGTCTATTTCTATTCGCTTTTTCTTCGCTCCTGCTTCGACGATGTCCTTATTTTCCCGGATGAATTTTATATCTAACATCTTTATATTCTATAAGAATATTGGTATAATTGCAAAATTAATATGCTTATTAAAAAGCTCTCTAAGGAAAAATTTCCAAAAGCACTCCTCGAAATTCCTGAGCCACCAGAGAACCTCTGGATCCGCGGCGAACTCCCTTCCGAAGATTTGATTTATCTGTGCATAGTAGGTTCGCGTAAAAACACTACCTACGGAAAAGAAGCTTGCGAAAAAATAATTGAGGGCCTAAAAGGTTACCCCATTGTTATAGTGTCCGGCCTTGCCATGGGTATAGATGCCATAGCCCACAAGAAAGCTCTTGCCGTAGGACTTAAAACTTTAGTATTTCCTGGCTCCGGACTTTCCCCGAGAGCAATGTATCCTAAAACAAATGCAAAACTCGCGGAAGAAATTTTTCAACAAGGAGGATGCTTGATTTCTGAATTTGAACCGGAGTTCAAAGCTACTCTTTGGAGCTTTGGCAAGCGCAATAGACTCATGGCTGGGATTTCTAAAGCAACCTTGATTATAGAAGCTCAAGAACGATCTGGCACCCTTATTACAGCTCGACTAACTACTGAATACAATAGAGATTTATTAGTAGTACCTGGTTCTATTTTCTCTCCAACTTCGAAGGGTACTAACAGACTACTCCACCAAGGCGCAACACCTGTGACATGCGCCGAAGATGTACTTGAGGCACTAGGATTTGAATTACCCAAGGATGAAAACAAGCAAGCTAAGTTATTTCAAGATCTTTCTCCGGATGAAAAATTAATTGTTGAACTTTTACGAGAACCAATAGCACGCGACGACCTGATTCGTGCAATCAAAATGCCTACTCCAATAGTCAATACTCTTTTATCAGTAATGGAAATCAAGGGGCTAATTAAAGAAGAGCTTGGTGAGATAAGACTAACTTAGTCCGACGTAAAGTCGGACTCCGACCTCGAGATACGAGCGTCGGAGTTATCCACATTGTCTCACTTCTGATACTTGATATAATCTTCAATTATCAAGCTAAATTTTTGCTATGCCAAAAGAAAAAACTAAATCTAAGCTAGAGTACATTTGGTTAGATGGTTACAAACCTACCCAGAGCCTCCGCTCGAAAACTAAAGTAGTCGAAAGCTTTAGTGGAAAGTTAAAGGATTGCCCGCTCTGGAACTTTGACGGATCCTCCACAAAGCAGGCTCCAGGAGGATCCTCAGACTGCATCTTAAAACCGGTTTTTGTTTGCCCCGACCCAGCCCGAAAGGCGGGATTTTTAGTTATGTGCGAAGTTTTATCTGCCGACGGCACTGCGCACGAGAGCAATGGAAGGGCTACCATAGGAGATGACGATAACGACTTTTGGTTTGGCTTTGAGCAAGAATATTTTCTATGGGATACAAAAATAAACAAGCCCCTCGGTTTTCCTAAAAGTGGTTATCCAGCTCCTCAGGGGCAGTATTATTGCAGCGTGGGGGCCTATAATGCCTTTGGCCGAGAAATTGTTGAAGAGCATTTAGATCTTTGCCTAGAAGCAGGATTAAATGTGGAAGGGATAAATTCGGAAGTCGCAGCAGGACAGTGGGAATTTCAAGTTTTTGCTAAGGGTGCAAAGAGCGCAGGAGATCAAACATGGATGGCTAGATATCTTCTAGAGAGAATTGGTGAGAAGTATGGCGTAGCCGTTAATTGGCACTGTAAACCACTTGGCGATACTGACTGGAATGGTTCCGGCATGCATGCAAATTTCTCAAACGGTGCGATGCGAAACTCTGGCAAAAAAGCCACCTTCGATAAAATTTGTAACGCCTTCGGAAAACATGTGCAAGAACATATAGATGTCTACGGCGCCGATAACCATCTTCGACTTACTGGTAAACATGAGACCCAATCAATAAATCAATTTTCTTATGGAGTTTCCGACCGTGGAGCCTCTATTAGAATTCCAATTTCAACAGCTGAAGATGGTTGGAAAGGAAGGCTCGAAGATCGACGCCCCAACTCTGCGGCTGATCCCTATAAAGTTGCTGCGAGAATCATCAAGACAGTAAAAACAGTTAAGGTTTAAACCTGTCTAAAATTTTCCAAATTTGCTAAATATTAAATATTCATGTAATACTGGAGCTTTGAAAGAGCCATGCAATTATTAATTGTTGAATCACCATCGAAAGCAAAAACTATCGAGAAATACCTCGAAGGTGCTTTTACTGTACGTGCATCGGTGGGCCACATTCGAGATTTACCAAAATCAAACAAGAAAGCAATTGATATAGAAGCTGGTTTTGTTCCCCACTACGAAATCTCTAAAGGCAAAGAAAAAGTTGTGCATGAACTTCAAGGGCTTGCAGAAAAGGCAACTAAAATACTTTTAGCAACTGACCCTGACCGCGAAGGCGAGGCCATAGCTTGGCATATAGAAACACTTTTAAATGAAGACAAAAGAGTAAAGGCGCCAATTGAACGTGTAACTTTTCATGAAATTACAAAAGAAGCTGTAGAAGAGGCACTAAAAAGTCCTAGGAAAATTGATACTGCTCTGCGTAAAGCACAAGAAGCTCGCCGAGTGCTAGATAGACTAGTAGGCTATGATCTTTCGGGGCTAATCTGGAAAAAAGTAAGATACGGGCTTTCTGCCGGACGAGTCCAGTCTCCTGCATTACGAATAATAATGGAACGTGAGCGCGAAATTCGCGCTTTTGTGCCTGAAAAATTTTGGAGAATTTTAGGACTATTTGAAACGCCAAGACAGGAGAAGATAACTTTAGAATGTTCCGAGGAACCACGAGATGAAAAATTAGTAGAGAAAATATTAACCGAAGGAAAGAAGGGTATTTGGGTTGTGTCGGGAGTAAAGGAAACTGAACAGAAGCGCTCTCCTCGTGCGCCGTTTACAACCTCTACCCTACAACAAACAGCAAGCTCTCGGCTCGGCTACTCCCCTTCACGCACAATGCAAATCGCGCAGAAACTCTACGAAGCTGGACACATTACTTACATGCGAACTGATAGCACCAATATTTCTGTCGCCGCCCAAGGGCAAATTTTGTCATTTGTTAAAAAACAATATGGCGAAAATTATGCCGAAGCTAGAATTTATAAAACAAAGTCTAAAAATGCCCAAGAAGCCCATGAAGCTATCAGACCAACACATATTGAAAAGCTTACTTTAGGCAACGATGATCAGGATAAACTTTATCGTTTGATCTGGGAACGTGCTATATCTTCTCAAATGACGGATGCGAAATTACTAAAGACAAAAATCACGGCACTGATCGAGGGACACAAAGACCTGCCAGCTTTCGGGGCCGTTGGCTCACGTCTCCTTTTCCCTGGATGGCTAGCAGTTGAGACTGGCGCACGCGGAGAAGATGTAGAACTGCCAATTTGCAAAGAGGGCGAAAAATTAAAATTACTTGGCCTTTCCAGCGAGGAAAAGTTTACAGAGCCACCAGGAAGATACACAGAGGCAGGGTTAGTGAAAGAACTCGAGGCCCGCGGTATTGGTCGGCCTTCTACTTATGCCTCAATCATGCGAACTATTGAAGAGAGAGGTTATGTTAACAAAGAAGGTAAAACTCTTTTCCCGACTGATGTGGGTGAAGTTGTGTCGGATTTCCTAGAAAAACATTTTGCCAATTATATTTCTGACACCTTTACTGCTGAGATGGAAGATGAACTTGATGAAATCTCTCGAGGCGAACGCGAATATGAAAAGACGCTTAAGGACTTCTATATTCCCTTCCTCAAAGAAGTAAAATCTAAAGAGAAATTAGACAAAGCAACCAACTTAGGCGATGCACCCAAAGACATCAAATGTCCCAAATGCGGAGGTCCTATGATTGTGAAGCTCTCGCGGGCTGGAAAATTTTATTCCTGTTCTAAATATCCGGACTGCGACGGAGCCCTTACCCTCGATGGTACCGAATTAAAAGGTCCCGAAGAAACCGGAGAAATGTGCCCAGAGTGCGGTGAGAAAAAAGGAAAGTCCGGTGGTGGCAAACTTGTAGTTCGTGAGCGACGTGACGGCACAGGAACATTCATATCTTGTTCTCGATATCCAAAATGTAAATTTATAAAAAAGGACGAAGCCGAAGAAGCAAAGAAAAGGACTGGCGTCATTTGTCCAGTTTGTAAAAAGGGCGATATCTCAGAGAGACGAGGAAGATTTGGAATTTTTTATTCATGTTCCAATTACCCTGACTGTAAATTTGCCATCAAGGCCAAGCCTACAGGAAATATTTGTAAAGAATGTGGGAGTTTGATGATGGAAGGCACAAAAACGATCCCAGAGAGATGCAGTAATAAAACCTGCGCAAACCATAATCCACATAAAATATTAAAGAAGGGGTTAAGCATTGAGTGAGTCTCAATGCCAGCAAGTTTTTGTGACCAAAACCCATCCTAGAAATTTATCTTGCCAATTTTCGATTTTTAGCAAATAATGTATAATCGAAATATGGCAAGCGTTCAAGAAGTAACTAGCTTAATTGAAGGCGGAATAACTAAAAAGGAAGAGGAGCTTCTGGGTAAAGCTTATGTGTTTTCTGAACACGCCCACCAAGGGCAGAAACGATTAAGTGGAGAACCCTATTTTACACACGTAGTGGAAACAGCGAAAATTTTAGCGAAATTAGGCATGGATGCCCAAGCCATTGCTGCAGGATTCTTGCATGATGTGCTAGAGGATACTAAAACAACTGAAGAAGAAATTAGGAAAGAATTTGGCGAAAATATTTTATTCCTAGTGAAGGGCGTTACTAAGCTAGGAACACTTAAATACCGAGGACACGAACGGCACGTAGAGAGTTTGCGCAAATTCTTCGTAGCGATGGCGAATGATCTACGTGTAGTTATAATTAAATTTGCTGATAGGCTACATAACTTACGTACGCTCCAATTCGTACGTGAAGACAAAAGGAAAAGAATTGCGATTGAGTCTATTGAGGTATATGCAGCCTTGGCCAACCGCCTGGGTATGGGAAAACTGAAAGGACAGCTAGAAGATGCGGCTTTTGCCTACGCTTACCCTAAAGAGTTCGAGCAGATCGATACCATAATGCGAGAGAAAAAAGAGCAGTATGAGAAAAACTTGTCGCAGGTGCAAAAAGAATTAAAAAAGGAATTAACTAAAAACAAAATCAAGACGATAGAGATAAGTTATCGCATAAAACACAAATATAGTTTACATAAGAAACTTATAAAGTATGGGAGCGATATTGAGAAAATTTATGACATTGTTGCTCTCCGAGTCATCGTGGAGAGCATAGAAGACTGCTATAGAGTCCTCGGTATCGTTCATTCTATATGGAATCCCTTGCCGGGCAGAATTAAGGATTATATAGCCGTACCGAAGCCTAACGGCTATCGTTCTATTCATACAACTATTTTTACTGGTGCCGGAGGGTTTGCCGAAATCCAGATTCGAACTAAAGAAATGCATGCGGAAGCAGCTTATGGTATTGCCGCCCACTTTGCTTATAAAGAACAAGGTGATAAAAAAGCTCGAGATGATAAGGACAAATTTAAATGGATTGAAGAATTAAAAGATTTGAAATACTTGCCGGGTGACCCCAAGAAATTCATAGATCATTTGAAAATGGATTTCTTCAATGATCGGATCTTCATCTTCACCCCCGAGGGAGACGTGATAGATATGCCAGAAGATTCTTGCCCAATTGATTTTGCTTATTCAATTCACTCGGACATTGGGGACCACACTGCTGGCGCAAAAGTTAACACCAAGATAGCTCCAATCTTTTCAAAATTAAAAAATGGTGATGTAGTGGAGATAATAACCAATAAAAATTCTCATCCTTCCAGTAAATGGCTAGAGTATGTGAAAACTTCTATAGCCAAGAAACACATAAGGTCTTACCTCGAGAAAAATAGTCTTTTAAACAAACTTAAATCTTTTGGTCAGAAATAACCTAAATACTAAAGTTAGATATGTCGTAGAGCTTGGCATCGTCTTCTTTCTTTTCATCTTCGCTTCTGTCATCTATTGCTTCTGTGGCAACTTCTTCTTGGACAGATTCCGCAATGTGTTTATCCAATAATTCGTGGGATTTTTTCTCAATTTCAGATTTTTGAATTAAATCCAAAATAGTGCGAAGATCTTCCGTAGAAAAAAAGTCGATTTTAATTTGCCCACCACTTTCTTTACGATCAATATGTACTCTAGTACCGAGCTTTTCTTGGAATTGCTCTTCAAGTTCTGTTATTTCAGGGTCTGGCAAAAACTCTTTTTTGCGAACGCGATCAAAGGCAATTTTCCGAGCAAGTTTCTCTGCTTCTCTGACTGTTATTTTCTTATAAACAACTTCTTTAAAAAGAACCATCTGTTCGTCGGGATGATCAGCCAGCATCAGAATTGGCCGGGTGTGACCTTCTGTAATCTTTCCTTCAGATAACCCTTGCAAGATCTCTTCAGGCAGTGTAAGAATGCGGAGAGAGTTCGATATAGCTTCTCGACTTCTGCCCATCTTTTTAGCGATTTCAGCGTGGGTAAATTTAAATTCATTGACTAGACGGAAGAATGCTCGAGCGCGGTCAACAGCATTTAAATCTTCTCGTTGTAAATTCTCGATAATAGCAAGTTCCAACTTCATCATGGCGGTGTCGCCAGTACGTACAATAACCGGTACTTGAGAAACTCCAGCAATCTTGGCTGCTCGAAGCCGGCGCTCACCTGCTATTAGCTCATACTCAGTAATAAGCCCCTCACCGCCAACTTTTTCAACTTCAATTCGAGAGACTGTAAGTGGCTGAAGAACACCATATTGCTTGATGGACTGAGCTAAATCTTGAAGCTTGGCTTCATCGAAATCCCTACGCGGCTGAAAAGGGTTTGGCTTTATTTTATCGGTATCAATCCAGAAAATTGAATTGGAATAAAGGTTGGACATAAATTGATTTTAACACAAAAATTTAGTAATGTGTAAATGTGGATTAATTGCCCCCGATTACCTGCTCGCACAATGCTCGCATCGGTAATTCAGAAAACTGATTGGGGGCAAAACAAAGCAGTTTGTTTTGCCCAGGTGGCGGAATTGGTAGACGCGATAGACTCAAAATCTATTGATGGCAACATCATGAGAGTTCGATTCTCTCCCTGGGCACTTGTTGCAACGGTATCTCATATATGATATAATTAATAAATATGACCAAGAAAAAAAGTGGCGTAGTTGAAACTGAGCAACAAAAAATAGGCTATTTTATTAAAGAACTCAGAGAGCACCGCGGCATGACTCAAGCAGAATTTGCTAAGGCCCTTAACACTTCGCAGAGCTCTATCCCCCGGATGGAGAAAGGTGAACAAAACTTCACGACTGAATTTCTACTCAAAATAAGTAATGTTCTCGACCACCAAATCGTTTCTATTAATGATTCAATCGACTTTGAAGTGCATGGAGGCAAAAAGTTAAGTGGAACTATAAAGACTAATTTCTCTAAAAACGGATCAGTTGGTCTCTTGTGTGCTTCGCTCATCAATAGTGGCACAACAACACTCCACGGTATTGCTAAGATAGAAGAGGTTTTTCGAGTAATTGAAATCTTGGAAAGCATTGGGGTAGTTGTAAAGTGGATTAATCAAAATACACTTACTATTACTCCCCCCGATAAATTTGAAATAGAAAAAATTAATGTCGAATCAGCGGTAAAAACCCGCTCGATCGTGATGTTAATGGGCCCACTTATCCACAAATACTCTTCCTTCTCTATCCCACATGCGCAAGGTTGCGTTCTAGGCAAGCGCACTATCGCCGCCCATATCTATGCTCTAGATCGATTAGGAGTAAAAGTTAAGACTACGGCCAAGAATTATGATGTATACGCCAGAAAATTGAAGCCCGCGAATATCGTGATGTATGAATCCGGAGACACAGCTTGCGAGAACGTTCTAACCGCTGCTGCGCTGATTCCTGGTACTACTGTTGTAAGCTTTGCGAGTGCCAACTACATGGTACAGGAAATCTGTTTCTTTTTGGAAGCGTTAGGGGTAAAGATCGAGGGAATCGGAACTTCTACTTTAACCATTCACGGAGTAAAAGATATAAAAAAAGATATTGAATACTGGAACAGCGAAGACCCGCTAGAATCTATGACCTTTATAACTGCCGCGATAGTTACCGACTCAAAACTTATGATTACGCGCTGTCCGATAGACTTCTTGGCTCTTGAAATGGAAAAGTTAAGACGGATGAATTTAAAATTTAAAATTTCAAAGATCTATCGCTCTTTTAATAATCAAACCAAACTAGCTGACATTGAAATTTTTCCAAGTAAGCTAAAAGCATTAAATGACAAAATACATTCTAATCCTTATCCTGGAATAAACATCGACAACCTGGCATTCTTTGTGCCAATCGCGATAAAAGCGAAGGGTCAAACTATGGTTCACGACTGGGTATATGAAAATAGAGCTATATATCTAACCGAGCTGAATCGTTTAGGTGCGGATGTGACTCTGGCTGATCCACACAGACTCTACATAAATGGTGGTACTGCACTTAAGGGGGCTCAAGTAGTTTGTCCTCCAGCTCTGCGACCGTCCGTTGTTATCCTAATATCAATGTTGGGAGCTTCTGGTAAATCAATTCTCCGCAATGTTTACATGATTAATCGTGGCTACGAAGAAATAGCTGAACGCTTGAATTCTATCGGTGCCGATATAAAAATTATTAAGGGTACGTATGTCTAAGCCGCGAGTTGTTGTAATATTAGGCCAAACAGCAACCGGAAAAAGCAATCTTGCAGTAAAAGTTGCCCTTCGACTTTGCTCAGGACCTTCGGCCCAAAAATCTGGTGGAGAAATTATTTCAGCCGACTCGAGGCAAGTTTATAAAGGTCTTGATATTGGAACTGGAAAAATAAACAAAAAAGAAATGAAGGGTATCCCCCACCATTTGCTTGATGTCGTAAATCCTAAACAGAAATTTACCGTAACAGAATATAAAAAACTCGCAAACGAAAAAATAGTAGAGATACTAACACGAGGTAAGGTACCAATAATCTGTGGTGGTACAGGATTTTATATTGATGCCATAACGAAAGGCGAAGTTTTTCCTCTGGTACCGCCCAATTTAAAATTAAGAAAAGTTCTAGAGAGAAAAACGGCTGGAGAACTCTATAAAATACTTGAAAAACTTGATAAGGCTCGTGCGAAGAACATTGATTCTAAAAATAAAGTTAGGCTAGTGAGAGCAATCGAGATTGCAAAAGTTTTAGGAAAGGTGCCCAAAATTGAGATAATTAAACCCAATTATAGATTTATAAAAATCGGCTTGTACTTACCGATAGATAAATTAAAAATAAAAATAGAAAAGAGAGTTAAATCCATGTTTAAGACCGGGCTTTTGAATGAAATTAAAAAATTGAAAAAATCCGGAGTTTCCAATAAAAGATTGCAAGAGTTAGGATTTGAATACAATGAACCCACTTATGAAAAAGTTGTGGCAGAAACTATTAAATATGCCAAACGTCAGATGACTTGGTTTAAAAGAGACAAGGAAATAAAGTGGTTTGATGCGAGCCGTCCTATTTCTTGGTCTCGCCTTCTAGCTTGATAAGCTTCTTGGTCACTAAGAAAATTATCAGCGCGAGAATCAGAAAGTTTAAAAGCTCTGCCAAGAATGCCCCGTAAACCATGTGAACAGAACCAAGGTTAAGCGTCGCTTCTCGCCAGTTGTCTGCCATCAGCGGTGCCACTATGGGCATAATAATATCTTTTACTAGTGAATTTACTAGTGCGTTGCTCGCGCCCCCCATGATGAAAGCGATAGCTAAGGTGAAAACTTTATACTCTCTTAAAAATTCCCAAAATTCTTTTACTAACATAGTTTGAAATTAATTAATTTTAAACGGGTTAAAGTTAGTATTAACATCATAATAATCCTCCCCTTCTTTTCTTTTTAAGAATTTAATGACTTTGTAGGTAACCGGCGTGAAGATAACTTCAACAGCAGTCTTGAAAAGATAATTGGAAATTATTAAGGTTACCAAAAGAGACCCCGGCAAAATTCCAAAGAAGGCAATAAGAATGAAAAGCGTACTATCAACCAGCTCGCCGACTACGGTTGAGCCAATGGTCCTAGTCCAGAGCCACTTACCTTCTGTCCAAACTTTCATTTTAGCTAGAATAAATGAATTTGAAAATTCTCCGGCAAAATAAGCAATGAGACTTGCCAGCACTATGCGTGGAGTTAAGCCCAAGATCGCATCGTAAGCTGCTTGATTGGTCCAATCAGCCGCCGCGGGAAGTTTGCCTACCACAATAAACACCACTGACATGAGAAAGGCCATAAAAAATCCAAGCCAAATTACGCCTCGAGACCTCTTGTAACCATACACTTCGGTCAAAATATCGCCGAAGATATAACTGAGCGGGAAAAGCAAAGTGCCACCGTCAAAAACAAACCATTTTAAATCAACTATCTTTGTCGACGCAACATTTGAAATTAATAAAACAGAAACAAAGAACACACTGATCGCACCCAAGTATTTATAATTTTTCTCCATAAATTATATTAATTAATAATAAATTTTTGAATTCCTTTTAATCCACCACTTCTTTACAAAAGGCAACGACTGCACAGAGATAAAATATCCGATGGCTGGAAGAAGGGCATTTAAGAAATATCTTTCGGATCCGATAAAATATAAAACTTTTACCGCAATCATATAAATTATTGCTGAAATAAGCAGCACTCTAAAATAACTTGTCTCCCAAGCCTTATCGGTCTCAACTTTTAAATTCCTCGCCCTTATTTCTTCAATTTCTTTTTCTAATTTTTGTATTCGCTCTTCCATGGATTTATGTTTTAATTTTATACATTGCCTTTATAATACTCCTCTCTTGTTTCTACGGGCTCATCTAAATCTCGATAGTTTGCCAAAATCTCTTCTCCTTTAGAGATATCACGCACAGAAAAGTACCCTTTGCCTTTTTCATACCTTACATTTGGATTTTCTGAATGATTTAGATAATTTCCGATATCCATTCTGTTAAAAAACTTGGGGCATAAAATTTTACCATTTCCCTGATGCAGACAATATCCTCTTAACTCTTCTGGTATTTCTTTTTCATCGTGGATTTCTTCCTCGAAATCCTCCAAGAATAATTCCATGTATGTATCATTAGCAATATCGTGTAAAGCAAAAACGCCAACGCCGCCATTTGATATGGTCGAGGGTTTTAAAATGAACGAAAAGCGGTTAGTGATATTTTTCATGAAAATATTATACCAAAATTTATTATTCTTTAAGTTGTCTAGCTAAATGTTCTAATATCTTTTCAAAATCTTTTACGACAACTTCGTCAAACACTCTAACGTCTTCTTCGGTTAAGACATCTTGATCTATGTATGATGGCTCTATGTTTCCTTGGCGATGCCAATTTTCTTTGGAGAGAAAATTAAAGCCACCTTCTTCGAGTTCTAATAATTTTTTTATATAGGGATCGTCTATTTTGACCGGCTGACCTTTATAATAGTATTCAACTAGTACGGTGTTGGGAGATATGGGGCGCCAAAGCGGATGCTTTATATTAGTTCCTGGACGTGTTGAATCTTCTTGGAATTTATCCTCTCTAATTTCATTCAAAATACCTTCCTTGGGGGCGGACAATTCCTTTTCCAAACCTTCAATAATTTCAGGCTTGCTAAACACAATTGGATGATGTTGATCTGCAAAATCTTCCGGGTGTTTCAAATATCGAGAGGTGTCTACACTTATACCTCTCTGCTCTTTTGCGGGATCTCTGTATTTGGCAGGAGTTCCATGAAATCTAACAATAAAAGTATCTTTATTGTCAAAAGAAAACTTATCTGCATAATCTTCTTCGTCTAATATAAGATCAGCAGGTAGTACTGGAAGGAGATCTTCGGGGCTGGCTGGTTTTAATTTTGCCCATATTGCATGAGGAGTTTCTTCTGTTGGCTGACAAACTATCGTGGCGCCGTATTTTTCCGCCCATTCAGTCGCATATTTTTCAGATAAAATATCTGTGCCTTCGTTCGGGTGAACTCCGACGTATACGATGATTTTTCTTTTTGATTTTTCTATACCTTTTAATTTTTCCAGCGTCTGTGCCAAAGTCGCCTCTCGTATAAAGTAAGGAGATTTAATTGTCTCAATAAAAGAAGCGTCACCCGAGCTCACATGAACTTGAGCTGCGTTTTTTATATTTCCAAATTCATGTATTTGTGATTTAGAATCCATTAATAGATTATATCAAAAAATACCCTTAAGCGCCGTTTTCCATTCTTGTATTAATCAACTCTTAAAACCAAATCAGCAACTTTTCCCGGATGATACGACCCAATGTACCTATCTAGGGCAATACAAACTTGTTTAAAATAAGAATCCGGATGAGTTTCGGGGAAATAATCTTTACCCCATCTTTCTTTTTCTCGCTTCATTCTTCGCTCGGCTATTTTATTGATATCTCCTTCTAGATAAATCCTTTTATCCCAAAATTTATTATGTGGTAATTCAGGATGAAACATGAAAACTCCCTCAATCACCATAATCTTTTTCGAAAAATCAAAAGTTTTGGGGATGTTCACTTCTCCAGAAACACCATCGTAAGTATTTACCTTGCACAATGTGTTTGTGTTTTTAAAAGCAGTAATAAAATCTGAGAATTTCTGACTATCGACAACTTCAAGTTCAAATACTTTGGATTTATCTTCTGAGTTAGCTAACTTCTCATGCACAATTTTTCTAGAGAACGTAAAATCATCCCTGTTTACAGCTAAAATATCTGGGTTAAGTTTAACTAGATTATCAAGTAGAGTAGTTTTCCCTATGCCTGTGTAGCCGTCAATCGCAACAATTAACTTGCTCGAGCTTTCTGCCCAAAGAGTAATTGCTTCATTTGCTTTTTCAGATAACTCTTCTTGATTCATATAACACCTTGTGCTTTTTCCTTCTTAAAGTAAGACCAGAAAAGAAAAATAACTAAAAGTAATAATATATTTCCTAGTAATAATGAGCGTGCCGGGCCAATCTGATCAGCAATGAGACCAAAAAGAAAAGCGAACACTGCAAAGAATAAACTATTCAGGAGTGAACCCAAAGAACCCATTGTTGCTCTCTGATGATCATTAAATTCTTTTTGTCCTAAGCTTGATTGTGCAACTGTAATAACACCGAAGAAAATTTCTGAAAAAGTTAGAAGGATGGGCGAGAATACAGTTGGTATTATCGTAGCGAGAATCGCAAAAAATCTATTAGACAAGTTGCCAACTATAAATGCTTTCACCTCGCCCCATTTCTTAATTACTCTTCCTGCAAACCAAAAACTTGCCGCAGAGATAAAGTTATTAGCTGATCGAACAATACCGAGCGCCCAGGTTGGCCAAAGTAGAACAATAAAAGCAGGTGCAAACGTGTAAAGTGTTTCTTCTATTCCATACTGAGAAGCAGAAGTAAGGCTTATGGCGCGGAGTCTTTTATTGTGTATAAAATTATAAAAAGATTCTTTTATATGACTGAAAATATTTGTTCCAATATTCTTTTGGTGAATCTTTGGTTCTATTATAAAGAATGTAAGGAATAATGAGATAAACTGAGGAATTACAGAAATCCACATGACAAAACGGAAAGATGTAGAAAATGCCAAGAATCCTCCAAGAAGTGCAGACGTGGCCAAACCTATTTGAAATAGGGAGCTGATTTTTCCTTTAGTTTCCGCGAAATGATTCTCGGGATCATCAATGCTTTCGTAAAGTAATGCATCGTTGTTGCCGCTAAAAAATGAACTCGCTAGACCCTCAAACAAAGCTCCAATTACTAGCATGATAAATGAGCCACTTAAAGCGTAAATAATCATACAAATCAAGTTAGCGACGGCTCCAAAAATAATTGTCCCTCTTCTTCCCAAGAAATCAGATAGTACACCTGTTGGAAGTTCAAATAAAGATGCAGAAATCCTCTCAATTGAGAGCACACTTAAACCAAGAGCGAATGAACCAGTGATTTGAGAAAAGTAAAGAACCGCAATCAGGCTGTGGGGCGTAAAATCAAGAAAGAACGAGAACCATTTTAAAACTGTTACATTTCGTTTTATCATATTATTTAAAATTATTTCTGAACTGCCAAATCTATTATTCTATTTGCCCACGCAATATCTTCTGCGCCCGTGAGAGGTTTGTTTTTAAACTCTTCACTAGTAGCATATTTAAGGAACTTTCCTACTTCTTCTCTTGTTGCTTGATCAGTTATTTCACCGTCATCTAAAAGATTGGCGAGAGTTGCAACCACACTCTGAAACCAATTGCGCCTGACCTTAAAATTATTTATGGGCGTGTGGCTATCAATCATTTCTGTGGGAATTTCATCTCTAAAAGTATTTTTGAGCATCAGTAGGTGTTCGAGTGGATTGTATTTTGGTCTACCTTCATTCATATCGTAATTTACTAATTTATTTTTTACTATTAAATAATTTCGCCAACTTTTTCACATTACCAAAGACATTCATCTTGTTTATATCCTTGGGCGATATGAATTGAATTTTTTGGCATTCGTAAGTGGGAGTAAAGTTCAAGTTTTTAACTTTCACCTCGAAAACCAGGTTGATTATCCAAGTCTTTTTCTTGTTGAATATAATGTAGTACTTCAGATCAGGATTAACTTTTGTTACAGTCAGACCCATTTCTTCTTTGATTTCTCGCTTTAAAGCTTCTTCTGGAGATTCGCCCCAGCTATCATTCCCGCCACCAGGTAATTCCCACCATTTGTTATCTTCTTGGATAACAAGAAATTTCTTGCGAGTTTCGTCCAGAATTAATCCTTTTACGCTTACACGGTAAAATGCATTTGGAATCTGGTATTTTTTCATGAACTTTTTTATATTGAATTTTTTAGCTTTGCCGATAGTCATAAAAGTATGTTATCTCAGTAATTCTTAATAAATTTAGGTGCATCTGAAGGTAGGTTTCCTGTCTTAAAGTCTTCTCCGAAAGTTTTCGGAAGAATTTGAACATTATCAGTTGGACTTACCCAAATTATTTCCGTAAGTTCGTGAGCGTGGGAGCGTGCGATTTTCTCTGTATCAAGATAATCTTTTCCATTTAAGACTTCAAAAAGAAACTCTTCGTAAGTTTTACCTGCTGACGAGATATATTCATGTATATAAAGCAACCGACCGATTTCTGGCTTAACGCCTAGTTCTTCAATCATTTCACGAGACAAACATTCTTTTATATCCTCACCTAATTCCAAATGTCCACCCGGAAGCGCAACAAGATCCTCTGGATAACCTGGGTGACGAACCGAGAGTAATTTCCCTTCATGTAAAATGACCGCGCGACATTTAATAAAAATTGTTTTATTTTGTTCCATTTGCCTGAAATTGTATCACATTATTAGTGAGTTTCTTTGTCCTGGACGGGTCATTTTTCAACCTTGAAAATATGCTTAAAAACTAAGCGTCTCGTGCTATCACGAGTTGGCGGGCCCACTAGGAATCGAACCTAGGTCAATCGTTTTGGAGACGATTATTCTACCTCTGAACTATGGACCCAAATTTTAATTTACAATACTTCTTTTAATTCTCTTTACCAGTCCATTATACACGGAACCACTATTTTTAAAACTTTTTTCACGGTCTTTTGCGTCATCTATATTTTTGTATGATTCATAGTAAATAAGGTCAACTGGTAACCGATGACTAGTGTTCTCTACATTACCTCTTTTGTGCTCAATTAATCTTTTCTTTAAGTCGCCAGTATAACCGATGTAAAGTTTGTTATCCTTTTTGCTTTTTAGTATATAAACATAGAACATAAATTCATGAATTGGTTTTGGACCCCGTCGCTCGCGAGCGACGGGGTGGAGACCGAAGTTATACCACTTACCCTGTCATTCGCGAATGACGGGGCTTAACTAAGCTCCCGGAGTGTCTATTTCTTAATTTCCTTGTGCTTCGTCTGCTTTCGGCACCATTTGCAATACTTTTTGAGCTCGATTTTTTTAGTAACGAGTTTTTTGTTCTTGCTGGACCAGTAATTTATACGCTTGCACACTCCGCAGGCAAGCTTTATGAGGCGATCTTGTGACATATTTATAGATTATCCTAAAAACCATTAAAATGCAACCTAGACAATGATTCTTGGCAAAAGTGAACTAATCCGGGTAGTTATCTCGTAGTTAATAGTATTGATTCGACTGGCCATTTCTTCAGCTGTAATTTCTTGTTTCCCTTGCTTCCCCAGGATTACTACTTCGTCTTCTAATTTGATTTTAGCTATATGGCTTACGTCAACAGCAGACATATTCATATGCACCCGACCTAAAATTTTGCATTTTGTGCCTTTTATAAGTACCTCGCCATTGTTTGAAAATCCGCGGTCAAGTCCATCAGCATAACCTTGCGGTATGATAGCAATCTTTGTTTCCCTCTTCGTTTTATAGGTTAACCCATATCCTATAGTTCTACCTTTGGGTAAACTTTTAATCTGCGCAACTTTTGTTTTCCATGAAAGTACAGACTTTAATTTAAATTTGTTTTTCCCATAAATATTCATCAAATGTTCTGAAGGCCACATTCCATAAACTCCTACCCCCAAACGCACAAGCGGATGAACACCCCGGTTTTTCTCGTAAACTAAAATTCCGGAAGTTGCAGATATGTGAGTTTGTAAATTATTGAAACCAAATTCTTCGGCTAGTTCTACTGCTTTTTTGTATTCATTAATTTGTTTTTGGGCGTGGGCAAAGTTAGTAGTGTCTTCTATGTTGGCAAAATGCCCATAAATACCTGTTAATTTTATAAATTTATGTTTTTTAATTTCTGTAAAAGTCTGGGGTAAGTCCGCAAGAAGAAATCCCTCTCTTCCCAGATACACATCCACTGGTAGGTGTATTTCTTGAACTTTTTTTCTCATCTCCGCTATAGCGGAGATTGACTTTATTTGACCAATAGAAAAAACTGCCAGCGTGCAGCCAAGCTTCATTAATTTACTCAGATTTTCTTTTTGCACATAACCAAGAACAAGAGTATCTTTCTTTGTGACTTCTCGCAACAACTCCAACTCCTCAACATCATCAACCTGAAAATAGTCCACATACTGCTCAAGAATTTTTGTAACTTCATTCTGTCCATGACCGTAAGCGTTGCCTTTGATTGCCACTGATAATTTAGTCCCCTTCTTTACTAAACTCCTAAATTGCCTAATATTATGTATCAAATTCTCCTTTGAAAGTTCTATATGTGAGAGTGGCAAGTCTTTTTTGACAACTAAGAAACTGTGGTTTTTAATCTAGATTCACGTTTAAACCTCTCTATAGCCAAACTAATTAATTTATCTAGCAGTTTTGCTACTGGCACACCACTTGCCTCCCACAGCTTCGGATACATGCTTATGTTTGTGAACCCCGGCATAGTATTTATTTCGTTCACGAAAACTTCGCCGTTTTCTTTTAGGAAAAAGTCTACTCGGCCCAAGCCTTCGCAATTGAGAGCTTTAAAGGTCTTCACTGCCAAATCCTGAATTTTTTTAGCTATAGCTCCGGGGATATTAGCCGGAATTTCTACTCTAGAACTATTTTCATCTATGTACTTGGCATCATAAGAATAGAACTCGCTGTTTACAACTATTTCTCCTGGGATGGAAGCTTCTGGTTCCGAGTTGCCCAGCACTGCACATTCTATTTCTCTGCCCTTTATAAATTCTTCGATTATTATTTTCGAGTCGTATTTAAAAGCTTCTGGCAATGCATTGTTCCAATCCTTTTCGTTCTTTACCTTACTTATACCCACAGAAGAACCTAAATTAGCAGGTTTTACAAAAACTGGCATTCCAAGTTTTCTTTTGATTTCCTGAAAAGTAATTTCTTTTCCGGCGTATAATGTCACAAACTTTCCAACAGGGATCTTCGCATCTCGAAGCAACCTCTTCATCACATCTTTATCCATTCCAACAGCTGACCCAAGCACGCCCGCTCCTACAAAAGGCACCCCAGCGAGCTTTAATAGTCCCTGCATACTCCCATCCTCACCGAATGGGCCATGAAGCACTGGGAAAACCACATCTATCTTTTCTTTTACCTCCGAGCCACTAATTGGCGCAAGCTCTCCTTTGCCCTCAGCATACAGAGCAATTTCTCTGTTTGATTTATTTAATTTAATTAATTTTGGACTATTACTATTTAGTAAATAGTTAGAAGTATTACTTAGTAGCCATTTACCTTCTTTGGTTATGCCAATTGGTATTACTTCATATTTTTCTTTATCAAGGGCTTCTATTACATTTCGGGCAGACTGAAGAGAAACCTCGTGCTCAGCTGATTTTCCGCCAAAAAGTACTGCTACTTTTATCTTTTTCTTTGCCATGTGAGCAGTATACCCCAATTATTTTAAAATCGCACTTTTGAGATCACGGGGGAGGTTTGTAAGGTGTTTGTATCCTTTTTTGGTGATTAAGAACATGTCTTCAATGCGCACACCACCCAAGTTTTTGATATAAATTCCGGGCTCTATCGTCATGACACAGCCTGCTGGAATGATGTCTTCACTTTTTGGTTTAAAATTCGGCCATTCGTGTATGACTGTTCCCACTCCGTGGCCAAGTCCGTGCTTGAAATTATTCTTATACTTTTTTGCAATAAAATCTCGCGCAGTCTTGTCTATTATCCAGGCTCTTCGTTCACCACTTTTTACTTTACTCATTGCAAGTTCTTGTGCTTTCAAAACATCTTGATAAATTTTCTTCTGTCTCGCTGTAGGCTCACCCCAGAAATACGTGCGCGTCATATCCGAACAATAATGATTCACCGTTGTGCCAATATCAAACATTACAAAATCTCCCTTTTTGAGCTTGGTATTGTTTGGTTCATGATGTATGTCTGCTGAACTTTTACCGAAGGCCACAATGGGCGGAAAGGACAATATAGGTGCACCGTATTTTATAAAAGATTTTTTAATAAAATTCGCAACTTGTAATTCTGTGATACCAGTTTTTAAATATTTAACAGCATCCAGTAAAACTTTCTCGCTAATCCTCTGCGCTTTCACAATATCCGCAAGCTCTTTTTTGTTTTTTACTGCCCGAATTTCGTGTACAAGTTGGGTTTTCATAATTTTTAATAAACTTCTTGCTGATAACATTTTTCGCAATAAACTATCTCGGGTCTATCAGGACCATAACTTGTTTCGAATTCGATTTCACAATTCCCTTGATGATGAGAATGCTTTTTGTCGCACATACAACTCCTATGCCAAAACTTATTTGGATTTCTATTTAAGACTCTTTGGTAATGTCTGCAATTTGGACAGAGATTTGGAATCGGGATATTTTTTGCTTTATAAAATTTAAATTCTGACTCTGTAATCCTAAAGGCGGTCGTGCATTGCTCTGTGCATTTACCTTCGTGCTCACACCCAACAACCTCTTTAGTTATATCGTCTGAAACATCTCTTATATTATCTGGTAGATCTTGAGGTTTTGTGGTAATTTTGTAATTTCTATCTTTCTCTTCTCTCCATGAATATCCTTGTGCCTCCGCTTCTTCTTTAGTTAATGGGAAAAATTCTTGAGCCGAGGTCTCATTATAATCAAATTGGGCAATTTCGGTCGGATAAAAATCTCCATATACATAGGTACGACCTTTTTTGTCGACGTAAGGCATATCGTTCATATGCTTTATTATTTTTGGCAGCATTTCTTCGTATTCTTCTTGGGTGTATTTTTTATTTAAAATGCAATAACTTTGATTTCTAAGACTAATACAACCGAAAATATTACTATTGTTGTTATAGCAATATGCAGCGTATCTCATGTTTCGCCCTTCAATGGAATTGATTCCCCCGATTATGTCATATGTGTTTTTTCCAGAGCATAGAGATTCATACATGAGCTCAGTATTTTCTCCAAACTGGGTAAAATCGTAACAATCTTTGTTGTTTTTAACAATAAGCCACATGCAATATTTACTGTATTCCGCTCCAGTAACGATAAAAGAGTTCTTTGTGTATTTAGAATTATAAACATAGTCCCCGTTGGAATCTAGGTTTTGCACGCCGTGCATATACTTGTTAGGAAATTTGAGCCAGAATTCTTTGGCTTTCTTTTTTATTTCTTCCACAGCGACGCGAGAACCCAGGTTAAATTCTTTGAGCTTATTCAAGTAATCGTCTCTCGTGTACTTTTCATTAAAAATACAATACTGTTGTCCTCGCAAATTTACACATCCAAAGCAATTTGAGCATCCAACAAGATTTTTCGAAAACAATATATCGTGTGAGCTTTCACAGTCTACTGAGTAATAGATCTCGTAACACTTAACGCAGTTCAGGCTCTGATAAGCAAGTTCTGTACTCTCAGCCATTGTTACATCAACACAATCCGTGCAATGTTCCAGCTCTTCTCCATACATACATCTCTCGTCGTAATCAGAATTGAAAATGTAATAACAATTTTTCAAGTAGTGATTCATGTTGGTAAAACTTGTGTTCACAAGAGTGTTATACATAGTTATGAGATTGTATTGAGGAACTTTTCTAAGCAACTCTTTAAATTGTTCGAAAAACGGCTTAGAAAAATCATACTCCTGCCCATAATTAGTTGGATCCCATTTATCACTCCACCAGCACTCACCACAATAATTAATTATTCCTTTTTCAGGATCATATCTTGAAATTGTATCTTTGTTGCAAAGTTCGCATGCACGTTTGTAAAGTGCTCTTTCGTTACGAAAAGCTAAACGTCTTTGCAGGCGACACTCTGGACACCAAGTTGGTGCTGGAACTTTTATTTTTTCATAAAAATTAAAATCTTCGGGCTCGATGACGAAATCCTTTTTACAGTTTTGGCATTTCACAGACACTGAGCTCGTCGAATGTGTTCTATTTTCCATAAAGTTAGAACAACTTAACTATGTCGTGATAGGTAACCACTAGCATAAGCGAAATTAAAATAACAAAGCCCACCATGTTAACAGTGTTAACTACCTTAGGATTAAGCGCTTTGCCTTTTATTTTTTCTATTAAAAGGAAAAGGAGTCTTCCCCCGTCGAGAGCCGGAAATGGGAAAAGGTTTATTATAGCTAAATTTATTGATATAAGAGCAGCAAAGGACAGAAGATAGGTGAAACCGAACTCTAAGGCATTTCCTACTATTCCAACCATTCCCACCGGTCCTGTTATAGACTCCAGGCTGCCTTGCCCTCTAAAACTGTCCGCAATTAGCTTAAAAAGGCCCACGACGGTGTCTTTAGTGACCGATATAGTCAAGGTTAATCCTTCCCAAATAGCTGAAAATAGGGGCAATTTAGCGGTTCCTATCTCGTCCATAGCAATTCCTATAGCAGGTACACCATCCTTAGACACAATATCCACTTTTGCAGTATTGGGCGTAGAATTTGGAGCCCGAAGATAACCTACTTCAATTTCATCATTTGGATGCTCCAGAACGAAAGATTTTACAGATTCGGGGCTGATATCTTTTTTAAATAGTTCATGTACCCCTCCATCATGCATGTGAGTGAGAGAAATTATTTTGTCGCCTGTTTGTAGGCCTGCTTTCTCTGCGGGGGAATCTTTCAAAACAGACAATATCACCACATTTACATCCTGTAGTTCATAGTTCTTGTCAGCGCTTCGGACTGAAGTAGGAAGTCCTGACATAAACCCGATAGAAAATAGCACCCAGCCTAAAAGAAAATTCATAAATATACCAGCAAACAAGACTATCGCCTGTTTCCATTTAGCTTTATTTACGAAACTTCTTTCTTTGTCTGGTCCATTTATGTTTTCTTCATTGGGATCTTCTCCGAAAATTTTCACAAAGCCCCCGAGCGGGAGGAGGTTGAAAGTATATTCTGTTTCGCCGTGTTTATAGCCGAAGAGTTTGGGCGGAAAACCAAATCCAAATTCATCTACCCTAATACCGAATTTTTTCGCAGAAAAAAAATGCCCGAATTCGTGGACCAAAACTAAAACTAATAAAATTATTATAAAAATTACTACGTTCATATCATCCCATTACTTCTTTATTTTTCTTTTCGAAAATGTCTTCGAGATTTGTATTCACTTCATTGACTATCTTTTGGAGTTCTTCCTTTGCTCTAAACCTGTCATCTTCGGTCATATCACCTTCCCTTTCTTTCTTTTCTATATCTTCGAGTACGCTTTCTCGTTCACGCCTAACAGAAATTCTGCTTTCTTCCAGCTTTTCCTTCAGGGCTTTTACTAGAGTTTGTCTAGTTTCGGTAGTCAATTGCGGGAAAATTACGCGGACTCCAGACTCATCAGTCGCTACCGATAAACCCAGGTTGGATCCAATTATTGCTTTCTCTATACTTTTAATTTGGTTTTTATCCCAGGGAGCAATCCGCAGAGTTTTCGGGTCTTCGATAGAAACAGAGGCAACGTTTTTGAGTGGCAAATAGGACCCATAGGATTCCACTGAAACGCTATCCAGGATCATAGGAGAAGCGCGTCCAATATTCATCTGGCTGTATTCTTTCCGGAGGAAATCCTCAATCTTTTTAGCTTCGTTCTTAAAATTTGAAAAGTTGTATTGCATATTTGGTATTATAACATGAATAGTTTGCTTTAAAAATTAGGTACGATAAGCGCCACCGACTCCATAAGGCTTTTCGTCGAACTCCCTGGCATGCGCAAAAATTCCCGAACTTTAAAAAAATGCTCGAAGCAAGCTACAGGAAAATTCCGATCGGCGTAAGTCCCACCCGGTATTCCAGGAAGGGGCAAGGCAGCGGAATTTTCCTGTAGCTTGCGGTTCAAAATAAATTCAAGTTTGTTTAAGAAATTAATTGCTTTGGAGCGCGCAGAGTCAAGCGCAAGGTTTTCTTCTTCGTTTCCTTCTTCTTCAGTCAAAAGCGACTTTATAAATTCAATTCGATCCTGATGCGACAGTTTTATGAATTTCTCCGCATCACTATGTACTAGGTCTTGCCTAGTGCGAATTAAATAAAATCTAGAAACAAAAGTTGGGAGAAGCACGTTTGCGTCAGGAACGATTAGGAAAAAATGTGTATTTGGTATCGGTTCTTCGAACATTTTTAGTAAACTATTTTGCGCTTCGAGCAAGAAACTGTTGGTTGAAATTACAAATATCCGTTTTCCGTTCGAAACACCCCGCTCGCCTCCATATGATTTTAGATTTCGAGCATCTTCAATCTTGAAAGAGTCTAGAGCCATTTCGAGATAATCAGGATTTTGGATACGACTGACCTCTATCTCATCCAAGAACTTTTGAACTTCTTTCAGCACTTCTTCGCGCGCGCCTTCGATCAAATAGGCGTGGTGTAAATTATTTTTATCAAAATATTCTAGTATAGGCATTATCTCTTACTGAGAACTGTTTTCTTGTAAACATTCAAGTGCTCAAGGGCAATACCTGTACCCTTAACAACACAGAAAAGAGAATCTTCTGCAAGGGTTGCTTTTACGCCTGTCTTTCGATAAACCAAATCCGGGAAATTGCGAAGCTGAGATGATCCTCCAGTCATAATAATCCCGTGATCAATTATGTCAGAAGCAAGTTCAGGTGGAGTCTCTTGCAGAACATCCTTAATAGCTTTTATGATTTGCCGCAATTCTCCATCTATAGCTTTAACAATTTCGTTTGTGCCAACTTGAGCAGAGCGCGGAAGTCCTTGAATAAAGTCACGGCCTTTGATAGTGACTCGCAGTTCTTCCTCGAGAGGTACCGCTGCTCCAATTTTTATTTTTACTTCTTCGGCCGTTCTGTCTCCAATGGCCAAATTGAAGGTTTTCTTTATATAGTCCGCAATCGCGGCATCAATTTTATTCCCCGCACATTTTACCGAAGTGGAGGCAACAATTCCCCCAAGGGATATAACGGCAACGTCTGTAGTCCCTCCGCCAATGTCCACTACCATATAACCCTTCGATTCATAGATGGGAATTCCCGCACCGATAGCAGCAAGTATGGGCTCCTTCACCACATATGCATTCCGCGCACCCGCACGAATTGCAGCTTCTATTACAGCCCTTCGCTCGGTGGAAGTTACCCCAGCAGGAACCGAGACCATTACATCCGGCTTGAAAAGACTGAATTTCCCCATCGCTTTATTGATAAAATAATGAAGCATCGCTTCGGTAACGCGGTAATCTGCGATCACTCCATCTTTCATTGGACAGTAGGTAATAATTGATTCAGGAGTTTTACCAATCATGTCCTTGGCCTCCACGCCAATAGCTAAAATTTTATTATCTTGTTCAGACACAGCCACCACCGAAGGCTCATTAAGCACCACGCCTTTCCCTGGCATAAAAACAAGTGTGTTAGCCGTGCCTAAATCTATGCCCAATTTACGCGAAAAAAATCCCATAAAATCAATATAACATATCCGTGATAGAATGAAAGGATGAAAATTATTACGGTACTTCCGCTAAAAAAGACTGTATTCCAAGAAGATTTGACCTATTTCACTAGCTTGCCGGTAGAACCTGGAATTGTCGTGAACGTACCTTTACGGAGCAAAAAAACCTTAGCTATCATAACTTCCATTGAAGAACTTGCGGAATCAAAGTCGGACATAAAGTCCATGAATTTTAACCTGCGAAAGGTTATTGAAACAAAGGGGCAGTCCATGTTTTTACCAGAATTTATGGACGCAGCATTTGAGGCCAGTAAATATTTCGGCCAAAATAAAAACAATGTTATTGCTTCTTTGATTCCAAATATATTTATAGAGGAATACGATCATCTTGCGCGAATATACCAAAACCGTATTCCTGTAGAAACCAAAAATGCTGAAATTAAAATAAAGTCAGAGAAATTGCTACTTCAGCGACCCCTTGAAGAGAGAATTTCAATTTACAAAACTTTAATCCGAGAGTCCTTCGCTAGAAATAAATCCGTTTTCGTCGTGGTGCCAACAGAAATAGACATGGAGAAATTTAGCGCTGAGCTATCAAGGGGTATTGAGCAATTTACTTTTTCTCTTAGAAGTAATCTGAGCGCAAAGAAAAACTTAGAGACCTGTGAGAAAGTTCTCGCCTCTTCTCATCCCCTCCTCCTACTTGGCACGGCCAGATATCTCTCTACGCCACGGAGTGATATAGGAACTATAGTCCTGGAACATGAAAGCTCTAATACGTATAGAACTATCAACCGGCCTTATTTAGATCTGCGGACTTTTGCAGAAATTTACGCAGCGCAAATAAATGCCAAATTTATCTTGGCCGATGAGTTGCTACGTTTCGAAACTATAGGGAGAGCAGATATGGAAAATTGGAGCCCTCTACATCAGCTCAACTACCGGGTCAACTTCGCTGACAAGATAGAAATATTGGAGCGCGGCGGAGAAAGAGAAAGAATTAAAAAATTCAGAATATTAAATGAAGAAAGTATAGAAACTTTAAAAAAAGCAGTTGCCAATAAGAAGAATGCCTTCGTTTTCTCTTTGCGGAAAGGACTAGCTACTATGACCGTGTGTCGAGATTGTAATCATACTATCAGCTGTGAAAGATGTGGTGGACCGCTGGTGCTTTATACTTCACACCAAAGCAAAAATAGAATGTTCGTATGCAACAGATGCGAGAAGAATCTGGGAGCGAACATTGTCTGCCCTAACTGCAGCAGCTGGAATTTGTTACCTTTGGGAATCGGAGTGGATACCGTGGAAGATGAGGTTCAAAAGATCTTTCCTAAAATTAAAATTTTCAAATTAGACAAAGAGTCCGTCACGACAGCGAACGCAGCAAAAAAAATCACCAAAGAATTTACTAATACTACGCCTTCTATTCTTATAGGCACCGAGATGGCATTTTTTTATTTAAAAGATCTTGTCCCCCTTTCTATTGTTGCTTCTTTCGATTCACTGTGGAGCATTCCTAACTTTAAAATGAGCGAGAAGGTAATTCAAATAATACTTTCTATGGTTAGTATAACCAGTGAGAAACTTATTATTGAAACCAAAAACAATAAGGATGAGTTACTCCAAGCTATTAAGTCAGGAAATTTGGCACCTTTTGTCCGCGAAGAACTGGAAGATAGAAAGAAATTAGATTATCCACCCTTTAAAAGATTTATAAAAATAAAATATATGGGTGACAAAGAACAAACTAGGGAAGCCAGACAACTTCTAGCAGAAACGTTCCAGGATTATTCGCCTGAGATTTTCAGCGGCTTTGTCGAGAGATTCAAGGGCAAATTTATAACAAACACTCTGATAAAAATAGACCCGAAAAAATGGTCCCTGCCTTCACTCTCGCTTGGTTCGTCTCTCGACGAGAACCTGTGGACTAAACTTTCATCACTTCCACCAACATACGAAGTTACCGTAGATCCAGAAGATTTGTTGTAAATTTATAAAAATTGTGTCATAATTTGGGTTGATAAGGAGGCTCGAATGAAACGGAAACCTCTCTCGTTCCACATCAGGCTCGGGAGGATTCTCAATCGCCCCAAGCCCGCAAAACCAGAGGAAAAACCTCAGGACTCGAAGAAGCAGCCCGAGGTTCGCACTCACCCCCACATCCCCCGGCCTCTCGCCGGCTGAAGAGGAGACAACGTGGAAAAACAGCATCAATTCACACTGCTGCTCACGTTCACCAACGACAGCCCCGACGGAAACTCGGCGCGCGCGAAGGCGATGGCTCTCGTCGCGGAAGGCAAGGGCGAGATCATGAAGCCCGCTCCGGGAGCGAACCCTGAGGAAGAGGGGGACGGCAGCTGCCTGACCGACCCCTAATCCGGAGTTAAGTAAACCAAAGTGTTGGTCAAAACAAAGAAAAGTGCTTGATGCTCAAACATTTTTCCCTGTTTTGAATGGATCTATGGTCGCAGTAGCTTAACTCCAGATATTTCTAAAATA
>Ga0070704_100000002_pt1 | contig 162543 bp, 172 predicted proteins | sample KBSK5252metaG_FD_65467 | JGI IMG/M metagenome (GOLD analysis project Ga0070704, IMG submission 65467) | Corn, switchgrass and miscanthus rhizosphere microbial communities from Kellogg Biological Station, Michigan, USA - KBS K5-25-2 metaG | ecosystem: Host-associated > Plants > Roots >...
TCCGGTTGTAGTTAAATTGTTTGATCCAAGTGCAAGGTTTCCTCCACCCAATGTTAACGTGTCCGCGGAATGGGTTAGAGTTACGTCGCCGTTATTGAAATTAATTACTCCGCCTGAAGCAAGGAAAAGGTCACTCCACATGAGTGCAGTAGTACCCAAAGCTGCACCGTCAGAAGAATTTGGGACAACGTTGAGTGTAGAAGCAACACTGGTACCACTGATGATCAATCTGTTAGTTAAAGTCTGAGCTGTGCTACTACTTCCTGCTGCTGTAGTGGTTGCAATATTAACTACTGCAGGTGTTGCACTTCCTGTACCAATACCACCAGCTATTGTAAGTGGTGAACCAGCTGTGTCAGTGTCCGTACCTCCGCGAGCACCGGCAGCACGAATTACGCGAGCAGTTTGAGTGTCGCTAGAGTCAGCTCCTAATTGAAGAAGTGCCATTGTTTTCGATCCTATCGCTGTCATATTAGAAGCGGTAATACGTGATTCCCAACCAAGAGCTATTGATTTAGTGAGCGCGGCACTGGTAGTTGTAGCATATTCACCTAGAAATACATTTGATGCAGCGGTACTTGGCGCCGAAGCTAAACCATTAGTTTCATCAACTGAATCATTGCCTGCATCATGTCCAATGGATACATTTCCACCACTACCAGCTCCTGCGCGATTACCAATCACAGTGTTGTTAGTACTACTACCGCAACCAACCCCGGATCCTCCGATAGCTATACATCCACTTTGTACTGTTACTACCCCAGTCAATTCATCGCTTAAGGATAACCCGTTAGTACCGGTCCGTAGCCAGAAAATGTTTGAACTGCCGCTTCTTAATTTAACAGCACCAGATATACCAGACCCTATGCCTGTTCCTGTCGTTAGGGAAATATCCCCCCCATCCGCATTCCCTGAAGTCAACCTCGCCGCATTTCCGGCTGTAAGTGTAATAGATCCCCCAGCTGCAGCTCCAGCAGTATCAAGAGAAGCAACTGCGTTTGAGGCACTGAGAGTTGCTGCCACTCCTGCTTGCGAAGCTCCATTGGCTGCAGTTGGCGCCGTCGCACTTCCTGACCAAGCAGTACCTGCTGCAGTGGTGTATGAAGGAGAGAGAACTGAAGTGGCAAAGTAACCAGTTCTCCATCCAATAGATGAAGTTCCAAGATCATCTGTGTTGTTAGTATCTGAAACGAGAGTTGTGTTGATGGCTACAGAAGCTAAGTTATCGAGTGCTCTAGTAGCTCCAGTTCCAGTAGTTAAAATATTTACTCCTTCTACTGCAATTACTCCAGCTGATGCTCGAGTGATGGTAGTGTCAGATGCATCTCCTACGTTTAGTCCTGCGAATTGTGGACTGTCTGCTGTTCCTAATCCAATTGCATTTCGTACTTCTGTAGAAGTTAGGTTTTCATATGCTCCTGCTGTGTCATCCCAACCAAATACTGCGTTCGCTCCAGCGTCAGCCAACGTGACGGTGAGGCCTTGGATAGAAGTTAAGTTAGCTAGAGTGTCGATCGCTCCTTCGATAGTGGTCTCCGTTGTTCCATCGATTGCATCAATATTGTTTAGTGATGCAGTGTCGCCTCCAGAGAAAATAGAAGTTGTGCCTAGAGTTATGTCTCCACCAGTTACTGTTAAGTCGCCAAAGATTTGAATACTATCAGCGTCGTTTGAGTCTCCAACGGTAAGGAGAGTAGAGGCAGCTCCGTTATTGTCGTTAATAGTTAGAGCTCCTGTTGAAGTGTCACCAGAATTTAGTAAATAAATATCTTCGATTTCAGTAGCATTGATACAGTCGATACAATTTAGGTCTGTAGCTGAACCGGTTAAGGCTCCGACAAATGTCGTAGCTGTTAACGTTCCATTTGAAGCATCGTACAGCAACCCTCCGTCTGTCTTCGGAGCCAAAGTTCCAGTAGCAGAATCAAATATTGCAACAAAAGAAGTTGCGTCCGTTCCGTCCACCACGGTAACAGTGGACGCAAGAGTGGCTAGATCGATGGTGATGTTGTTCGGAACATCCGCATCAGCTATCGATGCACACGTGAGGTTGCCATTAGCTGCGATAGTAGTAGCGAAAGTATTGGCTCCACAGTCTGTGGGATTAGCAGAAAGGGCAGTAGCGGTATCAGCATTTCCTGTTACGTTACCCGTTAGCGCTCCAATGAAAGTCGTGGCGGTGAGAGCATTAGTAGTTGCTTGGTATGTAAGACCCGCGTCAGTTCTTGGGGAAAGTGAGCCAGTAGCATCAGTGCCTAGAGCAACAAACGTGGTGGTGTCTCCCCCGGCATCAGCGAAAGTTACATTACTTGCCAAGGTTGCAAGATCAATAGTGATATTATTTGGCACGTCTGCATCAGAGATGGATGCACAAGTTAGGTTACCATTCGCTGCAATTGTGGTGGCGAAAGTATTCGCGCCGCAGTCTGTTGGGTTTGCCGAAAGGGCAGTTGCAGTACCTGCGTTACCAGAGACATCTCCAGTCACGTTACCCGTAAGTGCACCAATAAAAGTCGTAGCCGTAAGTGCATTAGTCGTTGCTTGATATGTAAGACCAGCGTCAGTCCTCGGAGATAGTGATCCGGTGGCATCAGTACCTAATGCAACGAAAGTTGTCGTGTCTCCTCCTGCATCAGAGAAAGTTACGGTACCAGCATTCCCTGATACAGAAGTCTGGTCACCGGTGTTGGTACCAGAAACACTAGCAGCAGAAGGAACAGTTAAACTACCAGAAAGTGAAATTGTTTGTCCTTGTACGCTGGTTAAATTAGCAAGTGTATCTATCGCAGCTTCAATAGTAGATTCAGAAGTTGCATCAATGACATCGAGACCATTGATTGTTCCAGTTCCCGTGAGTGTAAGAGTCGGAGTTGAAAGTACAGTAGCTGAAAGCGTTCCATTCGATGCATCATAGAGAAGTCCTCCGTCAGTTTTTGGAGCCAAAGTTCCTGTAGCAGAATCAAACATAGCGATGAAGGAACTCGCATCGGTACTATCCACCACAGTTACAGTACTTGCCAATGTGGCCAAGTCGATAGTGATATTGTTTGGAACATCCGCATCAGCAATCGATGCGCAAGTTAAATTACCATTCGCCGCGATAGTAGTCGCGAAAGTATTAGCGCCGCAGTCTGTGGGATTAGCAGAAAGAGCAGTGGCAGTACCGGCATTCCCCGTGATAGAACCTGTTGCACTGCCAATGTTTGGAGTTGTGAAAACTGGGGAATCAGAAAACACGAGTGCGCCAGTGCCAGTTTCGTTGGTGATTACTCCAGCAAGTTCAGCGGAAGTGGTTGCGGCAAATTGTGAAAGCGGACTGGAAGTAAGTGCGTCTCCGCCACCTGGAAGCGACGTCCATTCCGGAAGTCCGCCAGTAACAACCAACGCCTGACCGTTGAGCCCGATGGGGAGCCTTTCGAACTCTCCACTACTATCCCGATAATAAATATCTCCTGTAGCATCCGAGCCAAGGGTGAGACTAAGTCCACCTGAATTCACAATGCCTCCTAAATTAAGATCTCCACTTCCGTCGAGCACAACTATTTCATCCGCACCAGGAGTTTGGGATGGAGTAAAGCCGCCAACGGTTTTAGAATTAATTGCATAGCCAGCTGCCACCACTCTCTGTCGTGGACCTAGATTTTCATAAGATCCGTCCGGAACTGCTCCACAAGAGCCAGCGATAGAATCTGCAACTTCTACATTTAAATAAACTTCATCTGTGCTGGCAAAATCAAAATCAAGTGCGTCTCCTTCACCGACTACCGAAGTGTCTCCGATGTCAACATTTAAAACTCCGTCTTTGACCTCGACTGTCATCTCGTTCGGAGCACCAGTGGGCCAGAGTTTAGTTCCGCCTGGCGTGGAAGCTGTGTCGTAGAGAGAAAATTTAAAACAAAAGTTTGTGCCCGTGGAGCCGCCAAGAAGTTCGCCCGCAGAATCTAGTAGTCGCCCTTGATGATGCAGAAGTTGCGGCACTCCCGGAGCCGCGAAAATATCAGATACTGAGAAGAAGATTAAAAAAGTCACAGCAAAAAATTGAATAGCAAAAAAGCTTAACCGCACCAAACGTCTGGTCAATTTTCGCTGACTTAATTTCATTTACTTACCCTTAAATTTTACCATATTTAAAAAGGCTAAAAGAGCGTTTTTAACCTTTTTGTGGATAACTTTTAGGGTTAACAAAACCGATATGATTTAGGCCAACTTTTTGAGCTCTTCCTCGTACTTTTTCATCACCTCCATCGCGGCCAATTGCTGGTCTTTACCTTGATCCACTTGTATCTTGATTTCGTCGGCAATTTTTTTGAAAAGTTCTGGGTTTTTATCGATTATGGTCACAAACATTTCGATCTGTGCTTCTGGCACACCCTGTGTTCTAAGCATTTTTCTAAGTAAAAAATTCTGAAACATGCCTGTTAGTATAACACAAATTAACTTTCAAAATTGACTTCGAAACTGTACATGCCCATACTGCATAGGCCCTGGATTGGTACACCAGCGACCGGAGTGCCAAGATCTATCTCCGTCTCCCCTGTCTGTGGCAAAATCTTTTGAAAATTTGCTGCACGCACCACGAGCGATGCCGAACAGTCGTAAGTGCCATTGGTTTTGACAATTAGTTTGGTTGGAACACCTGCTTTAGCCGTTGAAATTTCTGGAAAGTAACCGCTTTTCGCATTGATAGTGACATACTGAACCCCGTCTCTTATTTCTACGTTTCGCGCTTCCCCCTTTGTCCCTCCGTAAAAAATAACACCAAGGGCAACGAGAAGGCCAAGCGTGATAATGATTGAAATAGTTTTACTCATAAAATAATTATATAGCAAAAATTAAATATTGAATAATGGATCAATAATCCCAAGACCAGCCAGTCCAGCGAGCAAGGCAAACAGGCCAAGCCCCACGACCACCACTCCCGCCGACTTGAAAAATAGCGGCGCGTGCTTAGAGTGGGCAAAGGATGCTGAACCGAAAGATAAGAGTGCAAGCATCGGCAATGTCCCGAGTGCAAAAGCAAACATAATAACTGCGCCCGAGCCAAAAGATCCACTTCCTAGCGCTGCCACTTGCATAGACTGAGTAAATCCACAAGGCAGAAAAAAGGTAGCAAAGCCGATTATCAATGGAGTTAAAGTTTTGTGTTCTATCTGTCTGAAAAATTTAAAGATTCCGGCAGGCAGAGTAATTTTATTCTTAGTAAATACTCCGACTAAATTTAAGCCGAGAAGTAGCATCACGATCGACACAACAATTCCTAATATTGCTGTAAAAATAAAATTAATACCGATTGCGCTCCCAATTGCTCCAAGAATTCCACCCAACACCGCAAAGCTCACTAACCTTCCAGCATGAAAAAGTATAAAATTCTTTTTATCACTTTTGTCGTCGTCATCTTCGGAAATCTTAGCTGAAAGAGATAAAACCAAACCGCCGACTACCGCCAAACAGCTGGAAACTGAAGCGATGAGGCCAATGATAAAGCTGGTTGTGGGTGTTACACCAGAGCCAATACCAAGATTTAGAATTCCGGACTTTTGCAAAATGAAAAAGAGCGCAAGGATAAAAAGTCCGATGGGTACTGCCTGCCAAATAACATTTTCCTCTCTCGCTTTGTCACCTGACCTGTCCTCCTTTTTTATTTCTTTTTTAGCTTCAATTCCGCCCAATTTTTTACTTTTAATGCGAAGCGAGTTCCCAACTACGGAGACTGAAGACATGGCCATGGCAAACCCTGCAAACACTGGCGACAAGTGCCAACCGAAAATTGGATAAAATACTCCAGCAGCGAGTGGAATCCCCACGACGTTGTAAACAAAAGCAAAGAAAAGATTTTGCTTTATGCCACGCATAGTTATCTTGGAAAGTTTTATGGCTTTGACTAATTTAGAAATATCACCATGTAGTAGAGTAATTCCCGCGCTTTCTATCGCTACGTCCGTGCCGGTAGCCATAGCAATTCCCACATCTGCTTGCACCAAGGCCGGCGCATCGTTCACCCCATCGCCCGCCATAGCCACAACTCTCCCCTTGCTTTGCAATTCTTTTATTTTATTTAATTTATCTTCAGGCAAAACATGTGCGATTACTTCATCGATCCCTACCAGCGAGGCAATATATTTTGCTGCTCTCTCATCATCACCCGTGAGCATTACTACTTTTATACCGAGCGCATGTAGGTCCGCTACTGCCTGTTTTGACTCTGGTTTTATTTCATCTGCCACCATCACAAAACCTAAAACTTTTCCAGCGTTTGCCAGAACTACTGGCGTTTTACCTTGCAAGGCAAATTCTTCAATCTTTGAAACGTCAAAAGAAATTCCTAAATCTTTAATAAGTTTTATATTTCCCAGATAATATTCCACGCCATCAACTTTCCCTTTTACTCCTTTACCCTGAATGTTTTGAAAGTCTGAAACATTTTTTATTTCAACATTTTTTTCTTTAGCATAATTTACTATCGCGCTCGCAATCGGATGTTCTGATTTTTTCTCGAGCGACGCGATAATAGATATAAACTCGTCAACCTGCGAGGTCGACAAGTTTACAATATCAACCAAAGTTGGTTTGCCAAGGGTTATGGTGCCGGTTTTGTCGACAACTACCGTATCTACTTTGTGAAGTTCTTCAAGCGTGACTGCATCTTTTATCAGTATTCCTTCGCGTGCTCCTTTGCCAACACCGACAATAATCGCCGTCGGTGTGGCGAGGCCTAACGCACAAGGACAAGCGATAACCAACACCCCAACGAAAGAAACAAGGCCCAGCGATAACGCTTGTGAAAAACCAAGTGCGCTTGTGCCAAAGAAAAGCCATGCTCCTAGAGAAAAAAGGGCGATAACTAAAACGGTCGGCACAAAAATTGCCGAAATTTTATCCGCCAGTGCCTGAATAGGTGCTTTGCTCCCCTGCGCCTCTTCAACCATTTTTACAATGTGAGCAAGTAGTGTTTCTCCGCCAACTTTTGTAGCCTTAAACACAAATGAGCCAGTAGTGTTTATTGTCCCTGCAACCACACTGTCACCAACTTTTTTCTGTGCGGGCATTGGTTCTCCAGTGACCATTGACTCATCTATAAATGATGTACCTTCGACAACAATTCCATCCACCGGAATTTTCGCTCCCGGCTTTATTAAAATTAAATCACCATGAAGAACTTCATTAACAGAAATTTCAATTTCTTTACCTTCGCGCACAACTAGCGCAGTCTTGGCTTGCAAGTTTAAAAGTTTCTCTATCGCATCACCAGTTTTTAATTTAGACCGCGCTTCCAAATATTTTCCAAGTGCAATAAAAGTAATGACAACTATTGTGACATCGTAATAAGTAATATTAACATTTACAAAAGAACTCAGGCTCTCTTCAAAGGCAGTGATAATAAAGCTATACAAAAATGCCACGCTTGTACCAATACCGATGAGCGTATCCATGTTTGCCTTGCCATAGCGGAGAAATCTGTAAAATCCAATGAGGTAGGGTTTGCCCAGGACAAATAAAATGTAAGTGGCAAGTATTGGTAAGAGATGGTGGAAAAATTCCTCCCAAAATATCGGCATCTCGCTCACCCACCCAAATGATGAAAAAATCTCCCAGCCCATGACAAAAATACTCACCAAGGATATTGGTAAGGCAAATTTGAGCTTCACTTTCATGTCAGCAATTTCTTTCAATTTTTCTCCTTTGGATTGACTTATACCTAAATGTGCGGCGTGGTCTTCTTCGGTCATACCCATCTCCTTGGCACTCGCCAAGGCATGATGATCATCCATAATTAAAGAGTAGCCAAACGGCTCGATTTTTTTTGAAAGGGATTCGGCGTTAGTTTTTTCTTCATCAAAATTTATTTTTACCGATTCTGTGCCAAAGTTCGCCTCCGCATTTTCTACCCCTGGTGCTTTTTTAATAGCGTCCTCGATAGTTATAGAGCAAGACGCGCAGTGCATGCCTTTTATTTTATAAATTTTCTTTTGCATTTTATTTGCGCTTAAGTTTATAAATTTTAAGGATCTCACCGCTCGCCTTTGCTTCATCGCCGTGTTTCATTTGGTGAACTACGTGGGTGGATAAGTGATTTTCCAATATTAAATCTTCAACGCCCGATAGCGCTTTCTTTACTGCCCCAGTTTGAGTAATAATATCAACGCAATATTTTTCTTTCTCAACCATATCTTGCAAACCTCTTACCTGACCTTCAATAATTTTTAAACGCTTTTTCGCCTTATCTTTTATGTCTTTATGCATCATAAACTAAGCATATACCCCCCGGGGGTATATGTCAAGCAAAATAAAAAGGGTGTGGAAAACTAAACTAGCCCCATCTCCTTCCCTACCTCTCCGAGAACTTTGAGTGCTTGATCAATCTGCTCTTTGGTATGTGCGGCAGAGATTTGGAAGCGCAAGCGGGCTTTGCCTTCAGGCACAACTGGGAACCACAGACCCACCACGAAAAGTCCTTTCTCTAAAAGTTTTTTACTCATTTCTTGAGTCTTGGCAGCGTCACCGAGCATAACCGGTACAATCGGGTGAATGCCATCCAGCACTCCGAAGCCCAAATTCTTCGCACCATTTCTGAAATATTCGGCGTTTTCTTTTACTTTAGCCAACAGTTCTTTTTTCTCTTTCAAAAGATCTAGTGCTTTAATTGATGCCATAACAACTGATGGCGGAACAGAATTTGAGAAAAGATACGTGCGGGATTTCTGGCGCATTAATTCTATGATCTCTTTTTTCCCGGCAAGATACCCGCCAATTGCGCCCCCAAGCGCTTTGCCAAAAGTGCCAGATAGCACATCCATCTTGCCATGCAGGCCGAAATGTTCCGGCGTGCCCGCACCAGTATTCCCCAGAACTCCAACAGCATGTGCATCATCTACAAAAAGCAGTGCTTCATGCTTCTCTGCTAACTCTTTCAATTTAGGTAAGTCTGCCAGGTACCCCTCCATCGAAAATACGCCGTCGGTAACTATAATTTTAAATCTATATCCTTTGTCTTTATCTTCTTCGAGCATTTTCTCGAGTGCGGCAACGTCACCGTGGGGATAAATTCTTTTTTGTACGGATTCTTTTTTGCAAAGCTTGAAAGCATCTATAATGCTCGCATGATTTAGCTCGTCGCTATAGATCGCATCGAGATATGGCTCGGCACTACCGAAAGTTTCATTGGTTATGGTTGCGAAAAATCCTAAGTTAGACATAAAATTAGTAGAATACAAAATCGCGTCTTCAGTTCCCAAAAATTCTGAAAGCTTCTTTTCAAGAGTTTTATGTATTGTTTCTGTCCCGGAAATAAATCGTACTGACGAAAGTCCAAAACCGTATTGTTCTAATGCTTCCTTTGTGGCCTTAACAATTTCCGGATGATTCGATAATCCCAAATAATTGTTCGAGGCAAACATTAGAACTTTCTTCCCTCCTATCTCTACTTCTGGTCCCTGCGCACTCTCAAGCTCCCTTTCCGTCTTGAATTTACCGGCCTTTTTTAGCACTTCAAGTTCTTTTTCAATTGATTCTGTCAGTTTTTTTGAGTACATAATTAAGCTAATTTTTCTTTCAAATTTTTTAGCATTTCATTCACCATTTTATCTAGATCATATTCATGTTTCCAACCCCAATCCCTCCTTGCCTCACTGTCATCTATACTTTTAGGCCAACTATCCGCAATTGCTTGCCTAAAATCTGGCTTATAATCTATTTCGAAATTCGGTATGTATTTTTTGATTGCTAAACTAATTTCCTTTGGTGAAAAACTTATAGCGCTCAAATTGTAAGACATCCTTGATTTCAATTTTTCTTGCGAGGCCTCCATTAATTCCATAGTTGCCCTGATACCATCATCCATATACATCATTGGCAAATATGAATTTTCAGAAAGAAAAGATGTATATTTTCCTTCTTTAATGGCTCCATAAAATATCTCCACTGCATAATCCGTAGTTCCACCGCCCGGCTCACTTTTCCAGCTAATAAGTCCGGGGTATCTTAAACTTCGAACATCTAAACCGTAGCGACGGTTATAGTACTGGCACAAAAGTTCTCCAGCGTATTTGGTAATACCATACACAGTGCTCGGTTCAATAATTGTTTTTTGTGGTGTATTTTCCTTTGGAGTAGTTGGACCAAATACCGCAATTGAGCTTGGCCAAAAGATTTTCAATTGCTGTTTTGTTTCTTTCATCAGGTCAACCCCCAAATCTAAAATTTGTCGCAGTCCTCCTGTATTTAATTCCCAAGCGAGTGTGGGACTTTTTTCGCCTGTCCCAGAAAGTAATCCCGCGAGTAAATAAATCGTTGTAATTTTTTCTTTTTTAACCAAATCTTTAGCAACTCCTTCTTTCATTATGTCGAACTGAACAAACGGCCCACTACCCGAAAGAAGTGAGCTCTCTTCCCTTATATCAGAAGCAATTACATTCTCCGCACCATATTTTTTGCGTAAAGCTAACGTCAACTCTACTCCAATTTGCCCACAAGCTCCTATGACTAAAACTTTTTCCATATAAAAAGTATATCACCACCTTCTGGTCATTACCAACCAATGCGATTCTAGATCAGAATTTTCTTCATCAACCTTAAAGCGAAGATCGGAGATTAATTTAATAAAAGCGGTATTTCTGTCGTCAGTCCCAGTCCAAAATTTGGCATTCGGGAAATGATTCTTATAAATCTCAATCACAAACTTGCTGAAATTTTTCATAATACCCTTGCCTCTAAAAGCCGGATAAGAACGGAATGATATTGTATGCCATTCATCTTGTATTTCATACGGTTTCTCTATGCCAAATTTAGACGACTTTGCTCCTATTGGCTTCGGGCCGAACCAAATTAACGCCGCCAAGGCATCGGTTCTCTTGTGTATTAAACAAAATGGAGTTCTGTTTTTTTTGTACCAGTCTTCATATGAGCCTAAGCCAAAACGATTCTTGTCTCCAGTTTTTTCCTGCAGTTCTGTATCGCTTTCATCCAGTGAAAGTTTTTTTAGTTGTTCGGCATATTTTTTCTCTAGTCCTATGAACACATCGAATTCTTCCCCGTCTCGCCCAATAGCGTCCGCTATGTGTATAGCACTGTAGAGTGGCAACGGTAAGGTGAAGTCTGGAAGATCATCTTTATCAATAATTTTCATAAATTTATTCTACGGTTACACTCTTTGCCAAATTACGAGGTTTGTCCACGTCGTTACCCCGCTCTACTGCAATGTAATAAGCAAGTAATTGCATGGGTATAAAGGCAAGGATTGGTGTAAGTATCTCTAGGGTTTTTGGAATGTAAATCACATCGTCAGCCATTTTTTCTAATTCGTGATTTCCTTCGGTTGTAAGCGCAATTACTTTCCCACCTCGAGCTTTTATTTCTTGTATACCACTTTTACTTTTATCATACATACTATCAACTGGCGCAATGACTAGTGAAGGCAAATCTTTATCTATAAGGGAAAGGGGTCCATGTTTAAGCTCGGTGGCATTCACTCCTTCGGCATGGATGTAACAGCATTCTTTCATCTTCAGCGCTCCCTCCATGGCCGTACCAGCATTATATTTTCGCCCCAGGAAAAAGAAATCGTTGTAATTTTTGTACTTTTTTGCAAGCCTCTTGATTTGATTGGCATTCTTTAAAACTTTCTCGGCCAAACTTGGAATCTTCTCTATCTCTTTTATTATACTTTGAGCGTTAGACTTTGAAAGACCTCGCATTCTACCCAAATATAGAGCTAGCATGATTTGAAGTAATACCTGGGAGGTGGAAGCTTTGGTAGAAGCGACAGCCGTCTCTGGCCCCACATGATTATAAATTCCAGCTTCCACTTCTCTAGCAATAGAAGAACCGATTGCATTCACGATACTCAGCGTGAGTACCCCATCTTTTTTCGCTTTTTTTACTGCGTTCAATGTATCTGCAGTTTCACCGGACTGAGATATAGCAAGGAGAGCGGTGTTCTTGTGCCTCGCACTATCTCTATAAGCAAATTCTGATCCGTATTCAACTTTCACCGGAATACCTGCTAGCTCTTCAATTGCATATTCGCCGATCAAACCAGTAAAACGAGCTGTGCCCATTCCAACAATTGTAATACTGTTTAAAGTCTTAAGTTTATTTTTAGTTGTTTCAAGACCGCCGAATTTAATATTTCCTTCCTTGGGCAAGAGCCTGCCGGCCATTGTATTTCTGAGCGACTCGGGCTGTTCGAAAATTTCCTTTAGCATAAAGTGCGGGTAACCACCTTTTTCGAGTTCGCTCACATTCATTTCAATCTTCTGAACGTTAGGATTTTTCTTTTTGTTTTGTATTGTTTTGACTGTGAGTTTGCCTTCTTTTACAATCCCGATCTCGTGGTCCTCAAGGAAAATAATTTTATTAGTATATTCGACGATCGGTGTCGCATCTGATGCCACAAAGAATTCTGGATTCTTTTTTGTCCCCCCCACACCTATAGCAGCCGGACTTCCGACCTTCGCCACCACCATTGTACCCGGCTCACTACGAGATAGAACCAAGATTGCATACGCTCCGACTACTTGTAAAAGCGCCAAGCGTACTGCTTCTTCAATTGGAACTTTTTCAGTTTTTTTTATTTCCTCAATTAAATTTGCCAGAACTTCCGTATCGGTTTCACTATGAAATTTATAACCCTTTTTTAGTAATTTCTCTTTGATCAAAAGATAATTTTCAATAATTCCGTTATGCACTATCACCACCTCGCCAGAATTCGACAGTTGCGGATGAGCATTTCTGTCCGAAGGCACCCCATGGGTAGCCCAACGTGTATGAGCAATACCAATATTGCCTCCAGGAACTTTTTTAATAATTTTCTTAAGTTCTGCGACTTTTCCCTTTTTTTTATGAACAGAAAAAACCCCTTTCTCAAGTAAGGCCACCCCCGCTGAATCATAACCCCGATATTCTAATCGTTCCAACCCTTTAATCAAGATCGGGTAAGCTTCTTTTTCGCCAATATATCCAACAATACCACACATAGGAGTCTAATATAGCAAAATTAGCAATTTTAATCCATATTTAAGCTATTCCTCTAAAATCTCAAAATTCTCAGCCTCATTTACAGTTACTTTCTTCCTCCGAATAAGGTAAACACTATAAGCACCAAGGCCTATAAAAATGACAGGAGCTATAAAAAACGCTGATGCGAAAGATGAGTTATTGACCTCTGGTGGAGAACTTTCACTTACGACAGTTTGAGCAAGCAAGGTCTCTGGTGGAACATCTTCTTTCTTGGTAGCAGGTATGCTAGGCACCGCCTTGGCAACTTTCGGAGCGACAATGGCTTTGACTGGAACAACTGAGACCTTCTTTTCTATTTTATTTTCTTCTCCAGGAGTGGGCTTGGAACTTATCCATGTACCTCTTATTTTCTGTAGTGACTCTCCGTTCCCAGCACCACCGGTTTTAGAACTATATGTATACTGATCCACGCTTAGTTCCTCGTTTTTTAAAGCCAAAGTTTCTCCGTCGTTACTAAGTGAAAAAGTTGAATCAAAAATATTTCCAGTGAAACTAGGCCAAGCTGTTTTAAATTTTATAGCATCCGCTGCTATGATTACGTAACCTCCTCCTTCAATTTTTCCATTGCCATCTACTAATTTTAATTTGTGGTTCGTATCTCCCTCGAAAAATTTAAAAGTTGAGGCATCTACTGGCTTATCTCCATTATTAAAAATCTCAATCCACTCTCGACCGCCATCGTCTCCGGTCTCGAGATCATACATTATTTCGTTTATTTCTAAACTAGCATACACATTCCGGTATATAGCGAAAAAGAAAAATAACAGTAGTATTTTCTTTAACATATATGATATTATTATACTATGGAAAATAATTATGACCTTGTAGCTATTGGGGAAACTACCATTGATGCTTTTATTCGTTTAAAAGACGCGCACGTACACTGCGATATAGATAAAGAAAACTGCGAGATTTCTATGCCTTTTGGAGCAAAAATTCCTTATGAATCAGTGACCGAAGTACCTGCAGTTGGAAACGCTGCCAATGCCTCTGTCTCAGCCGCTCGAATGGGACTGCGATCCGCCTTAGTGGCTAATATTGGGAAAGACAGGAATGGAGACCTGTGCGTGGATGCTTTAAAAAAAGAAGGAGTATCTACAGAATTTATAAATGTAAACATAGACAGAAATACAAATTACCACTACATTCTGTGGTTTGAAGATGAAAGAACAATATTGCAAAAGCACTCTGATTTTCCATATAAACTTCCTGATATCGACGCCCCGAAGTGGATATATCTCACTTCCCTGGGAGAAAAATCTCTTTCATTCCATCAGGAAATAGCAGAATATTTGAAAAAACATCCGAAAGTACAATTAGCTTTTCAGCCGGGAATTTTTCAAATCAAGTTAGGTCACACGAAGCTAAAAGAAATTTATAGAACAACCGAAATATTTTTCTGCAACATTGAAGAGGCAAAAACTATCTTAAATATAGAAAATCATGATGATGTAAAAGATTTGCTCGAAAAAATTCATAAGCTTGGACCAAAAATAGTAATACTAACTGACGGAGTCAACGGTTCTTACGCATATGATGGTAAGGAATTTTTGTTTATGCCTCCTTATCCTGACCAGAAACCACCTTACGAGCGAACTGGCGCCGGAGATGCTTTTTCTTCTACGATAGTAAGTGCAATTATTTTAGGAAAGGATCTATCAGAGGCTCTGGCTTGGGGATCTATCAACGCCATGTCCGTAGTTCAAGAAATTGGCGCACAGAAAGGCCTGCTCTCGCGTCCAAAGATTGAAGAATACCTAAAAAACGGACCCTCCCACTTTAAAGCGAAGAAAATTTAAACTTTTCTTTTTAAAACCTTTCGGGCTGCTTCTTTGATAGAATCTTTACCCATCCCGTAGTGTTCAATAAGTTCATCCGGCGTTCCCGACTGACCAAACAAATCTCGCACACCCACAAATTCTATCGGCACTGGAAAATGCTCGGCCAGAACTTCTGAGACAGCGCTACCCATCCCTCCGGCGATTTGATGTTCCTCCACCGTGACAATTGCTTTGCATTCTTTGGCTAAAGCGACAACTGCTTCTACGTCTATTGGTTTGATACTCGCAATGTTCATCACTTTGGTCTTTATTCCCTCTCCCTCTAATTCTTTCGCCGCACGGAGCGCTCTGTGCATCAAGCCGCCTGTGACTATTATTCCAACTTGGGCTAAACCAACATCCGGTATCCAAAAAAATTCGTTTTTCCCGATTTCAAACGGAGTTTCTTCGGTTGTTATAATCGGCGTTTTCTCACGGACTAAACGCAAATATGCAGGCTTGCCAGATTTTGCTAACGCGATCGTAGTTTTTTTCGCTTCTATTGCATCGCACGGAGATATGACATCCATATTTGGCAACACCCGCATAAGCGCAATGTCTTCGAGCGCTTGATGCGTTCCACCATCAGGACCCACGGAAATACCAGCGTGAGAACCCACAATTATAACCTTGCGATCATTATAAGCAATTGTTGTTCTAATTTGTTCCCAGTTGCGCCCGGGCGAAAACATAGCGTAAGAAGAACAAAAGGGAATTTTGCCCATAGCGCTCAAACCGGAAGCCACTGTTACCATATTCTGTTCTGCCACACCCATTTGTATAAATCTATCGGGGAATTTCTCGGCGAACAAATGCATCTGTGTACTCTCTGTCAAATCTGCGCAAAGCCCTACAACATTTTTATCCTCTTCCCCCGCAAGCAACAACCCCTGTCCAAATCCCTTACGAATTGGTGTCTGTTCAACATCGTCGTTGAAAATTTTAGGATTTAATTTTAAATGCGGGTTTAACATTATCTGTGTTCGCTTTTAATTTTTCCCCCTAGTGTTCGAAGTTCGTCGAGTGCCTTTTTTGCTTCTTCCTTATTAGGTGGTTTGCCATGCCATTTATAATTTCTCTCAAATTCTTTTACGCCCTTGCCCGGTATCGTGTGCGCGATAATGACCGTAGGCTTTTCATAAATAGCCTGCGCTTCTTCAATTACTTCATTTAAATACCTGAAGTCATGTCCATTCACCTCTATTACATGCCAATTAAAACTCCGCCATTTACTCTGAAGGGGTTCAAGCGGCATTACATCCTCTGTGAATCCTTCAATCTGAATGTTGTTCCGATCAACGATCGCAATCAAGTTTCTTAATTTGTGTTTTCCGGCGAGCATTATTGCTTCCCAGGTATTGCCTTCATCCAATTCTCCATCACTCATCAAGCAATAAATAAATCTCTCCTTGTCTTTCTGATCCATTCGGTCCGCCAGAGCCATACCTACTGCCTGCGAAAGACCCGATCCAAGGGGGCCGGAAGAATTTTCTATATAAGGCAAATATTCTCTGTGTGGATGTCCCTGAAGTCGGGTACCGAATTTTCGCAAAGTTTTTAATTCTTCAATAGGTAAATATCCTGCATGAGCCATGGTTGCGTAGAGCACTGGAGCAATATGACCATTCGATAATACTAGCTTGTCCCGCTCCTCCCAAGTAGGGTTTTTAGGGTCGTGTTTTAAAACATGAAAATACAGAAGGGTGAAAATATCAGCCATTCCCAGGGGACCAGCCGTATGTCCACTCCCCGCTTCTACTAACATCTCAATAATAGACATACGAATATCGTTGGCCTTTCTTTCTAGTTCGAAAATTTTTTGCTCCGTTAGAAACATTTAATTAATTATATACCAGAGTAAATTATTTATCTAACTAATTATTTACTTCCAGAGTTCATCAAGGGAAAGTGGTTCGAATTCAGGAATTTTGTACTCATGCCGCGTAGTTTTATGAGGAAATAATTTACGCTCCAGAGCGGTATTTATGACTTGAGATTTATCCACAAAGATTTCTGGGCGTCTTCCATACACCCTCACCTTTTCATCCGATAAATAATCTATGCTGTAACAAGGTACAGATTTAAACTTCAGTCTGCAGGCAACCCATCGCCGGTGATGACCATCGAGAATTGTTTTAGTTTTCGAATCAATCAAAAGTGGCATGGTGAAATTACCCGCCAAAATAATTTTAAATAATATAAAAAGTGCTCGACTCAACCTGATTTCCTCGTGTGATCTTAACTGGTACGGATCAAGAAGAATTATATTTTCGTTAAATTTTTCACTTGTTCTCATGAAAGGTTTTGAAATTTTTCTATCGTATCAATTATATCATCAGCGTTGTAAATTGCTGACCCTGCAACCAACCTTGTGGCACCAGCTTCAACCAAAAGTGGCGCAGTATTTTCATTTACTCCAATATCAACGCTAATTGGCATATCGAAATATTTCTCCCTTAACTCTCGAACTTTCGCGTAGACTCGTTCGTCAAGCGAGACTCCTCCGAAGCTTATTTTATCGTTTCCCATAAATTGTACACAATCAATGTTGTTGGCAATGGAAAAAATTTGTTCAAGTGGTGTGCTTGGCTTTATGGCTACTCCAATTTGGATACTATCTCGTACATACACATCTATCCCTTCCAGGAAATCTTTAAAATCTCTTAAATCCCCTACGGCTTCAAGATGGAAGAAAATTCTCTTGGGGCTAAGTTTCGTATAAATATCGAAGTTCTGAACTGCATCATGAACCATTAAATCCAATTCAAAATCTATATCTTCCCAGAAAGGCATACCTTCTTCCTCACTTAAGATTTTTACGAAATGCGCATCAAGTGAAGCATTAGAAATTCCTTCTGATCCTGTGCCTTGAAAGGGCCATGTTAAATTGGGAGCGAAAATCCCATCACAGATATCCACTTGAACAATCGGGACTATTTTCCTAACCAAAGATATTTTGTTTTTGAGATCATCATAGTTCTTAGATAATATTGCGGGAATTATTTCTGTCATATTTTTAACTTTTCTTTCTGCTTTTTAATTTCTTCTATAATCCTGTCATGGAAAACGCCATTTGAAGCGACAAATTTACTTTCGGGAAACTTCCAGGGGTTACCTTCAAGAGTAGTAATTTTACCCCCTGCCTCCTCTACCAACAGCACCCCCGCAGCAAAATCATATGTGCTAAGCCCCAATTGAATGTTTGCTTCAAGCCCTCCCCGCGCAACATATGCAAGTTCCACGGCTGTGGATCCCAAATCACGCATAGACCGTACAAAAGCAGAAGGCAGAATATATTGAAGTTCTCTTCTTAACTTCTTATCTTCCTCTTTTTTCCCGGGGTCGACGGTGACAATAGCGTGATCTGCATCATCTTTCGAAACCAATGTTTTTATATCATTTTGATATGCTCCTTTGCCTTTTTCTGCATAGGAGAGAGATCGGCAAATAGGATTATATACTACCCCAATAATTACTTCATTGTTTACAACCAAGGCAATCGAAACCCCAAAAATTGGGATTCCATTCGCAAAATTACGAGTGCCATCTAGGGGATCTACGTGCCATATGTATTCACTACCATTTTGTGTCATTCCTGTTTCTTCTCCCAAAATTGAATGCGTAGGGAAATTTTCTAATATTATTTTCTTTATTATATCCTCTGACTCTCTGTCCGCTAGCGTTACCGGACTATCGTCTTCTTTAAACTCACGCAGGATTTCTGTCTCAAAATATTTTTCTAGAATTTTACCCGCTTCGAGCGCGGCTTCTATGGCTACTTTTAGTTCGGGGGATTTATTTTCCATGTTAGCCAAGTTTCTGGATCCTCCTTAAATGTCTCTCTTCCCCTGTAAATTTAGTAGAAATGAAAAGTTCTATGGCAAATTTAATTTGATCTTCGGACAGAAACCTAGTAGCTAAAGATAAAATATTTGCATTGTTATGTATTCGGGCTAATTTTACAATCTCATAAGGATCTGCGCTTTTCTCTCCCTTAATATCCACTCCTTCTACCGGTGTAACTTCGCCATAAAACAAAGCTGCCCTTGCTCCAGGAATCCTGTTGGCGCACATCGCTTCGCCTTGTCCGGAACCTCCCATTATCACGCCGAAGCTTCCCTCGTCCTTAGCAACTGCTTCGGCGACAGGCTTTATGAAATCAGGATAATCATCGTCTTTGTCGTAAATAAAAGGCCCTTTATCCACTATTTCATGTCCTAAACCGCTGAAATAGTCTATTAATTTATCTTTTAATTCGTATCCGGCGTGGTCCGAACCGATATAAATTTTCATATAGCAATTATATCACTTTTAAATTATAATTCGAAAATGCTCAAATTCTACAAATATCACGGCGCGGGCAATGACTTCATAATGATCGATGGCCGCAATCAGAACTTCGATATTAAAGATACGGATAATATTAAACTACTCTGTCATAGGAGATTTGGTATTGGCGCGGACGGCATACTTATCTTAGAAAATCACCAAGACTACGATTTCAAAATGACATACATTAATAATGACGGCAGCCAAGGTTCAATGTGCGGCAACGGCGGGCGATGTATTGTACACTTCGCGAATAATATTTTAAAAATTATTAAGAACCCTAAAGAGATAAAATTCCTAGCAGTAGACGGAGAACACGAAGCGGAAATTCTTGAGAATGGCTTAATAAAATTAAAAATGCAGGATATTAGTGAAATTAGTACAAGGAATAATCTGCCGTTTGTGTGCTCCGGCACTACGCCGCACAATATTTCATTCGTCTCTGGTATTGAGAATTTTCCTGTGGTAGAAAAAGGCCGAGAGATAAGAAACTCCGACCCAGAAGGTGTAAATACAAATTTCGTTGAAGAAAAAGATGGAATATTCTATGTGCGAACTTACGAGCGCGGGGTGGAAGATGAAACTCTCGCCTGTGGCACCGGAGCTGTATCTGTTGCTGTAATCTCACACCAGTTGGGCAAACTAAAAGAAAACATTTGTCATATAAAAATGCCCGGCGGAGATTTGACTGTAGAGTTTGAACCTGCCGAAAATGGCATCTATAAAAATATCTACCTCACTGGTCCCGCAGTTTGTGTTTTTGAAGGAGAAATTAAATAAAAACTATTTTATGGTATTCCCAGTCTTTATAACATGGTCAATGAGCGTATAGGTATACCCCGATTCATTATCGTACCATGTCATTTTTATCATAAAAGTCTCTAAGAAAAGCCCCTGTCGAGCTCACCTAGATACATTGTACCAAGAAGGTTTTATATAGCAACTGAATAAAGGGAATGAAGCAGACACCCCCTAAAGGTGCCTACTTGATACTTTTATCGCTAGCATCTGGCTGTGTACACAACCGATCTCTTTCGAGACAATAAAGTATCTACCCAACAACATACCAAAACGTTTTTATATAGCAACCTTGGGAGATATTATGCCTTTTTTCACAGCTTGTACATAATTAAACAAGTCTTCTAAATTATATTTATCATCTGCAAAATAAATAATTTTTCCCTTAGGAGTAAACCATCTGAAGCTATCTTTGGGGTCTAGACCCTGGATTGCTTGAGTGGGACCAATGTCTCCAATATTTTTATCTGCAAAATTGTGATTTTTAGAGTTTTTGATCCAAGCGTCTATTCTCTCGTCAAAGTGTTCTAAGTGATTTCTAATATGTATATCTTTTTTATCTATTTTGGGTAATTCTGGATAATTATCAAAAATCCTTTCAGCTCTTTTTTTAAGTTGGTCAGCTTTTTCCTTTTCATTTTTCTCATATTTTTCATAACTTGGTTGTAAAATTTTAACTATATTTGAAACATGAATAAGAAAATGGTGGATTGCGGAAAAAACCTCACCAGTGTTTTCGTTTGCTGAAATTTTATTATAAGCTCTTTCCGCTTCTGCTATTTGATCCCACAACAACGCAGTGAACACTTTTATATCAAATTCCTGTCTTGGGCTCATCATGTTTATCCACTTATTCATAAGAATCTTATTCTTCCAAACTTGAGCTGAGGTTCGAATTTGTCTTAGGAAATTTATAAGACATATTTTCCCCTGTCTCTTATTTCAGAAATAATGTTTTGAATTATTTCCTCATAGGTATGAGTTGGTAGACCAAGTCTTTCTAACTCCTTAGTGCTTCCTTCATATGTTGCCCCTTTTTCACCGTCTTTAGGCAAAACTTCAATATTGAAAGGTGTTAGAATATCTTTCGCCATATCATAACGGGACTTCATTCCCAAGCTTACAACTACCACAGTTTCATTCCAGATGTTTCTTTTTAACACCTCACTAATAACTTCAGAAATATGGCCAATCCAAGTAAGTTGGGTTTTTTGCACATTATCATATTCAGCTTTTATTCCTTGATCTATATTTTTTAGAATTCGATCGAAAGGTCTGTCACTAGGGATGTGAGGACTGTAGCCATAAACAAGAGACGGGCGAAGTATAAACCAGCCGGTTTTTGTGTCTTTTATTATTTCTTCTGCATCCAACTTAGTTGTTGCATACTTAGTGTCTTTATTATAAATAGCCGTTGTGGATATATACAATACTTTTGCAGAAATTTTATTTGCTGACTCAACAATGTTTCTAGTTCCATCAACATTTAATCTTTCTGCCGCTTCTGGATTTTCATTACACCACTTAGAACTTGCGTTGCTAGCTACATGAATAATTATTTCTGGTTTTATTTTGTTTATTGTTTGTTCTACTTGTTCTTTGTTGGTGATATCTAATTGAACGAATGTATCTGAAAGTTTATTCTTATCAGAAAAATACGTACCGATTAATTCATATTTATCTTTTAAATCGAAGTAGAGACGAGCGCCAACATAACTATTTGCACCGATCATTAAAATTTTCATATTACTTTATAGTATTTCCCGTCTTGATCACATGATCAACGAGCGTATATGTATACCCCATTTCGTTGTCATACCAACCCATAACTTTTACTAGATTGCCCCCAACCACGCGAGTCATTGCGAGGTCTGCGATAGATCCATAGTGACTTCCTAAAATATCGCTTGAAACTAGCGGCTCTTCGGTAACAGCAAAAAGTTTACTCCAATGAGGATCGGCTGCAGCCTTCTTTAAAATACTATTAACTTCTTCGGCAGTAGTTTCCTTTTTAGAAATAAAGGTTACATCCACGATCGATCCAGCTGGCACTGGCACGCGGATAGAAATCCCATCGAAAAGTCCTGTTAGTTCCGGAAATGCTTTGGTGACAGCTATGGCAGCACCAGTTGATGAAGGCACAATATTTTGCGCTGCAGCGCGGCCTTCACGAAGATCTTTTTTAGAAGGTCCGTCAACAAGCGCCTGGGAAGCAGTATATCCGTGCACAGTATTCAATACTGCTTTTTCTATACCCAGCGCCTCGTGCAAAATAGCAATCAAAGGAGAGGCAGCGTTCGTGGTACAAGATGCGTTCGAGGTAATATCACACGAGCCAAATTTTTCTTCATTCACGCCAAGAAGTATCGTCTCGCCCCTTACCGTACCGTCACCCTTTGCCGGAGCAGAGATTACAACCTTTTTTGCTCCTGCATCGAGATGTACTTTTGCTTTTTCAAAACTGGTGAAAAGTCCGGTTGACTCTACAACCACATCTATCTCTAAATCTTTCCAAGGAAGTGCAGCCGGATCCTTCGCTGCTAGAACTTTTACCTTTTTCCCATCAACCACCAAACTATCTCCTTCTACTTTTACTTCGTGGTTCCAGGTTCGATAGACGGTGTCATATTTAAGCAGATAAGCCAGACTTTCGATTGAGCCCAAATCATTTACCGCCACAATTTCAAGCTCTTCCCTGTCCCATGCTACCTTTAAAAAGGCTCTGCCTATGCGGCCGAAACCATTAATAGCAACTTTGATTTTTTTCATAACAAATATTATAACATAGTGTGATATCATAAGAAAAATGGAAGAGAAAACTACACAATTTATCCATCTCCACACCCACTCGCACTATTCTCTCCTCGACGGGCTTTCCAAACTTGAGAAATTAGTAAGTTTGGCTAAAGAGTTCAACATGCCCGCACTGGCCATCACTGACCATGGCAATATGTATGGGGCCATTGAATTTTATAAATTAGCCAAGGCGGCGGGCATCAAACCAATTATCGGAGTGGAAGCTTATGTTGCTAACCGCGGCAGACTGGACAAAGATCCGGGGATCGATAACAAGAGATATCATCTAATCTTGCTAGCAAAGAATCTGCAGGGTTATAAAAATCTTATGCGACTTGTAACCTTATCCCACACGGAAGGATTTTATTACAAGCCTCGAATGGACAAAGAAATATTGCGAAAATATTCGGAGGGGATCATTGCTCTTTCCGGCTGTCTGGGCGGAGAACTTTCCCGCGCGCTGGCAGAAAAAAATGAAGAGAAAAGCGAAAATATAATAAAAGAATACCAGGAAATTTTTGGTAAGGAAAATTATTTCCTAGAAATTCAAGATTATGGAAAACTTGAAGGCGGAAAAGAAGTGAAAGAAGGCCTGATCAAGCTAAGCAAGAAATTAAATATTCCACTCGTGGGTACTATAGATTCTCACTATCCTACACCAGACGACTCGAAAGCTCATGATACTCTCCTATCCATTCAGACAAATTCAGATATCAAAGACGAAAATAAATTTTCTTTCGGAGACGGAGATTACTCTTTTGTGGACGCTAGGAAAGCCCAAGAAGTTTTCATAGACACTCCGGAAGCTGTGACGAACACTGTAAAAATCGCTGAAATGTGTAACTTAGAACTTGAACTTGGGAAGTGGGTATTCCCCGACTTTAAAGTGGCAGATGGGAAAAGTTATAGCGAAAAGTTACGAGAGCTTACCTACGAAGGATTAAAGAAATTAGAGATTAAAGAAACTCCAGAAATCAAAGAACGCGTAGGATATGAACTAAAGATTATTTTTGACAAAGGTTACTCTCCATACTTCCTTGTGGTTGGAGACTTGCTAGAGCACGCAAGAAAAAATGGAATTCTAACTACCATTCGTGGATCGGTGGCCGGCTCTCTGGTTACTTACCTCTTAGGAATTACGAATGTTGACCCTATTTTGTATAAACTCCCCTTCGAGAGATTTCTCAACCCGTTCCGTCCTTCCGCGCCAGATATCGATATGGATTTTGCCGATAATCGCCGAGATGAAATGATTGAATATGTAAAAGAAAAATACGGAGAAGATAAAGTCGCGCAAATTGGAACGTTCGGTACAATGATGGCTCGCGGTGCGGTACGTGATGTAGCTCGAGCCCTTGCCTATCCCTACTCTGTAGGTGACAGAATTTCCAAAATGATCCCGATCGGAAGTCAGGGAATGCCAATGACCATCGACCATGCAATGGAAATTGTCCCGGAATTGCGAGAAGCATATGCGAAAGAAAAGGATACGAAAGAAATAATTGATTTAGCAAAAAAGCTCGAAGGTTGCGTACGCCATATTTCCGTCCACGCGGCCGGCGTGGTGATCGCACCTCAACCTATTTATGAATATATGCCTACCCAGCTTGACCCTAAGGGTGGAAAAATAATTACTCAATATGACATGTATAGCGCGGAAGAAGCCGGCCTTCTGAAATTCGATTTCTTAGGTATTCGCAACTTGGCCATTCTCTCTGATGCTATAAGTTTAGTGAAAAAATTCTACAATGTCGACATTGACATCGAACGCATACCACTCGATGACAAAAAAACTTTCGAACTTTTGGCGGAGGGGCAAACTGAAGGACTTTTTCAGCTCAACGGGTCGGGCATGACTCGATACCTCAAAGAACTCAAACCTACTTCTATCCATGATATCAATGCCATGGTCGCCCTTTATCGCCCGGGGCCGATGGAAACAATTCCAGAATATATCAAACGAAAACACAATCCTCGATTAGTAAAATATCTTGATCCTCGGATGAAGAAGTTCTTGGGCGAGTCTTACGGATTAATTGTTTATCAAGATGATCTTCTGTTCTGCGCTATTGAGCTCGCGGGTTATAGCTGGGAAGAAGCCGATAAATTCCGCAAGGCAGTGGGTAAAAAGATACCTGCCGAAATGGCTGCCCAGAGAGAAAAATTCACGAAGGGTATAATAGCGAACGGACAAACACCCGAATTTGCAGAAAAACTTTGGAAGCTATTTGAACCATTCCAGGCGTATGGTTTTAACAAGGCTCACGCAGCCTCGTATGGGAAAGTTGCCTATCAGACCGCCTACATGAAAGCTCATTATCCTGTCGAATACATGACCGCGATTCTAACAGCCGAATCCGGCGACGTGGAGAAAATTGCCGAAATAATTGAAGAGTGTAAGAAAATGAAAATACCAGTTTTGCCTCCCAACATTAATGAAAGTTATGGTGGGTTTACCTGTCTACCTCACGAGAAAGATACAGAGATAAATGGGAGCAACAAGAGTGAGAAAATTAGATTCGGACTTTACACAATAAAGAACCTTGGTACGGACATTGCAGATGCCATAATAGCCGAGAGAAAATTAAATGGAAAATTTAAGTCGATAACTGATTTCTTAGACCGGATCAAACATAAAAATCTAAACAAGAAGTCAATGGAAGCTCTTATTAAGTCTGGTTGCATGGATGAATTCGACGATAGAGGAATATTACTTGCCAATTTAGAAGGGATGCTCGAGTACAATCATGAAAATGGCAAAGTTAACCAGAACCAAACTTCCCTTTTTGGTGGTATGACAGATATAAAGATGCCAGAATTCAAGATGCAAGATGGTAAAATCGCTAATCAGGCAGAAAAATTATTGTGGGAGAAAGAATTATTGGGACTTTACATTTCTGGTCATCCGCTTGATCGTCTGCGCGATAAGTTAGAGGGTCGAAAGATAAATGTTAAAAAAATAAAAGAAGAAATGGGTAATGGTATGGAGGTAACCATCGCAGGGATTATAGAGAGTGCAAGACAAGTGGTTACCAAAAACAATGAACGAATGGTATTCCTAAAAATTGCCGACCTAACCGACTCCATCGAAGTTGTCGCTTTCCCTTCTGTTTGTAAGGAATCAATTGATATTCTAGTTGCCGAAAAGTGTATCGCCTTCTCTGGAAAAATATCGAACCGTAATGGCGAGAAAAGCATAATAATCCAGGCGGTGAAGGAGATTTAGTTATACAAGCTCCCGCCAGAGGCGGGCAGGCATCGCCTTAATTATAAAGAGACATTGCCTTGTTTGAACCTTCTGTAAATATACTCTCAACTGCATCAACCACTTTTTGAGATAATTTTTTTATAGCTTCTAGTTCTGGCTTTTTGAATTCACCAAGAAGAAAATTTAGGACTGCTTTCTCCCCGCTTGGCTTTTTTAGCTTTCCTCCAGGAGTTACCGGAGAAATACCAACTCTAATACGCAAGAATTCTTGGCTTTTCAGAACTTTTATAATAGAACCTAGTCCATTGTGTCCGCCAGAGGACCGGTTGAAAGAAATTTTCATCTTCCCGAGCGGCAGATCAATATCATCGTAAATCACCACAAGATCGCTTAGGTCCTTTTTGCTTTTTACGAATTGAGCTACAGCCTTACCAGAATTATTCATAAAATTATCTGGCGCTAGAAACTTTATTTTCAGTTTATTGTCCTCTAGTTTCTTCCGAACATGCTCTAACACTATTCGGCCTGTATTATGCCTTGTTTTTTCGTATTCCTCGCCTGGGTTGCCCAAGCCAACAACTAATTTCATACAGAAATCATAACATAGGCTTTTATTAAAAAACAAATAGGTGCATGACGTCAAGAATTTTTTGTGCTATATTATGCCGATGGAAGAAGTGAAAACTGATCCCTCCGGAGAAAGTGATAAAAAAGAAATAAAGCCCAAAGGTCAATCCTTTTGGGACATGGTTCGCTTCGCGATAATCGCCCTAGTGGTCGTGATTCCTATTCGGGTACTCGTAGCGGAACCTTTCATTGTCTCTGGTTCTTCAATGGTTCCAACCTTTCAAAACGGTGATTATCTGATCGTAGATAAGTTATCTTATGAATTAGGTAGTCCGAAGAGAAACGATGTTGTGGTTTTCAGATATCCGAACGATCCATCGAAATTTTTCATTAAAAGAATTATTGGCTTACCCAACGAGACCGTTGATATAAAAGGCAGTGTGGTTACTATAACTAACGAAGAACACAAAGACGGTCTAACTCTAGATCAACCTTTTGTGAAAAATAATTCTAAGAATAATACTCATATACAACTAAAGGCTGATGAATATTTCGTAATGGGCGACAACAGAAGCGGCAGCTCAGACTCTAGAGCATGGGGACCCGTGAAGAAAAGCCTCTTGACTGGTCGGGCATTTCTTAGACTTCTTCCAATAAGCAAAGTAAATTTACTGCCGGGCAAATACCAGCAAATAGAATCACAATAAAATGAAAAAAGATCCAGCTAAAGGTAAAACAGCAGAGATTGCTTCTCCGAAAGGAATGCGTGATCTAATGAATGAAGAGTATTATTCATTCCAGGGATTTTTTGAAAAAGCGCAAGAGGTTGCAGTGTACTATGGCTTTAAACCAATTGAGACGCCTATGCTTGAGAACGAGGACCTTATCGTGGGGGGCGTGGGCGCAGGTACTGACATAGTTGATAAGGAAATTTACAATCTCAAAACCAAAGGCGGAGATCACCTAGCCCTTCGACCGGAACACACCGCTCCGCTCATGCGAGCATACATAGAACACGGCATGCAGGCCCAGCCACAACCAGTAATGTTTTATCAATACGGGCCAGTATTTAGACATGACAAACCGCAACGCGGACGGTACCGCCAATTCTGGCAATTCGACTTAGATTCTCTCGGGAGTGATAAAAGTATAATGGATGCTTTGGTTATTAAGGCAGGCATGAGTATATTGGAAGAAGCCGGAGCCTCAAATTTAACCATCGACATAAATTCAATTGGAGACAAAGAATGCCGAGGTGGATATATCAAAGAACTCGTAAATTATTATAAAAAACATTTAAGTAGTCTTCCATCAATTGACCGGGAACGTCTAAAGACCAATCCACTGCGGATACTGGACTCAAAAGAAGAAAAAACAAAAGAAATAAACGAGCAGGCACCGGATGCCATAAGTTTCCTCTGCGCTTCTTGTAAAAAACATTTCAAAGAAGTACTGGAGTACTTGGGAGAGATGAACATAGTCTACAACATTAATAAAAATCTAGTACGCGGACTTTCTTATTACACACGGACTGTTTTTGAAATATACACAGAAAGTGTCGAGGGGGGCTTACCCACACAAGTCGCTTCTGGTGGCCGATATGATTATTTAGCACGTCAAATAGGCAGTAAACGTGATGTGCCAGCAGTGGGGTTTTCGATGGGGGTAGACAGGGTCGTGGAAGCACCGTGGTATAAAAAGCTTTCACCTAGAATTATTAAAAAGCCGAAAATATACTTCATCCAGTTGGGGGCAGAGGCCAAACTAAGAAGTCTAAATATTATAGAAATACTGCGCAAGGCGCATGTACCCATTGCTCAGTCCCTGTCACGGGATAGCCTAGGTTCCCAGTTAGCTATTGCTGAGAAGCTTGCTATCCCCTACGCAATAATCTTTGGCGTGAAAGAAGCATTAGATAATTCAGTAATTGTCCGCGATATGGCTAGCCGTTCTCAAGATACGGTCAAAATAAGTAAACTTCTTGACTATTTGAAAGAGATTAAGTAATGAAGGACATTCTCCAACAACCGCACAAAGTCCTGCGCGAAAAGGCCAAAGAAGTGCCGCTAGATGATATTAAATCTAAAAAGATACAAAAAATTTTAAAAGAGATGTCTGTGTCGCTCGCAGAACAAAGCGACGGCGTAGCTATCGCTGCACCTCAAATTGGTCACTCTCTAAGGATTTTTGTAGTATCGGGTAAAATTTTCACACCAGAATTTTCTAGGCAGGGTGTCTCGCAGCACGACGGTGCGAGAGGCAGCGCTAGGCCAGTAGGCCTAGACAGCGACCCTGTCTCGAAAGATTCTGGTGTAAGGGATCTGGTTTTTATAAATCCAAAAATTTCTAAGCTCTCCCGGGAGAAAGAGTGGCTACCAGAGGGTTGTCTTTCTGTAAGGTGGCTCTATGGCAAGACTCATCGCTCCAAAAAGGCTACCGTCGCGGCCTACGACGAAAAAGGTAAGAAATTTATTCGCGGCGCCTCAGGACTCCTGGCGCAGATCTTCCAGCATGAAACCGACCATTTAAACGGTATTCTTTTTATTGATCACGCGAAGGATGTAAAAGAAGAATTACCCCCCAATGTCAAAAGTTAATTTCGCATTTTTTGGTACTCCAGACGTAGCCTCGGAAACTTTAGAGATATTAAAAGAGGCTGGTTTTTTGCCTTCGCTTATAGTTACTTCGCCTGATAAACCCCAAGGGCGCAAAATGTTTGTGACTCCTCCGCCAGTAAAAGTCTGGGCTGAAAAAAATAATATAAATTATATTCAACCAGAAACTCTGGAAGAAAAAAGTTTTCATGGATTTGATTTATTTATCATCGTGGCGTACGGGAAAATACTCCCGGAAAATATTCTAAACATACCTAAACTAGGGTCTATAAATATTCATTATTCCCTACTCCCAAAATACCGCGGGGCGGCCCCAGTCGAGAGTGCAATTTTAAATGGTGATACAGAAACTGGCGTAGTGATTCAAAAGATGCAATTTGAGTTGGATTCCGGCCCAATATTGGCAGAAGAAAGTGTAAACATATTACCTTACGAGACAGCCCCCGAGCTTCGAGCTAGATTGATAAAAATAGGCGGAGAGCTATTAGTGAAAACTCTACCTAAAATTGTAGCTGGCGATGTTCGCCACAAAATGCAAGATGAATCTAAGGCTACTTACTCCAAAAAAATTAAAAAAGAAGACGGGCAAATAGATTTAAATGATAACCCCATTAAAAATTACAATAAATTTCGTGCGTACGCATTATGGCCACGCACCTTCTTCTTTAAAAACAATAAAAGAATAATTGTAACAGAAGCTATATTAGAAAACGGTGAATTTATAATCCGAAAAGTTGTGCCAGAGGGTAAAAAAGAAATTATTTATAAAGACCTTAAATTACAAAATTAAATCTTGTAATTATTTACTCTATAGTTCCCGCTGTCTTTGCGAGCCCGATCAAAATCTGTACATTTGGTAATGAAACAAAAAGAGTTCCAGGAATGACCAGTTTCGATTTTCTAATACCACTTCCTATAATTATATACTCTGACTCAGCAACTGCTTGATCAATAAGGATCAACCATGTTGCCGGTAAACCAATTGGTGAAATTGCTCCATATTCCATAGAAGATTCGGCAACAGCTTTTTCCATGGGTGCGAATGAAACCTTTCTAGCATCTAAAGTACGACGCGCAAGACCATTAACATCCGCCCTGGTACTACCTAAAATTACACAAGCTGCAAACCAGGTCTTATCTGCCCGTCTTGCTTCTAAAATCACGCAATTAGCAGCTTGGTCCGTGCCGACTTTATATTCGAGACAAAAAGCTGCAGTATCAGAAAGATTAGGATCAATCTCGACAACTCCAATTTTTTCTCCCCCCGATATTTTTGAAATTGCTTCAGCTACCACAGGCGCCATGAGCTCTGGATGATCTCTGGCAGACACAAAGCTTAAATTTCCTAAATTTATATTCATTTATTTACACAGGAAAAAAACCAAGACCTTTAATCGTATTTTGAAGTAAATGGATTTCTTTTAGTGAGCCCCTTCATCATTTTTTTCACACTGGTTGCTCCACGCTTGAATAGAGTATGCTTTCTGTCTTTATTTCTTCTTATCTCTTCGTATAATCTTTCCTTTACCTCATCTATGGTTTCAAATAAACTTTCTCTGTCAGCTCCATAATAAAACTCTTTACCGTCTATTTTAATCAAGCAGTCAGAATGAAACACGTCACCAGCTTTGTGGTGCGTGGTACTTTTACCCACTTCAAAGTTAGCCTTAACTTCTCCACCACCCTCTTCCATCGAAGAAAGCAATTTTTCTAAATTTGTAACCCGTTTTAAAACATAGTCTTTAATTTCCTCAGTTAATTCAATGTTTTTAGCCTTTAAATTTATCTGCATATGCTTAAATCATATCACAAATTTACCTCTTCCTCAATAATCTTTTCGCCCTGTTTGGTAAAGAATTTTTTGAGCCAAACTTGAATTAAGGTTACAACAATCAGGATCAAAATTACAAAGCCAATACCGGCATAAATATTCTTTAATATGCTCGAGAAATAGGAGAAACCAAGCCCAGCCAGGAAACCGATTGAACCCAACAAACCAAGCCAGATGAGAATAGCTATTATGTCTGGAAAAATAAATTTTTTGAAAGCTATATTTGTTTTACTAACGTACAAGATAACTACAACACGTGTACCGATCAGAAATTTAGCAAAAATGAAAGCAAGCAAGTGGCTGCCGCGACTTATTTTATGAATAGCCTCGATAATGGCTGAAATAGTCGGAGCGGTGTAACGATGCCCTACTATTTTCCCTGCTGTTTTGGTTTTCCCGAGTACAAACCATAAAGTATCCGAAAACAATGTGCCGAGAAATCCAATGACAAAAAAAGTTGGCAATGAGAAAAGTTTGTGCGCAGCAAGAAAGGCGAGAGAAAGAATGGCTACTTCTCCACCGAAAGCAGCACCGAAAAATATAAAAGCATACTTCAGCAATGGATAGGAGAGGATAACGGAAGTTAACCAGTGTATAACGGGTAAATTCATAACTAGTGCTTAGAATTTCTAACATCTCTGGTTAAAGCTCGGAGGACGGTATCGAGCGCGATAGTGGCTACACCAATAACAGTATCCGCCCCGCCATAGTATGCGTACAAGGTTTTATCTTGGAGTACTATTCCGCACGGGAAAACAACATCGTGAATAATCCCACTTTTTTCATAGGTCTCTTCGGGTTCAAGTATGGGATCCGTAGTACGAGCTACAACTATTGCCGGATCTTTGATGTTAAGTAGCACTGCCCCCACCCTATAAGTATGGTGAGTTTTAGAAATACCATGATAGAACAGAAGCCAACCATGCTTGGTTTTAAGGGGTGGGGCTGTTATACCCACTTTCAGACTGTCCCAGGAATTTATCCTAGGACCAATTATTCTAATGCATTTATTAATACTCTCTTTCTTGAAATCAAGTGACTTCACATAGTCTCCGCATATTTCATCCCCTATTCGGTGCAAAACAAAGTATTTGCCATTTATTTTCTCAGGTAGGATACAGGTATCTTTATCATCTACTCCAGCGGGTGTAATAAGGACCGGTGTCTCCCACTCCCACTTTTTCTTTAGGAAATTCTTCTCGCTTATAGAAGTAATGGCCACTCGAGCGGGACCTATGCCATCAAAGGCGGTGTAACACATATAAATAGTTTTACCTATTTTGGTCAGACGTGGATCTTCGCAGCCTGAGTTTCCACCGGCGATCTTTTTTAATTCAAAATCTTCTCTGGGGACATAGACCGGTTCGGTGTCTCGCTCTAAGATACTCACACCATCCTTACTGCTGGCATATCCTATAGTAGATGTATTGTCCGGCGATAAAGCTCGATACAATATGTGAGTTTTTCCACCCAGCCTCAGAGCAGCAGGATTGAATGTTGCCTGAGCTTCCCAGGAATGATTTTTGTTAGGTGTAATAATAGGATTCTTCGGTGAACGGTAGAAATGCCACTTTGCGGCAGTTTCTGGCCGCATTGTACCCAAAAGATCAGTTACATTTACATGCGCCATACAAACAGTGGTATCTGTCGCGCCATAATATATAAAAAGTTTATCTTTCTCGAGGATAGCCCCAGAAGGAAAAACAATATCAGATACATGCCCCACCAGTTCATATGATTCACGCGGTGCCAAAAGCGGTCCTCGTGTATTCCCTATAACCTTAAGCGGGTTGTTAAGTTGAAGTAAAACTGCCTCTATCCCGAAAATTCTATCTCCATTCCCACCTCCGAAATAATTTTGAATATGAGAATAAAGAAGAAGCCAGCCATGGGAAGTTTTAACTGGCGGCGCGCCGACCTCAATGTGGTCCGCTGGCAAGCGTGGAAATACCAGAAGGTGTTCATCAATCTTTTCGTACCATTTTTGCCAAAAATCTGCATTCCATAAATCTTCTATTTTATCCATTTGGGCTAAGGCAATTTTTGCCGGGGGTTGATCAGTATTTACTGTAACTATCACCGTGATTTTATTATTAATCCTTTCCGGAAAAAGAGTCATGGCTTTGGCATTAAAAGGAGTTACTAAATGTCGGTCATGAACAGTTTTCAAATCTTTCGAAATCGCTACTGCCACTTTTATGCCGCTTGCTTCAAAGGGATATTTCGAAAGCGCCGTATAAAATACATAATACTTGCCTTCAAAATAAGTAATACGAGGGTCCTCACAACCATACTTTTCCCACTCTTCTTCGGGAGTTATAAATGGTAGCCGCTCTTCGAAGTTTCTTCCATCCTGACTTTTCCCTAAACCAATAATAGAAATTTTATCTGGAGTACGAAGTTTATCTTCGGCAGAAATAGCACGGTAAACTCCGTAGTAAGTCTTTCCCTTTTTAATCACACTCATATTGAAAGTAGCAAAAGCCTCCCAGTAATGGTCTTTATCCGGAGCTAAAATTGGATTGTGATGAGATCTTTTTACAACAAACATAGAAATTTAATTCGGTAGCAAGGTTTTTATTATATTAGCTTTTAAGGTGTACGCCCGTACGAAGGAATCATCAACATGGGCATACAATATTCCTTCGCCAAGACCGGTTTCTACAAATTGACTAGCGAAGGTAATAGTCTTAGCTTCACTATCTCTTATGAAAGGTTCTGGAGAAACCCAATCTATCTTACCATTTTCATAATCATATATAAAAAGTCCAACTGAAAATATTCCATATTTTATTTCTGAACCAACTTTTTGATTTGCTTCGCGACCATTTATAATTCCTAATCTTTTTCCCAAACCCAAATCTAAAAAGGTTTCTGGGAAGAGTGGCCCTGGTGAAGCGTGGCCAGCAATCCAAGAAATATTGTGCTCACGAGGATTAAATACAGTAGCGCCATATTCCCAGGGCTTACCCATATCATGCGTAATTGCTATTTTAACAATGGAGTAGGTCGTATCAGTTTGACGATCTCTGGACTCAATCAGATTATACCGGAAACCTTTTGAATTTTTAGGCGCAACCGAAACTTCCTTGGCGCTCAAGTTATATGTGTCTAGCAGTACTGGATCAGTCATTTCTAGCGAATCTAAATTTTTGCCCACCGCGTGGCCTAGATTAATTTTTGTTTTATCGCCCGATTTGACTGGCAAAGTAAAATACAAGTGCATCAAATCATTTTCTGGGTCTATCCAGATATCAGGATCTTCCAGGCCAATAAAATCTTCGCCCTTTAGACTGAACTTACTTACAACTTCATTTTCATTTTTTATATTTAAACGTTCACCAATTTCGAAGCTTTCTAACGAATCTCCATGTATCTTGTATAGTTCACTTCTATCAACGTAACCTTTTATTTCTATATTGCCTTCCCGACTAGTTATACAACGAATAATTCCGTTTTTAAAATTCGTGCGGGGATCCAGGGTTATAGCCATCACATGTTTAAATCTGCTACCTGGAATAACCACCTTGCCTGCATGCTCCACATAGAATTTCTCTATCATACTTTCCATTACTTTTTGCGCGCTAGTTTCGTTTTACCTGTCTTAATCAATTCTTTCAGAAATTTATCTAGGTCGGCCGTCGCCACACAAGAAACTTTATCGGCTCCTCCATAGTATACAAAAAGCACTCCGTCTTTTACTACTGCCCCGCAAGAATACACTACTCCACTTTTATAACCTTCATTCTCATACCACTCTTCGGGCTCAAGTATAGGCTCGCTCGAGCGATACAACACTTTTGTGGGATCTTTCAAATCTAGAATCATTGCGCCTATCCTGTAACGATCAGGGTTCTTGTGGTCCATGGCATGATAAATCACCAGCCAGCCGTATTTTGTTTTGATAGGAGAAGGTCCTACCCCGCGGAACCAGCTATCCCAGGTGCGCGTTTTGTCCACCGGGCGTGTGTTATCACTTTTTATAAATTTTTTTCCATCAAGCTCATCCAGACTATCCAGGTATTCCACTAAAATTTTCGGTGCAAAGCTATGCATAAGGGCATACTTACCTTTAATTTTTTCTGGGAAAAGAACCCAATTTTTATGAATCTCTCCCGGCGGAGAAATCAACACAGGCTCCTTCCAATTAAATCTTCCTCTTACAAAATCTTCTAAACTCATAGATGTCAGCGCAATGCGAAGCGAGCCCCAACCATCAAAAGCCGTGTAAAGCATATATACCCGATCGCCAAGTTTGGTCAATCGTGGATCTTCGCAGCCCCCAGCTGTGCCGCCTCCAGACAGATACGAGATATGTTGCACACTGATGTCTATCGGCAATTTTTTAGTGTAATAAGCTAATTTCTTGTAACGACTGTCAAAAGAAAAGCCGTCATTGCTTCCCGCATAGCCTAATACCGAAATATCACTCTCCCCGATCGCCCGATAAATTACATGCACTTTGCCGTCGTGATAAATCGCGCTCGGGTTAAATGCTGCTCTGGAATCCCAGTACGTGCCTCCTGGTTCTATGATTGGATTCTTTCTAGACCTGACTAAATCAAGTGGAGTTTTTTTTCTCTTTAATATTCTACTTTTTCCTTTTTTAACTACCTTTTTTACCGCTTTTTTTATTCTAGCAGCAACTTTTGTTATCTTTTTTTTTATAACTTTGCTTTTCTTAAGTGCGACCATACTTATCTTCTATTCTGACAATATCTTCTTCATCAAAATCGCCGTAACAAATTTCAAGGATTTGCACTGCTTCATCTCCTGTTTCCACCCGATGTTTTGCCAATCTAGGGACCATAAACTCATCGCCTGGTTTCCCTTCTATTTTTTTATCATCAATAGTTACGATCGCGTGCCCTGAAAGAATCCGCCAAAGTTCTGATCGCTTTGTGTGATACTGCAGGCTCCATGCACTATTGGGCTTGAAAGTGTGAACTTTGACCGTCGTCTCTTCATTTCCAGTAAACTGCTCAAAATGCCCCCATGGCCGCTCCACAGTAAAGGTCTCAATCTTTCTCTCTAGTGATCCCATTTTTAGATTATATAACTAAAGATATTATTAACCAACTATAGACAAAATTTTCTGCATTAGAATATCCGCCGGAAGGAATTTACCTTTTAAAGGAACGTGAAACTTACCTATAACTCTGGTCTTATCAGCCGAAATAGGTGCTCCGCTTTGTTCTAATAATTCATGGTCATTGTAACTGTCTCCTATAGCCATAACATTTTTCTTAGTTAGTTTAAGAACTTTCATCGCCTGCCTTAAACCGAGTGCTTTTGTTTGGTGTTTTTTAATTAAAATATCGTAGGCTTCACCGTTCCAAACAGTGGAAAGATTTTTGTCTTTCTTGACCATGTTTTCGATTTTCTTGTCTTTCCTCTCGCAATGTATAGTTATAATAAATTCTTTTGGCTCAAAGCCGATTATGTTTTTATTTTTGCGAGCTAGGTCTTCTAATTTAAAAAATATATCTTGCAAGTACTCGAAGCTGTTTACGTGCTGGTAAATTTTTCCTTTGTGCCAGGTGGCGCTACCGTTCTCGTACGTAAGGCTAACAAAAGGTAGAACAGCTCTAAACATCTCTTGGAGCATATAGAGTCCGCGACCAGAACTGATATTTATTAAAAATCCTTTTTTGTGAAGTTTTTTTATTTGCTCAATCTGTTTCTTTTCTATTACTTTGGTCTCTAGGGTAGTAGTATGACCTACTTGTTTTATCTTAGTACCTCGAGGCACAAGAACGCCATCCACATCAAAAACGATCATTTTAATGGGCTTTAGATCTTCTTTGTTCATTTCGCTTAATGGTTTCATATTATTTAACGAGTTCTTTTGCTTTCTTTACTAATTCTGACGAGCTGCGAACTTTTCCTCCCTCTCCTACGTTGAAAAACATCTGGATACCAAGCCGGTTGCAAAGTTCATATTCTGGAATATTGTCATGCTTTCTGTCTCCTCCATTGGCAAAAATATGAGGACGAATCAATTCGATTTCGCGACAAACAGATATATCTTTCGTAGCTGGTTCGTGGCTGGTTATTATCACTCGGTCAACAGACTCGAATGCTTCAATGATTTCTTTACGGTCATTCTCTGGCATGAAGGCAAATCCCTTTTTGAAACGTAGCCAATGGTCATTATTAAGCACGACTACGAGTTCATCTCCTAGTTTTTTCGCTTCTTGAAATAGCCGCACATGACCAATGTGGACTGGATCGAACCCGCCGGAGACCATTACTACTTTTTTGGCTGTGGGATTTGTATTTTTCAAACCTAGTTAAGCAAAAATCTTAAAGTGGAAACAACGCGAATCTTTTTATACTCAGGCGAACCTGGGTCTTTGTCCGTAATATCAATTACTCCTTGATTCCCGCGCGAAATCGAACCCAGGCGTGAGCCAGATTCTTTAGCAAACTGCTCGGCCGATGTTCGGGCATTGGCTATAGCTTCCGCTAGCATTTCCGGTTTTATACTATTTATGTCGGAAAATTCGAAGGCAATTGAGTTTTGATTTAATGTAACTCCTCGCTTCACTAAAATTAAGGTATCCTTGGATGCCTCCCGAACTACGTCAACCTTTTTGGTATAGACGGAGAGCTGCACATTCGCATTGTAGCGGAATAGCGCTTCACGGTAGGTATCTTGATAAATATTTACCGGTGCTACGTTTATTTCCGAATCTTCAAAACCTTTTTCTTTCAAATATTGTTTGATAGTTGAAATATTTTTTTCAATGCCTGCCGAAAGCGAATCAATGTCGTTCGACTTCACTTCAAAAAATAGCGACCAGATAGCCACATCGGCTTTAACTATTCTTTCAGACAATCCTTTCACTTCTACGAAAGAGCCTTGTTTGGAGAAATTTTGAGCAGCAAAGAAAAACACTAAACTGAATACAAACAGCCCTCCACACAGGATCCAAATCCCGTAACTCTTGATATTTTCCATATGCGCCCATTATAACACGAGGGCGTAAAAGAGCACTAGATCTTTTATTATTTCTTGGTAGTAAAGCTATAAACCGAGCCACGGGTAGTACCATACTGATTTTCGGCTATAAGCTGAAAGTAATAAGTAGATTCTGAGTCCAGATTGGTTATATTCTTGGCAATTTTAGTTAATGTCTTACCACTGCCAGCCGAGAAGTTGTCGGTCTTTTCATCTAGGGTAAATAAGCCGAACAGTGTGGACTTACCATATTCGAAATGGTAGGTAGTAGTCGCACCATTTGGGTTAACTTGGCCGTTTAAGGTTGCACTTGAAGTAGCTACATTAGTAGCTAAATCTGTAATCGATACCGGTGCATTTCCTACGGGGGTTGGAGGTGGGTTGGTAGGTGCTGTCGTAAAGACAAAGATGTTGCCATTAGCTGTGCCATACGCATTTTGTGCATTTAGTCGGTAGTAGTAAGTTGTATTTGATTTGAGGCTAGAGATCCCGGCAGAAATATCCATTGTGCTGCTACCTGATTTAACTTGCACAATAGGCGTAGTGCTACCCAGGGTCAAATTTTCACCATATTCAAACCAGTAAAATGTATTCGATCCATTTCCATTAACTGAACCATTCAGCGTCGCGGTCGTAGTTAAAACTGCAGTCGAATTTTTCGTTTGCACACTTGGTGGATAATATTTAGCTGGCGGAGTTGTAGTAGTTTTAAAGCTAGATACTGCTCCATAGACTTTACCGTATTGATTTTGAGCAGTAAGTCTATAGTAATAAAAAGTATTTGATTTCAAACCTACTACGGCTCCTGGAGCTCCATATACTACATAACCTCCGCCCACTAATTGCGGCGGAGTAAAACTCCCCAGCGCTTCAGTTGATCCATATTCATACCAGTAGGAAGTCTGTACACCATTTGGATTAATGTCGCCGTTTAGAATAGCCGTCGATTGAGATATGAAGGAAGCGTCTCGGGTTGTAACAACTGGTACACCTGCCGTATTGTTGTTCACTACAATGTTTGTCTCGGGCTCTTCTACATTGTAAGTCTGCGGAGAACTTGTCGTCCAATAATAAATACCTAAAAGAATCAATATTATAACTACCACCCATAGTATAGTTTTAGCTGTTGTACTCATAAATTTTATTTAACTAATAATACCTATTTAACATAACTTTAATATTGTACTTCTGCGGGATTTTACTGTCAAGCGTAAAAAGGATCATTTTGTTAATAATCCTGTGTAAAGAGTTAATATTAATTTAATAAGCTATTTGTTTTCTTTTATGGTATAGCCCACACCGCGAACAGTTTGGATAAGCGGTTTTGATTGGCTCTTATCAACTTTGTTTCGAAGATATCGAATGTGTACATTCAATTCATAATTTTCTTCCTTAAAATCATGTCCCCACGCTTCATTGAGTAGTTGTTGTCTAGTTATTGCCTCCCCTGCATGACGCAGAAGAGTGTCGAGTATGCGATATTCCTTAGGGGTAAGCGGAATTTTCTTACCAGCACGAGTAACTTCGTGAGCCTTGGTGTCCATAACTAGATCCCCTACTTTGAGTATTAAAGAATCGCTGGTTTTTCGTCGACGGAGAAGTGCCCGGATACGTGCAAAAAGTTCATCCATCTCGAAAGGTTTCAGAAGATAATCATCGGCACCCACATCGAGCCCCTTCACTCGGTCCTCAACTATTCCCCTTGCTGTGAGCATAAGGACAGGAGTATGTATTCCTCTGCCACGCAATTCACGGCAAACTTCCATGCCATCTTTCTTGGGAAGCATTAGATCGAGAATGATGAGTCCGTAGTTGTTCTTGAGTGCTTTATTGAGACCACTCTCACCATCTCCTGCTGTCTCCACCGTGTAACGCTGGTTAGTAAGAGCCTTTTTTAATATATCGGCAAGCTTCTGCTCGTCTTCAATTACCAATATAGTCATAAAAATAATATTAACACCCTCTAATATTTTTTGCAAATTTTTATTAAAAACATGTTAGCGCCTACATTAAAACACTATTAAGGTTATGCACATATTATTCACAGATTATTAGTAAAACTATGATTTTAAATCTTGACAACATTATTTACAAAAAGTTAATATTAAAAATGTATTAAGATTTATAGACAAAAATTCTATAAATAAAGTCGCTTAATACTTAACAAATTAAAGCCATATGCTAAGAAAAATACTAAAAACAAAAAGAGAATCAATTCAAAATTCAAAAATCATTCATGGTAGAGAAAGCGGAATTCTAGAGATGTGCCGAAAATGCTACTCCTTCAAATACGACAACAGTTGGCACTTCGAAAGACCTGAATACTTACTAGAAAATGACTCCGAAGAGAAAACCTCAGTTAAATTCAGTCAGTGCCCCGCTTGTATTGAAGAATCGCTCGCTATGTATGACGTAGAATATGTTTAACATTCTCGAAAAGATAAAAATGAATAGCAATTAAAAAATCACCCCATCCGGAGTGATTTTTTAATCTAGCCCAACTTTATTTCTTGGAAGCTTTTTTAGCAAGCATCAATCTCTTTGCCATTAGTCGCTTCTTGGTCTTGTGTGAATGTCGCGATTTCTTTTTTGGGCTCAGTGTGGTTCCTCTTTTTGCCATATATTTTTAATTATTAATAATCTTAAGATTCGTTCGTTATATACTATACACTACCTTAGATAAATATCTATATTCTTCTTGTGTTCTGCATAAGTTTTCGTACAGTGAATTTGTCTATTTTTGTCATGGAGATAAAAGATGCAATCCGTCTTTTGGGGATTATACGCAGCCTCTAGAGCAGCTAGCCCCGGATTGGCGATAGGGCTAGGGGGAAGACCCTGATGTATATAGGTGTTATAAGAAGATTTAATTTTTTTATCTTCTGGATTCACGCCCTTCCACCACCCTTCCTCTTCACTCCCCTTTGCATATTGTAGGGTTGCGTCAATTTGCAACTTCATGCCTGCAAAAATACGATTCCATATGATTCCAGAAATTAATTTCATGTCCGTTTTGCCATTGGATTCTCTCTGGATTATAGAGGCAATTTTTATAGCTGTCTCTTCATTTATTATTTTCTTAGATGCTGGCTTTTTAACCTTATCCAGTTGTTTGCCAAATTCATCTACCATAGTGGCTGCTACGACGTCGGGCTCTTCGTCCTTGTAAATTAGGTAAGTCTTAGGAAAGTAGTGCCCTTCGACGTTCGCACTTTGCAGAAAATCTTCTTTCTCGTTCTCTCCCCAATCGAGTTTATTCCCTATGACTTCCGCTATTTCTTCTTTACGCAAGCCTTCTTGTACTTTCACGATCCGCATATAGGGATTGGCCAAATTCACGTAGAAAGAAAGTTTAGTAAGGACTTCGGGGTCGAATTTATAATAGAAAACTGTGCCTAATACTATAAGAAATAGCACTACGGGGGTCAAAAAAATGTATTTTTTCATGGCTCAAATACATTATATCATGGTTGGCACAGAGCTTCTTTACAGATAGCTGTCGAAATATATTGCGTGACAAGTGTACCCCCCTGGGTTTTTTTCTAGATAATCTTGGTGATAATCTTCCGCGGGCCAAAATTGAGTTAAAGGTTCCAAAGTTGTTACCACCGGAGAGGGCCATCTTTTAGATTTATTCACGAGATCGATAAAATCCTCCCCTTCTTTCTTTTCTTCCTCATTACCATAAAATATTGCTGACCGGTAAGAAGTACCGATGTCGTTGCCTTGGCGATTCATAGTAGTGGGATTGTGGATCTGAAAGAAAAAATCTAAAAGCTTCTTGTAAGAAGTCACCGACTCATCATACTCAATTTCCACTGCTTCCGCGTGACCCTTGTGATTCTCATAAGTAGGATTGTCCACCTCTCCGCCTGTATATCCTACAGAAGTATTAACCACACCAGGTTGTTTGCGGATCAAATCCTCCAGACCCCAAAAGCATCCTCCGGCCAGTACTATTTTTTTGACTATTTTATTAGTCATCTCTAGATTTTACAGTACAAAAATTGAAAATGCTATCTAAGTTCTTCGCATGTCCTCGCTATTTACAAAGATACTTCTGTGTGGTAATTTTACGCTGAAATCAGTTATTTAAAAATCTTCGTTTTTCAACTTCTACGTTCAGGATGTTTTGGTTTGGGTACCTAAATATTTATTACAAAGTACTTAGGCGCCCAAATCAACCACAAATAACCAGTGGGCGCAAGCCCACACGAACCGCTCAAGAAGGAGAGGCACATGAATCCGAACGGAACATTTCTACAAGCAACTAAGTGGTGGAGAGAATCGGCACTACACGGCTTGGGTCAATTCGGCCGGATACCCAACATCACAGTCGGCTCCGACCCCGACTGGAAGAAGAACGGCCACATGGATCGAGCCTTCCAGGTTCTCATGGAGTGGTCTGGGTCGCAGACGATCAGAAACATCACGATCGAGAAACTCGAACTACCCAATCTCACCCCCATTCTCCTCATGCAAGTTCCCGGAACAATTCCAGGAAGAGTGCTCATCTACGGACACGCAGACAAGCAACCGCCCGGAAAGGGCTGGAAGACAAGCCCCTGGGAACCGGTGATCGAAGGCGACAAGTTCTATGGACGCGGACTCGCCGACGATGGGTACGCCACCTTCGCGGCGATAACAGCGATTCGGCTCCTTCAGTACGGCAAACCAAGACCGCACCCACACATCACTATCCTCATCGAAGGAAGCGAGGAGAGCGGCAGTGTGCATCTGCCGGCATACCTGGATAAATTCGCGGAGGAGATCGGCACCCCGGACCTGGTGATATGCCTCGACTCAGGCGGTGGTGACTATGATCACCTCTGGATCACCAGCTCTCTTAGGGGAGTTGTGAACGGCGACCTCACCGTTCGAGTCCTGACCCAAGACAAGCATTCCGGATCTGCGAGCGGCATAGTCCCCGACTGTGTCGCAATCGCCTGTCATCTTCAAGACCGCGTGCGCAACAGCCTGACGGGCGAAGTCTACCCGCTAGAGCTGAGCACAACAACGCCACCCGATCGGGCGAGGGAGATCTGCCAAGCCGCCAAGACACTAGGCACCGGCATTTTCGAACATTTCCCGTGGTACGGCAGTACCCAGCCAGACATCTCACGTGGCCTCAACAGGCTCCTGTTCGCAAACACCTGGAAACCCACGATGACAGTCACCGGCCAGGAAGGCACCCCCAGCCTTTCTGAGGCGAAGAACTCCATCCAGGCCTTCATCACACAGCGGCTCTCGTTCCGTCTACCTCCTACTGTCGACCACAATCAAGCCGCCGACGTGATCAAGCGAATCCTGGAGGCTAATCCGCCTTACAAAGCAGATGTAAGCTTCACCGTGAAGCACAAAGCGCCGGGGTTCAACGCTCCACAATTGGCGCCGTGGCTCGCGGAGAGCATGAACAGGGCATCCCTCAACTACTTCGGCGCCGAAGCCATGGCCGGAGGTGAGGGTGGGACCATCCCCTTCATGGGGATGATCAAGGGCAGTTTTCCCAATGCCCAGCTCTTAGCCACCGGCGTCCTGGGCCCAGACTCAAACGAGCATGGGCCGAATGAGTCTCTTCGCATCCCGAATGCCATACAGGTGACGGCGGTGGTGGCAGACGTCATCGCCGACTTCCAGAAGGACTGACCCCCGAAGAACGAAGAACGCCGCGGACTAGTCCGCGGTTCAACATCAACCCTATGTCCGGTTTCCCCCGGTAAAGGGAAACGCCCGGACTGGCTACTATGCTGGTCCGGGCGTTCTCTTTTTAAAATAGTTTTGTAAGCTTGTTTTAGTATTTTTGCAAGACTGATTATTTTTGATATATTGAACAAAGTTATGGACTTCCCAAGTTTTAAAAATGAACTTCAATATCTAGCAAGAAATTATGATTTTGTTATAGGCTGCGATGAAGTTGGGAGAGGCCCGCTAGCGGGGCCAGTAGTCGCTGCAGCATGCCTGCTTGATCCGGCAAGAATCGGAGAGGGCCGTAATGAAAATGATTGGTATTATCGAGTACGCGATTCTAAAACAATAAACGAAAAAGAAAGAGAGGTTTTGCAGAAAAAAATTCTAGACAATAGTCTCGCTTACGGTGTGGGCGAAGTGAAAGAAGAAGAGATAGACGAAATAAATATTCACAACGCTACGCTCTCCGCTATGCGACGCGCGATAGAACAATTGCTTGGAAAAATTTCTACTGCTCCCACCCACAAAATTTTGATCTTGATAGATGGAAAATTCAAAATTCCCGACATTCTAAATATCGAACAGCAAAGTGTGATTGATGGCGATGCCAAAATTCTTTCAATAGCTGCAGCCTCGATAATTGCTAAGGTTCACCGAGATAATATCATGCGAGAAATGGATAGAAAGTTCCCTCTGTACGGCTTTGCCCAGCACAAAGGTTACGGTACGAAAGAGCACTGGAAGGCACTCAAAAAGTGGGGACCCACGTCTATTCATCGGAAATCTTTTATAAATACAATTACATCCTAGGAGACGGCTGGAGGATGCTTAAGCGATTGCCTTCAGTGTCCATAAACCCGGCATAAAGTCCTATGCCCGGTATATCCATGGGTTCACCTAATACTTTCCCGCCTTCGGCGCTTATCTTCTTTATTGCTTCGTTCATATCGCCCACGGCGATAACTACACTCGGATGCTGACCGAGGGGGTCTTCTGGCTTTTTATAAAAGCCGCCATTGATCATGCCTCTTTCTTTGGGCGTACCATTGTCTTCGGATTCTGAAGTTTTAACTACAACATACTCTCCCATATCGGGACCAAGCATTTCCGGCTTCCAGCCGAAAGCCTTGGCATAGAAGTTCGCCATTCGATTTTTGTCTTCATACGGCATTTCGAAATGTACTACTGGATTCATACTATCTATTATATTAAGTTTAAGTTAAAAAACAAGATTGAAAAACTTTATGAATAGTGTGTAGTATAATCAAAAGATGTTTCAAAGACCGAAAAGTATTGAGAACATCTATCTTTATCTAATTATCGGCAATACTCTGGCTGCTTCCTTCATCTGGGGCATTAACACCATTTTTCTTCTCGACGCGGGTTTAACCAACTTTCAAGCCTTCCTAGTAAATGCTTTCTTTACTCTAGGGCAAGTTATCTTTGAAGTGCCAACCGGAATAATAGCAGACACCTGGGGCAGAAGAACTTCATATCTTTGGGGCACCATTACTCTTTCACTCTCAACTCTGTTTTATCTCTTGATGTGGAAAATTCATGGACCACTTTGGGGTTGGGCAGCTTCTTCGGTCCTACTCGGCTTAGGCTTCACCTTCTTCTCTGGTGCTCTCGAAGCCTGGCTGGTAGATGCACTACATGCTACGAACTTTACCGGTAGTTTGGAAAAGGTTTTTTCTAAGGGCCAAATAGTTGGCGGTAGCGCTATGCTCGTAGGCTCGATAGCAGGCGGACTTTTGGCAGAATTTACTAATCTCGGAGTACCTTATATCCTACGCTCGGCAATTTTAGTTGTGAACTTTGCTACCGCCTTTTTCTTAATGAAAGATTTGGGCTTCACGCCGAGAAAATCGGGGAAAATTCTGCATGAGACAAAAAATATTTTTCTCCAGTCTATTAATAATGGAATAAAAGTTCCTTCTATTAGATGGGTGATGTTGGCTGCGCCCTTCACGGTCGGAGTAAGCTTCTACATTTTCTATGCACTCCAGCCATTCCTACTTAAAATTTATGGCAATGAAAAGGCCTATGGTATAGCGGGTCTGGTAGCGGCCATAGTGGCCAGCGCCCAAATCGCCGGAGGTTTCGCAGCCCCACATATAAAGAAACTTTTCGCTAGACGCACGACAGCGCTCTCCGTAAGTGTGCTTTTGGCTGGAATAATTTTAATTCTGGTCTCTGTGATTAATAATTTTTATGCTGTAATAATTCTAATTTTCCTCTGGGGACTAATCTTTGCCGCTATGATGCCTATTAGACAAACATATCTGAATGGCCTCATCCCCAAAGAAGAGCGAGCCACAGTGTTATCATTCGACTCGCTAATGGGATCCTCGGGTGGAATTGTGATCCAGCCTGTTTTGGGTAAAGTTGCAGATGTGTGGAGCTATTCCACATCTTATCTTACCGCCGCAGTCTTCGAACTCGCCGCCCTCCCCTTCATCTACCTTGCTAGCAGACAAAAAGCCCCTTCAGATTTTAGAGAAGAAAAAGAAGATCGCCCGGCACGAGAGTAGGATCCGGGATCTTCTCTCGCCGCACGGGCGATGTGATGTCTGGTTGCTTGCTAGTCGAGGAAACGAAGGGCCGGGTTGTCAGACGTAAAACCATCATCTTCCGAACCCCAACCCAATACGACTGATTCGTTGGACTCGTAGAGAAACGGAACTCGAAAAGGTAACTCTCTTACTCCGCGCTGTTCAACAGCCGAAGCCCAGAAAAAGGGCACCTTGCCGCCGAAAACTGCGCGGAAAACAGCAAGCCCCTTCCTTCTGATGGCAAGCGCATCCTGAAGGTTGAGACATGAAGCAATCAGGCCGGCTCTTATTAGCTCGCTGTAAATGTAGGTGCCGCGCCTTTGTGTATGTAACCACAGATCGATGTTGGTGAGATCGTAGGTTGCTGGACCGGTGCACTCGAGCTCTGGGTGCTTGAGCCTTTTCACCCAGTGCGGATAGGAAGGACGAACCAACCTATCCACATGAACGATGAGTTCAAGCGGAGGGCTGTGGGGAATCAAGTGCGCGAGATCGTGCACACTCACCTCCTTCCTGGGGCTTCAACATTTTGTTGCTCATGGCAACTCCTTTCGACTTTGTTCCGGAATAGTTATGCCCACAAAACCCCAAACGTTTAGAATATTATGGGCACAACCATTCTTTAGCAAGTAATTTTAAGGTGCGTATTCTGCTAAGTAATACTATATTTTATTGATTTTGTCCAACGGATCTTTTTACTTAAATTTAGAACAAATTAATTTACGTCTTTCCTTTTTTTGAGAGATTGATCAAGTTTTTCTTCTGCTTCCAAGAGTATTTGTCGAGCTATAGAACTCATATCATTGTCGGCTTTCCGTTTCCCCTCAGCGCCCATCGTTGCATTTCTAAATAAAGTTAAAATTGCGTTCACTTCTGTCATGAAAATTGGTCCTGGTAAGTTTTTCCCTCTCAGTCTCTTTAAAAAATCCCGAAGGTCCTCCTGCGAGGAGTAAGGGAGGCTTTCCATAAAACTGGATCCCCCAATTGCTTTATTCATTCGAGCTACTTCCCTCTCCCGAATTCCCCCTGCGACTCTTTCTAATGATGATGACATAGGTTTATTATATAAAGATTTTATTTAACATACAACCCAAGGGTTGCTTCTATAAAATATTAAATCTCTCTTTGATAATATATTGTTTCTTGTCCTCCTAGCTTCCCTGTTTTATATTCCTTAAATTCTCGACTTTCGTACAAGTGCCGCGCCGCTTCTTGCTTGGCCGCTACGTCCAAAGTTAATTTCTGGTATCCTAACTCTTTGGCTCTCTCAATTAATTTATCTAAAATCAATTTACCAATTCCTTTACCCTGTAACGCCGGCTCAACTCTCATTCTTTTTATTTCTGCAGTAGTTTCATCAACTTTACGCAATGCCCCCATCCCCATTACTTTATCTTCAATGGTAACAACCAAAAATTCACCCTTATTATTTATGTATACTCCTGGGATATTTTTCAAATCTTTATCCCACTCGTCTCTGAGCTCGGGGTTATCAATAAAAATCCCGGCATGCTTCATGGCAGACACATGCAAATCATAAACTGCCTCCTCGTCTCTCTTTTCAAACTGTCGCAAAACGAGATTTTCCATAACTCCGAACTACTTACTGAAAAGTTGAGAAATTTTTAATTTGAGTACAACAAAAAGATAAATTATCTCGAGAATACCAAACGTATTTACAACCAGAAGTATAATGAACCACCATGGTTGACCCTTTCTTCCAGAATGCCACAGGGCAAGCGCTTTCCAAAAAATGCACCACAATACCACGAAGGGTATGATGGGAAGTAAAGTTTGAAACCACACTGGCATTCCCGCGCCCATAACATTCCAACCAAAATAATTGAAATTGTTCATATGGTTATTATACCCCTAAATTGGGAAATAGAAATAATTATACTATGGTGTGATTATTAAAAATATGCTAAAATTAGAACAGTGTTCTTTTATTATAAATATTATAATTAAAAATAAAAACATGAAAAATAATAATGTTAGTTACAACGCAGGCTTCATTCCCCTTTTGGTTTTAGTTGTAGTTGCGGCACTTGCAATAGGAGGAGGGTTCTACGCAGTAAAAAAGAATAATGAGAAGAAAGCGGCACTCGAGGACAACCTCGAGACCCAAGCGAATGCAAATGCGGATGTGAATGCAAACGTAAATGCAAATCTTGGGATTAATGCAAACGGCAGTGGGAAGGCTACGATTATGTCACTCCTTGGTGTTAAGAAGAATACCACATGTACTTTCAAAGATGTGAGAGATGGCGTAGCTTCCGAAGGCACAGTCTACATTTCGGCTGAAGGAAATATGAGTGGAGACTTTACGACTACCAAATCTGGTACTTCTACGACTTCGCACATGATTGTTAAGGGAGGAGTAGCGTATGTGTGGACCGGCTCGCAAGGAGCCAAGATGAATGTGGCAAGCTTGCAAGGCAGCGCGAGCGCTCAGACCAAGAGCTATGTAGATGTAAACTCGCAAATTGATTACACTTGTAAGGATTGGACGGTAGATGCTTCGAAATTTACTTTGCCTTCTAGCGCCACCTTCGTGGACCTTGAGGCAATGTTAAAGCTGAAAGTACCGGGTACAAATTAATAATTTAGTTTTGTGTAAAAGCCTCGAAAGCAAAAGAGCCCCATCACGGGCTCTTTTGCTTCTACCTCCTATCTGGCTCCGAACCTGGGGGGTCTAGCTTATTAAGCCTCGACTATTGGTTTGAATCCTCCAGCCACGAAACGTTTCATATCAACTGGCATTGTTGAAGGATCAAAATCTTTCATGCTTGGATCGTTCATAACCTTTTTATTAACTTCATCGCGGTGCTTGCGAGATTTATAAACGATCCAAGAGAAGACCACAGTTTCATCCTTCTTTAATTTGGCAAGCTTGCCGAATCCTTGCCCCATTCCCTTCTGCACTTTCAAATCGTCTCCAATGCATTCGAAGTATTCGAGCGCACCATATTTTTTCCAAGTCTTCGCTCCCCATTCTGCCATCTTGCGGTAAGCGGCTACATCTTTTTTCTTGATAGGTATAACAAATCCATCAACATATTTTTTACTCTGAGATTTTATTTTGGTTTTCATGCTATTTTTTGTTTCCGCCCAAGGCGGATCAGCCTAGGGCTGAAAGTTAATTAATAATCCACCAACTAATAATTTTATCATATCAAACAAATTCCCTCCATTTTTTCTTGTTTTTTGGTCATTTTCTGATAATATGTTAAAAGTTCTTTGCCAATTCAAACGGTAAAAAACATCGCTCCGGGGTAGCTCAGCGGTAGAGCGGTCGCCTGTTAAGCGATTGGTCGTAGGTTCGATCCCTACCCCCGGAGCAATGTTTTGTACAAATTTAATGATAGCTTTTCGAACATTATCCCAAGTTCGAAGCCTGCAAATTAAATGAAAATTTTTGCCATTTACGCAAAAGTGGAATTAATCAAAAAGCCTGAATGGCTTGATGATTTTCGTATCAAGTACGATAAACCCTACCCATATCATCTTACATTAAAGCCCTCAACTATTGTGGAAGACAGCGAAGTTTCTGATATAAAAAATAGACTAGAAAAATTATTTTCTAACTTGGAAATCCCTGAACATAAAATATTACTAGAATTTAATTCTTTGAATGTTCGGCACGACACTGCAAGCGATATATGTGTAATGATTAACTCTAACAAAAATGATGAAATCATTAAATTGCAAAAGGAAATTCTTTCAGTTCTGGATAAATACAAGAACTATAGAAAAGAAAAATATAAAGGGTATGCTGAAAATTTCACTCCGCATATCACTATTGGAAGGGATTTGAATGAGGAATCTTATCAACAAGCTTTGAAGAAATTAGAGAAAGATTATACCTGTGAGGGCATCATCGAAGAAGTTGTGTTGGTCGTGATGAATAACGCCACTGTTGCTGAATATAACGATCCCAGTAATCAAACTTTTTATAAAATATAGCATTCCAAACTTCGTCCCAAGTTCGGAGCCAAATTTTTCTATTTACAAAAACGCTTATGTGTGGTAATTTTATGCTGAAATAAGTTTTTTGAAACGCTTGATTTGTGTTTTAAAATAAGGATTTTTGGTTTGGGTGCCTAAGCATTTTATGCGTGTTTAGGCACCCAAATCAAAAAAAGAAGGAGGTAACAACTTTGGAACTCACCGTCTACTGGGCCGGGCCACTCTTCTCGCAAGCAGAGCGGAGTTGGAACCGTACCTGTGTCAGGATACTCTCTAAGCGGGGCTATCGCGTCATCCTTCCACAAGACGAAGCCAAGCCCTTTGTAAGGACTGACGGCCTCGATGGTCTGGGTATCGCCGAACACTGCTGCCAGCAGGTGATCGCTTGCCACGTGATGGTGGCGATCGTTGACGGGCCAGATCCTGACAGTGGCACTAGCCTGGAAGTCGGTATCAGGATCGGCTACATGCTTGCGCTCGGCAAGCAGCGGAAGATCATATGTGTTCGCACTGACTTCCGCGGATCGGAGGACGGGCATTTGAACGCCATGTTCAATCTCGCGGACAGGGTGGTCTACGTGCCGTCCTTCAACGAAGACCCAACCCACCTCATCGACGTAATCGAAAACGCGATCAAGCAACTAACGTAAGTAACTCACCGATCAACTCAACCTTTGCTAAACAGAAGGGAGGAACCGTGTCCTGGAAACCGAGAACCCTGGGACAGCTCAAGATCGCGAGGACTCAGCGCAACGACGACACGAAGCATCAAGTCGTGCACGTGAATCCCGAGGAGGCCCTCACCCTCTACGAAGCGGGAGCGCGCATAAGCATGGACGGGATCAGGAGCAGGACAACCAAGCAGAAGTACCAGGAGTACATCCTCGAGGGCCAGCGCTACCTCTGGGTGGGAAAATCTCCTGACGAAGAGACGCCCCTCACTGGCGGCACGAACCCTCGTCCGAGGATCGCGGTCGGTGAGTCGAAAGAGGCGGTGGATCGGGGATAGAGAATCCCCAGATATCGGGCTGGTGTGTGTTGTCGCACCAGCCCAGCGAAACCCCGGTTGATTATCTCAACTGGGCGTTTTTATTTTTATATACTTTCTTGCATAATCGCTATTCGAACATCCTCCCAAATTCGTAGCATTTTAGTTAGATAGTATTCAATGTTATAATTGACAAATTATAAGTTTTTAAGAATACAAATAACATTTATGACAACAATTATTTTACTTGGAATTTTGGGTGCTGTTATTAGTGCTCTTATTGGAACATTCTGGTATTCGATGAAAACCCCCATGGGAAAACTTCATTTGCAGTCAACCGGCTTTTTAAATTTTTCTAAAGAAGAGCAGGAAAGAAAAATAGAAGAGATGAAACCCAAGATGTGGAAATATTATATCGCGCAAATGTTTCTCTCGTTTCTTACTTCCGCTTTTATTGCGTATATCATGATGGCACAAAAGGGTTTTGGCGCAGCTATTATCTATGGAGAAGTTGCTCTAGTGTGGCTTTGTTTCACTGTCCCAGTAATTGGGCAATCTTTGCTTTGGGGAAATATTGATTTGAGATTAAGATGGAAAAAATTCTTTTCTGATTCACTTTCAAACCTAGTAACATTCTTAGTTATTATTTTTGTGTTCAGTTTAATAATCTAGCTCATATGAACATTTCTAAGGCAAAATTCGTTATCTTCTTTCTCATTTCTGCGTTCGCGTTTATGCTTATCTCAAACACACTTTTTGGAACAGAAGCACGAGTTTTTCCTTGGCACGAGAAATCTTTCTTGGGAACGGATTCACCCATAGCTTGGAAGAGCATCGGATATAAAATTTCATATCCTATAAAAGTTGTTTTGGTTGGACCCATGCTTCTTTTTCCTAATTTTCTGCATGATGACCCACCACCTCCATTTGTCGCTGCCGTGTTTGCTTTCTACTGGTCAATCCTTGCCTTAATTATTTACTATCTTGTCGGTAAAATAAAACACTCTTAAAACAAACGAAACCGCCCGGCCCGAGGAAAGTCGAGTGACTTCCGCGTGGCCGGACGGCGAACTGATGGGCTCTTAGGGGCGAACGAGATCTTGACCGGGCGGCAAAACGGTACGCCGCACAGAGTCGCTTATCCCGCTCGCCTCGACCTGAGTGATCGGGTATTGGCCCGAGAGAGCCACCCTCACGTTGGGATCGGTGAAGCTGAGCCGGTGAAGCACGATCTCGAGATCGTGCTGGTTGGTGCCAGCCAGAGCGTTCTGGAAAGCACACTTGGTACTGTCGTCAACTGAAAGCAACATTTTTTACCCCCCTCGGTTAATCTGGTTGAGTAGCGGAGAAGCTTAGTAATATCGCCTAAGTTGTGGTGTGCTAGTGGTTTGCTTTATATTACAAAGTCAGTTAGTAAATGCAAGTTATTGATGTGAGATTTATATTAAAATATGGTTCTGATATAATTAAATAATGAACAAAAAGCAACTTTTTTTATGGTCTTTATATGACTTTGCTAATTCTATTGTTTATATAAACTTTATTCTATATTTCGCTCAATGGATTGTTGTGGATGCTGGATTGTCGGATTTCGGCTACAACGCAATTTTTGCCATAACCACTGTTATTCTTTTGTTCACCGCTCCATCTCTGGCCGCCTATACGGATGTAAAAGGTGGCAGGAAACGCTGGTTAAATATTTCCACTATTGGAACTTTCATTTTTTACGGGCTGTCTGCCATTTTTGCCGGAATGAACAGCCATGTTTTATTCGTTGCTCTACTGTTTCTAATTGGTCAATATTTTTACCAACTCTCTTTCGTATTTTATAACCCAATGCTCGACGACATTGCTGACGAAGCTCACAAGTCCAGGGTCTCCGGTATTGGCAATCTTGCGAGCTCTTTAGGCTTTGTCGCGGGAATTCTCATTACCCTTCCCTTTTCAGATTCTCGAATTATACCTTTATTAATATCAGTGCCGGCTTTCTTTATTCTCGCGCTTCCGATGATGATATTTTTTAAAGAGTCCCCGAAGACAGACGATTCCGTCCCTTCGAAAATTCATTCCCACCCTATATTATTACTCAAGAAAATGTTTGCATTTTTTGCAGTATCTGCGGCAGCCCCAATGCTTGTAGCTTTTTTCTTTTTCAATGATGCCCTGCTTACTGTTAGCAACAATTACTCCATTTATCTAGAAAGAGTTTTTAATGTGTCTGATATGACCAAATCTATTTTCCTTTTAACTATTCTAATTACCTCTGCAGTAGGTAGTGTAATAGCAGGGTGGCTAGGGGACAAAATCGGAGCATTAAAAACCTTAAAGATAATTTTGCTAGGCTGGCTTATCGCTCTTCCCCTTTTGGCCCTAGCGCCCAATTTTATTTCGGTAGCAATATTGAGTCCATTTTTAGGAATATTTATTGGCTCCGCCTGGACAGTTAGTCGCTCCTACCTCACAAGTGTTCTGTCAAAGAGTGAAATGGGTTATGGATTTTCCTTTTATACCCTATCAGAGCGCTTTTCAACTTTAGTTGGTCCACTTACCTGGGGAGGAATAATTTGGATAATGGGGCCACGACCCATTGCCTACCGTTTGGCCGCTGCAGCTATGACAGTTTTTATCGTAATAGGTTTAGTTATACTAAATTGCTGGAAACGGTCATTGACCTAGAAAATCTTGGAGAAAAGTCGGAAGGCGGGAGACATAATATAGTCTAAAATTTTGGGTTTATACACTTTAGGATTAAAAATAGTGGCCCCCCTCTTCCACTCTTTTACAATTTCTATAAGTTTTGCCACAGCCGGAGGATCGGTGAAGAAAATGCCAACTTCGTGATTTAAATCAAAGGAAAGAAAGTCTAGATTGTTCGAGCCTACCATTCCCTCCTTCTCGTCTATGACCATAACTTTGGCATGATTCATTTCTGATTCTACAAAGAAATTAATTCCCAGGTCAGAAAGTTTATACATATAGAAACAATTCACCCTATCAGTAAAAAAGTAGTCTGTGTTGTTCGGTATCAAAACATCAACTTTCACCCCGCGCTTTACTGCTCCGCGAAGCGCCCTCACCAGCCACCGCTTGGGCGCGAAATAAGGCGTAACTAGTACGACATGTTCACGCGCTTTACCAATATGCTCTTTATATAATTTTTTTAATTTGAATTTTCGCAGGTGCGGGAAATGTTCCACTATGTAACCATATGTTCGAGTTGAGAGTAAATTTTTATTTTGTTCGAGAATCATTGGATCCTTCCCGTCACATTCGGCATAAACCTTCGCAAAAGATTTTATCAAATGGTGAACCAGTCTCTTGTCTCCTATCTCCATAACTAGGTCATTCCAAAATTTATATTTCTGACTCAAATTAACTCCGCCAACAAAAGCCCGTTCTTCATCTATTATAAGGGTCTTCCTGTGCATGCGGTGCAAAATATTGTTGAAGAAAAATATTTCTCCCCCAGAATTTCGGAGCAAATCAATAGTAGTGTTGTCCATCCCGGAACTTCCGAAGGAGTCTAAGATGACTTTTACTTTCAGCCCCTCTTTAGCTTTCTCTGTTAGAAGATTTAGAAAGTCTAAAGACATATCATCCTTGAGGATATACATTTCCAAGTAAACACTCTGTTTGGCAGCATGAATAGCTTCAAACATCGCCTCCCAGCTCTTCGGAGAATTAGTGAAAAATTTATAGCGCATATTATTTTGTGGACCGTACAGGACTCGAACCTGCCACCCCCTCATTGCAAATGAGGTGCTCTACCAGATGAGCTAACGGCCCATAATTACTCCAGGGTATTCTAGCTTATTTTGTTAATTATGCAAATTTTCTGACAAAAAATTCTTTAGGCTGCTTGTTCTTGCTCGGGTGGATAATACCGACCCCGCTCTTTAACTTCTCTTAAAAAAGCTTCCAGGGCCTGCGTTTGTGTTAAACCTTCTTCTAATCCTGATTCTACTTGCTGAAGTTTTCCAAAAGCAACATCAAGATCCCCTTCCGTCTCCAGGCTTCTAAGAATCTCCTCCAGTTCCACCACTCTTCTTATTACTGGACCGATTTTTGCCTCAAGCTCTTTTCTCAGATCTTCCTCTCCTTTTGTCCCGACTTCATCTAATTCTGCTGCCAACTCTTCTTTTAAATCAATTTCCCCCAAAGAATTCTTACTCTCAAACGAACTCCCAGATCCTACTTTAAATTTCATATGTTATTACTAAATAATTTATAATTCTAGCCGTAAAGAATAGTACCAGAGAATTATATCTAAAAATCCAGAAAAACAAAACCCGCCTTGCGGCGGGTTTTGCGGCACATACATTGTTACGATAAATGTGAGAATAACCTCACACTCACAACATGAGTATATCATACTACGATAAAAAATGCAAGTTTTTTAAAATATGCTATAATATATGAGTAGGTATTGGATAGCTAAGCCGACGCAAGTCGGCTAGGAAAGTCCGAACACACAGTCCTTCTACCTTTTAGGTATCAGGATTAAACGTAGCGGGTAACGCCCGCCTGGAGCAATCCACGAGGTGCGAACAGTGACGAATCCCTTCAGTGGGAGTGAAACGGGGCCGACGTAAAGTCGAGCCCTCCGACCCTTAAGTTTTTTGAGGCCTCGGAGCAAAATCCTTACGCGTGTGCAAGATCGTGCTCCGACTTCGGTCGGAGAGAATCGCTCGACCCCGAGAGTAATCCAGGGGCTAGATAAATTGCTATCACGAACAGAATTCGGCTTACGGATACCTACGACAAATGAGAGCCCCTGCCTAAAGCAGGGGTTTTCTATTGTGTATTAAAACCTAATATAAAAATTTAACCTCATCCCCTACTTTCCAATTATTTTTTTCTGAAACACCTGCATTTACTTCCAGTACATATCTGGAAAGAGCCGCCGGGCCGTAACTGTCTGGATAACTCTCTGGCTTGGTATTGTCTTCTATATAAATTATTATTTTTGACTCATCCATCCAGACCATGTCAATCGGGAAATTCATATCCTTCATCCAAAAATCGTGCTTTCCTTCTTCGGAGAAAACAAATAGCATGCCTTCATTTTCTTTCAGCTCTTTCCTGTCAGAAAGTCCTCTCTCTTGTGCTTCTTCATTAAGAGCTAGCTCAACCTTGATAGTCTGCTCCCTGATTTGTACAGACTTGATGTTATCAACATTTACGGCCGTCCAAAAGTGATAACATGCGAAAATTAAAACAAAAATTGCAATAAATGCAATTACAAAACTAACTATTTTTTTATTTATGGTCTCCATTCGTCCAGCCAAAGAGTTTCCCTATCGTTTCTGCATTTTCCCTTTTGCGAGCAATTTTTATACTACCATCTTGAGCAATCAATTTAGCTGGAGAAGAAAGTAGGCAATGGTGTGAAGCAAGAGCATCCTGATATGCACCAGTATCAAAAAATGCTACATATTGTGGTTCTCCTTCTTTTAACTTAGGTAGGAGCACATAGTTTCCTCCAGCGGTATATTTATCATCAGAATCACACGAGCTTCCGGCCAGCCACACACTTTTAAGGGCAGTTGTATTCCCATTATTAACTGGTACTACGTGCCACTTTTGGTGAATTGCCCAAGTATCGAGAAGATCGTTCATGAAGCTACCATCTATCACGTACCAACTTTTGGCGTTAGCTTTAGGAATAGGTTTCTCGGCGATGACACTGTAAATGGTAAGCTGAGCCGGAGCCACAATATAGCGCCCCCACTCTACTGCCAGGTTTGGGTGGCGAATTCCAGCATCATCACTCATCTTTTTGAGAAGTTTTATAATTCTTTCAGATATTTTTCGAGCGTTGTAAAATTTTTTCTTCTCATACGGCACACCGAATCCCCCACCGATGTCCATTGTGTCGAGGTTCGGCTGATTCTTGAGAAGCTTGATGTAGAGCTTCATCGCCTCTTCGATCGGAGCAGTGACGCTTGAGGCCGACATGATCTGCGAACCAATGTGATAATGGAGAACCTTTAAGTTTTTCATTTTTGGCAGAGCCAAAAGTTCCTTGGAAGAAAAGCCGAAGCGGTCCACCTTTTTATCCCAGTGAGTATCTGCTTTGGTGTCGAGGTTTACCCGTATGCCCACATCTCCCTTGTACTTGGCCAACTTTACAAGCTCGTGCTCGTCCTCAATAATCGGAACAATAGACAAATTTTTCTGTCGCAACTCCTCTATGAGCTCTATGTAAGCGTCGGTTTTGGGACCGTTACAAAAAACTCGAATCCTTGTATTAAACTTTTCTCCCTCCCAAAGCTTTTTCACCAGCCATAATTCATTCACCGAGCCCACTTCCATATGCGCCCCTTCAGAAATAAGAGGCATGATGAACTCCTTGTTCTGGTTTACCTTCATCGGATAATGATAGTAGAATTTTCCTTTGTAGCCGCGGATTTTGGTAAAAGCGCGAAAATAATCTTGCAAATCCTCTAGCCGCTCTTCCAAAATAAATGGGAAAACAATTTCAGTAGGTGTACCATATTTCTTTACGATGTCGCTAATGTTGTACACGTAATTACCCTCCTGCACTGTGAGTTCTCCATCTTTGGTTATGTTGAAATATTGAGTATTGAAATCCTCTACTCCAAGCTTCCAAAACTTACGCCAATTCTTGCCCGGTTTTTTATTTGTCTTTGACATTAAATTAAAAAGTAGTATAGCAAGATGGAGCGAAATGTAAAGGGTTAAGCTTGATAAGTTCTAAAGAACTCTTCCTTGAAGTCAAAGAAGCTATTATCTATTATCGTTGTCCGAATCCTTTTAACCAAATTAATTATGAAATATAAATTGTGTATTGAAGCAAGAGTGCCTGCCAACATTTCTTTGCCGTGAAAAAGATGCGCGATGTAGCTTCGAGTATAATTTTTGCAAGTGTAGCACCCACAACCCTCTTCGATAGGCTTGTGGTCATTTCTGAATTGGGTATTCATAATAATTATCTTACCCCGGCTTGTGTAAATAGTGCCGTTCCTACCGAGGCGTGTCGGGAGCACACAATCAAAAAGGTCTACGCCATTTTCCACCCCCATAAACAAATCCTCCGGCTCGCCTATCCCCAAAAGATGCCGCGGTTTTTCCTCGGGTAAAATTTCATTTACCCATTTAACAGCCGTAGACATGTCTTCTTTAGCAAAACTTCCTCCGATACCGAAACCATCAAAATCCAAGCCACCGATAAATTTAGCAGATTTTTTTCTTAAACCTTCATCCCGCCCGCCCTGCACAATGCCAAAGAGGGCAGGGGCTCCGCGTCTCTCGCTTTTTCCGAGCGAGGAATTCGGCTCGGCCATACGTAGGGAGGAAAAAGCGAGAGACGCGGAGCATAACTTCTGATGCTCGCTTAAACTTCTCTCTGCCCACCGGTGCGTGCGCTCTAGTGCTTCTTCTTGATAACGCAAATCTTCTGCCGGACTAGTACACTCATCAAAAGCAAAAATAATATCAGCTCCCAGGTTGTGTTGGATCTCGATAGACTTCTCGGGAGTGATGTAGTGAATAGAGCCATCGAGGTGCGACTTGAAAGAAACTCCGTCTGCTCCGATCTTGGCTAGTCGCGGCGCATCTGAGTCATCGAAGCGTTCTGGTATCATGAGTGAAGGATCAGTAATTTTGGTAACTTTGGAAATTTCTTTGCCGTAAGCCGCACCTAAAGAAAAAACTTGGAAGCCTCCAGAGTCCGTCATAGTGGGACCCTGCCAATTCATAAACTTGCCAATACCCCCAGCACCACGCACAATTTCGTCTCCGGGCTGAAGATAAAGATGGTAAGTGTTCCCGAGCACCACTTCTGTACCAATATCTCTCACCATCTCCGGCGTCAAAGACTTGACGGTGGCCTTGGTGCCAACCGCGACAAAAGCCGGAGTATGAATTTCTCCATGGGGAGTTGTGATGATCCCCGCCCGCGCCAAAGAGTTATTTAACTTTTTTTCAATCTTAAATTCCACTGTATTACTCTACTTTTGTTCTACTTCAACAAATTTTAACTCCTGTATGTTTACCGGCGAGAGAAAAAGCGCTTTGAGATATGCATCACGGGGGTCTGATATAATTTTCTCCACAGTCCCAACAACATAAGGTCTAATTCCGGGCAAAATAACTTGGTCGCCTTCTTTCAACATAAAATCCCGAGGCAAAATCATTTCGAAATTTCCTCCACCCCGACCCACTAGCTCCATGAAAACATTGCTCCCTACTATCACTTGTGTTCTTTCTCGAGGGCTTGAAAATAAAATTACCTTTGAGGAATTATCATATACTGTCTCCACTCTGCCGATGGGTAAATTACCATCAGCAAAAACAACATTTCCTTTCTTTATTCCTTTGTTTACTCCCACATCGATAAGGAGTATATCGTATGGGCTTTGATTGGGCTTAGATAGTATTGCGCCGAGTACCATCGAAACACCTTCATTCTTTCTGCCCAACGTTTCCTTAAGACTTTCATTTTCTTGAAGAAGCGCATTGTGATTCTCCATTCGCGCTTCCTCTTCATTTATTTTGGCTTGGAGAGTTTGATTTTCTTTATAGAGTGAATTTTTGGATGCGAAATATGCAAAAGTGGTCTTAAATTTTTGTCCCAAGTTATTCCCCACTACCAAGACCGGAGAAAATATTTTATGGCTTACATATGAAAGACCATCGAACACATCCGCCCTGAAGTAAAATAAAATTATTAAAAGGAGAATAAAAAGAATAATTTTACCTAAATTATTCTTCCTTGCCTTTCTATCTAGGAGGTAACTCATCTTGATTCTTAATCAATACATCTTGATAAGCGGCAAGGTCGTCGAATATTACACCGGTTCCACGCGCCACCGCTGAAAGTGGGTCTTCGACAACGTACACTGGGATCTTGAGCACTCTCTGGAGTAATTCGTCTAGACCCGGTATTAGAGCTCCGCCACCTGAGAGCGTGATCCCTCGGTGCATTATATCGGACAAAATTTCTGGCGGGATTGTTTCTAGCATATCTTTGACTCCTTCCACTAAACCTTTGATAGATAGTGCTATAGCTTCGCGAATGTCTGAATCCGTAACCACTACTTCGCGGGGCAGTCCGGTGAGAAGATCTCGTCCATGCACCTCTGTTTCCATGTATTCGCCTTGAGTGACAGAACCAATGGCAATTTTTACCATCTCAGCAGTTCTCTCACCTATTAAAATTTTAAACTCATCGCGCATGTAGGTAGTAATGTCATTGTTGAGCCTATCACCTGCGATTTTTAAATTTTTTGATTTTACAATTCCTCCGAGTGAAATAACCGCGATGTCCGTAGTGCCACCCCCAATATCTATAACCATAGAGCCCACAGGCTCGGTGATGGGCAAACGCACACCTATAGCGGCAGCCATGGGTTCTTCGATTAGAAATACTTCCCTAGCTCCAGCGCTCCTTGCAGCGTCATATACAGCCCGAGTCTCGACATTGGTGGTGCCGGAGGGTACTCCTACTAGAACTCTAGGACGGGCAATCTTCTTGGCCATTCGATCTGCCTTGTTTATTAGGTAAGAAAGCATTTCTTCTGTAACTTCAAAGTCAGATATGACTCCGTCCACAAGGGGTCGAATAGCTTTAATGTGGCCAGGCGTTCGGCCCAGCATTTCTTTCGCTTTAGCCCCTACGGCTAGAATTTGGTTTGTCTTCACATTGACAGCGACCACCGAAGGTTCATTGATGACAATGCCATGACCTTTCAAATAGACTAGGGTATTGGAAGTCCCGAGGTCTATGCCGATATCATTGGAAATTAATTTGTAAAATTTTTCAAACATGAAGTAGGGGCTAGGCTTTTAGTAAGGTTAATAATTCACTTCCTGAAACAATTTTGCCTTTCTCTTCTGTGCGCTTTTTTAATTCTATGCCCTTCTCTTTCAAACTTCGCGCTGAAATTACTGCTCGCTGCGGAATCCCCAGTAAATCGGCATCAGAAAATTTCTCTCCAGCTGACACATCCCTCCGATCATCAAACAAAACTTCCACTCCAGCTTCTGTTAAACTTTCATAGATTTTACTGGCCTCATCCCACACTTCCTGGTCCTCACCTATTCCTAGCAGGTGTACTTGGTAGGGAGCGATAGCTTCCGGCCAGATTATACCCTTATCGTCCGCAAGAACTTCTACCACGGTACCCAAGAGACGGCCCAGACCTATACCATAGCAACCCATAAGCACGGTGTGCTTCTCACCTTTCTCATCAACAAAAGATAGATCAAAAGGGGCTGAATACTTTGTTTTAAGATCGAAAATGTTCCCAACTTCTATCGCTCGATGCTCCACTAACTTTTCCTTTTCCAAATTAAGCGAGGTCAAAACTTCGTCATTGAAAACTTCTTTGTTGAGTGCTGTGCCGCTTGCTTCATCAATATAAATTGTATCTTCGCCCGCTGGCGTAATTGTCTGAAATTCATGAGAATATTTCGAAAAAGTTCCACCGGAAGCGAAAGTCATATAGGTTAAATGCCCGATGCCCACTCGATCAAAAACGTTTTTATAAACACTTTGCATTCGAAGGTAGTAAGCTTCGAAATCTTCTTTCGATGTATGGAATGAATACATATCCTTCATAATAAACTCGCGTCCACGTAGAAGCCCCGACTTGGCACGGAGTTCCATCCGGAATTTATTTTGAATCTGATAAATTGCAACCGGGAAATCCTTGTAAGAAGAAATATAATTTTGAAAAATGGGAACAACTATCTCCTCGTGAGTGGGCCCAAGCGCAACTTCTCTACCTGAAGAATCAGCGACTTTGTATAAATCTGTCATGCCCATCCAGCGACCAGTCTTCTCCCAGTTCTCTTTCGGCTGAAATGATGACATTAAGACTTCTTGTCCACCTGCCTTATTCATTTCGTCGCGAATGATATTTTCAATTTTTCGAAGCACTCGAAGACCCAACGGTAAATAGCTGTAAACACCCGCCATTTCTTTATGAACAAAACCTCCACGCACCAAGAATTCAGCATTTTTAGAGATTTCATCGGCAGGACTTTCTTTCTTGGTCTTAGTAAAAAGTTGTGTTTGTTTCATAATCTGATCTTACTTTAAAAAAGCATTTAGGTCAAAAGAGAATAGCCGGCCTGCGCGTCCCCGCGCAGGCCGGCCCTCTTGATCCTATCTAACCATCTTCGACACCCCCATTGGCTCCTCTTCGGTCGATCCGAAGAAGAAGACTTGCCCCGTGGTGTAAAACGGACGGGGCCAGACTTCGGTCGGCTTCTTTTCCTCCTGTGGTTTCTTCTGGAGCTTTGGGCGAGTACGAGGAGGACAGAGGTCATCGTGTCTTGTCCCATCGTACACGAGCCGCTGACAAATACGGCAACGACGAACTTCGTCCGGATCGTATACACGCGAGGGATTAGCGGACATGTTGGCCTCCTTTGGCTTTGGTTGAGTTGATAGGTTTAAGAACTCGAAGAGCCCGCACACCTCCCAGAAAACAAAAACCGCCTGGAAGGCTGGTGTTTGGGTTGTAGGTTTTTAGTTTAGTTTTTACAGCACAAAGATCAGCCTTCTAGTTGTAGGCTGCAGCAACAATTTATTGCTCTTTGTTCTGTATTTCGATTCACAAGTAAATTAAAGCATGTATCCTTTTGAGATAAAATGAGTTCCTGTGGATAACTATTTTTGTCAAAATAACCAATAACCACAACATTTGCAAAAGGCACGGCTTTCTGCTATATTATTCCTATGCAAAAAGGGAAAACTGAAGATAAAAATACTGAGGTAGTCATAGAGCAAATGTTCAAAGTCGGAGCGCATTATGGCTACAGCAAGACCAGGCGTCATCCGTCTGTTTCTTCTTATATTTACGCAACCAAGAACAAAGGCGACATAATTAACCTCGAGAAAACCAATACACAGCTAGAAACTGCCTTAGAGTTTGCTAAGAATTTAGGCGCAGAAGGAAAAACAATTCTCTTGGTGGGCACGAAACCGGAGGCTAAAGTTGCGATCAAAAGAATGGCCGAAGTTGTGAATATGCCCTTTGTAACTGAAAGATGGATCGGAGGCACTATTTCTAACTTTTCTGAAATTAAAAAAAGGATTGTGGAACTAGAAAACTATCACAAAGATAGTGTGGGTGGCGGACTTGATAAATATACAAAGAAAGAAAGAGTCGTACTAGCTAAAAAAATGGAAAAGCTTGCTCGCTATTACACTGGCCTCCTGCCTCTAAAGAAAGCTCCCAGTGCCCTCTTCGTGATAGATGCCCGAAGTGAAAAGATAGCAGTAACCGAAGCTAAAAATGCAGGCATTCCTGTAATAGCTCTATTAAATTCAGACTCCAATATAAAAGATATCAATTATCCAATAGTTGGGAACGATGGAGCAATACCTTCAATAAAATTTTTCACAGAAGCAGTAGCCCAAGGTTATAAAGACGGAACCGCATCCGTACCTACAAAATAAGTAAATCCGAGATAAGGGCTCGGAGAATATTTTTATATGTCAACACAAATAACCACAGAACAAGTTAAAGAGTTAAGAGATCAAACCGGCATATCGGTAATGCAGTGCCGTCGCGCCCTCGAAGAAGCCGGTGGAGATATTAAAAAGGCTCTAGCTATCTTAAAAAAGACAAGTTCGGACATCGCAGAGAAGAGAATGGGCCGCGAGGCAAAAGACGGCCGTGTTTCTGTAAAAACTGACGGAGGAAAAGCGGTATTGGTAGCTCTACATTCCGAGACAGACTTCGTGGCTAAGAGTGATGACTTTACTGCCCTTCTCAGTAAGCTAACAGAGGCGGCATGGCAGGAGGGAGTAGAGAAAATGAAACAAGATTCGAAAGACATGATAAACGGAGTCATTCAGAAAACCGGCGAAAATATAATTCTCGGTGATGCCATTCTAGTGGAAGGAAACGTGCTTGGTAGCTATGTGCACAACAATAAGATTGGGGTAATAGTATCTCTCGAGGGTGGAAACACAGAACTTGCCAAAGATGTTGCCATGCACGTCGCTGCTATGAAACCAGAATACATCACGACAGCCGAAATTGGAGCAGAAACCAAGCAAACCATGCAGGAAGTCTTCGCCAAAGAAATCGCAGCCGTTGATAAGCCAGAAGAAATAAAAAAGAAAATGCTAGATGGTAAAATGGCCAACTATTTTAAAGAGCGAACACTGCTGGACCAGCCATTTATAAAAAACGGCGATGAAACTGTAGGCCAACTTCTTGATAAAAATAAAGCTAAAATAAAGGAAGTTAAACGTTACGTAATTTAGATAATATGTATATTTTCTTAATCCTCTTTGCCGTCTCACTTCTTGGGATTATTTTTATGTTGGGAAGAAAGGTTTCGATGTTACGAAAAGGTGAAATACAGATGAAAGAAAGAAAGGAATTTATAGAAGCCCAATATTTGGAGGAATTAAAAGGGGCAACCGTAGATAACCTAAAGAAAGTAAGTTACCATGGACTTGTAATATTTATTAGATTATATGTTCGCGCTTCCTCGGCCATAAAAGGTTGGTGGGACAATCTGAAAAATCAAATAAAAAATTTATACAAGAAAAATTCCAAGGGTCTTCCTGAAGAAAAACAAGAAATAAATAAGTTCCTCAAAATGATCGGAGACTACAAACGAAAGGTTCGGGAAATAAAACACCGAATAAGGAGAGAGGAGGAAAAAAATCTATAGATGTGTTAATATGCTTTCGTTAGAATGCCGGGATAGCTCAATGGTAGAGCAACTGTTTTGTAAACAGTAGGTTGGAGGTTCGAGTCCTCTTCCCGGCTCCGCAATTAAACTCAAAGTTAAATAGTGCCAGAACTTTTGATTTCTTTCTCAGGCGGTGTTTCTTGCAATTTAAATGATTCTTCAAGGTGGGTCTGGAGTTCGTCGAGAGCATGGAAGCCGGATAGAACATTATCATCTATGACCAGCGCCGGAAGTTCGGTATCTTTTATTTTATAAATATCGAGCATTGCCCTTACCGGAGATATATCAATGCTGTAATCAAAGGAATAGACCCGAAGTTCCGGATATTTCTCGCGGAGAGAAGTTAGTATATAACCTTCCCTCTGGCAATCGCTACAGTTTTCAGCTGTAGTATAAAAATACAGAACAAAGGCTGATTTCGTACCACACCGACTGGAAATTCTTTTAATTAAAAGATAATCCTTTATTTCGAGTAGTGAGTAATACTTCTTTAGATAGGAAACTTCCTCTGTCATGCCTAGGTTCTTCTCTCCCCATTCTAATTTCTGCCCCAATTCTGAAAGTTCGGCCGAGAGAACCGAGTCTGATATGTTTTTACAAGAAAGTTCTGAAAGTAAAGAGAATTGAGTTTCAGAAGAAAGAATGTCTATGGCTATTTGATCTTGGATTAATTTTAACTGATCAACTTTTTTGGTACTGAAATAGTTACTCATGTAGCTAGCGGTAAGGAAAAGCCCGAGGGTGATAAAAAAAACTATTAGATACCTTTTCCAATCAGTCTGCATAAATTATCGCCAAGAAGGCATCCTGGATACTAATGTGTGGTAAACGGCTTTAAGCAACCACAAGGGTCCCACCAAGCCAAATATTATAAAGAAGGAAATTACATCGAGTGAAATCCTCCACTTACCTTTCACCATGTTCTGCCCCAACACGATAGAGGCCACCACTAAAATGTACACAACGAGGATAATAAATATCGGTGAATGAGTATTTATGAAAAATAAATCAAATTTATTTAAAGGTATTTTGGTAGTAAAGCCTACTGCCTGGAACTCTAGTACTTTGGAATAAATAAAGTGGCCAACATTATAAATTACTTTGCCAAACAAGTAACCCACTGAAAGGATTGAAACAAGCGCGGCTGGTATTGTGAAAAGTGAGAAATTGCCATACTTCTTTTTAAACAAAAGACTTTTATAATCAATGGTATTGTTTATGAAACCATAAATCCAGCGCAACCTTTGACGGAAAAGCTTCGGGATAGTGCGGGGCGTATTGGTATAAATATAAGCATCGTTGCAATGTTCTATCTTGTAATGATTCTTCTGCATTCGGAAAGCCATTTCCATATCTTCGGTATTGTGAGCATGCCGATATACACCCAAATCATCGAAAACTTTCTTTCGAAACATTGAAAGCGGACCAGGAGTTACATGAATTGCGCCCAAAAGACCGAGCATTTTCTTTATAAAAATAGACATGTGATACTCCACTTCTTGAGCGCTCTGAATTATATTCTCTGACTTCTGTACTATAATCGATGGCGCTACAGCCATAACCGTAGGATCCTTCTCGAAATAGCTCATTATGCGTACAAGTGCCTCCGGATCAGCTGCAGAATCCGCATCTAGACAACCGACAAAAGGAGTATCCGCATAAGAGAGTCCCAAGTTAAGCGCAGTGTATTTCCCCCCATTTTCTTTTTGAAAAATTTTAACATTTTTGTAGTTTTCAAATTTCTTCATTACTGAAAAAGTCCCATCAGTGGATCCGTCATCCACTAAAAAAATCCTTACTTTATCTTGTGGATAATTTAGGTGTAGGATAGAATTTACCGTTTTGTAAATTGTTTTCTCTTCATTCCAGCAAGGGACTATTACGGTAACTGCAGGATATTCCTTAAGGTTAATTGATCCTTTTCTTACTAGGATCTTCTTTCTATCTTCTAGGAAAGTAATGAAAAGAAAAACCTGCACGTACAGAGACAAAAAAACCAATATATAAAATATTATATTAAAAACTGAAGTCATGGCGTCATTCCAATATAGCACTTTGGAGACTTAATGCAACAAGACAAAAGCCCCAAAAATGGGGCTTTTGTGGGTTAGGCTAAAATTACATATTGCTTCCCATTCCTCCAGTCATGTTTCCTGTCTTATTATCAGCCACGCACGCTGCGCAGGCAGCCATACACTTATTGCACCTGCAATGAAAGAGTTTCATTACCGCTGCAACCCCTACCAATACATATACAATAGCCTCCACTACTGGCCAAGCGCCGAGAAGCATGTTGACCACATTCCACGAAGACATGGGACTAAAGAGCATTCCTAAGCCAACTAGGCCCCAGTTTAAACCTCCTACTATCAAAAGCACTTTAACAACCAAGGACGTAGAACATCCGCCCCAACCTTTGCAATTATGCATATATTACTAAATAGTTAACTAATTAAACCACCTGTGCTAAACGACCACAAAGCTACAAGCTTATGTTAATAAATTAATTATAGCATAGGTATTTAAGTATGCTATAATCCCCTTATGGAAAACGAAAATGTGAGTTCTGATAATCTTAAAAGTAACAATAATAACCAAAATCAAATATTCAGTGGCATCGTAATAGCGGGTGTGCTAATTGCAGGTGCCATACTTTTAAGAGGGAGCGGCGGACAAGTCGCCAAGGAATACGATAAACTCTCTCCCCTATTTAATCAATGTTTAGAAGCTGGGAAATATAATGAGAAGGTCACGAAAAGTACAGAAGGAGGCCATTTGGCGGGCGTAAACAGCACGCCTCAAGCATTTATTTTAAAGGATGGCCAAGTGGTAGATATAATAGTGGGTGCAATACCTACTACAGAAATTAAACAGAAAATTGATAAAGCTCTAGAGGGTACTAGCCCAGTAATACCAAATATTAAATTAGAACCAATCTCTGCTGAAGACTTTGTTCGCGGCAATGAGACAGCAACTGTTACAGTAGTAGAATATGCTGATTTCCAATGTCCATTCTGTGGAAGATTTTTCCGAGAAACAGAGAAAAATCTATTGGATGAATATGTAAAGGCTGGAAAGATAAAATTTATTTATCGAGATTTCGCTTTTCTCGGATATGAATCCAGCCAAGCTGCTCAAGCTGCACACTGCGCCGGCGAGCAGGGAAAATTCTGGGAATATCATGACTACCTCTATAGCCACCAGAATGGTGAAAACCAAGGCGCCTTCTCAACCACGAATCTAAAGTCGTTTGCTGGAATGCTCAAGCTGAAGTAATTTAATCGAAGTATAACGGGGTACAATATCTAGTCAAAATAGTTTTTGAGTCTTGAAATCTTTTCGTGTTGGCGAAGCTTTTCGTGTACTTTAGCTTCGATCTGTCGAATACGTTCACGCGTTACGCCAAATTCCTCTCCTACCCTTTCAAGTGTATGCTGTATGCCATCAATTAGCCCGTAACGCATCTCGAGAATTTTGCGTTCTTTGGGATTAAGTTCGTCTAGAACTTCGCGAACTTGGTCAGAGAGAATGCGGCGAGAAGATTCCTGGTCAGGTCGTAGAATTTTATCATCAGGAATAAAATTCTCAAGCGTAGACTTGTCATCATCATCCCCCACTGGCTGCTCGAGCGACACTGTCTCTTGGGAAATATTTTCAATCACGTGAATTTTCTCTACTGGCACACCCATTTCTGTGGCAATTTCTTCTGCAAGTGGCTCACGCCCCAAATCCTGCGAGAGCCTACGATGGGTCTGTTTATATTTTGAAATTGTTTCAACCATGTGGACCGGAATACGAATAGTTCGAGACTGGTCCGCCAGCGCTCGAGTTATCGACTGCCTAATCCACCAAGTAGCATAGGTTGAAAACTTATATCCCTTGGTCCAGTCAAATTTCTCTACTGCTTTAAAGAGGCCCAAATTCCCCTCCTGGATAAGATCGAGCAGGGTTAAGTTGGCAGAGCGGCCTACATACTTTTTTGCAATAGATACAACCAAGCGTAAGTTTGCCCGAGCGAGCAAATTCTTTGCTTCCAAATCTCCCTGCTCAATACGCTTGGCGAGATCCTTCTCGTCACTGGCATGAATTAGAGGATACTGCCCAATTTCTTTCAGGTACATTTGGATAGAATCGTGCATACTCCCCTTGTTGAGATCTTTATCATTCAAATCTAGATCGAGGTTGAGTAGGTTGCCGCCTTCGAGCACGTCAATGCCAGCCACGCCGAACTTCTCATATAATTCATCCAAGAACAGAATATTGTTTTCTATGTCAGGAAAAGTCTTTAATATTTCGTCATAGGTTATAAATCCCCTTTTTCTACCTTTCTCGATTAGAAGATTTGCTAATTGCTCCATTACTTGGCCTTTCTTTTCTGTACCTGACAACTTTTTAACTTGCGCTTTTTGTACAACTTTTCCCGATGCTTTCGGTCGAGATACCGACCCCTTCGGGCGTCGAGACTTTAATTTTTTAACTTTGGTCTTTTTGGTCAATTTTTTCTTTTTTGTTTTCATATTATTTATTTAGACGATTACTTTTAATATTTTCTCTTTTCTTGTTCAGTTCATTTATTTCTTTTAAAATCTTTATGCTCGCCTCTTTGTCTGCGTGCGAGAGATCAAACATTTTCTTCTCCAGCTCCTCATTTATATTTTCTTCTTCCAAACTTGAGATCATTTCATTTACACTCTTCTCTAAATCCTCATTATTTTCATAAAGCACTTCTGCTTCAAAAATTAAATCTTCCTTGGAGCTTTCGTATTTATGTGGCACTTCCCCCAATATTTCAAAAATTTTATTAAAATCTATAGAATTTGGAGGTGACTTTACTCCCAGCGATTTCTGCCACAGGGCGATACCGAGAAGCCTCCGCTTAATATAATCCCTTCTATTCTTGGTTTCAAGGGCAGTAGTGACATTATGTAATTCTTTCTCTTCTTGTCTATTATCCTCTTCTATTTTTCCCAAATCTTCTTGTAATACAGTCTCAGAAACACCCAGGGCAGTACTGATCTTTTTTATAAAAAATGTTTTTTCTATCGAACTCTCCAGCGCGTTTATAAATGGTAAAACTTTTTCTTTTACCTCCTTGCCAGCTTTACGGGGATCATTCTCATAATTTTTCAAAACTTTATTAAGAAGGAATTCTATAATGTGTTTTGAATTTTTTATTGCGTCACGCCAGAGGTCTGTTCCCTGCCTACCGGCAGGCAGGCCATTTCCAGAAATTAAGTCTGCGGGATCTACTTCTTCAGGGAGATCCACCACTTTCACGTCCATGCCAAGGGAAAGGGCGATTTTCCCAGCGCGAATTGTGGCGTTTGCTCCAGCTTTGTCTGCGTCGAATGCTAGTACGATGTTGCTAGAGAGTCTACGCACCAAACCCAAATTTGAGACAACATTTTCTTTCGATAAGGTTGCGTCAGAAAGAGCCGTGCCAGACGTTGCCACCGTATTTCTATACCCAGCCTGCTGCGACAGGATCAAATCCATCTGCCCCTCCACCAAAATGGAGAAATTATTCTTCCGGATCGCATCTTTGGCCTTATCTATGCCGTAGAGTACCGCGTGCTTGCTGAAGATTGGTGTTTCAGGACTGTTTAAGTATTTCGAGCCGACGATCGCATTCTGCGGTGTCGGCTTCCCGACCCCTCCAGGCGTCGGGACAGAGTCAAAAATTCTGCCCGAGAAAGCAACTACTCGTCCACTGGAATCATTTATGGGAAACATGATGCGACCACGAAATCGGTCGTAAAACCCCTTCTCAGATTTCTTAGCGAGTCCCGCTTTTTCTATCGCTTCGTCGGAAAAATTTTTCTTCTGTAAATAAAAATAAAGCTCCCGCCAGTCCAGCTTGGCAAACCCAATTCTGAATTCTTTGATACTTTTTTCATTTAAGCCACGAGCTTTTAGATAATCTAACACTTCTTGATTGCCGACCAAATTATTTTCAAAATATTTTGTAGCTTCCTCCATCACTTCATATAATTTTTCTTTTTCACTTTTGTTCTCTTTGGTTTCTTTACTGAAAGCCTGCAATTCTACTCCAGCCCTATCTGCTAAAAGCTTCAGTGCTCCTTTGAAGTCCAGTCCCTCGAACTGCTCCACAAAAGTAAAAATGTCCCCCGACGCTCCGCAGCCGAAACAATAGTAAGAGCCCCGATCCGGTGAAACGAAGAATGACGGTGTCTTCTCGTTATGAAACGGGCATCTCGCCTTCAAGTTGTTCCCCGCTCGATCGAGCTTAAGATACGAAGAAATAACTTCTTCGATCCCCAGCCTCTCTTTAATTTTATCAACGGGTGAATTCATTTATTTTATAAATTTAAAAGTTGAGATTATCTCATCAATTAATACTTTTCTGGATGCTTCGTAGTTATCAGCTTGAATACGATAATAATTAACTCCATCAGTGGTCAGATAAATTAAAACCAAAGGACCATTCAAGGCGTCCTTATTCAGACACTTAGTACCTGTAACTCCGCCCACACTTATTTTTGATATTTCACTTGGGGAACCACAATTTACCGCTGGGGTATTTCCGGCTCTGTAATGAAAAATCATAAAAAATGTTGCGGGGCCGTCGCATCCATCACACTCGAACTCTAGATTTTGTTTTGTATCTATCCTAATTAAAAAATATTTATTGCCAGTTCCATCCACCCCCTTTTCCTCTTCTGAAATTAAATTATTAGGATATTTTAACTCAAATCCATACTCACTATTGCTGTATGTTTTCCAACCTAAAGTACTGACTCCTGAAGTTTGAGGGGGCTGATCAACTTGCTCTGTTTGATTAATACCCCCAGGAATCTCTTCTGGATATTTTAATCGGTATTCTTCTAACAATTCCGCACATCTGTCCGAAATAACTTTCCCGCCGCTACATTCTTGCGAAATGTCTTCTTTTAACCTTGCTCTGCTGTTTTTCGCCCACACGAAATACCCTGTCCCAACGAGAAGGACTAGCGCTAGTACCAACACAAGATTCACAAAACGGTTTTGCATCTTGGTTTAAATTAAATTGTTAATAACGTAATACTCTCTACTTCGCAGCAAACTTGTTACCAAAGCCGGTCCCTGCAGGGATCAAACGTCCAATGATTACATTCTCTTTGAGTCCGCGTAGGTTGTCCACGCCACCTTTGATAGCGTTCTCGATGAGCACGCGGTTTGTGTTCTGGAACGATGCAGCGGAGAGCCAACTCTTGGTGCGGAGGGATACTTCGGTAATGCCAAGCACCACTATTGTTGCTTTAGCTTCTTTCCCGCTGATGTCTTTCACTCTTACATTTTCTTCGATAAATGCTGTATTTTCTACAATGTCGCCTATTGAGAAATTAGTTTCTCCGGCTTCCGAAATTTTCCTGCGAGAGAACATCTGACGAATTATGATTTCGGTGTGCTTTCTAGAAATAGAAGCGCTCTGAAGTTCATAAACTTTATTTATTTCCGCAATGATGTATTCCTCTACTAACTCTTTGTTGCCCAATCGGAACATTTCAGCAATATCCGCGGATCCGTCAGTAAGCAATTCTCCTTTTTTAACTTTATCTCCCACTCTGACTATCGGCATACGGCGGAATGGTACCAAATATTCCATTTCTTTTTTACTATCAGGAGTCCCGGCATCAGAGAGAACTTTTATAATTTTCTCTTTGTCTTCTTTGTTTTTAACTTCAATTACTTCACCGTCGGTTTCAGAAATGATAGCGGGATTTTTGGGTGTGCGTCTTTCGAATATTTCTTCAACACGAGGAAGACCAGTAGTGATGTCCGTTCCGGCTACACCTCCGGCATGGAAAGTTCGTAGAGTAAGCTGAGTACCCGGCTCGCCGATCGCTTGAGCTGCAATAATACCCACTGCCTCACCTTGTTTTACCAAATGATTTCTTCCCAAGTCGAGTCCGTAGCACATCACACAGAGTCCATGCACAGTCTTGCAAGTAAGCGGAGAACGCACGAATACTTCGGTAAACCCTGCTCCTTCGATGTTGTAAGCTTCTTCTTTGGTAATGAGGAATCCTCTCTTGTGCACCACTTTTCCCTCTTTATCTTTTAGGTCAGCGGCGAGCACGCGTCCTCGGATGTTTTTGGAAAGCGAAATTTCAACTCCAGAAATATTTTCGCGGGTAACAATTTTACCTTCTTTGGTTCCACAGTCTTCTTCGGTAATTACCACGTCTTGGGCCACATCCACGAGTCTTCGAGTTAGATATCCGGCTTTCGCGGTGTTAAGAGCCGTGTCGGAAGCACCTTTTCTGGCACCGTGGGTAGTCGTAAAGTATTCAATCGGAGAAAGACCTTCTTGATAACAAGGAATAATTGGGAATTCCAAAATTTTTCCTTGGTTATTCTGAATAAGGCCTTTCATTCCAATCATTTGAACCAATGAAGTCATCGTACCTCGAGCACCGGAGGTGAATAGGTCATAAGTAGAACTATTTTTGTCGAGTGTTCCCGGCAATATTTTTTCTAAATCTTTCTTTGCATGGGTCCAGATTTCAACAATCTTTTGGTATTTTTCTTCTTCGGAGAGCAAACCTTCGTTCCACTGAGACAGAACTTCACTCTCGAGCTCTCGAGCCTTTTCTATTATTTGGGGCTTTTCCGCTGGAACTTTAACATTGTCAAAGCCCCAGGTTGTACCAGAAACTGTTCCGTATTTAAAACCGAACTCCTTTATCTTATCTAGAATTGGAGGAGTATTGTCCACTCCGGCATGCACGATGAGCTCATCGAGAAGCGAGGAGAGTCTCTTCTGGTTCATTTCATCATTCACATAGGCAAAGTCGTTTGGGAGAATACTGTTGAATAAAAGCTTGCCCACCGAGGATTCAAAAATACTTTCTCCAAACTTTCGATATTTAGGCGAGTCTGTAGCGAGAACTTTTATTTTTGCCCGCAGTGACACAATTCCGTAGTCATAAGCAGTGATGGCAGTATTTGGGCTAGAGAAATATTTCCCTTCTCCTTGTTCTCCATCCACATTTTTTGTCATCCAGTAACTTCCGAGCACCATGTCCTTACTTGGGTGCACGATAGGATCCCCGTTTTGTGGCTTAAGTAAGTTTTTGTTCGAAGCCATGAGCTCCTTGGCCTCTAACTGCGCCTCTTCTAGTAATGGAACGTACACAGCCATCTGGTCTCCATCGAAGTCAGCGTTGAAAGCCTGACAGACGAGAGGATGGATTTGGATAGCGTTTCCTTCAATTAGAATAGGGTTGAAAGCCTGGATTCCGAGTCGGTGCAAAGTAGGAGCACGGTTTAGAAGTACGTATTTGCCTTTGATAACTTCTTCAAGCATTGCCCACACTTCACTAGTTCGCTCTTCAATCAATTTATTCGCACCTCGAATGTTGAAGGCAAGTTCGGCTTGCAAAATTTTCGATATAACGAATGGGCGGAAAAGCTCTAGGGCCATATGTTTCGGAAGTCCGCACTGGTTGAGTTTGAGCTGAGGGCCCACAACAATAACGCTTCGTCCAGAATAGTCCACGCGCTTACCCAGAAGGTTCTGACGGAACAGACCCTGCTTGGACTTCAAATTATCAGATAACGACTTTAGCGGTCTCTTCTGCGACTGACTCATAGCAGCCGAGTCATTCTGCTTGGCAATAGAGTTATCAATAAGAGCATCCACTGCTTCTTGGATAATTCTTTTCTCGTTTCTTAGAATTACGTCTGGAGCATTTATTTCTTTGAGCTTCTTTAGACGATTGTTTCGATTAATAACTCGACGATATAGATCGTTTAAGTCTGAAGTCGCGTGTCGGCCACCATCGAGCGCCACCATCGGGCGGAGCACTGGTGGGATAACCGGAATAACAGTAAGGAACATCCATTCTGGACGGATTTTGGCATAGGTCATGGCCCGAATGAGAGATAGGCGCTTTTGTAATTTTTCCTTTTCAACCGCGCTTGCTTTCTCGAGCATGTTCTCGGTTAACTTTTTTAACTTATTTAAATCAAGATTCTTAAAAATAGAATAAATCGCCTCAGCACCAATGTTAGCCTCAAAACAAGTACCGTATTTTAGAGAATAATGGTGGAAAGAGATTTCGTTTAGAACTTTTCCTTCGTAGATTTCTGCGATTTCCTTTTTGGTCACCGATAACAAATTTTTTAATTTCTCGCGAGTGTCCGCATCAGCCGCATTTTTTAATTTGCTTTTGAATTCTTTATCGAGTCCGGAGAGGATCCCTTCTTTTTCCTCTTCATGAACTTTGGTAATTATGTAGCCAGCAAAGTAAATAACCTTCTCGAGATCTGAGACAGAGATGTTAAGCAGGATACTCATACGAGATGGCACCCCACGCAAGAACCAAATGTGCGAAACAGGAGTAGAGAGTTCTATGTGGCCCATGCGCTCACGTCTAACGATAGATCGAGTCACCTCGACACCACATTTTTCACAGATAATATCTTTATAACGAATTCGTCGATATTTACCACAGTAACATTCATAGTCTTTCTCCGGACCGAAAATCTTTTCATCGAAAAGGCCTCCCCGCTCCGAGCGGCCAGTGCGATAATTTATTGTTTCCGGCTTGGTAACTTCTCCGAAGGACCATTCCTTGATCTGTTCAGGAGAAGCTAGCTTGAGGCCGATTTGATCAAATAAAGTTGTGTTTAGTGTTTTCATATATTTTATTCCTCTTTAACAGAGTTCTTTAAATCGACATCAAGCGCCAAACCTCGCAGATAATTAAGAAGCACATTAAAGGAGGCTGGGGAGTTAGGTGGTCGGATGGGTTCGTTTTTAATAATAGAATCAAATGTTTGTGAGCGACCTATTATGTCATCTGACTTTATGGTAAGCATTTCTCGTAGCGTGTACGCAGCTCCGTAGCCTTCAAGCGCCCAGACTTCCATTTCTCCGAATCTCTGTCCTCCGCCTTGAGCTTTACCTCCGAGCGGCTGTTGCGTGATAAGAGAGTACGGACCGATGGAACGCATGTGAATTTTATCTTCCACCATGTGATGGAGTTTGAGCATGTACATATAACCCACCGCCACATCCTGCTGGAAAGGTTCTCCGTTGCGTCCGTCGAAAAGTTGCATCTTGCCATTCTCAGGAATCCCAGCTTTCACCAACTCTTCTTTTATCTCTTCGTGCTTAGCACCCAAGAAAGGGGGCACGATAGCCTGGTAGCCTAGGGTGTTGGCAGCCATACCCAAATGCATTTCTAGAATTTGTCCCAAGTTCATACGAGAAGGGACGCCGAGTGGCGAGAGAATTATATCAATAGGTGTACCGTCCTTAGTGTAAGGCATATCTTCTTCCGGCAGAATAGTAGAAATAACACCCTTGTTACCATGACGGCCAGAGAGCTTGTCTCCGACAGAAATATTTCTTATCTGAGCAACTTCAATAACGATCTTTTTAATAATTCCCGCTTCGAGCGTGTGGCCCAAATCACGAGAAAAGATTTTTACTCCAATAATTCTTCCGCGCTTGCCGTGCTCCATGCGAAGAGAGGTGTCTTTAACGTCTCGCGCCTTTTCAGCAAAGATGGAGCGAAGGAGTCTTTCCTCGGGAGTAAGTTCCGTTTCTCCTTTCGGCGTAATTTTGCCAACCAAGATATCATTTTCTCTAACCTCTGCACCGATACGAATAATACCGTCTTCATCAAGATCCTTTAATTTAAGTTCTCCAACATTCGGAATATCGCGAGTAGTAATTTCGGGACCTAATTTAGTATCGCGAACAACGGCCGTGAATTCCTCCACATATACCGAAGTGAATTTGCTATTTTTAACTAGTCGTTCCGAAACAATAATAGCGTCTTCGTAAGTAGAACCAGACCAGGATAGAAAAGCGACAAAAATATTCTGCCCCAAGGCAATCTCGCCATTAACAGTACTAGAAGTGTCGGCAAGAACATCCCCTTTCTTCACTTTATCGCCAAGGTCCACAATAGGACGCTGATGGAAAACAGCAAAATTGTTGTTTCTTAGGAAATTGATGAGAGTATAAGTTGTTTCTTTCTTACCTTTTACTACTACTTTCTTTGCATCTAAATACGTAACCACTCCGTCCTCTTGCGCTATCACCAGTCTGCCTCCATCTCTTGAGGCTAATTCTTCAATACCGGTCGCCACCAATGGCATTTCTGGTAGAACACAGGGCACAGCCTGTTTCTGCATGTTACTGCCCATGAGCGCACGATTCGCGTCGTTGTGTTCCAAGAACGGAATCATCGAAGTTGCAATAGAGAAAGCTTGGTTCGGAGCCACATCAATAAAGTCCACTTGGCTCGCAGAAACTAAACCAGGTTCAGTTTTTATTCTTGCTTCTACTTTTTCCTTAGAAATTTTGCCGTCAGCATCATAGGGAGTACCGGCATGGGCAATGTTGTACTTTTCTTCTTCTAAAGCATTTAGGTAAACAATTTCAGTGGTAATTTTGCCGTTTTTTACTCGCGCATAGGGAGTTTCAATAATACCGAAATCATTTATCTTTGCATAAGTTGAGAGGTGTAAAATAAGACCAATGTTTGGACCTTCTGGTGTATGAATCGGGCACACGCGGCCGTAGTGAGACGGATGCACATCGCGCACTTCTAGTCCGGCTCGTTCACGGGTTAATCCTCCGGGCCCTAGGGCAGAAAGCGTTCGTAGGTGTTCCATTTCGTATAGAACATTCTCCTGCGCCATGAATTGTGAAAGTTGGTTGGTAGTGAAAAATTCTTTGATGCGGGCCTGCAGCGGACGTTGATTGATGATCGCGATAGGCATGGCTGTATCCACATCAATGATGGACATACGGTCTTGAATGTTTCTCTTGATTTGCATCATACCTGTGCGAATTTTTTGCTGGAGAATTTCCCCAACAAAACGCACGCGTCTCTGGCCTAGGTGATCGATGTCGTCAGCTTTAGCGCCCGGGGTATTGTTGAGCGAGAGAATATGGGCAATTACGGTTACCAAATCTTCTTTAGAAATTATGCGTCTAGCGAGTTCAGCTTCATCCATGGGCTTACCGAAACGTTGATTGAAACGAAACCGTCCTACAGGAGATAGATCATAACGCTCGGGAGTGAAAAGTGAGTCAATAAATTCTTTCGCGTTATCGGCTGTAGCCATGTCGCCATCCCTGAGGCGCTTGTAAATTTCAATGTAGGCGTCGTTGATGCTTTTTATGCCATCCTTGGCAAGATAGGCCTTGATAGCAGCCTCCGCTACAGAATCTTTGGAAAAAGCAGCAAGCATTGCTTCATCTGTGACGTAGCCCATAGCGCGCAGAAGCGCCGTCGCTGGGAACTTTCTCTTTTTATCAATTCGAACATAAATTCCGCCATCGGCTTCAGACTCTATTTCTATCCAGACACCTCTCGCAGGAATAACCTTGGCTCCGAAATATTTAGTTCCTTTATTTTCTGCTTCAGTAAAAAACACGCCGAAAGATCGTGCCAGCTGTGGCACGATTACTCTCTCTACTCCGTTTATAATGAAAGTTCCATGAGCAGTCATCAATGGAAGCTCCGACATGAAAATTTCCTGTTCTTTAACAGTACCTAAAATTTTATTGGTTAATTTTACCCTAGCTTTGAGTTGTCCTTGGTAAGAAAGTTTATTTATCTTAGAATCATTCTCGTCCGTCTTGGATTCACTTAGACTAAAAGAGGTAAACTCGAGTTGAAATTTCTTCTGCGAATAGTCAGAAATAGGAGAAAACTCTTTGAAAACTTCGGCAATTCCGCGCTCTACCAACCACTTGAAGCTCTTTAGCTGAGCTTCAATCAAATTAGGAAATTCTACTAAAGGCTTTTTGTATCGAGAAAAATACTTTTTCGGATGCTTTGTTTTTACTTGCATGATAAAAGTGCAAAAAATTACGCTCTTTTAGAGCCTCTTATAATAAAGTAGATTGCATCCGATACTCAATCAATGAATCTATTAGAGTATACTTATTAATGATCTTTTGTCAAACCCGGGCGGTGGGGATTATTTATTTTTTCTTCTTGTTTTCCATTCTTCAATTTTCTGATGGTGGCCAGAGAGTAAAACTTTAGGAACTTTGTAATTTTTACCTTTAAATTTTAAAACTTCTGGACGGGTATAAACTTCGCTCGAAGACACTCGTTCTTCTTCGAGCGATTCGTACTTGCCTAAAATCCCAGGAATCTGGCGAGAAATGGAATCGATAAGCACCATCGCCGGCAATTCGCCGCCGGTCAGCACATAATCTCCTATTGAAACCTCCTCAGCTTTCAAAATCTTCTGCACTCGCGCATCGATGCCTTCGTATCTTCCAGAAATTAAAACGACATCTGTGAATTTTTGCTTCACCAATTTTTTTGCATAATTTGTTTCAAACTTTTTGCCGGAAGGAGAAAAAATAATAATCTTAACTTTTCCTTTCTTGGCTTTCTTGTCCGCCAAAGCTTTAGCGGCGGCGGATAAAAAAAGTTCCGGGCGAAGAACCATCCCAGGACCACCGCCATACGGCCGGCCATCCACCCGCTCCTTGGGCTTGCAAAAGTCCATAGGGTTATAAAACTTTATTGAAATTTTTTTATCCCTGATCGCCCGGCCAATAATTGATTCTTTCAAATAAGAATCGAACATTTCTGGAAAAATTGTAATTATATGAAAATTCATAAAGATAGCGGGATGGGCCGGCGACGCACGCGTCGCCGGCCCCTCGATCACCCCCTAAGGCAAACCAGGAGCTCGTAGTCTTCTGGCAAAAAACGCCAGGGATAACACACGAAGCACCGCAGACTATTCCCATGGGGGGAAAGCCGATTACGGCACGTAGGACAGGTACGTGCCTTGAAGAGCATGGAGCTCACACAGCAAGTTCGGCACCTGCCGCATTCGCCGAGGTCTTTCGGCCGATCACAGGCCTGGCATTTCGGGACCTCCTCGGCCCGGGCGAAGGGGAACGGAATTTCCATGTTTGCCAGTTCCAGAAGACGGGTGAAAATCACTATAGTCATACCTCCTGCAGAACTCTTAACTCATAAATACCTTAGAAGTTTTGGGTTAGTTTGTCAAACAATTCAAAAACACCCCTTGCGGGGTGTTTTTGGGAAAAATTTATATTCCTTTCAAATCTTCCATCGCTTCGTCCACCGTCTTCATGGAGGGAGAGCTAGGAGAACTTACATGTCCTTCCGGCCTCGTGCTTCCAGCTGGTTCATTGATCTTCAAATTAACGCGAGCGTTATTCTTCATACCAATGATGCGAAGCAACGTGCGAATAGCTTTGGCAGTATTGCCCATTCGTCCGATAATCTTGCCCATGTCGGCAGGATTTACTGTTAGAGAAATGAGCACGCCCATCTCGTCCACAGTTCTTTCAATCTTCACATCATTCGGATTATCAACCAGAGCTTTCACCACATATTCTAGAAATACCTTATCAGCTTCTTCCATATATCTTTCAGAATTTATATTTTTCCGCCAGAGGCGGATCAGCCTACGGCTGAAATTTTTAATCTTGCAGTACGACCAGATGACTGCTTACGGTAAATTATACCCCCTAGTAAAATTTTTGCAAAATTTACTTTTTAGCCTTCAAATCTTTCCTTTTTTGAGTCGGCTTTTTCTTTGGCAAAACGTTTATTTTCTTTCCTTCTATAACTTTATCCGATACTAAAAAGTTGTGTAGAGTATCAGAGAGTTTGCTACCCTTGCTTATCCAATATTTTATTTTTTCTGCTTCGAGTTTTCGCTCGCCGCTTTTTGGATCATAAGTACCTAGTATTTCTAGAAACTTTCCGCTTTTGGTGCTGTTCTTCGAGTCTGTAAGCACCACGCGAAAAGAAGGGTCATTCTTCCGGCCAATTCTTTGAAGTCGTATTTTTAACATTCTTTGAGCTTAGCATAAAAATTTAAAAAGGCAATCTAAATGATAAGCAGCCCCTCGCACGTGAGTACGAAGGGCTGCGGGTTTTGTCGGGTGGGATTGATTACCGACGATGTTGGCGGTGGTTGGATTCACCGCCGATGTGGAGGACCGGCCCCGGGACGAAGCTGGCCGGTTGACCGATGACGGTCACCGCCATGGGAGGGGCCTGGTCGAAGCACTCGGCCGGAGCGGATAGGGTCAGGCGGTTGAGCGCGCTGCAGGGGTTCGCCAGGCGTTCCGCCATGCGGAGCTCGGCCTTGCGAGCCTTGAGGTCGGCGGCGACCTTCTCCTTCTCGGCTTCGGCCGCTTCCTCGGCGGCCTTGAGCTGCGCATCGGCCTTGATCTTGATGCGCTTGGTCTTCTCCCTCTCCAGCTGCATGAGGAGCTTACCGGCCTTGTCGTTCATCTTGAACTCCTTCTTGTCCACTACGACAGGGTCGTTTTCTCCCGCCTGCTTCGTGTGGGCGTAGACTCCCTCGATTGCCTGGACGGGCTGTCCGGCCGGAGTGTACGTCGATGAGGTGCAGTTGGTGAGAGTTGCCAGGGTGAGGGTCGCGATGACAACGAGCTTGAGTTTCATTTCCGTCTCCTACAATATAGTATAGCACAAATCTATACCAAAGTCAAGGCCTAAAAGGCCTTTATTTTGTTATATTAAAAGGGTGAAAAAAACACTCAACAATCTAGAGGGCACGATATCTATCTCCTCTCGTGGTACTGGCTATGTAAGGGTTTTAGGCTACAAAACGGACATTGAAATTGACTTCAACCACTTACATACCGCGCTACACGGCGACACTGTTTTAGTAGCGCTACACGGTAAAGCTGAAGACCGCATTCGTGGCGAAGTAGCGAAAATTATAGTCAGAGCAAAAACTCGCTTCGTAGGAGTTCTCGAGAAAGATGATGGTATGTTTTTCCTCAAGCCAGATGATACGAAAATGTACCGCGATATTTTAGTTCGGGAGAAAATGCTCGCTGGCGCCAAACTAGGGCAAAAGGTTTTCGTCGAATTACTCCCATGGCTGGATGCACGCAAAGCTCCTGAAGGAAAAGTAATAAAAATTTTAGGCAAGCCCGGCGACAACAATACGGAAATGCATGCGATAGCCATCGACAAAGGCTTCGATGCGAAACTACCTAGAGAAATCGAGGAAGAAGCACAGCGTATAAAGAAAGAAGGAATAAAGAAATCTGATTATGTGGATCGTAGAGACATGCGGAGAGTTCTCACCTTCACCATTGACCCAGCTGACGCGAAGGACTTCGACGATGCTATATCCTTTAAAGATTTGAAGGATGGAAATTATGAAATAGGAATTCACATTGCCGATGTCACTCACTATGTACGCTCCGGCAGCGCGATCGACCTAGAAGCTAAGGGGCGCGGAACATCTGTGTACCTGGTGGATAGAACCATCCCCATGCTCCCCGAAGTCCTGTCGAACGATCTCTGCTCGCTAGTGCCGAACCTTGACCGACTCACGATGAGCGCAATATTTAAAATAGATAAAAATGCGCGAGTCCTCGAAGAATGGTTCGGACGCACGGTCATACATTCCCAGAAAAGATTTAGCTACGAAGAAGCGGAACGATCTATTAAAACTCCTGGTACTCCCCTACATAAGGAACTTACAATTTTGAATAACTTGGCGAAAAAGTTAACCAAGGAACGAACGGCGCAAGGAGCAATTTCGCTCGAACAAGAAGAAGTAAAATTCGTCTTGGATAAAAATGGAGTACCAATAAAAATAATAAAGAAGATGCGCGGTGACTCTAATAAATTGATTGAAGAATTTATGCTTCTTGCCAACAGAAAAGTAGCGGAAGTTCTCTCCCCTCGAAAGGGTGAAGAGGGGGTATCTATTTATCGAGTGCACGACTTACCAAGCAAGGAGAAAATGGAGGACTTAGCCTTTTTTCTTCGAGGGCTAGGCCACAAGGTAACTCTACGAGATGGAATTATTCCTTCTAGGGAAATCAACAAGCTTATAGAAGATTTGGCCGGCAAGGATAGCAGCATGCAAGACACTGTACACCGTGCAGTCGTACGCTCAATGGCAAAGGCTATCTATTCCACCAAGAATATCGGTCACTATGGACTTGCCTTCCACCACTATACGCATTTCACTTCTCCGATCCGCCGCTATCCAGACATGATGATTCACCGCCTGTTGGCAGACCACTTGGCGCGCAAAAAGACGGGTGGAGACAAATGGAACGAACTTGAAAGAGTATCAATTTATTCTTCCGAACAAGAGAAGCGTGCAGCGGATGCCGAACGCGCCTCCATAAAATACAAACAAGTAGAATACATGTCCAAGAGACTGGGCAAAGTTTTCGAAGGTTCAATAAGTGGTATCAATGAATGGGGCATGTACGTAGAAGAGCGAGAAACTAAATGCGAAGGCCTTGTGCGAGTGCGCGACCTTAAAGACGACTTCTACGTATTTAATGAAAAGAAGTTGGAGTTACGAGGCAAGAAAAAGAATAAAAGTTACAAATTGGGCGATCGAGTTAAAATAAAAGTGCGAGCAGTGGACCTGGAGAGGAAAACTATTGATTATGTTTTAATATAGTTACTTCTGCCTGAATACAAAATGACCAACAGCGAGAAAAACAAAACAAAAACTGTATTATGGACCACCTTTGCCTTACTAGTGGGGGTAGCCTTAAGCTGGCTCATCTTTTTCTTTGTGAACAATTTGCCAGGAATACCAGGTATAAAAACTTGGCAGGTAGGAGAAAAACAAGCCGGGGTTATAAATGTCGCTGACGCAGAAGAAAAGAAAGTCCCGCAATATTTCTATCTCAATAAATACACTAATGTCGGACCTAAAGTTACTGCCAAGGCATACCTCATCGGAGACTTAAACACTGGGGAAGTTATTTTCTCTAAGAACCAACAAGAGAAATTCCCCATAGCTTCAGTGTCAAAGCTTATGACAGCTCTGGTAACGTCGAACCTAACGACCCCGAGCGAAGTGGCGGAAATCACCAAGGCAGCTCTTCTCACCGAAGGCACGAATGGAAACCTGAGACTGGGAGAAAAAATTTCGGTAAATGAACTATTGTATCCCCTACTTCTCGAATCGAGCAATGACGCTGCGGAAGCTCTAGCAAGGCACTTCGGCCGAGAAAAATTTATCGCCAAGATGAATGAATGGGCCAAGGCGCTCCAAATGACCGAAACTTCTTTCGAAGATCCGAGTGGCCTCTCTCGAAACAATAAATCTTCTTCTGCCGATATGTTTAAGCTGGTGGGATACTTAAATAGAGAAAAACCTGAACTTATTAAAATCACCACGCTCCGGAGTTATTCTAATAAAAAACACAGCTGGTCCAATACCAACCAATTCGTAAGGCGTGATGGCTACTTGGGAGGAAAAAGCGGATATACTTATGCTGCCAGACAAACGGTTGTTTCTACCTTTTCTCTTCCCCTAGGTAGCACTGGCACCCGGCCCATAGCAATCACGCTCCTTCAGAGCACTGACCGGCGCAAAGATGTTGAGAGTATACTAGGTTACCTAAAGAAAAATGTGTATTACGGTGGCCCAGAAGATGCCACGAAAAATTGGGTGGAGGAGAAAGTAGCTTTGCCGGAAGTAAAAGAACCTAACTTTGTTACTCTCGCCTTCGCTGGCGACATCATGATGGACCGTGGAGTCAGAAACTCTGTAGTGAAAAACTTCAACAACGACTATTCGGCCCTTTTCTCCAAATTAGATATATTTAAAAAATCAGATATTGCTTTTGCTAATTTGGAAGGCACGGCTTCAGACCAAGGCATTGACCAGCGCAATTTGTATTCATTCAGAATGGATCCGGCGGTAATTCCAGCTTTGAAAGGTAGCGGTATAAGTGTCCTGTCGATGGCGAACAATCACATCGGCGACTGGGCACTTCCTTCTTTCGTCGATACATTAAATCGCTTAGAAGAAAATGAAATTCTCTACACCGGTGGAGCTAAAAATAAAGAAGAGGTTAAAAAGCCCGCAATTATAGAAAAATATGGCATGAAAATTGGCTTCTTGGGATTCTCCGACAAGGGCCCGGACCACATGGCCGCAACGGCCGAGAGAGCTGGCATACTCTTGGCCAGTGATCCTGCCTTCGATGAAATAATAAAGAACGCGGCCAAACAGGTAGACTTCTTAATCGTATCTTTCCACTTCGGAGAAGAATACCAAGTTAAACATAATGCCAGACAGGAATTCCTCGCCCACCGAGCAGTGGACGATGGCGCTAAAATTGTAATAGGTCACCACCCGCACGTTGTCGAAGACACAGAAGTTTATAAAAATAGTTACATTGCTTATTCTCTGGGGAACTTCATATTCGATCAATCATGGAGTAAGCCAACTATGCAGGGAATGCTCTTAGAAATTAAGCTCGACAGAGACGGCAGCATGACCGTCGTGAAAAATGACACTTACCTAAATAGCGCCTTCCAGCTCGAGAAAGTAGTGAAGGGAAAGGAAGAAAAAGTGCCCGAAGTAAAACCCACGCCTTAAATTATTTCGCAATCTGTGTAGCCTCTTCGAATTTGATGGAGAGAAGTTTAGAAGCACCATCGCTGCCTATGGTAACGCCATAGAGCACACCCGCTCGAGACATCGTCTCTCGGTTATGAGTTACAACGATTAGCTGTGAATGATGCGATAGTTTCTCAAGCATGTCTCCATACTTTCTAGAATTAGCTTCGTCGAGCGCCGCATCGGTTTCGTCGAGCACCAGGAAGGGCGGTGGATTAACTTGAGACATAGCAAAAAGTAACGCAATAGAGGTGAGAGACCGTTCCCCACCCGAGAAAGCATTTAATTCTTTAACTTTTTTATGTGGAAGCGAGACATTGATCTCTATCCCTTTTTCGAAAATTATATCCTGCTCCTCTGCCTTTTGGGCCAAATCGAGCTCTTCATCTCCTTCATAATTCCTTCTCTTTTTCGATTCAACTACAATAGAAAGGGCAGCATGTCCCCCACCGAATAGAATAGTGAAAAAACTTTGGAACTCTACATTGATTTTTTTCACTCCTTCTTTAAATTCAAGATCGATCTTTTCTTTAAGTTCGGCAATTAATTTCTCCAGAGATTCTATGCTCTTCTCTAAGTCTTCTAACTCTTTGGCCAAGAATTGATCCCGGTCAGAAACTTCTTTAAATTCTTTTATGAGCTCCGCTCCATTACCCAGTCCAGCGTCTTCAAGTTTTATTTTAATTCGTTCAATCTTTTTCTTTTGTTCTTCCTGGTTTATTTCCTCCTCTCTTATGGTAAAGTCCTTATACCGCAAAATCTCGCTACCCACCAACACTGCACCCTCTTTTATTTCATTCTCAAATGCTTCGTGGCGACTTCTCAAGCTTCCTTCTTTGATTGATATCATCTCGAGCGCGGAAGTAAGTTCTTGATGACGCACTTTCCAAGTAAATTTCTCGCGCTCTAGATCCCGCAGTGCCTCCATTTCTTTATTTATTTCTTTGCGTAAGTCGTCGGCGGATTTGGCCATTTCTCCCATTTCCTTTTCCAAATTCTTCATTTCTGTAACTAAATCAGAGTGAGTTTTCTTCAACTCTTCTAGTTCCCTCTCTTCATTTTTCCTTTTTTCTATTTGTTCGGCATCTGTATCGGCAATAGCGTTACCACACAGCGGGCACTTGCCCGAAACTTTAACTCTATTTCCTTTTGACTCGATCATGCCCTCGACTCGTCCAAGCTTTCGCTCCATTTCACCCTTTGTCGCGCGTAGAGAATTTATTTTTTGTTCTATTGTCCTTAATTCCTCTATCCTCTCACTTCCATGTGATGAACTACCTTCTTCGACTAGAGCAATCTTGCCGGTAACTTCTTTCAATTCGAGAGTAATTTTATTTTTCTGGGTGGAGAGATCTACTTTCTCTTTCTCTAGATAAATACTTTCTCTTTTTAAATAGTCTAAGTAAAGGGCCAGGAGTTCGGCTTGCATTTCTTTAGTCTTTTCGAATTTTTCTACTTGTTTCTTTAGGAAATTAAGGTGCGGAGCATTCTCACGACGCAGCAGGATTACTTCCTTCATGTTCTCGTTGGTTTTCTCGAGACGCCTTTCCGACTCTTTAATTTTGTATTGATAGATCTTAAGCCCAAGCGCGTCCTCGATCATCTCCCGTCGCTCTTTGGAGTTAGCATTTAGAATTCTATCTGCCTCACCCTGAGAAATAATGTGGTGGCCTGAAGAACCAATGTTGACTGAAGAGAGCAAGTTGTGAATATCTTTAAGACGTACTTCGCTACCGTTTAAAATATATTTATTAAGCCCGTCCGAGAAAACTTCCCGAGAGATAGAAATAGTATCGTAGTTAAGATTTATCTCCTCACCACCATCGTTAATTAGTTTGAAAATCTTGTCCTCGTTGTCGAAAAAAATATTTACACTTGCTCGTGAACTCTTGGGCAAATTCTTCGAACCTTTGAAAACTAGGTCTGCTCCCCCCTTTCCGCGCATAGACTTCATTGATTGTTCACCCAAAACAAAGCGGATAGACTCTACTACATTGGATTTCCCAGAACCATTGGGTCCCACTATAGCTACGATAGAACTTTCAAATTCTAAAACAGTTTTTTGCGCGAAAGATTTAAAACCATTTAGTACAAGAGTCTTGAGTCGCATATCTTTAGTCTAACCAATTCTTCTGCTTTAGTGCCGCGAGGGCAGCACTTTGTTCGGCCTCTTGTTTCGACTTTCCTTTACCGGAAGCAATTAAATCTTTATCGAAATATATTCCAACTGTGAAATGTTTGTCATGGTCCGGACCTGCTTCGTTTAAAACTTTATAAAGAGGGGTGCAGCCTACGAACTCTTGCGCTTTTTCCTGTACCAAGGATTTCGCATCACGCCAAAGTTTCTTCTTAACTATTTCTTCAGTTTTGGGAAGAATGGTTTCGGCGATAAATTTCTCCGCTACGTCATACCCCTGATCTAAATAGATTGCTCCCACGAGCGCTTCATAAGTATTAGCAAGAATGTATTGGCGCGCCTTGCCTAAATCCTTGGCTTCGCCGCGGGAGAGAAGTAGATAATCATTCATGCCGGCCTCTACTGCCGCTTCTGAAATTATTATGGCATTAACCAGGGCAGAACGGAGGGCTGTGAGCTCGCCTTCAGTGCAGTCAGGATATTTTTTATACAAGAAATCTGTAACGATGAGCTCAAGCACAGCATCTCCCAAGAATTCCAGCCTCTCGTTGTGAGACATACTGGCACTACCATTTTCGTTTATATACGATCGGTGAACAAAAGCCTGCTTGAGCAAGTTTTTATCTTTGAAATCCACATGGATCTTCTTTTCAAAATCGGCGAATTGTACGGGGCTGGTTTTATTCATTATTTTGAAATAATTTCAATTGCACGACTTATGAGTGGAATGATATCGTTGTAAATACGAAGTTCGGGGATAGCCGAGAGTGGAAACCATCTAGCGCCATCAAGCCCACCTGACTTCTCTAATACTAATTCACGGTAATCACTTTTGGCTAAAAAGTAAACCACCTTTTTTAAACTTTTACCTTTCTCTGGATGCGTAGCCACATATTCATTCTGGCCTAATTTCTCCAGAATGTTGATATCCAAGCCGATTTCTTTTTTGATTGCCTTCTTGGCGCATTCTTCAATATTTTCATCCCCTTCTGCCTTACCCTTAGAAAGAGTCCAGTAGCCGAAGACATCGTGAACGAAAGCGAGAAGTATATTGCCATCCTTTTCTGCATAAACAAGCGCACCCCCCAAGCTCTCGGTGGGCAATTTGCTTGGATCTGTTTCTTCTTCGCGCTTCTTCTTTTTGCTTACTTGCTCTTTACCAGGTTCACCAATTTCTTTATACACCGCCCCCAGCACTCCGTTTACAAATTTTCCAGAGTTTTCTCCGCCGAAAGTTTTGGCAAGCTCTATTGCTTCGTTGATGGCTACCTTGGGTGGTACTTCCTTCCGGTCACCAAAAAGTAGCTCGGTGAGCCCTATTCGTAGAATATTTCTATCAATCACAGAAATTTTATCGATCGGCCAGTCCGGAGCCGCCTTTTCAATAATTTCGTCTACGGTTACCCTCTTTTTCAATACTTGTTCGAGTAGTTTAAAAACGAAAGCATCATCTTCAAAACCAGGAGCAAATTCTTTTAGATTTCTTTTTAGGGCAGCTTTTATGTTTTCTGCGGTGGGCTCGCTTTTTTTCTCTTCCGAGGTGAAATCCCATTCGAAAAGGGTCTGAAGCACTATTGATCTAGAAAGGTGCCTATTTGCCATAAATTAATGAACGAAGTGAATATAATTTATGAGCATCCTGAGCATACCCAAGTATGCGAAGGGCGCCATAACTTTACAAATTAACTTTTCGTTTCCGCCTTCTTAGCTTTCTTTTTCTTATCTTTCTTTTCTGCTTTTTTAACTAAGTCTAAAACCTTTTTACCACGGTAATAACCACAAGAAGCGCAAACGGTGTGTCGCCTCTTTAAAGCTCCGCAATTATCGCATTTAGAAAAGTCCGTGCTCTTGAGTGCGTGGTGCGAGCGACGGTTTGCTGTATGCGATTTTGTACTCCTCATTCGTACTACCATAATTTTTCCAGTCTAGCATATTAAGGCTTAAATGCAAAATTTATTGACAAAATCGTTAAAAAGAATATATTAAGATTGTGATAAGGAAACATTTCAACTTAACAACAACCACAACTACCACCTCCCTGGAGGCGGTCTGTTGTGGCGTGATCTAACTCGTAAACTTTAATCACTCCCGAACAAACCCCCTTCAGCTGAAGGGGGTTTTCGTTCTTTGTCGTTCTTAGCAATCATTCTTTGGACAACCAACAAAACTGCGAAAAGGAGTCCTCGTGCACATTGAGCGTGAACTGGTTGAATGGATCTGGGAAGGATTCAAGCGAAACAGGAACAGGCGTATTCTCGTCGTACCTATCAATATAGCCATCAACTCGAATTGCAGGTGTCCTCATGTGTCACTCGGCACCGTTGACTTCGGCTCCAATCCTCCCTCTGAAACCGTCTGGCACAACTATACGGTGGAAAAGAGAGAAGATGGATCGGTGTACCACGTCGAGTGCGGGGAGAAGATCGTTGACCGCACTGACTTCTTCAATCAGTGGGTTCAGGACTTCTTCCGGAAGTGTCCTGATGTGACAAAGGTCGTGGTGCCAATGGATGCGGCGAGGGACAGCCCGTGCGCAGGCCTATGTGGAAAGTCTAACGCAAGTGGTGGTTGCGACCCTGCGCCACTCCAGGCCGACTTCAAGAGCGACTACATCTTGGAGAGACGTGGCGAAGAAGTCTTTCACGTGGGGTGTGAAAGCAAAGTCACAGAGGTTAGAAAGAAGGCCGACCGCTCCGAGTCCTACCCCTACGCCGGCGGACCGTAGCAGAACCGTAAGCCCGTACGTTAGTTGGGCATCTGGGCTGGGGTCGGAAGGCAACTGCTCGCCGACCCCTCCCAAAATTTTATACTTCCTAATTAGTAAAAAATTATTAATATGATATTATAAATTTAAGTTAAATAGTATGGAAAAAGCGGACGAAAGAGATCATAAAAAAATAGGTAGAGAACTAGAACTATTCACCTTTAGCGACACTGTGGGCAAGGGTTTGCCACTTTGGCTACCAAAAGGAGCAACTATTAGAAGAGAATTGGAGCGTTTTATCGTTGATGAAGAGCTCCGTCGAGGATACTTACATGTTCGTACTCCAGACATTGCAAAACTAGATCTATATAAAAAATCTGGGCATTATCCTCATTACAAAGATTCAATGTACGCCCCGATCAGTATTGATGACGAGGAATTTATGCTCCGACCCATGACCTGCCCCCACCATTTCGAACTTTTCTTGTCTAAGCCTCATAGTTACCGAGAACTTCCAATGCGTATTGCAGAACTTGCACAATTGTATAGATACGAACAGTCCGGAGAACTGATGGGACTACAGCGGGTACGAACTTTTTGCCTCGCTGACGCACATATAATTTGCGCCAACGAAGAACAAGCCGTAGAAGAAATAGGCAAAGCACTAGATCTAATTGAATATGTAACTTCAGTTTTCAATCTAAAGCTCGATACTGATTACCGCTATCGTTTGTCGCTCGGTGATAGAAAAAATACTGAAAAATATTACAAGAATGATGAAGCCTGGGAAAAGGGGGAAGATTTGCTGCGTAAGTTAATGCAGAAACGAGGTTCAAAGTTTGAAGAAGCAAAGGATGAGGCAGCTTTTTATGGACCCAAAATAGATATACAAATGAAGAATGTAAACGGCAAGGAAGATACGGCCTTTACTGTCCAATACGATTTCTGTATGCCCGGAAGATTTAATTTGACCTATATTGGAGAGGATGGCAAAGATCATCCAGCTTTCGTGGTTCACCGCTCTTCTATCGGAGCAATTGAGAGAATAGTGGCATTGCTTATTGAAAAGTATGCGGCGGCCTTCCCCCTGTGGCTATCACCCGGGCAGGTGAAAGTTATTCCTGTGCGAGAACAACACAACGAATATGCAAAAAAGGTTTTTGAAATGTTGAAAGAAAATAATGTTCGAGTAGAGCTCGATGACGCCGACGAAAACTTGGGCTCGAAGGTGCGAGATGCGAAAAATAATAAACTCCCTTATTGGATCGTTATCGGCGACAAAGAGATCGAAGCTGGCAAAGTCACTCTCGAGTCTCGTGATGATGGCCAGCTTGGGCAGATATCTAAAGAAGAACTACTAAAAAAACTTCTGGAAGAAATTAAAAACAAGAAATAAAAATATGCCCGCAGAGTCGAGAAACTTTGATAGACCTGGATTCCTTGGAAAAGGCATAAAAACAGAAGCATTGGCTCGCACTGGAAATCTTATTGTTAGAGAATTAAGAAACTTACCTGAAAATGTTTTAGAAAAAGTTCCTAGAGGATATGTAGTTAAGGAATATGACATGCCACAAATAGCCTTATTTTGGCTTTTTCCTGAAGAATTCCCAGATATGTGGTATATGTTAAATGCTAAAGGATTCTGGAAGGAGAAATACCAGAGAGAGCCGACACTCGAAGAACTAGTCGAATATTTTAAAGATAACCCCAAAGACTTCCGCCTCTCCAATGGAGAATCCGTTGAGGACCGTATCAAATATATCGAACAACAATCACAACCGCTAGCTCTGGCAAAAAGACTAAAAGAACGCCAAGAATTCCATGTAAATCACTTCAAAGATAAATTGCCAGACTTTATTCTAGAAAGTCAGTTTATGGTAGGATCAAAAAGTAGAAATTCAACCCCACATTTATACGAGATACAGAAAAAAACCGAAAGTGCTGTTGATTTAGGATTAATATTTGTCCAAATGCATTCATCGTATTTTCCTGATCATTATGTAAAAATATTTGGAGAACAAGTAATAAAATCTTTGAGAAAAAAATTTAAAGAAGATGAAATTGAAAGTCTAAGGGATCAACTTATCGAATTTCGCTTAAAAGCTGCAGAACTACTTGAAAAGTATAGGTATGTAGTAGATATTTGGGGACCTTTTAACTTAATTATTACGCCAGAAGGAAAATTGAAATTAGTTGATACAAACAATTTGAGCAAGAGAAGCCCAGGAGATCCTGCCTCAGAAACTACTGAAAAAATGCTGCGGGTTCTAGACTATGTAATAAGAAAATTAAACGAAACTAGTATAAAAAAGTAGGGTAATCTATTTTTGTTTCGTTAGATATCAATCTCTGCTAGCTTGGCGTTCGACTGAATGAAGGACTTTCGAGGTGGAACTTCGGAGCCCATGAGGATATCAAATATTTTGTTCGCCTCTTCGGCATCGTCAATGTTTACTTTCTTCAGTACTCGATGCGCTGGATCCATGGTCGTTTCCCACAGTTCTTCTGGATTCATTTCTCCGAGACCTTTGAAGCGCTGGATGTGGACTTTGGTGGATTTGGCTTTGGTTTCTTCCTCGTTTTCCTTTCCCTCGCTTTCGCTCGGGATTTCGGCTCCGTCTGGAGCCTCAACCTCTTGTATCTCACTTATATCTGCTCCTTTCCCCACGATTTTCATTTTTTCTTCGTCGGTATAGGCGTACAAAATTTCTTTACCCCTTTTTATTTTATAAAGCGGTGGTTGAGCAATATAAATATATCCAGAATCAATTACTTGCCGGAAATATCTATAGAATAGCGTAAGAAGAAGTGTGCGAATGTGCGATCCGTCCACGTCAGCATCTGTGGCAATAATTATTTTATGATAGCGCATCTTTTGTATGTCGAAAGTGTCTCCGATCGAAGTTCCCATAGCAATAACCAAGGACTTAACTTCTTTAGAAGCAAGCATTTTGTCTATGCGTGCTCGCTCAACATTTAAAATTTTTCCTCGCAGGGGTAGAATTGCCTGCGTACGGCGATCGCGACCTTGTTTCGCGGATCCTCCAGCCGAATCTCCCTCCACCAGGAAGAGTTCGGATTCACTCGCGTCCTTGCTCTGGCAGTCTGCGAGTTTGCCCGGCAAGGTCATACCTTCGAGCGCTCCTTTGCGGAGTACTGAATCTTTGGCAGCCTTGGCCGCCTTGCGAGCTTTAAGCGCGAGAATGGATTTATTTATTATAGATTTAGCATCATCAGGGTTCTCTTCCAAGAAATTAGCAAAAGCCTCACCGAAAACGGTGGCCACCGCACCTTGGGCCTCCATGCTCCCAAGCTTTGCTTTGGTCTGTCCTTCAAATTGAATTTCGCGAAGCTTTACAGAGATAACCACTGTCAGTCCTTCCAGCACATCTTCCCCCGTGAAGCCACCTTCGGACTCTTTCATCATTTCATTTTTCTTGCAGTAGGTGTTGAGGGTGCGAGTAAGCGCGGTCTTGAAACCCGTGACGTGTGTTCCGCCTTCAGGGTTAAAAATGTTGTTGGCGAAAGGGAAAATTCTGTCCACAATGTCGTCCACATACTGGAGAGCAATTTCCACCCCTACGCTATCTAATTCCTTTTCTGTATAGAAAATTTTCTCCTGAACCGGTTTCTGGAATTTGTTGTAATATTTTACCAGTGAAATTAGTCCGCCTTCGAAATAGAATGTTACTGACGGGAGTTCTAAGTTTAATTCTCGGAAATAAAAAACGTCTTCCTCATTCATCCCCTTTGTGTTATCCCATTCTCTCGCGTCAATTACGGAAATCTTTAATCCTTTTACCAGATACGCTTGCTGACGAATGTGATTAACCACTGTATTCCAGTCAAACTTTAAGTCGCCGAAAATTTCTGTATCTGGTTCGAAGGTTATGATTGTGCCATGCAATTTTGAACTACCGATTTTCTTTACAGCAGACTTTTTCTTACCTTGAGAATATTCTTGAACATATTTTCCTCCATCGCGATGTACCTCGGCGCGACAATAAATTGAAAGCGCATTTACTACGGACGCCCCCACACCGTGCAGTCCTCCCGAGACCTTGTATCCTTCCCCGCCGAATTTTCCTCCCGCATGAAGCGTCGTCATTACCGTTTCCAGCGCAGAAACTTTTGTTTTCTTGTGAATATCTACCGGCACTCCGCGGCCATTGTCTGCGACTCGCACTTTGTTTCCAGGAAGTATTACTATTTCAATGTCATCGCAAAAACCACCCATTGCTTCGTCGCGCGAGTTGTCAAAAATCTCCCATACTAGATGGTGCATTCCATCAATACCGGTTGTCCCAATGTACATTCCCGGTCGGCGCCGTACGGGCTCTAGACCCTCCAGAACGGAGATATCAGAAGCATCATAATGATGCCCTCCTCCGGCATCTTTTGGAGTAGCTTTTTCGTTTGGCATATAAGGATATTGTAGCAAAAAATAGATAATTTTACTAGTCTATTTTTGGTGAAATTTTGCCTAAAGAAGAGCGGGCGCCCCGACCGTGGTCGGGGCGCCCTTGCTACCTTCGATGTTTGCCGCGCTTGCGGCCGTGCCGCGGGTCGTCGGAGACGAGCCCGGCTTCTCTGGTCCGCAACCTCCCCTCCACATAACTCTGACTTTGGTTAGGGGCTGTACGGAGCTCTCTGGTGTGGGTACCCTCCCCATCCTGCGGATCTTGGCTGCGTTTCTTCTTGTCCACGTTGTCCTCCTGTTTTCAAAACTAATACATGAGGCTCATAAAGTAAATAGAGGCCGCCGGCGATTAAGCGCGGCGGCCTCGGATAACCTAGACGAAACCATCAGCCTGGTTCCGCCATGCGTCCTCCTCGGAGCTAAGTTCCTCTCTGTGAGGCACTTGCTGCGCGGGAACCTTGTCCGCAGCTTCCTCGGCGGTTGGCGACGCCTGCTCCACCGGGTCAACTTTCACGACGGAAAATTTCATGGCTTGGCACTCCTTCCCTTCACCCAAGAACTAAAATAGGCCCTCTAGAGGGCCGGTGTTTGAGTTGTATAAAAAAGTTACAACGCAAATATCAGCCCTCTAAATGAGAGTTGACAATGAGCACTAGTATTGAAAATTTATTTGTATTCATATTTATTTTGAGAGAAAGGCTGGGGGAAGCAACGACATCGTCGTGCAACCCCCCGAACCTTCTTGGATCTATCCCGGCGACCTGCCGGGGATGGAGGAGTTGTTGTCGCTTTCGCGACGCTCCTCCGAAGGAGAGTTGTGGGCGGCGGCCGAAGTCGCGACCCATCCGTTGCCCATACACCGACGTGCGTCGACGTCGGTCTTGTGGTGATCAAGGAACCCTCGAACTACCCGTTTGATGGCATCGCTAGGTTCCTCTCCAAGCCCGGATCCGACCATGCGTACGTCTCCTCTCCTGGAACGAAATACTGGCTCTTCTTTTGGAAGGCCAGTATTTGAGTTGTAAGTTTTTTTTTGAGAGTTTTTACAGCGCAAATATCAGCCTTCCAAATTGTTTTGGATGACGAGAAAGAGTCCCTTGTTTGCGTATAAATTATTCACTTTTTTAATATAGCAAATTTTATCAATATAGAAAGTATACCCCTGTGGAAAACTATCTTACCTGCCAACCCTTTTCTTTAAGCTTCTCCGTGATCGTATTCATGACCTGATTCACCTCTTCGTCAGTAAGCGTCTTTTCATACGACTGGAAAACGATTCGAAACGCGTATGAAACCATATCACCCTTTTTAAATTCATCGAAAAGTTCCGGTCCGCGAATAACCATCTCTCCCATATTTTCTTTTATAATTTTATTCACTTCATCACTGGATATTGCTTCAGGCACCCACATAGCAATGTCGCGAGCGATGAATGGAAAGAGCGGCCACATTCTGAAAGCCAAGCCCGCGTGCTTTTGCGAATGGTCTGGCCGGGGTCGGGGCCCCGGAGATCCGAGGACCTGAGTAAAAGCATCGGGCGAGGCTTTACAAAATTCTTCCAAACTCATTTCTTTCACTTCTTTTTTGTCCCCGTAGGCTACTCGCATTTCTTCTTTCCCCTTCGAAAATACAGTTCCAATTTCAAAAACTTTAATTTTATCAGTTCCAAGTAGTGGCGCATTTATTTGATTTAACTTTATGCTTTCTTTCAGATTATCAGTTAGGTTGGTTCTTAAGAAATTCTTGTCCGACGCAGAAGCAAGGACTTCCACTTCCCCCTTATGCGAGAAAGAAGACGTCATCACCTCCGAGTAACCTTCATCTAGTAATTTGTTACGCACCCACACAATTTTGGCATAAAGTTCGTTTTGTTTCGTCTGGAAATCAATCTTGGGTATTTCGGGCATAACTTTATCATAACCAAGTATTCGGCCAATCTCTTCTGCCATATCTTCTTCGATCTCCAGGTCGAGGCGCATAGGAGGCACAGCAATTTCAAAGACTCCCCCGTTTTCTGTAAATTCTAAATCATATCTTTTCAAGACATCTTCTATTTCATGAAGTGGAACATCCCGACCCAAAATTTTTGCAATTTTATCGGTCCGGAACGAAAGAGTCCGTTCTTCTGGTTTATGGGGATACACATCTACTACGTCTTCAAAAATTGCTTCTGGGCACATTTCATAAATCAAGGCAGAGAGCTCCAGCATTCCGTAAGCAGCCAACTCGGGAGATAAATCATTTTCAAATCTTTTCTTTGCATCGGTAAAAATATTCAACGCCTGGGCAGTTTTCCTAACACTTATGGGATCAAAATTGGCGCACTCAAGTATAATGTCCGTGGTCTCGGCTGTAAGTTCCGCATATTTACCACCTTTTATTCCAGCAATATCAAGTCCGTGGCCGTAATAGTCCGCGATGATCATCATACTCTCGTTTAATATTTTCTCTTCCCCTCCAAGTATGGTCATTTTCTCTCCATCCTGCGCGTTCCGCACTTGCAGTTTTAAATCTTTTACCTTGCTTAGATCGAAAACGTGGGCAGGCTGACCACAGTCGTACATTACAATGTTTGTGGCGTCCACAATATTATTTATGCTGCGCTGACCGATCGATTCCAGGTGCTTCTTTACCCATTCTGGCGAGGGAGCAATTTTCACATTTCTAACAATGCGACCCATGTATCTTCGACATCCCGGACTTTCAATTGCCTTTATTAATTTTGTTGGTTTTGATTCTGGAACTTTATATTTAGGAGTCGGATCAACAAATTTAATATTCAGAAGCGACGCTATTTCACGCGCGATGCCTTGGTGTGAAAGTAGATCATGCGCCCGGTTGGGCAAAATTTTTATATCCAAAATTACATCGCCGTCAGCTAAATTTTCCAGACTTTCAACTTCAGCCAGATGGTAGGTAAAAATATCCGCAAGCTTTTGGGCATCGGGCGCTTCAGGTATATACCACTTGAGCCAATTATAAGAAATCTTCATACTAATAAGGGCAAATTAAAACTGATTCAAAATTGATTTAAGCGCAAATCTCCTTGATAAAATAGTCGAACATCGGGCACCCCCCATTTAATCATCGCGATCCGGTCAAGTCCTCCACCGAAGGCAAAACCTTGAACTTTTGTCGGATCCAGGCCTAAATTCCTTAAAACATTTGGGTGAAGCATGCCGGAGCCCATCATTTCAAGCCACCTACCTTTAAACTTGGCAAAGACTTCAAGCGATGGCTCCGTAAAAGGAAAGAAACTAGGACGGAATTCCACTTCCACATCTTCGCCCAACATCTTTTTATAAAAATGTGTAAGCACTCCCTTTAAATCAGCTAGAGAAATATTTTCTCCAACCATTGCTCCATCTATTTGATAAAATTGCATTTCATGGGTAATATCTGTCGCTTCATTTCTGAAAACTTTTCCTATAGAAATAAAAGCGGAAGGCAGTCTACCCTCTTTCCCTGCTTGCTCTATTGCCCGAGCCGTAACTGAGGTAGTATGAGTACGCAAAACCTTTTCCTTCTCGCCCTTAATCCAGAAAGTATCTTGCATATCTCGAGCTGGATGATCTTTCGGAACATTCAAAACGCTAAAGTTATACCATTCACTTTCCAGCTCTGGCCCCGTGGCAATTTCAAAACCCAAATCAGAAAAAACCTGATAAGCTTCTTCAGCTAAAAGTGAGAGCGGATGAATTGTACCTTTCTCTTTTGATTCGTTCATTTATAATAAGAAGCAACATACTCATCTTTTTCGGGTGAGTACTTTAATATGTACCTGTTTCCGTTGGGGGTTGAAAGAAAAGTTTGGCCACTTTCTTTGGCAACATTCAAGTATCCAAGTGCTGCATGGAGATTACGTGAATCAGCTAAAAATTCCTCAGCACCTCTTGCATCATTAAAATAAATTCTTCTTCCTTCAATAGAAATCATAACGTTTTAATTAATAATAACTTATAGCGAATTAGCCTCGACAGGACTAATTTTACGCCCATGCCTTGAGAGAACGCAACCTCCGGGACAAAAGGCTTTTCCCTCATTTTTAAATAAACAACTCTGACAAGAGATGAAATGCCTATGGCAAACGGGGTTGGCACAGTTTACATAATTCTCGCTTGGCTCTCCACATGAATCACATTTTCCTACGATTTTGTGTTTCGAATCATCTGAATAGAATCCCATAGTAATTCTCCCATCAAAAACATACAGCTTGCCCTGGAAGTTCTCATTCGGATATTTCTCCATGTAGCTCACAATGCCGCCACCTAGCTGATACACATCTCTGAAGCCTTGAGTGATTAGAAATCCAGAAGCTTTTTCGCAGCGCACTCCCCCAGTACACACTGTGAGCACCGTTTTATTTTTCAAATGCGAAATTTGTTCTACAACTTTCGGCAAATCACGAAAATTCTCCATAGGCGGCAAAATTGAATTCTCGAAGTGGCCCACTTTATGCTCGTAGGCATTACGCATGTCCACAATATAAAACTCGCGGCCACTTTTCAACCACTCGTGCAATTCCTCGGGCTTTAGATGTGTTCCAGTAACTTGGTTCGGATCGATGTCACAAGTACCTAGACCCAGTGAGACAATTTCACTTCGCACTTTTACCGAAAGCTTCGGAAAGGCACTCCCAGTACCCGGGCTTAATTTAAAATGAATATTCCTAAAACGTTCATCTTTCTCTAATTCTTCAATATATTTAGCAATATTTTCTTTGCTTCCCTCATATGTGGCATTTATTCCTTCGCTAGCAATAATCCCCCGACCGGTAAGACCAAGCCGGGTACAAAGTTCTTCTTGTCCCTCGCGAACACGCTCTGGATCCGCTATGCGGACATATTTATAGAAAAGAATAATCTGGTAACCCATGTAGACCATATTAGATTTATTTATAAATCTCTGCAAGTTTGCAGTATTCACATTCGGTGTTCCTACCGTATGAATTGTAATTGCAAGAACGGTTGACCCATTCTCCACTTTTGATTAATTGATCATAATCTTGTATATCTTTTTTGAGCAGTCCTATTTCTTCTTCTGTGACTACATGATCATAAATACTTTCTTTCAAATCTTTCGCTTCTAAAAATTCCAGTCGGCTACCGGAGACTTTTACTCCTTGCCACTTGGCATTACCCTCAAGTAGATACGAATACATGGCGAGTTGGCGCATGAGGTTTCCCAGCCTGCCTTCTTCATCCCTTTTTTCGATTTCGCTTTTTTTCTTGACACTGCCAGTTTTAAAATCAGTAACGCGCGCACTGCCATCTGATAAGTTTTCAAGGAGGTCAATACGGCCGTACATATGGAAGTGTGGAAACTTTGGGTCAGTGAAAGAAACTGATAATTCGTTCTCTCTTTTTTTTGAAATTTCCGGCAGTCTTTTTTCGACCCAATCTCCAAGTACTTTTAATATTTCTTTATCAAGTGGTAGTTGCCCGGTTTTCAAAATTACATCTATCGCTTTGTGAACTTTATCTCCAAACTCTAAACTTTCGCTTTTTTCTTCTGGTAATTTGAGTAAATTCCTAAAATACCATTTCCAGGGACATTCGAAGAAATTATTAAGGAGCGACACGGAAACATATCTCTCGTTATATTTCTGGCCCACTGATTTTAAAAGAGCGGACAGATGCGGACTTGTTTGTATTTTTTTGCTTTCATTTTCACTATTCACTTTCTGTTTTATAAATACCTCTTCGGGCAGGTCGGCAATAATTTTGGCCACTTCTTGCGGAGAATCTTTCGAAGAATATCGGGCATAAGAAAGTGTGCAGAACCTTTTGGCCCGAGTTATGGCCACATATAGTTTACGTTTTACTTTGTCCCCGTCCTGCTCTTCTAGGCGCTCACTAATATACTCGGGTAATGTGAATCCCCCCTTTTTCGCAGAATTAAGTGAGCGTTCAGACATGTGGGCGATCCAGACATAATCAAATTCGAGCCCTTTAGAAGAATGCAGGGTGAGAACCCTCACTCCCTCCCTTTCATCCACAACCACTGGAATATGCTCGCCGTATGATTCTAAGCGATGAACAAAGGAGACAAATTGGCCAAGGGTTAAGTCCGGATTCTTTTCCACTTCCCTGGACGCTAAAGCAAGCATTGTATCTAAAATTTCTTTACTATTTACCAAATTTCCACTTCCATCAGTTATACCCAAGAGCAATTCACCCCCAATAACTTGGGCAACATCAAGTAAGTTTTTATTTTCTGTTTCTTTTTTCCATTTGTCTAATTTTTTGAGCCAGTTCTCTACCCCGAGACTAATACCAGTTTTTAAAAGGTAGGCATGAGCTTCCAGCGGAGGAACGTTAGAAGTTTTGTCAAAAAGGGAAAGGGCTAAAGCCTCACCCTCATCCAATCCGCTTACTATTTTCAAAACTCGAAAAAGAGCATTCGCTTCTTCTTGGTCAAAAAGATTCAAGGCATCAAACGGCGAGACAGCCAAGCCTTCTTTGTGCAAGATCTCTAGCGCTTCACGAACCTGCGCGTTCTTGGGCAGCAATATTGCGCAATCAGTCAACTTTAATTTCTTTTCTTTGATGTCTCTCGCCGCAGCTATTATTTCATCGCGAGGATACTGTGTTTCAAAAATACGAATGGGGTGGCTCTCGCGGCTCTGGCTTAATAATTTTTCATTCGTCATAGTGCTTTGGAGCAGTGCGTGAGAAGCATCTAAAATTACTTGGGTTGAGCGATAATTATCCACCAATGTTATCAATTTGGAGCCTTTGAAAGTTTTCTTGAAACCTTGAAAGTGGTCAATGGAGGCGCCACTGAAGCCATATATAAGCTGCCGGTCATCCCCTACCACGAAGATGTTTGGCGCTTCCACCGACCCCCAAACTTGGGCCAGAAATTCATTTTGCACGCGGCTGGAATCCTGGTGCTCATCCACCAAAACGTATAAATAACGCTCCTGGATATCTCCACGTGCATCATTCGACGTTTCTACTATTTTCACTAAATTTTCGAGCACGTCATCGTAATCGAGCAAATTCTTTGCCCTCTTTTCTTTTTCATACAAATCCCAAAATTTCACCACTTCTTTGGTGCGTTCCAAACTTTCAGTTTTTTTCAAGTCCTTTTTGAGTTCTCCTTTACTTAAACTTTTTATTTCCTTTTCCACCTCAGCCAAGAAAGTTTTTGACGTGATGCGTTCTCGTTTCAAAAGCGAGATGAGTGATCGTAGATCTGAAAAATATCGGGAGGGGTCCGCCCTTGGCCGCAAATATTGCCACTCGTTTCCATTTAAAATTTCTGCGAAAAGTATGGTGGTATCGGCGTCATCTAGAAGTTTAGGTGGAGCAGGAAGGTCGAGCACTTGGAAATAGCTTTCAATCATTTTCATGCCGAAGCTATGAAAAGTAAAAACATCAACTTCTTCGCCGGCTTTGCCAATGTAGTTCACCAATCTTTTTTTCATCGCCTCCACGGCCGAATTGGTAAAAGTAAGACACAGTATCCCGTCTGCTTTTATATCAGTTTTCTCTAGGATATTGGCAATACGAAGCGCCAGAACTTGAGTTTTCCCCGTCCCCGGACCCGCTACCACCATCACCGGTCCATCAATACTGTCGACGGCTTCTTTCTGTGCTCGATTTAGCTTTTTGTATTCACTTCTATAGTCCCCCAATACAGGTTTCATGGCTTAAATCTTGGCAGGCTTTACAAGTTCAAGTTTAGACTTCCAGAAAAAGAAACCAATGATCAGGAAAGTAGAAAGCGGGGAAAGATATTCTGGTATATGAAAATCAAAACTATGCAGTATCATAATTATCCCCAACACCAATATAGAATACATTGCACCATTTTTAAGATATGCGTATTTCTTAATTCGTTCGATGTTGCGAATAGTCAGTTCTCGCACAATGAAAGCCCCTAGGCCATTCCCGAGTAAAATCAACGGCACTGAAAGAGTGAAGGCAAAAGCTCCAAGTACTCCATCAATAGAGAAAGTAGTATCAATTATTTCCAAAAAGAAAAGTTTGGAGAGGTCTGAATGCGCGCTCCCCAGCAATTTTTTCTCTTGCTCTTCAGCATTCTGCTTAAATCCATGCGTGATGAAAAACAAGCTCGATCCCACTACTGCCCCGAAGCCCATGAGATTGCTTTCTTTAAGTGCAAACCAGGCAATAACCGAAAGTAAAACTGAAACGATAGCATAAAACCAAACCCCCTTAGACATGAAAAATCTCTCTGCACGTGGCAATCCCAGGTTTTTATCTTCCAGAAACAACCAGTGCAAGAATAAAAACAATAGAAAGACCCCGCCTGCTACGAGGAGTATCGGTGCTGATTTTTCTATTGATTCTGAAACTAGGGGGTCGCTAGACCAGGCAGCGGAAAGAATTTGGAGCGGCGTAAGCGAGGTGTTAAAAGCCCAAACAATAAAAAATGGCAAAGCTCCACGAACCAAGACTACGGCAATAAGTATCCCCCAAGTTAGAAACCAGCGCCTCGCGCGCTCGGTCATGGTCTGAAGGACTTCCGCGTTAATTATCGCATTATCAACCGAAGAAATCGTCTCGAAAAGAGAAAGTCCGATGATTGTAAAAATTGCGCCCCACATTTATACATTCTACCCCGCCCGCCCCCATTTGCCAATTTTTTTTCTTTTTATTGAATATGCAAGTGTTGGGATACCTATTTTCTCTCCCAGAGAATTTGCGACTGCGCGTACATATGTACCGCTACTACATTTAATTTTAAATTCAGCAATAGAAAAATTTTCTTTTGAGCGCAGAAGCTTCTGCTGCCAAAGTTTCAGAATTTCTTTCTGCCTGAAATCCCCGCCGACTTTTTTAATTCTTTTTTCTATATCTTTTAAAAGTCTAGTGCTAGATATTTTTCTTAATTTCAAAAACTTTAATTTTCTCACCACCACTTCCCGCTCCGGCAACTCCACTTGTCGGCCCTCCCTAGCATATACAAACAACTGCTTGCCTTTAACAGTTTTGGAAGAATAAATCGGGTATTTCTGTACATACTTGCCGGTAAAATATTTCAGGTTTTTTTTGATTTTATTCTCAAGATCTTTTATTCCAATGTTCGTTAGAATGTTAGAACTAAGAACTTTTCCCAAAATATCATAAGTATCTGTAGAAAAACCGAACAAAACCTCAAATTCATATTCTTTATCCAGATTTAAATACTTTTCTTTATTTTTTGTCTCCTCGCCAGCGAGTATAAGTAAAAGGCCGGAAGCCATAGGGTCCAGCCGGCCAGCATAAGTCATCTTTATGTCTTTGTAAGATTTATGACTCTTGCGGAAATTCTGAAGGGCCTGAAGGGGTGTTTCTCCTTCTTCCTTATTGAGGATAATGATTCTTTTCACAAAACAAATTAGACTACTGCCACAATACAAGTATCACCGCCGCTAAAACAAGTGCGACTAAATTCTCGGCTGCGTTTAAAACAAATAACTTCATGGATTTACCTTCCCATAAAACACTCCCGAGCATAACCGTTGCCACAAATCCAAGCCACAGCCAAAACGCCAATTGGCATGCTTCTTCAACTGTCGTTAAGTTAAGTAATACCACGAAGTGCGCCAGAACATAAGAAGTAACCAGCGCAGATATAAAACCTGTAACCATGGCCGTACCAGCCTTCATCTTCATGCTCATCATCACCTCGTCGGTAAAACCCATTAAATTTTTCCATGTTTTACCAAAAAGAGGTCCGTACCAAACCCACCCTACAACAAAACTTACTATCGCTGCCACCAATACTGACCAAAAGTTTACTGATACTTGCATAAATTATTTATAAAAAAATAATGTTAATAATGTATTAATTATAGCACTTTTCCTACAAATGTTGTAAATTAGATCTTACGGAGGCGTCGCATAGCGGTCTAGTGCGCACGCTTGGAAAGCGTGTAGGGTGAAAGCTCTCGAGAGTTCGAATCTCTCCGCCTCCGCAATGATCCGCGAGAATGTCTAAATGACATTCGAGTGGATTATCATTGCGTGAGAACGGGAGATGAGAAAGCCGGAGGCAGGCGTGCCGAGGCGGGGTCGCAAGTTTCGCCAGCAGACGAAAACTTTTGTGACCGAATCTCTCCGCCTCCGCATTTGGTATAGATGAAAAAGAAAAAGCTGACTATGAACTTCTACAAAAAGTACTGAAGACTTTTCTTTTTATTTAATCTGCTTCTCTGTCCTTGATATTTATAGTCCCATGAGATAGAGTCTCTAAAAAAGGAGTCGACAAGGAGGCTTGCCATGACACACACGTCCTTTCACAAAAAACCCGCCCACGTTGCTTGGTCTTATAGGCTTCGGCGCTGGTTCCAGCGACTAGCCTTCCGGCTTAGACAAAAGTTCGAGGAGCCACCAGCGTGGAGCGGAGAACCGCCAGAAGCCAACGAGATCCTTCTCGAGAACCTTCGAAGGTTTGGCCTGGAAGACATCGAAGTAACAGGCGCAGGTAAAATTCGCTACCTGTACAGCGACGAGCGCACAACCATAACTACTGGGGCAATGCCCTTGTCGCAGATGTGTGGCGATGTGTGGCCGAATATCAACATTCGGGGCGATAGGTGTATCCTCGACACCAACGTCCTCCAGAACGGCGTGAAGATCGGCCATGTGAACAGCGACCATACCTTCCACTACACCGCGGCGCCGGATCTGCGAACCGCCCTCGGATGGCTGGTCGCTACGGACCTGGGCCACGGCAAGATAATTCGTGGCTTTGATCTAGACCGAGCGGCGCGAGAGCTCGAAGAGGTTCTCCGCCAGGCTCCCGCAGGCAACAATGAGGGAGCGAATCGTCGCTTCTGTCTAGACGTCTTTCAGTACCGCGTACACAGAATGTTCGAAGATAACCACCTATCTCGATTCGGCAACGGAGGACATGAGGACTTCCTTACACTCTGGGGCGTCGGCACAAGGGCCCTCTATGGCCACAGGCTGGATTTGGGAGAGTTCAGCATCCAGTTCTGCTAGTGGCTAGAGCACGAACATAGCTATATGAGGCGCGGGACCCACGGTCCTGCGCCTTTGTTCTTTTTACTAAGAATTTATCATGTTCAAAAATTCCTTCTCGTCCAGAATTTTTACGCCCAACTTTTCAGCATTTTTTAGTTTGGATCCAGGATCAATACCAGCCACTACATAAGAAGTATTTTTAGACACAGAACCTACTACTTTGCCTCCCTGCGCCAAGATTTTCTCTTTGGCAATTTCACGAGACATAGTTTCGAGTGTACCAGTAAGGACAAAATTAAGGCCAGTAAATTTTCCTTTCTTTTGCTTTTCGGCTTTTTCTACAACTACGCCGTTTTTTTCTAATTTCTTTATAAAATTTAAATTATTTTTATCTTTGAAAAAGTTGCTAACACTTTGGGACACCGCTGGGCCGATATTTTCTATGTGATTTATTTCTTCAGGATTTTGATTAGCCGCTTCTGTTAACTTTCCCAGGCTGCCGAAGTGCATGGCTAAATCTCTAGCTGTCTCTTCTCCCACATGCAAAATTCCTAAGGCCCAGAGAAATCTGGCAAGTGGAATCTTCTTTTTAAATTTAATTTCCTTTACAATATTTTCGGCTGACTTTTCGCCAAATCGTTCAAGTAGGGCAATATCTTCTTTTTTTAAGGTAAAAATATCTGCGGCATCTGTGATTAAACCTTCATCTTTGAAACGCCGAAGAATTTTGGGCCCTATTTCATATATTTCAAACACAGAGACAAAATGTTCAATGTATTTTTCATCCCTGGCTGGACACTTCGGATTGCTGCAATAATACGCTACCGAATCTTTGCCTTCACTTAGCCTTTTTTCTACTTTAGCTCCGCAAACAGGGCAACTCTGCGGCATTTTAAATTTTTTCTCTTTACCGGTACGAAGACGAGTAAGTACTTCGACGACTTTAGGAATTACGTCCCCTGCTTTTTCTATAACTACCGTGTCCCCTATTCTAAGCCCCAGTCGCTCTATTTGGTCGGCGTTATGAAGCGTTGCCTTCGAGACCGTTGACCCAGCAACTAGCGTAGGTTCAAATACGGCGAGCGGAGTAATCGCCCCCGTGCGACCAACATTTACCAATATATTTTTTACCACTGTCGTTGCTCGCTCCGCTGGATATTTGTAGGCCACCATATAGCGCGGCGCTTTGCCAACTATACCTAATACTTCCTGAAGACTTAATTCATCAACTGAGACAACTACCCCGTCAGTTCCATATGGAAAATTTGTCCGCACTTTTTCAAACTCTGTCACGAAAGAAATTACGCCTTCCAAATCTTTTGCAACTTTTTCATCTTTTCCCACTACAAATCCTAGCTCACGTAGAAGGGCATGCTCTTCTGAATGCCGGAAAGGTTCGGGTCTCTCTTTCGAAATATCCGCCACATCGAAGGCAAAGAGGTCCAAATTGCGTCTGGCCGCAAGGTTGGGATCCAGTTGCCGGAGACTTCCGGCCGCAGCGTTTCTGGTGTTGGCGAAAACCTGCCTACCGGCAGGCAGGGCACTTCCTTTTTCAATAATTTCTTTATTCAACTCTTCCAGTGTTTTTTTAGACATTACTGCTTCCCCCCGAACTTCTAAATATTTAGGTGCATTTTTTATAAAAAGCGGAATTGATCTAATAGTTTTCAAATTCTCTGTTATATCTTCTCCTACCAACCCATCTCCTCTTGTTGCCCCTCGTACAAATTTTCCATTTTCATAGATAAGAGAAACCGCCAAACCGTCAAATTTAATCTCGCAAAAATAATTTAATTGGGCGGTTGCCGGCAAGAGCTTTTTTATTCTTTTTTCCCAATCATAGAGTTCTTGCACATTAAATACATCATTTAATGAAAGCATCCTTATTTCATGCCTAACTTTTACAAACTTATCGAGCGCCCTACCACCCACCCTCTCCTCCGGAGCATTCGGGTCGTAAAATTCTGGATATTTTTTTAAAAGTTCCTTGAGCTCCCGCGAAAGTGAGTCGTAGACTTCATCTGAGCCTACGTCTTCTACGTGATAGAGATAACGCAGTCGCGCTATCTCCTCTCGTAATTTTTTTATTCTTTCTTTCGCTTCCAGCTTATCCATGGAGAACTAATAAGCTGTTACGAGTTCGCGCTCTATGCGATCAGGATTGGTAGAATTACACGAACTATCTCCGATGTTATATCCCTTCGAGACAATAGTAGTGGTCGTATAAGTTACTCCCCCTATAACTGTTGTGGTTTTAGTAACTTTTACTTTGGCGCAACTGGTTCCCGTAGATCCAATATTCGCCAGAACAAAATCCCATGGCCCGGAACCAGTGATGCTAATAGAGTTCCCACCACAATTCACAACTCCTGAACTTCCCAATGTGACAAATGGAGTGGAAGCGCCTAGATCGTTGACAAGGGCACATTCATTGCCAGTATCCGCAGCAAAAAATGCATTATTCGTATCCTTAGCCGAAGTGCTAAATTTAATTTCCTCCAGCGCAATATTGGCCACTCCGAGCGCCATGACTAGCACGATAGAAGCGAGTGTTACCGCGAAAAGTATTACGAAACCATTATTGTATTTTTTATTTTTTCGTATAATCATGGCAACCAATTATATAAGTTCTCTGAAAAAGTTGTAGTGTGTGTTCCGGAAGCTTGAGTCCAAGAAACAGTAGCTGAAACTTTAATTTCATCAGTCGAAACTTGGCTTATTTTAATTTGCCGAATGAAACCAGAGTCTGTTCCTCCTGTCATGCTATATTTGCCAGAATTATAAAGAAGTGGGGGACAGGAAGATCCACAGGCAATCACCCCAATTGTTGTCATGGGCTGTGTGGGATCAGTGTAATCCAAATCTTGATCATTGAAATAACAACCGGTACTAAGGTCACAATGAGCAGAAGAAGAAGTAAGATAAGCTTTAAAAGCATCCCATCCAGCCTGGTGGCCTCCAGCATCAAAAAGCACAAAGGCATCACGCATATTTCGCATGTACTCAACCCCCTCCTGGGTAAGATATTCAGCTAAAATTCTTTTCTTGGCGTAACTGGTGTCAGCAATACCATGAGAGAGAATAGATAAAAGACCTAAAATCGACATACTGAAAATTGAGACCGCAACCAGTGCTTCAATTAAAGTAAATCCGCCTATTTTTTGTTTGAAATTTTGTCTCATAGTATTTAATTACCGTAGTCGAGAGCCCTCTCGGAAACCGAAGTTTGAAGGGAAAATGGCGTTACTGTGTCTCTAAATATAACATCACCATTTAGTCGAATGGTTATGAGAGGTTGTTGTTTGTCTCCGGCTGACTCTGGCTCCGCGCCCAAAACTGAAAAGGCATAAACATTTTGAAGTCTTACCTCCGGCGGAGTTAACTGCACATAGCTCACTCCTCCATCGGTTGATTTATAAATAGCCGTGCCAGATAGATAGTAAATCCACTGATCATTTGTATTCTGAGACCCCGTACCCGGCGTGCCACTTTGCGATTCGAAGGCAATGGCCCAACCACTGGCGCAACTTCGGGGATCATTTAGGTTTGAGTCAATTGATTGACTGTTACCAAAACATCTGAAGTTATACCCTGTCCGCATATTCCTACCCATATCTTCCATGACGAAATTTAAACTGTCGAGTATCGAACGCATCGAATGCGACTTCTGATAAAGAAGGTTGGCATTGAGTAGTGCTCCCATACCCGCAGTTACAATTATTACAAACAGAGAAACCGCTATCATCGTCTCAATCAGAGTATAACCATTTGTATTTTTATAATCTTTTTTTACCATTAATTTATTTGAACTCTACCTGAAGGATATATCTTCACCAGGGAGGTTGATCCCCTCGGTGAGAGAATGCTAATTTGCACATAATCAATATTTGCCCCTAGACTCCCCGAAGACTGAAATACTCCTCCGGATCTAATTCTAGAGAAGGTTACAGTCAGGTCACTGCCCGCTAAGCTCGTCGGAGTGGGATTACCAATATAATACACGCTTAAGTCCGAAATAACATTGCCCTTGGTAATATTGATTTTCTCCACACATTCGCCCGTACCAGGCGAAGCGCAGAAGGTTCCATCATCGTAATCATAACCTTGGTCAACATCTGCAAAATAAATAAGGCTTTTGTTACTCCCGGGGCTAATTAATTTAAAATACACACCATAGGCGGGTTTCCAATTTGAAGGAACGGCTACCTTGGGCAATTGACCAGAGAGAGAAGCTTTCTGAGCTTTGACAATTTTTAAGGCAATATCACTGGCCAAATTTTTAATATCAACTTTGTCTTGAAACTGACCGTAATTATAAATCGCAACAGAGGAAAGAACTGAAAAAATACCCAAGACCACTATAAGTTCTATATAGGTCATGCCTCGACAATACTCGGCATGACCCTGAGTTAAAGTCGAATGGGTCATACCCTTATTTAATTTTATTTTTATATTAAAAGGGTTCATGAAGTTAATAAAAAAGATGTAGCTCGAAAAGAAACGCGAGCACTGTACCTAAAACTAAGTATGGAGCAAAAGGAATCTCGCTTTTCATTCCGTGGTTCTTAGAAAAGACTATGAGCAGAATGCCAATTATTGCCCCGATCCAGAAAGAGATAACCACACCAGAAATAGCTCGCGAAAGTCCCAACAGCCAGCCTAGGCTAATAGCGAGCTTGGCATCCCCTAAACCCATCCACCTACCGGAAGACACCAGCCAGAATAAAGCAAAAGGAGCTGCGATTAAAATCCCGGATAAAAACTCTAAAACTGAAGGAATATGCGGAGAAAGACCAAAGTTGCCAAAGAAAAATAATCCGATAAACGTAAAAATTCCAAGAATTAACGACAACTCATCCGGTATTATTTTATGCTTTAAATCATAAACAGAGATAACCAACAAAATAGAAAAGGCAGCAGCATAATAAGCATAGGTCAGGCTGAAAGAAATAGTGTACAGAAAGAAAAGATCCTGAAACTTCAGAAATAGAGCAGCGAAAAACAGCCCAGTCAGAAATTCTACTATTGGATATTGGCGAGATATTTTAGTTTTGCATTGACTACACCTCCCACCTAGGGCGATAAAACTAAATAGGGGTATGAGTTCATACCAATGAAGTACGTGCTGACAAGAGAGACAAAGACTTCTGCCACCGAAAGACCGAGAGGTGTTAAGACGAAAGATAACTACATTGAGGAAACTCCCAATAATTAGCCCGAGGACAAAGAAAATAATTGTGAGAATTGTAAGCATTCAATCTAATTACAAGTGTAGTCTGTGGCGTTGGCCAGTGAACTACCAGTCTCTTGGACAGATTTACCAGTACTGTCCACGCACCACATTTGGTTGGCGGCTGGAACCGTTGTTTTAAGAGGGACCTCGGCTGCCCAAGCACTTACGCTATCGTTGCATGTGGCAACAGCAGCACTGGGAGTCGCATTATTTCTGGTGTAGTATGGAGAAGCCAAACCATATGCCTTTCCTGCAGCTTCTATCATGGGCCCCACCGGCAGAACACCTCCTACTGCACCCGCATTGGTACAAACACTGGTATAAGTATTGACGGCGACACTGTTAACGTTATAGAAAACTTCTGCTTGTTTAGCCGCATTGCTTAAATTTGCTTTTACGGCTGCGTCTACTCCTTTACCTCTCGCGGAACTCATTAAGGCCAAAACAACAGAAGCTAAAATTGCAATTATCGCTATCACCACCAATAGTTCAATTAACGTAAATCCTCTTAGGGTGGAGAGGCGAACCTTTTTAAAATTTATCATTAAATTATATTATGTTTGTTAATACACATATTATATCAAAGCAAAAATGCAAAAACCACCCGCGGGGGTGGTTTTTGTTGTAGCTTACAATTCTTACTAGTCAACACATGCTCCAGAAGCATTCACCTCAGCGGTGACGTTTGCTTGCACAGTGTTGTCTGCCGTAACAATTTCTTTTGATTTACCAGTACTGTCCACACACCAGCCCTTTAGAGTATCCGATTTATACCCTGCTACCATTGCCCAGGCAGCTTGGTTGGCTGAAGATGAACAAGCCATTAGCTTGCTTTGGCCGGTAACGATAGCTGTGATAGCTGACTGAACCTGAGTATTGCCGAAAATTGTTCCAGAGGTACTAGGACAGGCAGCAGGAGCAACAGCAGCTGCAGCACAGGCAGTAGTAGCATCCGAACTATAACAATTTTTGTCAGCGTAAATAATTTCTGCTTGAGCACGCATGTTAGCCAAGTTAGCCTTGATGGCTGCGTCAGCACCCTTGGATCTAGCAGAGTTAAGTGATGCAAGAACAACTGAAGCCAAAATACCTATGATGGCCACAACAACCAAAAGTTCTATCAAAGTGAAACCTTTTTTAAAATTCTTCATAATAATGATTAATACTAATAATTTATAATTTTACCCGCCGTAGGCGGAATAATTTCGACTTGTTTTTACTGACTTATTATATAACACCCACGCAAGAAAGTTATCCACATGACTAAGTTATGCCCCCCGCTAGATTGTAAATAGGCATAAGCACTGAAACCAAAAGTATACCCACTCCGAACCCAAGAACTACTATCATTACCGGCTCGATCAATCCAACCAGAGTATCCACAGCATCATCCACTTCCCGCCTGTAGAAATCAGTTAAGGTTTTTAAAATTGTACCGAGTGATCCTGTTTCCTCGCCGACCAGTATCATCTGCATCATAATTCCGGGAACGAAATCTCTATGTTTCTCAAAGGCAGCGGAGAGAGCAAGACCAGACTTTACACCATCTGCCACATCCTCCAGTATCGTTTTATACGTAGAACTCCCGACCACCGCGCTGGTTATATCTATCGCTCGAACAATCGGGACCCCAGAGGAGAGCATGGTATTCATATTGTCTGCAATTCGGGAAAGATAAAGTTTGCGATATAAAGGACCTATGGCTGGAGTCGTCAGGCGAAGAGAGTCGAGGTATTGTTTACCTCTCGGGGTAGAAGATAGTCGCCATAACCACACTCCCGCAACTATCAATCCAATCAAAAGAAAAATGCCATAATGAACAAATAAATTTGAAACCCAAATTACTACTTTTGTATAGAAAGGCACCGCCTGGCCAGAATCAAGAATAATGGAAGAAAGTTTAGGTATAACTACGGTAAACATTAATGTCATGACCACCACAAAAGTAATAACCACGAAGGCTGGATAAATAAGAGCATTGCGAGTTTTAGAAGTTAAAGCATATTGACGATCTAAATATTCTGACAAATGAAGGAAGGTTTCGTTGAGCTTTCCGGTCTCTTCGCCAACTTTAACCATGTTGATATAAAAGTCCGAAAACACATCTGGGTGACGAGCCAAGGCCCCAGAGATTGAAACACCCGCTTCGAGATCATCCCCCACTTGCGTGAGCTTCGTCGAGAGAAGTTTGTTCTCTGTGTTAGCGGCAAGCATGGTAAAGGCTTTTAGTGCAGAAACCTGCGCGTCAAAGAGCGTTGCAATCTGCCTGGAAAGAATCACAATTTCTTTGGGCTTTACCCGATCAAAAAAGGAAAATCCTAGTAGGGATTTGCTTTTGCCTTCCTCGGAAATGGAAATAATAACTAATCCTCGGCGCTGAAGCCCGCTAATAGCTAAATCTTGACTCGGTGCATCTATTTCACCTTCTTTATTAACTCCTTCAGCATCAATTGATTTATACTCAAATAGCATAATTTAGATTAAGCGTTCAAGTCCTTTTGGGTTAAGGGAGTATTGGTAAGCATTCTCTATGGAGATTTCCCCAGCGCGAACCAGATCGATCAATGAATGGTTTAAATCCACCATGCCCGCTTCGCTTCCTGTCTCAATGACTACGTCTATCTCATGAGTTCGTTTTTCGCGAATCAAATTCGATACTGCATTATTATTAAGAAGAAGTTCATACGCAGGAACTAATCCTCCGGCCACTCGAGGAACTAGACGTTGAGAAAAGATTCCAAGAAGAGAAGATGCCAACTGAGCTCGAATTTGGTCCTGCTGATTTCCAGGGAAAGAATCTATGATTCGATCAATTGTTTGTGAGGCATTGTTGGTATGGAGAGTAGACAAGACCAGGTGTCCTGTTTCAGCTGCTGTCACCGCGGTAGCTATAGTCTCCGGCGTTCGCATTTCCCCCACCATGATTACGTTGACGTCCTCTCGGAAAACTTCTTTAAGTGCTACATGGAAATCCTTCGTATCAATTCCAACCTCACGCTGGTTTATTATTGATTTATTGGGAACATAAACATGCTCAATTGGGTCTTCAATGGTAATAATGTTACGGGCTTGCTCGTTGTTAATAATATTGATCATGGCAGAGAGAGTTGTTGATTTTCCCTGACCGACTGGCCCTACAACCAAGAAAAATCCTTGCTTCTTGCGAGCCAAATCCGCAAGTATGGGCGGCAATTTTAACTCAGCCATGGTTTGAACTTTGGGCACTAATCGGAACACCATGTTCACCAACCCCTTTTGGAAAAAAGCATTCCCGCGGAGACGTGCTTCCCCGCGAAAATCATAAGAAAAGTCTGCTTCTTGATTTTCTTTAAATTCTTCAATCTTCTTTTTCCCGAGTATCTCCTCGAGAAATCCCCATAAATCTTCTTGGGTTAAAATTTTATGTTTACTTAAAAATATCAACTCTCCGGCTACACGAATTATTGGAACCCGTCCTACACCCAAATGAAGGTCTGATCCATCTTCATGAATAACAGTCAAAATTAAATCTTCAAGCTCTTTTTTGTAATCCATATTTTTATAAATTTACTGTGGAACCACAACCTTTTTTTCTAAAATTTTTATAACCTGATCTATAACTTCAGCAGGGGTAGAATTTGCTTTTACAATATACCCGGCTGCCCCTAATTCTTTCCCCCTACTTATATCTCTCTCATCGCTTTTATTCGAAAGTATTATCTTCACGCAATTGGGAGCGATATTTTCTTTAACTATCTCTTCCAACATTTCGAACCCATCCATCTCCGGCATTATGATATCTAGAAGCATTACGTCGGGCACCAAGCCGTCTTTAAGTTTCTCCAATGCCTGTGTGCCATTACCAGCCGTATAAACTTCAAAATTGTTCTGGCTAAATTTTAACGCATACATATCCAGAAGAAAATTGTCATCATCAACTATAAAAATTTTTCTTTTTTCTCCCATGTTATATAATTATACTATAAAAACGTTTGTAAAGACTATTCATTCTCATTACTAAAATTATAAACTTCCGTGAAGGGCACTAGCCCTTCAATTGACTTTAACATGGCATCTTCTCGCATCATGAGCATTCCCTTTTTGCGGGCCAATTTATAAATTGCTTCATTGGTGGGGCTTTTCAAAATAACCTCCTGCATTTCCTTATCTATTTTGAACATTTCAAAAACCGCGATACGTCCTCGTGTTCCCGAAGGACATTCAGAAGAAGGCACAGTTTCATACATTTTATCTGATATCTTTGGCTTAAATTCATCAGGCAAGTCGTGCATTTGTTCTTCGATTTGGAGCTTTATGGTTTGATCCATCGGCACTTCTTTGCGCGAAGAAGCACAGGTAAGTCGAGCCAGTCGCTGAGCAATAGAGACGATTAAGGTGGGTGCAATTAAATATGGATCAACGCCCATATCGACCAGACGAGGAATAGCACCGATCGCATTGTTGGTATGGAGAGTAGATAGAACCAAGTGGCCAGTCAACGCCGCTTGAATGGCCAGCTGCGCTGTTTCCTTGTCTCGAATCTCTCCCACCATGATGATGTCCGGGTCTTGACGCAGTATGGAACGGAGACCGGAAGCAAACGTATACCCGATCTCGGGCATCATTTGAGACTGGTTAACGTCAGGCATGTGATATTCAACTGGGTCTTCCAAGGAAACAATGTTACTCTTTTCCTTATCCAGAGCATTCATCATGGAGTATAGGGTAGTCGTTTTACCTGAACCAGTAGGTCCTGTAATTAAAATAAGGCCATAAGGCTTGGTAATAGCTTCTTTAATTATGTTAAGGTTCACCTCAGATAACCCAAGCTGATCTAGGGGCTTTACTCCTTTTTCTGAATCCAGAATTCTCATCACCACCTTTTCTCCATAATAGGCCGGCATGGTAGAAACACGAAAATCGATTTTCCGTCCATCAATCTTTGCGCTAAAAGATCCATCCTGGGGCTTACGTTTCTCGTCCAGGCGTAACTTTGCCAAAATCTTTACTCGGGCAACGATCCCATCATAAACATTTGGTGGCAAAACTATAGTGGTATGAAGTACGCCGTCAACTCTGAAACGAACTTTGACTTTTTCACCCGTGTGTTCAATATGTATATCAGAAGCATTCCCCTCGAGCGCATTTCGTAAAATAACGGCGACAATTTTTATAACTGGAGCGTCTTCTACCAGCTTAATTTCGGTCCCTGGTTTTATCTCTTTAAGTTCTTTACTTAGATCCCCTTCGCTTACACCCTTGAGGTCAATTGCTTCTTGATTTAATTCCTGGAGTGCTGCTTCTACTTCTACGCCGATACCGCGATACGCCTGCATGATACTTTCATAATCACTCTCCGAGATAAGAAAAGTCTTGAAAGGAATTCCTATCTTGGTAGAAATAAACTGGAGGGCGTCAAGAGCTTCCATGTTTTCTGGTTCCATGACTCCAACGTTCAGAACTCCATCTTTAAGTTCAAGTGGAACAAAACGGTAGTGTCCGGCTGAGTCCTCAGAAATATACTTAAGAATATCAAAGGACATGGACTGAAGATCCATTCTCTTTACTGGTATGCCTAAATATTCTCCTTTAGCTTCAAGAATTTTTTCTTCAGGAATCCCGGAGTCAATAAGTGCCTTATCTATGCTACCACCATAGTCCTTTTTGGCCCGAGTTTTAATATCACTTATTTGGTTTGTTGTAATTAAACCTTTTTTCGATAATTCTTCTAAAAAACTCATAGTTAGGGGGTTGAGGGTGGTAAAGAAGAATCTGGAAGGGGTGCTGGAACCACCGGCGGAATTGGATCACTGCCAAACTGAGCAAAAGGATTCGGCCTTCCCTCGTTACCGTCCGGCACCAATACAATGCTCGAATCATGGAGACTCAGGAACACTTCGTCGACAAAAATCATGTCGTTTAATTTGATGTTTTTAACATTGAGAAGTAGGGTTAGAAAATCTTTAGGTACTAAGTTGGCCTGGTTTGGTGCACTTCCAGCGGAGTTGGTCGGAATTATGTCAGGCAAGCCCGAAGGAGCTGAAACTAATGTTCCCGAAGTATCATCCCCCCGTATGAAGAAAAAATATCCAAGAAATATAATGAGTAGGATCGTTACAAATATTATAATGTTTCTAAATTTGGGGACCATATCAATTTTTTAGCCAATAAGTTTTAATTTTAAAATTGTAATTATAAACCTCCGGCCCTCCGTGGGAAGCCACGCCAGTATCGGAAGAAAATTCTATAGAAGATATGTCGACAATGCGAAGATTTTTTTCCAGGTCTTTGGTAAAGTTAATAAAATTAGTATAACTTCCAGAAGTAGAAAATGATAAATAGAAAGTACCATAATCTTTAGGTGGGCCCTGCGTAACTGTAGCCGCCTGGGGTGCTACCGGAGCTCCATTCGGGGCTGCAACTGTTTCTCCAGAATCGTAACCAACGTCTCGCAAAACCATTCCGTACGGTGAGGCGATTTGTTCTATTTCAAGAATGAGCCGAATGTTGTTAACATTGTCAGGTAAAAGTTTTTCAATATTGGCTAAGTCTTCTGGACGAAAAGAATTATATTTGGCGGTTAACTTATCCCTTTCGTTTTCTAATTGTTTAGAATTATCTAACGCTTGGTTGTAAGAAGTAGCTTCTTCTTTCAGAGTGGATATTTCCGTATAAATAGGATCAGTAAAAGTAAAAAAGAGTGATATTGATATTACTATTAAAATGATGGGTAAAATAAATCGTGTCATGTTAATTGCTACTAGTCAAAAAGTTTTGTTTGTAATTAAGAAATGAGGGATCTACGGTAAACTTCAAATCAAATAAAACATTCCCCGAGGGATCTAGGGTAAGGTTCGAAAAAACTGGATCAATCAAATTTTTATTTTTGGCAAATAAGTCAGACTGAAGAGCAATCGAGCGGTAACCGATAGCCTGCCCCGACATTGTGACCGTGATCGGACTATTCTGCTCTACGCCCAAAGCATAGCTAAACTTAGTATAACGAACCGTTTTCATAGTAATCACTTCTAGGGCTTCAAAAATCGGAGTTACCACGATGTGATTGGCTAAAATTTCGCTTGAGGCTCGGAGACGTTTATCGAGTTCTTCTAGGGCTGTTATCTTGGAAGCTTCGAAACGGTTTTTAGCTAAATTAAGAGTGTTTTCTAGGCTGGAAATATTTTTCTTTACTATCCCTTTATAAAAATACAGCCCTCCCGTTGCGGCGAGCACTAAAAATAAAATGAACAATGAAATAATCAAAAGGAAACCAACGGGCTTAGAAGCAACCGCTCGTTCTTTCACTATCGGTTTTTTGGGGATGAATGATGTTTGAAAATTTTGGTCCATTCCGCTATTTAATTATATTACAAAAAGCCCTGTAAATGAAGTAAATTGTGTATAACTCCGACGTTCGTAAAACGAAGTCGGAGTCCGACCTCGCGTCGGACTTATTGTAGTTTTCGCAGGGCGAGTCCGAGCGATACCGCAAATTCAGGCCCCATATTAATGAGCACCTTTTCTAAAAACTCGGGTGCAACAACTTTCGAGAAAGGATGACCCATTTCTACTTCGGCTCTGAAGCTATTAGCGGCGACTTCACGCAACCCCTTCATAAGCGCTCCCCCGCCGGTAAATATCACCTTGCTAATAGTTCTATTATTTTTCTTTTCATAACCCAAGAGAACATTGTTGGTTTCGGAAAATATGTAATCAATGTGAACCTTTATTATATCTGCTAAACTTTTCTCTACCGGATTGCCGAAAAGACCGAATTCTTTTTTCATTTTCTCGGCCTCCGAGAACGGAATACTTAAAGATTTGGAAATTGAATTTGTAATATCGCCTCCACCCCGCTCTACGGTGTGATAATTTTTTACCATTCCGAATTCTACGATAGAAAGCTTAGTGCGCGATGCACCAAAGTCTATGAGTAAAACTGGTGAAAGTTCATGTTCAAAATTTGCCCGAATAGAAGAGAATATTTCAATTTCCATGAAAGACGCAGAGAGGGCGCACTGAGAAAGAATAGACCGGTATCGAGCAACCGCATCGTTCTGCGTGGCTACCACCAAGACATTTAATTTATCCGGCGATCTTTCTACAACCCCTTGGTTCATTTCTTCAAACGAAGGCTCTTTTTCTGGAAGTGGAAAGTAATCAATAGAAACTTCGGTAATGGGAACCGGAATATATTTGCGCGCTTCGGTCGGCACAATATTACTTATTTCTCCTTCTTTAATTTGAGCTGGAAGCTCAAGTGTAAAGACTAGACTGGATTGAATAGGAATCGAAACCGCTAGATTAGTGGAACTTACATCAGATTGCTTCAATACTTCTTTCAAAGCCTCCGCAACCTTCTCAACGGGAAGATTGGTTACGATCCCTGCGTCTTCTCCTCCATAAGGACCTAGGGCGATAGCCCCATATGTTTCAAGTACAGCCTTACCTCCCTTTTTTTTAATTTCTACGACTTTTATGGCGGAAGTGCCTATATCCACTCCAATGGCACTCTCCTCGCCCCCACTCTTTATTTTGCTAAGGCCAGAAAGCAGATTTTGTAATAAATTAGCCATATTTTGTGTGCTAAAATTATAACATATACTTGTCCCGTTAGAAATCCTATTATGCTTTATATAAACACTTTATTAGATATTATTTTCCCTCCTAGCTGCCTAGCCTGTGGAATAAAGGGGTACGACTTGTGTCTAAAGTGTATCCTCGAGGCCCCAGCCGCCGAGCGGGAAACCGCGGAATGGATTTTCCCGTTGTATGACTATCGACACCCAAGTATCAAGAAAGCACTGTGGCTACTTAAATACAAAGGACGAAAAAGGCTGGCCAATACATTTGCCGAAATTATTTATGAGAAAATTGTGGAAGAATTATCCGAGCTTAGTATGATGGAGAACTTTACTCAACCTTTATTAATTCCGATTCCCCTATCTAAACATAGATATCGAGAGCGAGGATTCAATCAAGCAGAAATAATTTGCGCCGAATTAGAAAAAATTGATGCAAGGACAAACTCGCCAATAAATTTCAGGCTCGAGAAAAAAACTTTAATAAAACCACATGAAACAGTACACCAAGCTCATATCAAAGATAGGCGACAAAGACTGAAAAACATGGCCGGGTCTTTTGCTATTAATGATCTAAATAAAAATAGGATAAAAAATAAAAATATAATTCTAATTGACGATATTACCACCACCGGAGCTACTCTAACCGAAGCACGAAAAATTCTAAAGAAGGCTGGGGCTAGAGAGATAATTGCTTTTACTGTGGCACATTGATCGTAGGCAGTTGCCACAGGTCCCAAATCTTTCCCGCAATATTCATAGGCTTTCCTTGTAGCGCATAGTAATGAAGGTCAATAAAAGGAAGAGTATTGCACTCAATGATCCCCCATTTCTGGCTGTGAGCATCCTTCGTGGGATCAGGTACTATACAATCAAAGCCAATAACCGGGAGCCCGACCAGCTGGGCAGCCTTGGTTAGAATTGGGACAAAGCTTGGATGAAGTTCGCTTAACATTTCGCGCGTTATTCCCCCAAAGAGCCTCCCGGCACGGTGAGAAAGCAAAAGACGAAGACCATTCGGCAGTATATCTTCTAAACCAAAGCCCGAACGGGCTATATAATTCTCGAGTTCAACATTTACTAAAATTTTCTCTACCCTATCTGGACGATTCATGTCTCGTTCCATGATTAGCTCCCGTACTGTTCTCTTGCCGTCGCCTATTACATGGGTAGGGGTAGCTCGATAGAAGCCCACGAGTTCTCCGTTTACAAAAGTAGCTCTGCATATATGGCCCTCTAGGTGCTCCTCGACGATGAGATAGGCACAAAGACCCTTAGCCACCTCTACCCCTTTTTTGAAATGTTCTAAATCGTGAATGTTGGTAACCGTATGCCGACCGCGGGACCCAATGCGCGGCTTCACTATTACTGGCTTTTCAAACTTATTAAATATCTGTTCTAAATCCTGGGGGTAAAAGGCGCCGAACTGAAAACATTTAGGAGTAGGAATATTGCTCTTCTCGAACTCCTTTTTTAAAATAAATTTGTCATCCCAATTTTGATTGAGGTTGAGAAGCTTGGAGGGAATGGGCAAGCTATCAAAATAAAATATTTTCCCATTGATGCGGGTGCGGTATTGGTCCAAGGCTCGACCGAAAAATATTACTTGCTTCATCTCTAGCCCCCTTCTCCTCCCTTCTTCCCAAATCACTCTAGAGCGAAAGGTAACAGCTTTATCAATGTCGTCTGAGAGTTTCGCCCAACCGAAAAATAAAGAAGTTTCAAAGAAGAATACTAAAAACGCGTCAACAATATTTACCAGAAACTTTGGGGCATGCTTGGTGACCTTGATCGTATGATTGTCGAGAGCAATAGAAATCAAACTCGCGTAGTAAAAAAGTTTGTGGTTAATGGGTGCATCTCCACAATAAGCACAAGAAATATTCTCTCTGTGTGGTTCAAGCATATGTTCCATAAATACAAAGAGGGAGCCTTTCGGCTACCTCTTTAAAAGTCAAAACGAAAACTTTAGTGTGCGCCTACCATAATAGTTTGCATGCAATTGTTGGTAATGACGACCTTTCATATTATATCAACAAGTGAGTAGCAAAGACAACTAGGGCTTAAATAGTTCTTCCAATTCCCTCTTCTTGTCAGGATTATATTTGGCTTCTATAAATTTATATAGTGTTTCTATGCTCTTGTCAGCGAAAGAAGAATTCTGATCAGCTCCTATTTCTATAAGTTCGTCAAGCGTCATGCTAAATAGATCTATCTTTTCACCAGCGTCCAATTTAAAATCCGATGTCTTTTGCAATCCTTTGGCAATGAAAAAATATACTGCCCAATCCACTTTGGGAGTAGTATTTATGGCAAACCATAAGGTGAAATCTTTTGCTTCATACCCAGTCTCTTCCAGCAATTCCCTTTTGGCTGCTTCTAAAACATCTTCTCCCTCATCCACCCTACCACCGGGCAAACCAATGAAGGCTCCTAGTCTATTACCCGGCTGCTCTTGTTTGGTAAGTAAAATTTTACCGTCTGGCAGGACTGGAAAGACACCGACGGAATCCTGCCGTTTGGCTTTTTCGAAAATAGCTCTAGAACCATCAAACATTTCCTGCTCCCATTGATAAATATCAAAAATAACTCCTTTGTGAACTCGTTTAGCATGAGGAGGAATAGGCTGATATGGCTGGGGTCGTTTAATTTCCATGGCATCATTATAAACTAAATAGGAGAAATTAGTAGATTGACGGACATTAATACTTTGTTAAAATTATATTATGAATCTATTTTCAACTGAAGGGAAAATCATAATGCAGGCTGAAGCAACAATGAAAGGTAAAGGAATAACGGGCACCGCAACTTTTACCGAATTTGAATTCGGCACGCAAATTCTAGTAAAAGTTTTACTAACACTCGAAGGAGATATAAAAGCAGGATCACATGCTGTGCATATCCACGAGAAAGGTTGCTGCGATGACGAAGGTTTCAAATGCGCCGGCGGGCACTTCGATCCGGGGCCAGCTGGGAATTCTGACCCTGATGTAAACCACCCATACCATGCCGGTGACTTACCCAACATTGTAATTGGCGAAGATGGCAAAGGCACGCTAGAAGCAGTTACTAATCGTGTAACTCTCTCCGACGGCCCTCTCTCAATTTTGGCCGGAGAAGGAACTTCATTAATGGTTCATGCAAACCCTGACCCCTACCACGGCGGCGACCACGGCTCCGGAGTCTCCGGCGGCCCCCGCATGGTTTGTGGAGTGATTAAAAAAATATAAAACAAACTAAGATATCCAAAATTTTATCAATTTTATTCTTTACCTAAAAATAGTGGCCACCCAGCCCAGTACTCCCAATACACTTTATAGGGAGCACGTGGCCAATTTGGCCTGCTGTTGCACATAGCGAGGTACTCACGCTGAGTCCCAGGTTTTAATCTATTTATCTCTTTTCGTATTTGTTCATAAGATAAAAACTCAATCTTTTCCCTCCCGAAAAAATCAGGTTGTCCTTTCCATTCCTGTTTATACATTGTCCAAGGACTTGCCGGCCACCCTGGGTGCTTTTTTTGTTCAATCTTATATTGCTGCATTGTTGTAACTCCTGCTGACTGAATAGCTTTTTTCAAGTCTTGAAAAGAGAGAAATTCTCTGTTCAGTAAAGTATCCCAGCTTTTCCATTCTCTTCGATAAGTAACCTGCGGTTCCGATGGCCACCCTATATGATTTGCGTATTCTTCCATATAATGGGTGTAGGAATGGATACCCGCACGACGAACCTGGTCTTGAAAAACTCCAAACGAAAGGAAAGTTGGCTTTTCCTTTCCAAGAAAATCGAACCAATCTTTCCAAAGTTTTTTATAGATTTGCTGTGGTTCGGCTGGCCACCCGGTGTGATTTTTATATGAACGTTCATACTCCTCGGAAGATTTTATACCTGCAGCAAGCACATCTGCTTTCAAGTCTGAAAAGTTAAGGAATTTTTTTGTTTCTTTCCCTAAAAAACCGGCCCAGCTTTGCCATTCATCTGGAAATGAGTAAGGAGGGCTTGATGGCCAATTTTTATATTTTTTATACTCTTTACTATATTGTTCTTTGCTGCGGATGCCAGTTTTTTGTACTTCTTCTTTCAATTGTACATAGGTCAAAATTTCCTTACTCAAAGACATCTCTTTTGAATCATGGACGATTCTCATGATTTCTTCTGTGTCCACAATAATTTCTAGTCCTTCAATACTAACTTTTGGGAATCGTACGGGGGGTTGAGTTAGAATAGTTGATTTTTTCATCTGTGGTTCCTCTTTTTTTACTACGCGAGCACTCTTTGCAACATCGGCAAATAATACTGGTAATTTTTTTTCTACACCCTTGTCTAAAAAATCAACAACGTGTGCATGTTTGTATGTGTTATTCGAATCAAGACGTAATACTCTACCGCCGCGTTGCTCCGCCACCACGCGGGACCGGGTTGGCCTAAGATTAAAACAAGTATTTGCTTGTGGTTCGTCAAAACCTGTAATAAGAATATCGGAGTTACAAATCATTTTTATCTTGCCAGCAGAAAATTTTCTTATGATTTTTTCTGCCTCTTGGTCGGGGGTTTCTCCACCAATGAACGCAGCAGGTACGCCAGCCGCGTTGAATAATCTTGTCATTTCTTTTGCGTGTTTAACCCCGGCGCAATAAGAAATACCTCGTTGGCCGTTAAAGGCTTGAAGATACAGCTGAACTGCTGCTTTGTTTCTACTTTCTATGTTCACTGCATTTTCTAATTCTTCTTCGTTGTATTCTCCACTACTTGTAATTTTAACATTGGAAAGATTTGCCTCTGTCCGGGCAATAATTGAAGAAAATGAAGATAAAAGTCCTTCTTCAACTGCTTCACGAATATCCATTCTGTGAATTTCAGTAGGTAAAATTTCTCCTACACTCTTTTTGGCATAGTCTGGGGTAGCAGTAAAACCCAGGCGTATTGCTTTTGTGAATTTACTTACAGCCGCAATACGCGTAGGACCCAAAGCAATGTGTGCTTCATCTAATATCAAACATTCGTAGCTTGTTGGGTTTAAAATACCATTATTAATTTGACTTACAAGTGAATCGTAGGTGATTATAGTCACTTTTCGCCCATATTGTTTGGCCTTGCTATATATTTTCCCAACATCAAGATTGGGCGCAAATTCTTCTAATTTTTTCTCAGTTTGACCTACCAGAGGAGTGGTTGGAACAACAATAAGCGTCTTTAGATCCAGAGCTTCAATAAATTCAGTAAAGAGAACAGTTTTACCAAATCCAGTTGGCAACTTTAAATATCCATCTTTCCCGCCCTGTTCTAAAAATTTACGTAGGTCTCCAAAAACAGTCAGCTGTCGTTCTCTTAATACAGATTCGCCATTACCCTCCTCATGATTTTTTATATATTGATCGAGAGAATTGAGGGCAGTAAGCCACTTTTTCATATGCTCAATTTCTAATTCCGATATTGTATTTTTGTTAATATCCGCCATCGCAACACGAGGAACTGCGTGTGCTTCTCGCAGAAGTCGTACATAAATCCTGTAACGTTCGGGAAATTTGTTTTTAATTTCGTCAAGAGACATCGATAAAATTTCATTTTCGTTTGAGGAAGGAGGGAGTAAAGAAAAATTTCTTTCATTACCAAGTTTTTTATTTGTATCTCTTAACTGCGATTCTAATTCTTTATCAGATTTTTTTTGTAAGCTAAATTCAGGGCTGCGCATATTTAGTAAATATAATACAATAATAAACAACTTTCAACACAGCGAACAAAGCCCGACCTTGAAGCCTTATATGCCTGTGGAGTGATTAAAAAAGTTTAAAGGTATACTACCTAAACTCACTAAAAGTAACAACGGTGAGCTTGTCTAGATCGTAGCCGTAGTGTTTAAAAACTTCTCGGGCATCTGCATCAAATCTTTTCTCCCAATTAAGGCCAACTCGACTACAAATATTTTTCAATGACTCTACCGAGGGTCCCTCTATCTCTACATAAACAGGAATTTTAGGCCAAGTGTCTATGTCTATAGTTACATCGTCAAGTTTAAAGGTGTGACGATATTTTTCATTTTGTCGCATCTCCCTTAAGCCAATCTCCTTTAGGAGTTCTGCGCAGTTATCCATTTGAGCTACTTCGAATTCGATTTCTTGAGCGCTATCAACTGCTTGCGCAGAATTAGTCTTATAAGTAAGTTTTATTTTACCTTTAGTTTGTCGCAGCCGAACAAATTTATTTTTCCCAAGCCATGAGCCATCAGCTGCATGAAAAATTATTTCTTCTAATTTTTCTTCACCTTCATCAATAGCACCAAGCGAAATAAGTTTTTTAACAAGTTGGTCCTTATTTATATCTAGGAATCTTGTCTCGATTTCTCTTTGCATGAATTTGATTATAGCAAAATTTCGTTGCGGAGCCGGGCGGATTCGAACCGCCGAGGGGTTTTGAAGCCCCTGCCTCTTTAGCAAAGAGGTACGTTAGACCACTCTGACACGGCTCCGTAAGTAATCTATTACGTAATAAATTACGTAACTACTCTAACATATTCTCCCTAATTTTCCATTTATTTTTAGATTTTTTCTGCTATACTCCGAAGAGATTTTGGAGAGGTGGGTGAGCGGTTTAAACCAACAGTTTACTAAACTGTCGTCCCCTTAAAAGGACCGCGAGTTCGAATCTCGCCCTCTCCGCAAATAATAATTTATCTTAAAGACAATTCTCCCCTTTTGCTTTTTATTGCTAAAAGGGCTAGGACAAGTGCGTAGACAATGTGCTCGTCAATGATTGGATTATTTTCTGGGAAAAGAAGCGCAAGCCAAATCAACACCATCATGAGGATACCGGCGATCGCCCCCAGCCGAACAAATTTATTTAAAAGAAGTGTCAACCCGACAAAAAGGAGCCCGAGCATGAAAAGCCAGTCTACTGCCCCGATACGAGCTAAACTATGAAATAAATCTACGAAAGGTCCTTTCACTGCGTTCGTTAAAAATCCAAAAGTTGGCGAGCCGCCATGGATCCACGCTCGCTCGGTTGGAGTAGCGAAGCCTAAACCAAAAGTCTTGTCGAAGAATGCCCACAGGAAAATAAACGCCATTATGAAACGTAGCTTAAGATAGATTATTTTTTCCATATTCATGGTAGTTAAGATTTTTTAGCTTTTTTAGTTATCCCTTTCCACTCGCTTTTGATTTTCTTGGCTATCTCCTTAATTTCTTTCTCATGAATTTTGTACTGCTTACCATAATTCTCAGCGATAAGGTCTACGGCTTTATGATAGACAGGCACAGTAACATTCTTGGCTTTTTTAATTTCCCTTTCTGCTTCTTTCTTTATTTTGCCCATCAAGTCTTTTGCTTTCTTTTGGTGGACTTTCGCGTTCGGCCCCAATAGATAATATGCACCTGCGCCGAGAGCTGCTAATCCTGCTGCCACTGCTACTTTTCCTTTTTTATGATTATGTTTCATGTTTTTATTTAATTAATTTCTAATCTCTGCGAGACCTTCTCCTTTTCCTGAAAAGAAAATTAAATATCACACTTTCTCTTACGTCTTCGAGCATTTCCTTGGTGGTATCACCAATGTTGTCTATATCTTTCTCTACCTGTTCAAGAATATTATTGAATGTTCGGGTAGCGCGAACGATATAAAACAAAAGTACGGCCAAAAGAAGACCCAAAATTATGAATCCCACTGAAGATATAAAAAAGAAAATTTGTGATTGTAATATTCCTTCCATAAACTCCATTATACTTCGTTTAGTTATATAATGAAAGTATGCTCAAAATCCCAAGAACTATGGCTACACAGCACCCAGACAACGCCCGGGCACCATATTGGGAGCGCGATGGAGATGGATTCGTATCTTCCCACGAAGAAACAGAAGAGTGCGTAGAGGCCTTCCAGGGCCTAGGCGTAGAAGAATTCATGTGGGACTGGGAAGGAAAATTTACGGATGAAGCCGTCGTGGACAGATTGTTTCATCATTATCTTTCATATTTTAAGAAGAATCCACTTGGTTTGAAAAAACGTTTAACTTTCAGAATTCCAAATATCTGGGAAGAAAAAGGTTACAGTCTCATCCGCTCACTTATGGTTATATTAACCAGCGAAGATTTTGCTCGTGATTTGAATTTCCCAATACCACTTTTTGAAGTTATTTTACCCATGACCGAAAATGCGAAACAGTTAATCTTCATTCAAAAATCTTTTCGGGAATTGGCACAATTAAAGAGTAAGATGTTTAGTAAGTTTCGTAAAAACACCGAATACATAAATATTATTCCTTTGTTTGAGGGCGTGGACACTCAAATCAACGCCAAGAAAATTCTTAAAGAATATATCGGTTTACACAAAAAATCTTTCGGCCGCAACCCTTCATATTTGCGAGTTTTTATTGCTCGCAGTGACCCGGCTATGGTTTCAGGCCTCGTAGGAACAGTGCTAGCCAATAAAATTATATTATCCGACCTAAGGGAACTGGAAGAAGAAACAAAAATTCCTTTTTATCCTATTCTAGGAGCTGGCTCGCTTCCGTTCCGGGGCGGACTTAATCCTTTAGCGATTAAAGATTTTGATCGAGAATATCCCGGCCTCTCCACCATTACCATTCAGTCAGCTTTCCGATATGATTACCCGCTCCCTCGAGTCCGCGAGGCAGTGAAGTTCTACAACACGAAATCTCCTAAATATTCCGAGCGAATATCTAAAAATGAAAGAAGGAAGTTAATTAAATTAATATATTTATTCGAGCAAAAGTACAGAAAAAGTCTAGACAAAATTACTCCTAAGTTGAAAGTGGTATTCGCCTCCTTCCCCAAAAGACGCGAAAGACATCTGCATATCGGACTACTCTCGTATGGCCGTAAAATTAACAAGACAATTCTGCCTCGGGCTATAACTTTTACTGGTTCCCTCTATTCGGTAGGAATTCCCCCTGAATTTTTAGACATTGAAGGTTTGGCAACTTTAAAATCCAATGATTTAATGTTGCTAAATAAATATTATAAAAATTATACCAACCATTTAAACCAAGCGGGTAAATTCTTAAATTTTGAAAATCTGAGAAAGTTATCAGGTGCAGCGATAGAAAAATTCATAAAGAAGGGCGCAAATATTCTCCAAATTAAATGGGGAGCAAAAAATAAAGATGAGATACGCTACAAGAAGCTAACAACTAAAGTATTAGGATCGCAGGGCAATACTAAAAAAATAAAATCTTTAATAATTCAGACAGGCATTATCCGCAAGAGTTTGGGCTAAATATACATGGAACTCTCCGACAAGCTTGAATTAAAATTTCGACTTGATGTCAATCAAAAGAAAGCTTTGGCTCGGCTTAAAATTTTCTCTATTGCTGATTTACTTTTCCATTTCCCAATCCGCTACAGCGATATAAGCGAAGTAAAAAGAATTATCGAACTAATACCCGGCGATATGGCAACCATTTATGGCAAAGTTTCAAAACTGAAAACCAAAAAGGCTTTCCGGTCTAAAATCCCAATGGCCGAAGGTGAAGTTGAAGACCTATCGGGGAAAATTAAAATAACTTGGTTTAATCAAGCCTACTTGGCTAAAATGCTACACGATGGCGAGAACGTAAAACTCACAGGCAAGGTGACCCAAGGCAAAAGTGGCCTGTATCTAGCCAATCCTGAATTTGAAAAACTAGGAGACATGCCGATTGACTCGCATGAAACTTTGTTTTCCGCCAAAGGTGGATACACCTCCGGCGGAAATAAAATCGACAATGCCGGATTTTCTTATCCTATCTATGCAGAGACTCGAGGGATTACTTCCAAATGGTTCTATCATGCAATCGAGAAAATATTTAAGGATAAAACATTGGATAAAATCCAAGACTACATTCCCGAGGAAATTTTGAGGAAGTACCACCTGCCCACGCTTCGAACTGCTCTTGTATGGATCCACACTCCGAAAAATAAAAAGGATGCAGAGAGCGCGAGGAAACGGTTCGCCTTTGAAGAAGTATTTTGTATCCAGCTTGAGCGACAGCACGACAAATTTGAATACCGTAAAAATAAATCTTTCCAAGTAAAAACCCGGAAGAGCGATGTCGAAGAATTTATAAAACGTTTTCCATTTCTGCCTACGAATTCACAAAAGCAATCCATAGAAACAATCCTTGATGATTTTGCTAAAAATTACCCCATGTCCCGGCTACTGGAGGGCGATGTTGGTTCTGGCAAAACAGCCGTGGCAGCCACGGCTAGCTATGTGACAGTCCAATCTCGGCCCGAAGGGCAAACATTCGGAAACTTACAAGTTGCCTACATGGCTCCTACAGAAATATTGGCAAGCCAACACTTTGAATCCTTTATAGAATACTTCAAGCACCTACCTATAAATATTGGGCTCATCACCGGCTCCGGTTGCCGGAAATTTCCTTCGAAGGTAAATCCCGATGGCTGGACAGATATTTCTCGAGCACAACTTTTAAAGTGGGTAGGAAATGGTGAAATACCAATTCTCATCGGCACACATGCGCTTATTCAAAAAACGGTAAAGTTTAAAAATTTAGCTTTCGTAGTTATTGATGAACAGCACCGATTCGGCACCGCCCAGAGAAGAAAACTGGCCAGAAAAGACAGCCTTGCTCCTCATCTGCTTTCCATGACAGCTACTCCCATCCCCCGCACTCTGGCACTCACTATATATGGTGATTTAGATCTTTCACTCCTAGATGAAATGCCGGCAGGGAGGAAACAAATTATCACCGAAATCATTCCGCCGGACAAAAGAAGTATTACTTACGAAGATATACGCAAAGAATTACAACAAGGCCGACAGCTCTATGTTATATGTCCTAGAATCTTCGAGCCTGATCCAGAAAAAGAATTAGCCCTCGATGTTAAGTCTGCTGTGGCGGAAGCTAAGCGCCTGAAAAAAGAAGTGTTCAGAGAATACGAAATAGGTGTGCTTCATAGCAAAATGAGTAAAGAGAAGAAAGAAGAAGTTATGGAAGATTTTTACAGTGGGAAAATAAATATTTTATGTGCCACTTCGGTAGTAGAAGTCGGAGTAAATGTACCAAATGCAACTATTATTATAATTGAAGGGGCCGAGCGCTTTGGTTTAGCTCAGCTTCATCAGCTGCGAGGCCGGGTTATAAGAAGCACGCATCAGGCATATTGCTACATTTTTGCCGAAGCAAAAAGCGCGAAAACAATGGAGCGGTTGAAAGCCCTCAAAACAGCAAAAAATGGTTTCGAACTTGCTGAGCTTGATCTTACCCTACGCGGCTCTGGCGAGCTTGGCGGCACCAAACAATGGGGCATTAGTGATCTCGGCATGGAAGCCATAAAAAATATAAAGATGGTAGAAGCAGCCCGCGCCGAAGCAATTGCTTTAATTGAAAAAGATCCTGAACTTGCAGACTATCCACTCCTAAAAAAGAAAGTGCACCAAAAAACGAGCGAATTCCATTTTGAATAACTCTGGCTCTATTTGTAGCTGGGCTTTATTTCTTCTCTGCCTTCTACGTGGCTTGCCATGCGCGCGAGAGCGTATAGCAAACTCGATAGTCTGTTTAAATACTGAGCAGTCTCAGCGCTTAAATTTATTTTGCCTTCTTCGCGGGCCGCGACAACTCGCCTCTCTGCCCGACGAATAAGTGTTCGAGCCACATCAAAGATTGCACCCAAAAGTGACTCCCCTGGAATGAAGAAACTCTTGATCGGAGGCAGAACTTTCTCTATCTCGTCCACAACATACTCAACTCTTTTTACTTTATCTTCAGTAATTACTAGAGTCGAGCCAGCAACTTCTGCTTGCACAATAAATAAATTCTGTTGAACTTCCAGAATCACATCTGCAAACTTTAATTCTTCTTTCTCAATTTTAAATATAGCTTTTCTATCTCTCGACTTTGCCCTGGCGAAACCGATGTATGAATTAGCCTCGTCAAGCGAACCTAAGGCTTCAGCTACAATAGAGCTTTTAGAAATACGTTGATCGCAGCCGAAAGTCTTAGTGGTGCCACCGTCCCCTTTCCTGGTATAGAGCATAGTTTTTATCTTATGAAATTTTCCTAGATCTCGCAAACTCCCGACACACAAGCAAGTTCCTTAGCGCCAGTAGTATTATCAGTTACTTCATACTGAGAAAGTTTTGAGAAGTCAATTTTACCAATAGCTCGAGAACGTCTCTCATATTCCTCTTTATTAATTGCTTCATACGGAGCTAGTTGATACACATGCTCGGAGCGAGGAAGGAATGAAAGTCCCCCAACCCAGTCCCAATTTTCATAGACAAAGTTCCCGACCGCGATCCATTCATCTGGCCCTACATAAATTGTAGCGGAAGGATTGTGCTCTACGAAATGCTCCTTCAGTCTTTTCCATTCTTTCATCAGGTCAAGTGCTGAAACTTGGTCTTTGTAGATTGCACCTTCTGGAGCCTTCACTGGAAACTCGAGAACAAAAGTAGTCGCCGTTGCTTCCGATTGACCAACTTCTGGCAAACAGGGCACTCCTTGATCTTTAGCCATTTGAAGCAGAGGATCGGTGTGAGAAATTCTAACGCGACGAATGAAATAAGAAGAGAACCATGGGTGCATTCCAGAACCAACCCCCAAGAGCTGACCAGAATTACCGTGCGGCTTTACGCAGGTTATTGCTGTTGACGGATTAATCCCAAAACGCTTGGCATATTTTTTATTTGTTTCCACGGAATCTGCTTTCAATGCATCCAATATTTTATCTTCTCGGATAAGTGGATTGTCATAGTAGCCAGTGAGCGATACACCTAACAGTCTTTCCTCCTCACAATTTTCCTTCCACTTTTTAGAGAGATAGCCGAAATTAGTAAGAGTAGATTGGTAGGTTCCTAGAATAGTTGCTAGCTCCATTTTTTTCTTTAGAGTTGCCACCGTATCATGTGGACGAATCACAATGCTAGTCAAGTTGCAGAACTGCTTAGAACGCAAATAGATTTCTCCGCAGGGATTTAGTCCCATTTGTCTTTCTTCTTTAATCGCTGCCCATCTACGAGCCGGAACCTGCTTCTCAAGGCCAGCACGATTGAAAATTCCACGCTCACCAGAACGTGATTTTACCAAAGATGTCCATTCGTCTAAGAATTCTTCCGCCGAAGGTTTAGCATTGTACACGGCTGAATTATTGGCCATACTGCGCTGTCCTTCGGTAAGATAAAATTGTCCTTTCTTGGCATCTCGCATTTCAGTGTCTTCCAATTCAGAGAGTGAGATAAGAGCACTTCTTCGCACTCCACCAGCTACCACGATCATTCCGATCTGACAGATGATGTCATGCATATCTAGGTTTGAAAGTCGGCGACCTTGTTTCGCTAAGATTTTTCTTTTAGCAAATTCCATTAAATCCATCAAGGGTTGTGGGCCAGAAGCTCGGCCACCAGCAGTTTCGAGGCGAGAACCAGCTGGTCGTATCATGCCGTAATCAAACTTCACATCTTTACCATCAAACCAGGCATCGAGCCCCAGAACAAAGGCATCTGCCCAACCTTCCTTGCTATCCTGTACAATATGCACAAGAGGTTTTTCTTTTGTTTGTTTTTTGATTTGAGGGAATTGTTGAACATTTTCCCACTCAACAGCAAAACCAAGGCCCGCTCCACACATAGAAACATACATAATTTCCCCTAGGTCTTGCGTACAAGTCGGGGCTATATAAGAGCAGTTGTAAGCCCAAACATTTGAATTTTTGCAAGCCTTACCCGCAGACCATAGAAGCCGCATAGAAGGGCATACATCTTGATTTAAAATCCCCTGGCGCACTTCTTCATATTCTTTGGCTGTAAGCTTACTGCCCATGTTCTCTTTCATATAAGCCATATAACGATCGATTGTCTCGATCCAAGTCTCTCGCCTGCCTAATTCCGGCACCCATCGGGAATAAAATTGGTAGAAAATGTACTCTGCATAAGGACTTTGAAAGTATTTACTACTCTCTTCAACCGCAAGCTTTACTGCCTCGGGCACTGGGCCGAAAGCTCTTCGAAGTTCAGAACGTTTGTTGCGATAAAGAATATATTTCTTAGCTGTCTCGGCATAACCGCTTTTCATTAATTCCTTTTCTACACAATCTTGTACTTGTTCAACGGTTGGTAAAAATTTTGCTGCTTTGTTGGTAGTTATTAACTCTGCTCTAGTTGCTAGAAGAGTTTTAAAAACTTTGTTAGCCACAATCCCAGACTCAATCTCTCCCCCTTCCCCCGAAACCTCAAAAGCCTTGAACACAGCTCGAGCAATTCGATCTAGTTCAAAGGGAACAACTTCGCCCGTTCTTCGGCGAATTAATTTTAATTTTGCTAAATCGCTTTTAAGGGTTTTGTTACTCGCGACTACTTTTGTTTTAATTTTTGTTTTCATGTGATTTAAATTGTTTTAGGTTCTAAGGGATTAATAATTGAGGGTAGAGGTTGGGCTCTCTTCTTCTTAATCAGTAATCTATAAATTACTGGAGACAAAAGTATGGCAAAAATAATATTCCCCAACAAATGGAGAAGAGTGAAAGGAATTTGGCCTACTAACGCATTTAAAAATGGTTGCCCCATGAAAATAGGCCCCACGGTGAGACCAGTCAGGCCATCAAAAAACAAAGTGCCACCTATCGCGAAACGCACGTAGTCCAGCGTGTTGCCTTCCCTCTTTTGAAAATAACGAGCAGAGTACAAACCTATCACCCCATATGCCAAAGTTGTAAATAATGTATGAATTCCTAGGGTGTTAGTAAGCAAATCATAAATTAAAATAGATAAAAAGGCGAAAGAAAAGCCCGCCAGCGCTCCATAGGCGCGACCGATAGGCATAGTTCCTGCCATTATCGGCTCAATGTTGGGCACACGAACGGGAAGCAGCCTCGCAACAAGAGAAAAAATGAAAACCAGGAGAAATTTAAGACCCAAATTAAAATAATTTTTTGTATCGCTGTTCATGTAACCCGACCTTTAGTACTAAACCAATCGGATTATCATTATACACGAAATTAGCCCTGCTATGTAAAGTGGATAACTGTAATTTTTAGCACATTTTTGCAAAACAAAACGAGGTGAGAAATAAGACAAGAGCGGTTGCCTTAAATCAAGTATTCACAAGGCTCGTTTAGCCTTATTGTTTTTAGTTTTAAAATAATATATTCTAAGGTTTGTACTTCCGCCCTTAGCTCAGCTGGCTAGAGCACAGAGCTTATACCTCTGGGGTCCTTGGTTCGAGTCCAAGAGGGCGGACAATCGTAGATTGTCCGAGGCGGAGGTGCTTAGGCACCCAGCCGGGGTCACGCATAATTTTCAGCAGAAAATTATGCGTGACGACTTTAGACTTTTTCCCCTTCCGAAGGAGCCACAATGTCTTTTTTCTTTAAGAGTATGCCATGGGCCACTAGAATTTTCTCATATTCGTCTTGTTCCAGTGTTTCAACCTCGATCAACTTCTCGGCAATAGCTTGAAAGGCATTTTTATGCTCGTTTAGAACCTTCTCGGCAGTCTTTAGACCATCATCGATTATCCTAGAGACCTCTCCGTCTACCTTCGTAGCTACGTTTTCGGAAAATCCTTTCTCCGGCATTTCACCATATTGAAGCTTGCCAGGAGAATCCACTAAGGCAACCGGCCCAATTAGATCAGACATACCCCAGCGAGTCACCATCGCGCGGGCAAGGTTGCTTGCAACCGCTAGATCGCTCGAAGGTCCGGTGGTAATGTCGCCGAACATCATCTGCTCCGCCACATAACCACCCAAGGACATCGCAATGTCGTCGATAAATTCTTTTTTCGATTGCAAACGTCGCTCTTCGAGAGGCAACTTCAAAGTGTACCCTCCGGCCGTACCACGGGCGATAATAGAAACTTTGTGCACTGGGTCAGCATGCGGCAAGACTGACGCCACGATTGCATGTCCAGCTTCATGATAAGCAGTAATTTCTTTTTCTTTCTTAGAAAGAAGGTGACTCTTTCGCTCGGGACCAAGCATAACTTTTTCAATTGCTCGAATAAGATCAAATTGGAAAACTTTTTTACGATTTTCACGAGCAGCAAGTATGGCGCCCTCATTCATCAGGGAATACAAATCCGCACCAGAGAAACCTGGCGTACGTTCAGCTATTAATTTTAAATTCACATCCTCTGCTAGTGGCTTTTTGGTCGCATGAATTTTAAGAATCGCTTCTCGGTCCGCACGATCAGGTAGATCAAGAATTACTTTTCGATCGAACCGACCCGGACGAACAAGGGCTGGGTCAAGTACATCAGGTCTGTTGGTTGCTGCCATCACAATTACTTTGTCATTAGGCTCGAAACCATCCATTTCTACCAATATCTGGTTGAGAGTTTGTTCTCGTTCATCATTTCCTCCACCAAAGCCTCCCCCGCGAGTGCGGCCGATTGCATCTATTTCATCTACGAATATGATAGCTGGCGCCGCACGCTTGGCCATCTTGAAGAGATCGCGCACCCGAGACGCACCTACTCCCACGAACATCTCCACGAATTCCGATCCGGACAAATGGAAAAAGGGCACCGAAGCTTCTCCGGCTACTGCTCTGGCTAGCAGGGTCTTACCGGTTCCGGGAGCACCAGTTAGTATTACTCCTTTGGGAATTCTGGCTCCTATATCTAGAAATTTTTTAGGACTTTTTAAAAATTCAACAATTTCTTTCAATTCTTCTTTCGCTTCCTTGCAGCCTGCAACATCTTTGAAGGTTACCCGGTTGACTTTGTCCGAAGGGTCAGTGATTCGGGCCTTCGACTGTCCAAAGGTAAAAGCTTGCATGCCCGCACCCTTAACTTGTCGAGACAAATACCAAAAGAAAATCAAAATGAAAACTATGGGTAATATAAATGGCAAAATATTCGCTAGCCAAAACATAAAGCCACCTTCATCTTTTATTTTGATTTCTGTTTTTGCAAGATCCACGCTGGTTACCCCATAATTAAGAAGTGTCTGCGAAAGCGAAGAGCCGGCTTCTTTCTTGGCTGTTTTTATTTCGTCGTTTATATAAGTGATATTTAATTTTTCACCTTCTACCACAATATTCTTCACTTCTCCCGCCACAACACTCTTAGCTAATTCAGAAATCGGTATTTCCGGAATAACTTTCCCGCTTCCCGACACTGCTAAATAGAGTCCAGTAAGAAGCATAAAGAAGAGAATAGCTCCTGCAATACTTCCGCTAAACTTGCTTGGGCTTTCTTTCTTCTTGCCTTTGTTTGGTGAATCTTTTTGATTAAGAAAATTAAAATCCATGAGTAAAATGATAGCACGAAAATCAAAAAAACAAAATGAAATTTTAATATAAAAAAGATTGCCCGCCCTTGGCCGAAGCCAAGGGCGGGGTTGTTTTTCCGGCGATCGCGCCGACCGTTGTTCTCTTTAAACAATTTGCAGGCCGAGAACTAGCACCCGCTCCGCAGGGGAACCTTTCATCCCTAAGTTGTTGGCGACCGACGATCCCCTGGCACGTCGGACAACTTTGGGGACGCTGGGGACTATTTTAGTCACCCTTTCTGTGTTTGCCCGCGACATCCCCTAAGGTCACGGCAGATTGGGCAACTAGCCGGCTTTTTAGCCACGCCCTTCCCTATACTCGGGGGGCAAGTGGTCGCGAAGCGCCGACAACCCCGCACAAAACATTATTCTTTTATAGTATAGCATATTGACTGTTTTTTGTCAATAAACGCAAAAAGCACCTCGTAGGGGCTTTTTGTTTATGCTGGTGGAGATGGCGGAAATTGAATCCGCGTGCAGAAGGTTTTTGTTAAGAAATCTACATACGTAGCGCGCTTTTTGGTTTAGATTAAAAAATTAAGAAGCGAGCGAAATATTTTCTAATCGATTCTCTGTGTTTCGAAAGAAGGTCGAGACATCCCTTCCCCTATCCCGATTATGTTATGCCACTTCCTGTATATCGGAAGTCTACAAGAGTGACACCAGCTTACGCCGAAGCGGAAACTGGAACGAGAGAGAAGTCATTCATACTGAAGTATGAAGAGACAACGGCTCCCGCCTTAGAAGCTAATTTTGCAATTAGACATTGGACGAATTTTTACGAGATTACGTTCATGCTCGGTATGCATCAATAACAATAGGCCAACTGTCTATGCCTGGCATCCCCAAATTTGCGAAGCAAATTTGTCCCGAGCTTGTCGAGGGACCAAATCTGTTTCTAGGTTTTCAAAGTTCTCCGAAGCTCGCGATCAGTCTCGCGCTTCTTTATAGTTTCACGCTTGTCGTGTTTTTTCTTTCCTTTCACTAGAGCGATCTCTACTTTGATCTTCTTGTTTTTATTATAAACCGAAATAGGCACAATTGTCAAGGCACTACTGTGCTCGTTTCCGGCCAGGGTGGCAATTTCTTTTTTGGTAAGCAAAAGTTTTCTATTGCGAAGCGGGTCATAATCTTTCGGCGCATTTGGCGCCTGGTAGGGAGGAATATTGGCATTAATCAAGAATGCCTCCCCTCCTCTTATAATTACAAAAGCTCCCTCGAGTGACATTTGGCCCGCTCGAACAGCTTTAACTTCCGTACCTAAAAGCTCAATACCGCTTTCGTATTTTTCTTTAATTTCATAATTAAATCTAGCTTTCCTGTTTTCTACGTAATTTCCCATCCTTACATACTATCATAGAATATTCTGAGATTTGACTTTAAGCCTTAAATAAGCTATTATTTTGTAGTCAAAGAAAACCTTCGACACTCATACAAGATACATTGCGCGAAAGAATAAACAACCAAATACGAGCAGCTGAACTTAGGGTACTGGATAGTGAAAACAAAAATCTCGGCGTTTTAAGCATAAAGGAAGCCTTGGAACTAGCCCAAGAGAAAGGACTAGATCTAATTGAGATATCCCCATTCGGTAATCCTCCAGTTGCTAAAATAATGGATTTTGGCAAATATCAGTACGAAGCCAATAAAAAATTGAAAAAGGCGAAAGCTGGAGCAAACCGCACCGAGACAAAATCAATTCAAATAAAAATCGGCACTGGCGACCATGATCTGGAACTTAAGGCGAAAACTGCATCGAAGTGGATAAAGGAAGGACACAGAATCAAGGTTGAACTTTTCCTTTCAGGTCGCGCGAAGTATATGGACGAGAAATTTTTAAGAGAGCGTTTAGACAGAGTACTGCATTTAATTACTGAAGACTACAAAGTATCCGATACATATAAAAGAGGACCAAAGGGTTTAATGATCACAATAGAGAAAAAATAACATGAAAACAAATAAATCATATTCAAAAAGACTAAAGGTAACCAAGAACGGAAAGATTATTTCGCGTAAGCCTGGATTTAATCATTTCAACGCCAAGCAGTCGCGCACGAAGCAGCTCGGAGGCAAGAAAGGTAATAACTTTATTATAAAGAACAAGCCGAAAAGTCATCTAATGCCTTTCAGCTAATTAAACTAATAATTGATTTATGACAAGAGTTAAAAAGGGAGTACACGCATTAAAAAGAAGGAGAAGTGTTTTGAAACAAACCAAGGGCTTTCGCCATGGCAGAAGCACCAAGGAGCGCCAGGCCAAGGAGGCACTTCTACACGCCGGTAATTACTCGTTCGCGCACCGAAAAGATAAAAAATCTCACAATAGAAAACTTTGGAATATAAAAATTAACGCGGGTGCTCGAGAAAACGGCATGTCCTATTCAAGATTGATCGGCGCACTTAAGAAGAAAAACATACTACTCGACAGAAAAATTCTGTCAGATTTTGCTGAAAATCATCCGTCCACTTTCGCTAAAGTTCTAGAGGCTACAAAATAAAAGGGGGGTGGGGGTTACATAACACTTTCCACTCCTATCTGGCTAGTTATTTTATATTCCCCTACTTTATCTCTCTTTACAATATCGATTACTGCTTCCACCAACTTTTTTGGATCATCATTCGCCACAATTTTATTATTTGCGCGATGCGATTTTTCTAAAATTTCCTTTAATTCTTCGTCCATTTCCCACGGACCTTGATAAATGCCTAGCGCTTTGCCGTCTTCGAAAGCAACCGTGAATTCATGAATTGTGCCTATTCGCCCACAGCCGCAAATAACGGCATCGGCGGAACGGGTAATAAGAAGATCGCGCCCTGGATAACCAAATCCGGTATATATAATGAGGTCAAGATAATCAAGTGGGAGTTTATATACTTCGACGTGTTCTTTTTCTGAAGAAGCTGGCGACATGCCTATCGATATTCCACCTTCTTCTTTCGCCCCCATAGCTGCCCAAAGCGGAAAACCAGTAGTGGCTCCCGTTATGAGCACTGCGCCATGTCTGGCTATCTCGCGGCCAAGCTCTTTGGCCTTATCAAGCGCATCAATGCCACAATGTCCCGTTTCAGCTGCTCCAGAAACACAAATTTTTATCTGCCTATGTCCATGCTTACTGTCGAGAAGTTTATCCATAATTAATATTATACAGTAATTAACAAGGAAGTGAAATGCTTTCGCCAGCATTCGGTGCGAAAGCTTGAATTCCTAAATTGTCTCGTAGTTTTTGGACCAAGAACATGGAGGACTTTGGTTCACCCATCACCACAAAAACTTTCAAAACCCTGTCCTGCATGTCTTCGACAAAACTAAGCAATCCGTCTGAATCTTTGTGTCCAGAATAGCCTGAGATTATTTCAACGTGTGCGCGAACAGGCACATCTTCTCCCGTGATCTTAACCGTTTTCAGCCCTTCACGAATAAGTCGCCCCGGAGTACCGATGGATTGGTAACCAGTTAACAATATGGTGTTATTTATATCCGGCAGATAATGCCGTTCGTGATGGACAATACGCCCACCGGTTGACATACCACTCCCGGCTATCACTATTTTCGGATTTGGCACAGTATTGATCATCTTAGATTCTTCGGATTTTAGTGTATTGTGGAGTCCAGGGAAATCAAATAAATATGGGCCGGGTGAAATAGCTTTCTGCGCGGCTTCATTGAAATAGCTTTTATAGTGTTTGAAAACTTCCGCGAGACGAATAGCCAGCGGCGAGTCTAAAAATATCGGCATCACTGGAATACGGTTGTTCTCGAGTAGCGCGTCGAGCTCAAATAGAAGTTCTTGAGAACGTTCCAGGGAAAATGTTGGGATAATGAGGGTCCCCTTTCGCTTGTCATTGTCCTGTATAATACGTGCCAAGAATCTTCTTCGATCATCGCGAGACTCATGATTTCGATCACCATATACTGACTCCATAATTAAATAGTCTACGTCAGTAACTTTTTCCGTATCTGGAAGAATTGGTGAAGGGCTATTGCCCAGATCGCCCGTAAAGAGAATTTTCTTCCCATTATATGTAAATAAAGTCATGGCTGAACCAAGTATGTGCCCCGCGTTTAAAAAACAAACTTCGAGGTTTTCGCTCAATTTTATTTTTTGGTGGTAATCGAAACCCTGCCACAGAGAAAGTGCTAGTTTAAGATTCTCAGCTGTATAAATCTTATCAAGCCCCAACTCAGTATTGTTGGAAAGTATTCCTACAGTATCTTCGAGCATAGGAAGGGCGAGACCTTTTGTCGGCTCGGTGGAATAAATTTTGCCACGGAAACCATCATGTATGAGCTTGGGTACACGACCCAAGTGATCCACATGCGCGTGAGAGATAAAAAGAATATCAATTTCTTTAGGATCGTAGGCAAATGGTTGCCAATTTACTTTGTCATCCAATCTGTCTCCCTGGTTGAGTCCACAATCAATCAAAATTTTCTGTCCATCAGCCTCTAACAAAAAATTTGACCCGGTGACTGTACCAACTCCACCGTAAAATGTTACTTTAGCTGTTTTTGACATTAGAAGAATTATACCCTTTAACGTAAAAATAAAATATGGCTAGCGCCCCGCCCAACACATCAAATAAAATGTCCGACAAGCTGTCGATGGCGCTCCATGGATTTTGAGCAGTAGCGTTATTAACTACAATTTCAAAAACTTCCCACAGAATTCCTATAATCAAAACCCCTGCTAAAATTTTCAAGATAAAGCGCAATGAAAATTCTTCTTTAAAAAATAACCACAGCATCCCAAGTCCTACGCAAATTCCACCCCAAAAGTGGGTTATAACGTCGAAATACCAAATGGTGTAATATAAATATAGCCTAATGGCAACATAATTGACTAGAAAAAGCGAAACAATAAGATAAGCCAGGGTTTTAAAAAGTCTATTTCTGTCCATTCCCCTATTCTACCGCAAAATAAAGAAAAAATCCGCCTAGACTAAACGCTAGCGGAATTCTTCTTAGGACTATCTCTGATATATTACCGTAGCTCAAGGCTAGGTGGGTGAGAGACGCATGAGACCAAGGTCTCATTCGATCGACTCTCCCATAAATTAGTGTTCTAGGTAATAACCGGAAATAACCCTACTATTATTCTACTACCTTAGATTTTTTCTGCAACATGGACGAGATAATTTTTTTGTTTTTTAATTATTATTTAATAAAGGAGAACTAGAAACGCATATTAAACCAATCCAGATTGTAATTTTTTGTAATTACATCTCTTTCGCCATTAGGCGTGGCGGTGTTTTCTTCTAAGCCAAGTAATTTTATTGCTTCTTGGATGTGATCCTCACTGTCCCCTTCGATTTCCAGATAGGCTGGCATTTTCGGATAATGATCTAAATCAAATCTCCAGTTTTTATACTTCCAAGAGACACGATCTTTTTCTTGATGTCCATATAACTCTAGACCTATCTCAGAAAATAATTCTGCACAGGCATTCGGGTTGAAAATTTTTAAATTAATTTCTTTTTTTGTGCTCGATACTCCTAAATTCTCACGTTTACCTTTCCATGTTACCTCACTCTCTCCTTCACTATTTGTACGAATTCGTAGAAACCATGGATATTCTCCTTCCTTATGATCAGGGGCTTTGAACCAATCCACAAACAAGCGCGTGTCTTGGACTTTCTCTGCTCCCAATGCACGCATTTTCTCTTTGATTGCCTCCGCATCTACTTCTAGAATTTTTGTTTCTATTTCTTGCACAGTGTTAAAGTTAAATTATTTCTTCCCAAATTTTTCCCAAAGCATGTAGGGATACTTGCCATCAATTATCCTATCTTCTTCCCCTACTCCCAGAGTTCCCAAGAGCGTAAAGAGTTCTTGCTGAATCTTTTTTCTTGCTTCTGGGTCAGGATCAGTTACAATTTTTTCTGCTTCTATGAAATCTCCTAAATCTTTTACATTGTCTAAAACTATTTCAACATCACCCAGATGTATCTTTATTCTTTTTTTATCTACAACGGGTACCTCTTGCCAATTAAGAAGTTGTAAAATTTCTATCATCATCTCCCCATCTTTTATTTCTAATTCTCTCTCAACGCAATCTTGTCTACCGCTTTGAGTTATTTTTAGAGTAAATAGAGTTTCATCATTTTGTTGGCGTACTCGGAGGGTCGGTGCACCCAGAGGTTCAGGAAATGGATCTCCCTCTCGTATGAAAATACGGTCCACTTGATGCAACTCTTCGGAAAACTTACAGCCCAGATCCAGCAATTTTTTCATTACTTGCTCTCTGTCCTTTAGTCGTGCTTTTACCTCGACTTCGTACATATTTTTAAATTAAAGATTGAGTGCTACCACTAGCTGCTTTAGTAAGCTAATTACTACAGGCGGAGCCAGGAGACTAAAGGAGTCGTTGCCTTCATCGTCTTTTACTACCCAGGGCTCCTCGGCAATGGTCACTTTACCAGTAGCCTTATCTAGATTAAATACATATTTCGGGGTTACTTCATAGTCATCTACCACCCCTTTTTCAATACTATCCACGGGAATTGCGTTACGAAGCAGAACCTTAGGTATTCCATGGAGAGACATCACTTTGGTAATTAATTTATCATCGAGCTCCAATCGCTCCCTGATGCTTTCTATACCGGCACTGTCCCCTTCTTTGCCAACCATGCGTGCGCCATTGCACGCTGGGGTATCACACTTCAAATAGAATTGACCCGTTTTCTCATCATAACCTGCTTCCTTGGTAGGAAAAGTTACTAAATTTCTGGGTGCTTGGCATATAGGACAGACCACGCGGTTCTTCATGCGTTCGTCGAGCACTGATTCTGGAATATTTATCGCCACAAATATGTCCGGGTCAGAACGATAGTCAATTAAATCTCGGAAATACAATGAATACTGTATTTGATCCAAGTCACGAGGAAAACCATCCAAGAATAAAGCCTTGCGATCAGATTTGCTAATTTCTCTTTTTATTAATGCAAGGATAAATTCAGTGGGCAAAAGCGATTTCTGACTTTTGCCAATTAAAGCATTAATAGCTTCATCGATAGAAATGTAGCCTCGATAATGCTCTTCCATGTACTTCACAATCTCTTCTCGCTCTTTCGGATCGTCAATAATTTTGTGCGTTTCGCGAACTAGGTCGCCAACAGAAATGTGACCGATCTTATCTGCCCCGAAAATTTCTGCCATCAATTTGGTATAAGTTCCCTTGCCAGAATTCTTCTTGCCCAAGAGATAAGCAATAAAAGTATTATTCTCGAAATATTTTCTAAGTTTAGCTATTTCTTCTCCCGCTTTCGCTTCAAAATACTCCCTTCTGTCTTTAGGGTCATTAAGGTCGAACTTTTTGGTTACATTCGGAGCTGTGGTTTTGGTAACTGGGAAATGGGTTAATGGTCCTTTCATATAATTAAAATAAAAACGAGCCTTAAGCTCTTCTTTGTAATAACCATATTATAGCAGAAAATAATAATTTTGCAAAAATTACGTTGCCCTCTGCGTTAACCGTTCGATACTATCCTTCATCTCTGTTTTTATTCTTCCAAACTCGGCTTCAAAGTTTTTTCGGGCCATTAACCTTGCTGCCCGAGCGCTCCCAGAAGTGATATGCGCGGGTCCTATTTCACGATCTACAGCGCTTAACCCGCTTTTTTCTTCCGTTACTCCACTCTTCTTGATAACATCTTCTCTTATTTGTTTTTTTAATTTTTCTATATCCTCTGGTGTGGTTAGGTCTTCGATTAATCCACCTTCTTTTGCCCTTTCAAGGCTTTCTAATTTTTCTTGATAAGCGGCTAAGGCAACTCCGAGCTGTTCTTGTGCTTCTGCAATAATGGATTTAAGTCGATGCTCAACCTTGTCAGTGGCTCCTTTTTTCACTTGTAATGCAATGGCATCAAGCTCTTGATGAAGAGTCAACTCAATTAGTCTCTTGGTACGTTCTTTGCCCGGTCTAAGTTTATACTCTTTTAAACCAGCGCCAAATCTATGTTCCATATTACCCATAAGATAATTATAGCAGAAAAACCAGTTTTCCAACCTACTCCATCGAGCTAAACCTGGCCATGATTTCAGCCTCTACTTCTTCGCGATCGCGGCCATATTTAACGTAGGAGAGTTCTTTCAGATTGTCCACAATGTCTAAGTTCCCCTTCTCTGGGGCAAGCGTCCTTAAGTTGAAAGGCTTAGTCGGCTGGCCATTTACCAACATGTTCATATAGGCATTATAGTTGTCGAGTTTGGTAATATCCTGAGCTGTAAAAATAGGTTTGAACTTCTGTTCAAGAAAGTTTGCATCTTCGGTCCCGACGCGAAATACGGCCATCGAGCCAACGTTCCCGAATACAGCGTTTTTAATTTTTTCTTCAAGTTGAGTAATGTACTGATGCGCAATGTTAAGCGAGAGCCTATATTTTCGGGCTTCGGAGAGAATAGAGGCAATAGATTCTGTGGTAACATTTTGAAACTCATCAATGTAGAGATAAAAGTCATTCATCGGTTTGCCAAACATATCTACTCGCGAGAGAGCAGCCATTTGAATTTTGCCGACGAGCACTAGGCCGATGAGATTTGCATTGATGTCGCCCAAGCGACCCTTTGAAAGATTTACTAATAGAATTTTCTTCTCATCCATGATCTTTCTAAAATTGAAAACAGAGTTCTGCTGGAGCACTACCGGTCGCATAATATCGTTAGAAATAAAGTTATCGAATTTGGAAGAGATGTAGGGAACAAAGTTGGCCAGTGATTGGTCCCCCGTCGTCTGTTCCGCTGAAATCCAGAACTGCTTGATGATAGGGTTCTTGCAGCGAGCAAGTTTCAAATCACGGAATTCTTTATCCGCCAAGACGCGAGTAATTTCCAGAAGAGTTGAGCCAGACTCTGGATCTTCCATCACTAGGAATGCACTATTTCGGAAATACTGTTCAAACATTGCTCCGCCGCCCACTTTCATGTCGAAGAGTTTGTTGAAAATACCCATGAGTTCATTGACTACGAAAGTTTTCTGCTCGGGATATTTTGGATCATATTCAAGCATGTTAAGCCCCATGGGCCGGGCAGTATAGGCCGGGTCGAAATAAATTACGTCATCAATACGTTCTTTCGGAATGCGCGAGAGAATTGTCTGAATGTCCGTACCATGAGGGTCAATGTAGCAGCATCCATCACCATTTCGGATGTCCTGGGTGATCATATTGAGCATAATGTTGGTCTTACCAGTACCAGTCTGGCCAATAACATAGAAGTGGCGCATGCGGTCTTCGCGAGCCATGTGAATATCTGTATCTCTTCCCCGATAACTGTTTACTCCGAGAATTATCCCCTCTTGCCCCATCTCTAGTGGAGCGGGGGCGATACCAGACTTGGCTTCTTTAAGCTGGGGCTGACTGCCTATGCCAATCGGAAAATGAAACACTGAGGCAAGCTCCTTTAAATTCATAGGCATCATCTTGTCGGAAGAAAATGTCCGATAAGAAAAATCATGAAAGAGCTTGCGTAACGCTGATCCAGAGAGTTCTTCGAAAACAACAGAGTTTGAAGCTGCTTCGGTAAACTGGTTGAAGGATGATTCTATCTCGCGCAATATAGCCTGAGCTCTCTCTTTGGTTTCACCTGAAGCAATTACGCGTATATTGGCTTTCATTATCGTACTCTTTACTTTGTTGCCAATTTTCTCTGCCGCTCCTTCGTCCACTGCCCGTCTCCCCTTCATATTTTTTTCTTTACTTCCTTCTTCAGTTTTAGGCTTGGCGCCAAAAAAGATTTCCTTGCCGGCGGAAAGCAAGGCGTGGTTGAATTTATAGAAGTTGTCGGCCGCATGTTTTACCGACACCCCATCTTTTACATCATCTAGAATTATATGAAATTCATTGATGAATTTATTTCCCGCTGGGGCGATCAAGAATTGAATTGCCGCACCTTCCCCCATTGTCTTAAGTTTAGAAAATACATTGAGTATTGGGTTCATTGGATCGTGCTCAATATTGTCGTAGGTCTTGAGAGGCATTACCCCACGCTCAGAAAATCTAGCGAAGGCTCCCACCGAAGCGCCCGCTTCGTTAAAAATATTGTAGTCATTCGCTACCTCTTTAATCTTCGCATTGTGATAAAAGGCGAGAACTTGCTTTTCGAAAAGTGAGATATGTTTGTTGGGGATACCGGCATAGACTACCACTTCATCACTTTGGTTCCCCAGGGCCACCTCGAGAGTAAAGTAGCTTTCTTCAGTATTATTTTTGCCTTCCGATATAGATTGCATTCCAGCGTAAAATTGCTCCATGGCGCCGATAAATTCTTTAAACCCTTTAGACTTATCCTTCTCATCTTCCGGCGGCGGCAATGTAATTTCAAAAAGGGTCATGTTGAGTGACTTATATAACGGCGTTCCTTCTTTAAACGTCAACAGCACCTGGCCGGTTTTAAAATACTGAATTAAAATTCTATGAAAATCGTCATCAATGTGCGGGTTGTCCATTCTCTCTACCACTGAGAGCGCATTCCTCACTCCTTTCGTAACAACTAGGCCCAATAGTTCTTCCATAACACTATCATGGGGCTCCGGCTTAAGTGCTAAAACTATTTTATCTGTCTCACGGCCACTAACAATATTCTTCTCGTGTACAACTTCCTCTACGGGTACATCACGATACTCCCCTATTACATCTCGAGTAGCGTGTTCAACTACATTCTCGGTGTGACCAGTTTTCAAAAGTTCTTGCTCTCGCGCTTTCACATGCGCGCGCAAATAATCCAGCTCCTCTTGGGGAGTTTTAAACTTAGGTGTTTCCTTAAAGAAGGAAGGCTCCATACTATTTAATTATAACACAGAGAAAATTAAACTTTCGTCAAAATTTCTGGTTCACCTTCAGTGATGAGGATGGTATGTTCAAAATGAGCGCTCCATTTGCCGTCCGCTGTGCGGAAAGTGTAGCCGTCATCGTCTATGGTTACTTTTTTTGTACCCAAATTAAGCATTGGCTCGATGGCAATGATCATGCCTGGCACAAGCTTCTCACCTGTACCCTTTTTGCCAAAGTTGGGAATAAAGGGGTCTTCATGAATGGCTTTGCCTACTCCATGCCCAGCCAAGATCTCTACGATACCGTATTTGTAGGGCTTCACGAAGCTCTCGATCGCATAGCCAATGTCTCCGACGGCGTTACCCCCACGAGCCGCTTCCACACCTACCTGGAGCGCTTGTTGGGTTATTTCCATGAGTTTCAATTTATCTTTTGGAACTTTACCCACCGGAGCCGTGAGTGCCATGTCGGTAAAAAGATTTTTGTGTTTTACGCCGAGGTCAATCGACACAATGTCACCCTCTTTTAAAATTCTATTCTTGCGCGGAATTCCGTGCACCACTTCGTCATTTACCGACACACACAGGGCGGCGGGGAATGGAACATTCGCACCTTCGGGACGATAATTTAAAAATGCAGGAATGTCTCCCATCTCTCGAATCAACTTCTCTGCATAGAGATCTAAATCTTTGGTAGAAACTCCGGGAGCTATCATGTCCTTAACCTTATAGAGAACAGTGGCCAGACGTCGGCCACCCTCGCGAATTATTTCTATTTCTTCTGGAGTTTTGATAATTATCATATGTTAAGTTATAATGGTTCCTTGAAATTTTTCTCCTCTTAAAAACTTGGCTAAATTTTCTATTGGTTTACCGTTCATAATAATAACTGTAAGACTATTCTCTTCTGCAACTTTAGCGGCAATAGGATCAAATGGATAATTGGAGCCTGGCTTCCATTCAGCCGGCACTAAACCTTTATACTCCTTCCAGGAAAGCTGCTCAATCTTTTTTGCTTCAGGGTTAAGCTTTGGGTCAGAATCATACACATAATCAGTATTTGATAAATTAATTATCTTTTTTGAGCCAGTAGCCAGGGCCGCCTGCACGGCAGCCAAATCACTACTGTTACCGGGTTTCCATCCCCCGCCAACCATAACTGGCTTATCTGTCGGGGGGATAGTATTCGGGTCCATAACAATAGAAGAGTGTGCAAATTCTCCCAATAGAACTCTTATAAGCTCTGCGTTAAGCCGAGTAGCTCCAATACCAATCCAGTCTAAGTCATCGTTCGTGGGCATCACTAAATTTTTAGCTGCCTCGGTATATTTCCTAGAAGTTTTACCTCCACCCGTGATCAGGACAAACCTTTTCCCTCTTTCCATTTCCTTCAAAATTAGACTTTTGAAGGACTGAAGGAATTCTATATCTATTTCGTCCGGCACAATTAAGGACCCTCCCAGCGAAATTATTATTGACTCTGGCATTTAAGATATATTAAGAGCCTTAATAATGTCTTGGTGCACATTTTCTATAGGTTGCTCGCCGTTAATGGTGTAGAGTGTGTAATTTTCTTTATTTTTGAAATAGTTCATGGCCGGTAACACGTTATCAAAATACCAGCCGAAACGCTTACTCAAGCCTTCATCCGAATCGTCATGCCTCCCACGAAGCTTATTTCTTTTTATCGCTTCTTCTTTGCTTAGTTCTATATAAATAATTTTTATGTGGTTAAATTTAAAAAAAGTAACCATTTCTTCAAAGCTTTTCGATTGCGCAATGGAGCGAGGATACCCATCAAAAAACAAATGCTTGTTCAAAAGCGATGAAACAGTGAGCATGTTAGTAACAAGCGAGGTGGTCAAAAAGTCCGGCTGAAGCTCTCCTCGTGTGATAGAGTCATTGATTAATTTCCCCATATTGCTTCCAGACTCTATTAATTTTCTGAATTCACCACCCGGATACACGTAGAAACTTTCTTTGCCGTCTTTTGCCTTAAGATATTCCTTAAGTAGCTCGATCTGAGTACCCTTTCCCGAACCCTGTATTCCAAAAAATAATAATGTCTGCGGTTCCATATAATTACACAATACAAAATTTAGCTTGAATAATCAAGGTTTTTATAATAGAATGGCGTTATTGTGAAAAGACTTGGATTTAACATCATACTCTTGGGGATGATTGCCGCAGGCAAAGAAACCCAGGCGAATATTCTAAAGAAAAAGTACGCTCTCAAATTTGTGGAATCAGGAGTTTTTTCACGGAAACTGCTGAAAGAGAAAAGCAAGGACGGAGAATGGGCCAGAAGAACTACTGGTAAGGGCAAACCTCTTCCGACTATTTTATTGCAGAAATTCTTGATTAGAGAAATAAATAACAAACCCAAGAATAAGGATTTATTATTTTTGGGCACACCCCGACTGAAACCCGAGGCCCAGCTTGTCAAAAAAATCCTAGAGAGCCGAAACCAAGATTTTATCGCTTTGTACCTTACCCTTCCGGATAAAGAAATATATAAACGCTCGTTGAAACGCAAGACTAGTAACGTAAAAGAAATTTACAAAGTATTTGATACGAAAAAGCTGATCGCAACAAGAATTGCATGGCATAAAGATCAGGTGGGCAAAACTGTAAAATATTTCAAGGTTCTAAATAAGTTAAAAATAATCAACGGCAATCAACCTGTACCTAAAGTTACCAAAGATATTTTTAGGGCTATTGAGGAATACAAAAAGAGTAAATAAATTAATCTAAACTTATTGTGGATTTTAGTACTCCCGCATTGAGATCTGCGCATCGACTTTTTTCATTAAGTCGAGAACAACAGATACTACTATAAGGACTGACGTACCACCTAGGGCAAGGGCGGTTATGCCGGTTATGGATTGCATGATCAGTGGCAAAACAGCAATAAACCCCAGGAAGAGACCTCCGAGAAGCGTAATGCGAGTTAACACTTTAGATATATATTCAGCAGTTGAAGCCCCGGGGCGAATGCCCGGAATGAATGCACCATTTTTCTGCAAATTAGAAGATAGGGCTTCGGGATCGAAAGTAACCGCTGTGTAAAAGTAAGTAAAAAGAAAAACAAATATAAAGTACAAAACCCCGTAGAGAAGACTTGTTTGATGGAAAGAAAGTAACACTTGAGAAGTTTTTACCAAAAATGGCTGAGTGAAACGTGACAGAAAAGTTCCAATCATTTGAGGGAAAAGTAAGATTGAAAGAGCAAAAATTATAGGAATAACCCCAGCTTGATTCACGCGAAGCGGCAAGTATGTAGACCCTCCCCCGTACATTTTCATCCCTCGCACTCTTTTAGCATAGGTAACGGGTATAGGGCGCTCTGCTTCAGTAACTACCACAATACCGGCAATAATTAGAACCCCGGCTACGATAAAGCCAAGGTAAAGCGGCACCTGCGAAACATCAAAGGTGAAGGCAAGCTGGCTTACTGTAGCTGGAAGTCTAGAAACAATTCCGGCAAAGATGATAAGCGATACGCCATTCCCAATACCGAATTCTGAAACAAGTTCACCAATCCACATAAGAAGTATCGAGCCCGCGATAATGATAAACAGGTTAGTGACTCGGTCGAAAGGAGTCAAACTGATTAAAATACTTTGCTGCTCAAGAATGTACATAAGGCTAAAGCCCTGGACAGCAGCAAGCGGCACGGTAAGGAGCCTAGAATACTGAGCAAATCTTTTCCTGCCGGCTTCGCCTTCTTCCTGATACAGACGCTTGAGCGCAGGCACCATGATAGTAAGAAGCTGCATTATGATAGAAGCAGTAATGTATGGTCCTACACCAAGCATGATGATAGAGAGATTAGACAGTCCGCCTCCCGAGAAAATATTTAGTATGCCGAAAAATTGATTATTGGCGAGGAATCTAGAAAGCTGTAATGCATCTACGCCCGGAATAGGAATCGCCGCCAGCAAACGAAAAAGGATCAAAGCCCCAAGCATGAAAAGTACTCGTCGGCGAAGACTCTGATCGGTCCAAATTAATTTTATTTTATTCCAAAAATTCCCCATTCTAATATAAGTTTTATCTTATAACAATTTTCCCTCCTTTGATTCCTAAGCGTTTACGTATTTCACTTAAGGTTTCTTGTTTACCACCAGTTGAAAGAACTTTGTCTTTCCCGAGTTTGACTGTTTTACTAATAGATTTAAACTGATACCCACGGTTCTTCGGCAGCTTCTTAATGATATCACGGAGCTCTGGACGGCGCTTATTGCCCGCTCGCGCAGTCTGGCCCTTGCCTCCTCGGCCTGAAGTCTTAGCATGTTTGCCTCCTCGGCCAACCAGTCTATCCTTTTTGTTTTTATTTTTTCTTTTTAGATTATGTAGCTGCATAAATTATTTCTCCACTTTCTCGGGCACGGGCACTTCCTTACCTTCGACCACCACAGTCTCAATAACGGCTTTAGTATATCTAGAAGAAACAGCGGACAGAGCTTGCATTACAGCCTTCGCATTATTTAGTTTATTCTTGCTGTTCGACAAAATTTTGCCCGTTATGTCTTTCATACCAGAGAGTTTGATGATGTCGCGAAGCACGGATCCGGCGACTAGGCCTCTTCCTTTGTTTGGCATCAAGGCTACATATGAGCTGGAAAATTTAGCCTTTAGTTCATGGGGAATAGACATTGTTTTCGTAAGGTGCAGTCTCACCATGTTTTTCTTGGCGTTACGTAGAGCTTTGTTGATGGCCAGAGCTGTGTCCCCTGCCTTACCCAGGCCCAAGCCCACAGAACCTTTCTTGTCGCCAGCTACCAAAGCCACGCTGAAAGAGAATCTTCGTCCCCCGGCAACCACTCTGGTTACTCGACGAATGTCTAATATTTTCTGGTCAAACTCGGGCTTTACTCGTTCGTATGATCCTCCTCGGCGACCTGTATTCTTTTTTTCTCTTTTTTCCACTTTTTTCTTTGAATAATTATTAAAATTCTAATCCAGAAGCTCGGGCGGTGTCTGCGACTGTTTTTATGCGACCAGTATATTTAAATCCATTGCGGTCAAAGACAACTTTCTTGATTTTGCCCTTGAGGGCTGTTTCAGCTATCATCTTGCCTACCTCCTTTGCTCTTTCTGTCTTTGTCCCCTTGGCAGCTTTCACGTCGCTCGCTTGAGCCAAGGTCTTGCCACTCATGTCATCCACTACTTGGGCATAAATAAATTTGTTGGACCTGAAAACTGTGAGCCTCGGACGCAAGGAAGTACCTTTCATCTTAACGCGAATTTTTTTCTTCAATCTTATTCTTTTGTCCTGTTTGTTTTGCATGTTTGTTTTGGCTAATGCCTAGAACTTATTTTTATACTGTTTTCTTACCTTGCTTGCGTCTAATAACTTCATCTTCATAACGCATACCCTTACCTTTGTAAGGTTCTGGTTTCTTCAGGGCTCTAATTGCAGCCGTAAAATTCCCCACTAATTCTTTATTTATGCCGGTAACAGTAATTACGTTTTTCTCAGCCGTGGCTACAATGCCCTCGGGTATAGGAACAACAACTGGATGAGAAAACCCTAAAGCAAAATGAAAATCCTTACCTTTGACTTCCGACTTAAATCCAACTCCTTCTAGAATTAATTTCTTCTGGTAGGGTGTTTCTACTCCCTTGATCATATTTTTCAAATGGGAAGCATAAGTACCCCAGAGAGATTGAGAAAATTTATCGTTCCTTTTAACCGTAAGATTAATTATGTTGTCTGCAATCTTTATTACAATATCGTCTCGGAAAGTTCGGCTGAGCGCGCCCTTCGGTCCAGTCACAGTAAAAGTATTGCCATCATTCGTGACTTTCACTCCAGCGGGTATTACTATTTCTTGTTTACCGATTCTGCTCATATCAATTAATATATCTTAAATAAAACTTCCCCACCTACTTGCTCTTTGCGAGCATCCTTGCCTGATAAAATTCCTTTAGGCGTGGAAAGAACCAAAAGTCCTGCTCCGCTGCGAACAGAATGAATATCTTTCACGCCAAAGTAAACACGTCTGGACTGCTTCGAAACTCTTTCAACTTCGGTAATTTTAGGCTTTTTGTCTACATAAACTAGATTTACTTCAAGAACTGGCTGACCTTTTCTTACTTTTTTTGCAACGTCGGCCACATAACCTTCCTTTTTGAGACATTCGCCGATTGCATTTTTCATTTTAGAATATGGCAAAACTACCGACTCCTTATTGGCCAGACTTCCGTTCTTCAGCATTATTATCATGTTTGAAATTGAATCCATTGTTTTTTATTTAACTTCTACCAACTTGATTTCCTAACTCCCGGCAACATTCCTTCGTTCGCTAATTCTCGAAAACATATTCGACAAATACCGAAATCACGCATGAAAGCGTTCCCCCGGCCACAGCGAAAACATCGATTCTTCGCTCGGGTAGAAAACTTTGGTTTTTTCAAAGCTCGCGCCTTGACGGATGTTTTAGCCATAAATAATTAGGGAGGATAGCTCTGTTAATATCTCACTTTTTTTCTCCGAACCTCTGACTTACAGAGCGTCGGAGGAGAAAAGCGGATTAATCAAAGCTCTATTCCCTTATTTAGATACTAGCAAAAAATTGATAAAGAGTCAAATTTACTTCTTCTTGCTCTTGTCCTCTTTTGTGTCTTCCTTTTTAAAGGGTACGCCCAGGATTTCAAAAAAGGCTGTACCTTCTTTTTTGTTTTTTGCGCTTGATACTAGAGTTATAGACATACCGAAAACGTCTCTAATGTCTTCGTCAGCTGTTTCTGGGAAAATTGTGTGTTCTTTAATGCCGATAGTTAAGTTGCCTATATCGTCAACGGCTCGGCGATTGATACCCCGGAAGTCCTTGGTACGAGGTAGGGCAACGTTTAGAAGCTTTTCAAGAAAGGCGTACATCCTGTGACCACGAAGAGTTACCATAACACCGATGGGGTCACCCTGACGAACCTTGAAGGACGAAATAGATTGCTTGGCGCCACGGAGAGCTGCCTTCTGACCACTTATCTTGGCAATGCGGTCTAGAATTGCATCATTCTTTTTATTATCTTTCTTCATGGCTGTGCCAGTACCAGTATTTATTACCACCTTTTTTAACTTAGGTGCAGCCATGAGATTTTTATAATGAAAGTCACCTTTCATTTTTTCGAATGCGCTACCTTCTTTTTCTTTAATTGTTATATTCTTTGCCATAAAATTTTTATTCAGCTTTTTTAACATTCGATGCATGTATTGGCATTTCTACATCCTTTACGGACCCCTTCTCCCCCGAACGTCGAGGCTTTTGATGTCTTTTTATTTTATTCGCCCCCTCTACAATAACTTTATTGTCTTTTGGAAAAACTCTAACAACCTTGCCCGATTTGCCTTTGTCCTTGCCAGTTATTATTGTTACCTTGTCGCCTTTTTTTATTTTCATTTTTGTATTTACTAATGCCTTGCCTATTTAAATCACTTCTTGCGCTAAGGAAATTATTTTCTGAAATCCTTTCTCAGCTAACTCTCGCGGAATGGGGCCGAAAACGCGACCGGCCTTAGGATCTTGTTTGCCTTTCTCTAGGATCACAACGGCATTGTCGTCAAATCGAATATATGACCCGTCCCTTCGACGATAAGCATTGCGAGTTCGTACCACTACCGCTTCGTGTACCTCTTTCTTTTTCACCATTTTTCGAGGGGAAGCAACTCTAATCGAAATAACAACCAGCTCACCTAGTGTGGCATACCTTTTCTTGGAAGATCCTAGGACTTTGAAAACTTGTCCCAAGGTTCCTCCGGCATTATCAGCTATTTTTACTAAAGTTCGTGGTTGAATCATGATATCCTAATTATTTGTAAACTACTTTGAATTTCTTATCTTTGGAAATTGGCTTGGTTTCTTCTATCTCTACTTGGTCGCCGACTTTGAATTTGTTCTCTTCGTCGTGAGCCTTGTACTTTTTGCTAACCTTGTAAAATTTGCCATAGAGGGGATGCTTTACGAAACGAGAAACAGATACAACGATAGTCTTGTTCATCTTGTCTCCCACCACCACACCCTTTAAAAAGGTACCTTTGTTCTTTCCTATTTCATTGTCTGTTTTTGTATTCATACTACTTATTATTGATTTCAGTTAAAACTTGGGCAATTTGCTTTTTCAATCCTTTTAATTCTTTTACGTTCTTTGATCTCGATCCTTCGGCTTTAAATTTGATTGACCTTATTTCTTCGCGCAGAAATTCAAGCTTCTTACCCAACTCTTCTTTGCCTATATCTTTTAAATTTTCCTTTTTCTTGGCCATATCAATTATTGCTTATGTTCTCGACTCACGATTCTTGCCTTAATAGGAAGTTTGCTGCCTGCCTTGCGTAATGCCTCTCGAGCCACCTTTTCTTCGGCGCCATCAACTTCAAAAATTATGCGCCCCGGAAGTACATCAAAACAGTAACCCTGGGGATCTCCTTTACCCTTTCCCATGCCCACTTCGGCCGCTTTGGCAGTAAAAGGTCGGTCTGGAAAAATTCTCACCCAGTACTTACCAGTCTTAGTAAGTGTACGAGAAATGACTTTTCTGGCAGATTCAATTTGAGTTGACTTTATGCGAGCCTGAGACTCTGATTTTAAACCGAAAGAACCGAAAGAAAGTTTGATTCCTCGAGTGTCTGGAGAAAGCGCTTTCGGGTTCGAGCGCTGGGTCTGCCATTTTCTAAATTTTACTTTTTTCGGTAGCAACATAATATTTTAGTCAGTCTTTAATTTACTTTCCTTGTCGGAATTGGAATAAGCGTTTTTGGCATTTTTTCTTTCAGCAAAAATTTTTCCACGGTAAATCCAAACTTTAATACCAATAACTCCGTAGGAAAGGTTTGCACGCTCACGCTTGAAATCAATGTCCGCGCGGAAACTCTGAAGCGGAACTGATCCACGCTTAAGCTCTTCCGTACGGGCAATATCAGCTCCACCCAATCTTCCTGATAGTACGATCCTTGCTCCCTCTACGCCGTGAGCAGCCATTACTTTTTCCATCAGCTGTTTTATGACTCTTCTATAAGGCATACGCTTTTCTAGTCCTTCAGCAACCATGTAAGCTACAATAGCTGCATCTGCTTCGGGATTGGAAATTTCCATAATTTCTAATTTGAAATCTTCGGGTCTAGGAAGTTTCAGATTATCCATCTTTTTAAGTATGTCTTCTTTCAGCTTGGCTGCGCCTTCACCATTGCGTCCGATTATGAGACCAGGGCGGGAAGTTTTAATTATGAAACGAGTGGCTTTGCGGCTTCGTTCAATTTCTATGGTAGAAATATACATTCCACGCAATCTTTTCTCTAGATATTGGCGGATTAAAACATCACCCTTAAGATAAGGTACATATTTTTTAGGATCAGCAAACCAGCGACTTTTCCAGTCTCTCAGTATTATCAATCTATGCGCATATGGGTGGACTATTTTACTCATTTTATTTTGTGTTAACTGCTTTAGCTCTCTTTGACTTTTTTGTCCCGACGATTCTGTCGGGACCCCGACCTTGCGTCGGGGCTTCAACGACTCTCTCGCCTAAGAGCAAATTTATGTGGCTGGTGCGCTTGTTTATTCGGTGCGCGCTTCCCATGGCAGCTGGCATCATGCGCTTCATTACGATGCCCTTATCTACGCGCAATTCTTTAATAAATAAATTATCAGCTTCTACTCCCATTTGTTTGGCATTCGCTACCGCCGAAGATAAAAGTTTGTGAATGGGTGTACCGGCACGCTTAGCTAGAAAATTAAGCTCGCTCATGGCCTCTTTCACTCCTTTCCCTCTAATTAGTTGGGCAACTAGCCGAACTTTCCGGGGAGACTGTCTGTAATTTTTTAAAAATGCGCGCATGTCTTTGTGTAATTATTTATTATTAGCGCCCTTAGAATCAGCGGCAGTAGCTGTAGCGGCTTTAGCTTGTGCAATTTCCGCTTCCTTCTTCTTCATTTCAAGCTCCTTCTGCATCTTACCACCGTGTTTTATAAATTTACGAGTTATAGAAAATTCTCCTAGTCGGTGCCCCACCATGTCTTCGGTAACTAGAACTTCTACATGATTCTTGCCATTGTGAACACCGAAGGTAAACCCAAGCATCTCCGGAGAAATCATCGCTGCTCTCTTCCAAGTCTTGATGGGTGGTGTCTGAAGCGGGTTTTTGCCAACTATCTTTTTGAGTAGCCTTTCGTCAACATTTAAACCTTTTTTAATTGATCTTGTCATACTTAAATCCTCTTTCGAGTAAACAAAAAGCCCCTAACGAGCTTGGTTTCATACTAGCAAAAGACATTCAAAGAGTCAAACATACATGAAAGCGCCCCGGTTCTCGCGAATCCGGGGCGGTCGGCTGGCGCCGACGAAGCGAACAGACCTACATCAAGTCCTGCTGTTTATAATGCATGAGCACTATGTTTTCCGACAGCGCGGATCAATGATAAACGGTGGCTCGCTGTGATGTGCCGACTTGTTAGCCGGCAAAAACTATATGAGAGGGCTACGCCTTCTTCTTCTCGGGGTGCCTGGGGACCCAGCTCTTCTTCTCCTTCTTCTTGTCCCTGCCTGCCTGCCGGGCCATGCGATCACCTCCTCCCGCGGACGCGTCCGCTCACTTCTGCTTCGTTGGGGGCGGGCCTTTCTCCCGGCCATCTCTCCAGTACTTACGCATCTTCCGTGCGGAAACCCGCTTTGCCACGAGCACCTCCTGTACTTACTAAAATTATTTATACCACTTTTATAAAAATAAGCAAACTAAAAATCCCTGCCTCCCGGTGAGGCAAGCCTTTCGGAGATTTTATAGTTTATTTATTTTTGCCTGTTTTGCGTCGGGAAACAATAAAGATATCAGAGTATTTTTTCGGATGGCGAGTTTTCCTTCCACCAGTAATTTTGCCCCACATTGTTTTCGGTCGCTTTGTACCACGTCCTTGTCGGCCTTCACCTCCACCATATGGATGATCTACCGGGTTCATGGCCGTACCACGCACCGTTGGCCTAATTCCCTTCCATCGGCTGCGTCCTGCCTTTCCATAATTTTCCAAATGATGTTCTTCGTTCGAAACTGTGCCCACAGAAGCCCAACATTCTTCATTTATTTTCCTTATTTCAGTTGAAGGCATTTTCAAATTAGTATAGCCTTCGGCGTTAGCCACCACTTGGGCGAAAATTCCTGCCGAGCGAGCAATTTTACCTCCACCTTGGGGTTTTATTTCGACATTATATACAAAGGTTCCTACTGGAATATTTTTTAGTGGCAACCTGTTGGCTGTAGAAAGCGAAGCTTTCGGCGAAACCACGAAGGTGTCCCCTGCCTTAACTCCCTTCGGGATAATTACATATCTTTTCTCTCCATCTTTATAAACCGCAAGGCCAATGAAAGCTGAACGGTTAGGGTCGTATTCTACTGATTTTATAGTGGCTGGAATTTCTTTCTTGTCATACAAGAAATCCACCATTCGGTAAAGGCGCTTGTGGCCACTGCCTTTGTGTCGTACGGTAATTCGTCCAGCACTGTTGCGTCCCACGCTGCGTCGGTAACCATAAGTTAGAGACTTAGTAGGCGTCGAGGTTGTTATAACTCCTCGATATTCTACATTGCTCATCTGTCTTCGTGATTTGGTTATAGGTCTGTATGTTTTCATACTTTAATTATAGAAATTAAATAAATTCAATTTTATCTCCCTCCTTCAAATATACCAAGGCTTTACGGCCTCCACCTCTTACTCCGGGTCTGCCTCGTAGAGTAATATGTTTCTTTGGGACTGCAAGAATATTGACTTTAAGAGGATGCACTTTATACAAATTAAAAACCGCTTTTTTGATTTCAGTTTTATTGGCTCCTGATGTAACGTCGAAGGTATACACATTGCGCTCCATTACGCTGCTGGACTTTTCGGTGACTCTTGGGTTTTTAATAATTGTGTTCATGTTATTTTTCTGCAAAGCTTCTTGCGATTTAAGAAGCGAAAGATTATCCTCTTGATTCTAAAAACTTTACCGCCTCTTCGGGATTTTCTATTAAAAGATATTTGTGGTTAAGTACGTCTAATGGATTTAAATTTTTAAGGAAAACAATTTCGAGTTGTGGCAAGTTACGAAAACTTTTCTCAGTGTTGGTGTTACGTTCATATAAAGCAGTCAAAACTTTCGGTGTTTTATACGAGCCCAGAACCTTAACATTTGTTGCCTTTGATAAATTTTTTACAACTGTTTCTGCGTCCTTGGTTTTTATCGAAGAAAGTGAAAGCGAATCAACGAAAAGTATTTCCCCTTCTTTTAATTTCTCTGAAAGCACTGAGAAGAGGGCTTGAGCTCGCATTTTCTTGGTGGCCTTCCTTTTGTAATTTTTCTCCGCGAGTGGTCCATGCGTTACACCACCACCCACCCAGATCGGACTGCGGCTAGAGCCGTGTCGAGCTCGTCCAGTTCCTTTTTGTTTCCAAGGCTTTTTGCCTCCTCCGCGAACTTCTCCTCGCCCTTTGGTATCGGCTGTGCCAGCTCGCTTGTTGCTCTTCATGCTCTCTACTACCTGGTGCACCAAGTCTCCTCGCCACTTAGCAGCAAAAACCTTCTCCGGCAAACTTATCGTTCCCGCTACATCGCCTTTCTGATTATAGATTTTTGCTTCTTTTTTGGATTCCATATATTTATCTCGCTACCATTTCTACCACTGTTCCGCGCTTACCAGCAACTGCTCCTTTAATCAACATTAAATTATTTTCTGTATCCACAAAGACAACTTTGAGATTCTTCTGGGTGATTCTATCAGAGCCCATGCGTCCAGCCATTCTCATCCCTTTCGGCACATGAGTTCGAAGTCCTCCACCGATACTTCCAGGCTCTCTTTCCGAATGCTTCTGTCCGTGGGAACGAGGTCCTCCATGGAAACCATGGCGCTTAACCACACCCTGGAAACCTTTACCCTTGGAAATACTTGATACCTGAACTTTATCTCCGGGCGCAAAAGCGGCACCGTCGATAATGTCTCCCACTTTTACAGTAACTTTATCGGCTGGCTTTAATCTAAATTCTTTAAACTTTTCCTTTTTAGCCTTACCCCAGCTTACTTGCACTGAATCATAACCATCCTTCCCCTTCTCGAAAACACGGGTAACTTTCACGGGAGGAACAGATATTATTGTAACCGGAATAACGTTTCCTTCTTCGGAAAAATACTCGGACATATTTTCTTTTATGCCTAAAATAAATTTCATAATTACATCATTTTTACATCAATATCGACTCCGGAAGGTAGAGTTAAATTCGTCAGAGCCTCCACTGTTTTAGCATTGGGGCTTACGATATCAATCAATCTTTTATGTACTCGAATTTCGAACTGTTCTCGCGCATTTTTGTAAATAAAAGCTGAGCGATTGACGGTATATTTTTTTATTTCAGTTGGCAACGGCACAGGACCAATGATTTCTGCATCATAACGAATAGCAGTATCCATGATCTGTTTAACCGAAGCATCCAAGATCTTGCTCTCGTAGGCTCGAACTCGAATGCGAAGCACTATTCTGCCTTCTGCTTTTTCCTTTTTAGGGGAAGATTTTTTTGCTTTCACTGCTTTCTCGCTCTCTCCAGTATCGGTAGCATGGCGGGCAGACTTTTTGGTTTTTGTCTCTGCTGTTGTCATTGAACTAAATTAACTAAATTTTTATTACCTAATTATCCTAAGATTTTAGTAACAACACCTGCTCCTACCGTCTTGCCTCCTTCTCGGATTGCGAATCGCTGTGATTCTTCTAGGGCAACGGGAGTAACTAATTTAACAGTGATAGTAACAGTGTCTCCAGGCATAACCATTTCTGTGCCTTCGGCGAGTGTTACATCTCCAGTAACATCAGTAGTGCGGATATAGAACTGGGGTTTGTAGCCCTTGAAGAATGGAGTGTGTCGTCCACCTTCTTCTTTTTTTAACACATATATTTCTGCCGTGAAATTGTCATGCGGAGTAACGGTACCGGGCTTAGCTAGGACCTGTCCGCGAGTTATATCTTCTTTCTTAAGACCACGAAGTAGAATTCCGGCATTGTCTCCAGCCATACCTTCTTGAAGATTCTTGTTGAACATTTCAATACCAGTAACCGTTGTCTTGGCTGTTGGCTTGATTCCAACTACCTCTACGTCCTCTCCAACTTTTACTACTCCTCTTTCAATCTTTCCCGTTACCACAGTACCTCGGCCTTCGATAGAGAATATATCTTCAACCGGCATAAGGAAGGGCTTGGTGATGTCTCGTTGTGGGATAGGAATGTAGGTATCGAGTGCGTTTACGAGCTCCATAACTTTCTTGGCCCACTCATCATCAATAGACTTAGATTCAAGAGCCTTGAGGCCGGATCCACGAATTACTGGGCAATCCTTATCAAAGCCTTGCTTGGCAAGGAGTTCGCGGATTTCTTCTTCAACCAGGTCAACCATTTCTTTGTCGTCAACCATGTCGCATTTGTTAAGGAATACAATTATCTTTGGCACGCCCACTTGCTTGGCAAGGAGAACGTGTTCACGAGTCTGTGGCATTGCTCCGTCAGTAGCCGCAACTACAAGAATAGCGCCGTCCATCTGGGCAGCACCAGTAATCATGTTCTTAATGTAGTCAGCGTGTCCAGGAGCGTCAATGTGCGCGTAGTGACGAGTGTCCGTAGCATACTCGTTGTGCGAAATGTTAATAGTGATTCCACGAGCCTTTTCTTCTGGAGCATTGTCGATTTGGTCCACTCCTCGAAGTCTGACTGTCTTTCCTGCCATGTTTAAAACATGGAGGATTGCAGCGGTAAGCGTAGTCTTTCCATGGTCAACGTGACCGATGGTGCCGACATTAATGTGCGGCTTATCTCTCTTAAATTCTTCTGCCATTTTTTTATTGATTAATAACCAAAACTCAGCATACGAGAACCAGTTGCTAAGGCTTGATTACTAACTTGTCCCGTTTATCGGGATCAGATTAATAATTAATAATTGAACATGTCCACCCGCATTACGGGCAAAACAAAAACTGCCAAAAGTGCAGTTATTTTCATATTAGCAGATTAAAAATGGATGTCAAACATAGGATAATCGGGTATTGCAATTCTGGCCTTAATTTGTCAATATACCAAAAAAGTTCCGATTCTAGGTTAGTGGAGGAAAGCATGCTCGACGACGTTAAAGCTGTTGCCGTTCTCTGCTTCAATCACCAAAACCCCTACCAGCAATGGGAGGAGGCGCAAAAAATGGAGTTAAGTAAACCAAAGTGTTGGTCAAAACAAAGAAAAGTGCTTGATGCTCAAACATTTTTCCCTGTTTTGAATGGATCTATGGTCGCAGTAGCTTAACTCCAGATATTTCTAAAATA